>Ga0214479_100010_pt1 | contig 108767 bp, 75 predicted proteins | sample M1_20Mar14CPVII9_5_FD_165054 | JGI IMG/M metagenome (GOLD analysis project Ga0214479, IMG submission 165054) | Marine eukaryotic communities from Monterey Bay, California, United States - M1_20Mar14CPVII9sort6BwellE14 | ecosystem: Environmental > Aquatic > Marine > Unclassified | place: USA... | reverse complement strand
GATGTTCAAAATGTACAGCAAAATAGAGGCAGGATTGCAAATGCTCAAGACCCATGGAAGGATAAACACATCGTGGCAGGTTGGTTAGTATTAGATTCAATTGCACTTCTATTAGATATACGTCCAATTAGTATAGATCAACAACCCTCAGAAGAAGTTGCTACTAACAAGAAGAAAGATACTGCACCTATTGATTTCTTGCAACATCCGCACTATCAAGCAATCATCAACTTGGTATCACCTCTGGCATCATCCGGAATATATAACCTCTTCCTTGATCTAATTATATCACAGCATTACTCATCGGGAATGTCAGCACAAGGATTGGCTAGGTTACGTGCATCGGCCGTATCAGATATGACACATCCACCCACAACATCTGATTGGAATATTCTTAGACTGGCAGTGCTGCAGATTGCTGTCGGAAATGGCAAAGGGGAGGGTATATTTGGGGATAATGGGCATAGAAAAGAAGGAAGTGAAGGATTGGCCAGGGCAGTTACTTTGTCAACGTCTGGAAGAGGTCTATCGAGGGAATTAAATTCAATCAATCTCACTCGCTTTGCTGGATCTTTGCTTGATACATATCTTGATAAAAGGGATAGAAACCAGTTGCCAAGTATGATGCTACAATCGAAAAAGAAGAAGTCAAGGAAAGAAGTGTCTCCATCTGTAGTAGAAGACGAACGGAATGCATTGATTGTTCAAGCATCATCATTACTGTTATGCCTTGCTCTGGGAGGAGCAGAAGCACAAGTCGTTTTACAGAAACACGAAGAAGATAGGATGTCTGACAGTTCAAGTCAATTGATGGTAGATAATGTGGCATCTGATAGATCACCATTATCTTCAAGGATGACTAGTTCAGTTCTACACTTTGTAACCGAACAGCTGCAAAAGAACAAAGTGAGCAGCCAGCCGAATAAAGATACCATATTATTCTTCAGTCTATCCTTCCATGCTGCCCAATCTGCATTGAAATTAACTAATTCAAACGATGACCTAATAATGACACACCGCCTGCAAGTTGGATGGGGAGACAGAATAGAGGGAGCCGCAGCTCGAGGCGCTGCTTTGATGGAATCACTATCGACGTATCTATGCCACAGCTCTCGGGTAGAAGAATCAGATACTATACTTGGTCAAATGTTGGGCGTATCGATTGATTTCCTCAGAACAGAAGTTCTAAATAATATCGGTGTGGATACAAATACACAACTTCTTGGTCCAGAAGAAGATTTAGATGATATGGGAGACGAGGTAGTAGACGAGCGTATCCGGGCAATTAGACAAAGAAGGATCGAACAGGCAAGAGACTTTCAAGCGAGGCTTCTCCGAGAGAGAAGAGAGAAGCTCGTGCCTCCAATAAAGATTAGAATATCAATTGTCAAGATCATCCAAAATATCATGTCAGTCTTCTCGATTCCAACGACGAACGATGATACTTTATTTGACATCCCAATACTACTATTCAACTGTCTTGCTGTTGACAAGGAGCTGTCGGCTCATATTGCAATTGCACTGGAGACGATGGTTGTCATATACGAGAACATTATCAAGAAAGACAGAGTTTCAAAAGATGTCGGAGAGTTTGCAGCTGCTGCTCCGCTTCTTCCTCCGCTGTTGAGCGCATCTACCAGTGACTCAAGTGCATCCAAAAGATTGGATCGTGGGCGACTCAAGTAATTGGATACCTTGATGAAGGCGCTGCTTGTGCTATCTGTAGCTTTCTTTTAAACGATCCAAATGATGCCGTTACCGCCAAAGCTGCCAAGAAGTATATCACCTCAGTCAAACCTAATACCACTAATAATAATGAGCATCCACACGGATGCTCATCTGCTGTGATGTTCTTTGACTCAACAAATGACCTCGATGTGGAGATAATGAGTGCAAAGCTTACAGGTCAAGGCACTTCTGTTCTTCCCGACGACGGATGCAGCAATGGTATGGATGTTGATAATGTATCAAAGGAACTATGTGAGATATGTTTCGATGATGATTTGGTAGATATGTACTCCCTGAAGGCCTGCAAACAACATTTTTTCTGTAGAGACTGCTTTACCACGCACATTGCTGTCAAGTTAGAAGAGAGTAATGCAGATATTGATTGTCCACAGCTGGGGTGCAAGAAGTATATGGTTGAATCTGATGCCGAGGAGCTACTGAACTTTGAACAGCTTACTATTTGGAAACGTCAACTCTTAGAATCACACATAACAAAGAGTACAAGCTGTAGGAGATGCGTCGGAGTTGACTGTACTATGATTGCATATCAGGAAGGAGATGAAATGAAAGCTACTTGTACCAAGTGTCAAGCAAGCTTCTGCTTTGGATGCGGAGAAGATAATCATATTCCAGCAAAGTGTAGTGATGTCAAAGCATTCTTGCCACTTTTGAGCTCTTCTGAATTGGCCGTTCGGAAGCTATCTAAGCCTTGCCCTGGTTGTAAGGCGCCAATAGAAAAGAATGATGGATGTAATCATATGACATGTAAATGTGGTGTACATTGGTGTTGGTTATGTGCTCAGAAAATTGAAGGGCATGCCGATCTCGAAAGGCATGTTTGTAACCGATACAACCCTTTTGGAGAGTTCAAGCCGGAGGAGAGGAATGCCTTCTATCTATTGAGATACGAGGCTTGTCGTGATAGTGAAGAGTTTGCCAAGAAACATCTCGAGTCTTTGATCAAAGATTTCAAGTCTGAGGATGCAGTGTATGACTTGGATAAAGAGGACTATGACATACTTGTAAATTCCGCTGAATGTTTGATATCGAGTCGACACTTCTTGAAATACACATATGTTGTTGCATGGGCTTTTCCGGCTGATGATAAGAGGAAAGATTTGTTTGAAAAGCACCAGGCAATATTAGCAGTCTTTACCGAGAAGCTAAGTTCATTAGTAGAAACCAAACTCGAGAGTCTTGGCGGCGAGAGGGGGTTCAATATGCATTTAAGAGCACTTCAATGTCACGAAACTGCTTTGAAATTGTATTCTGATAGGATGAATGACTTCTTGGCCAATTCTACTAAACCATAAACATTATGAGGTATCAACAGCAGTTACATAGTCTCAATAGCTCATACCACTCTAGCCTCCACCTCATCATTCTCCCCTCCCTCGCTCTGGCGATTAAACGAATACAGTCCTGTTTAGTTATATTTAGTTAGCTGATGATGACTTATTATTCACTATCAGAAAGTGTCAACTACTAACATGATACTAAGGCAGAGACAGCTGTAGAGAGGAGATATAGTTTATGTCAATACAGTAGTAGAGCGCTAGCAGTTTTTATCTAACGGTAGACCCTATAATTTCAACAAGAGGAGATACAAGTCAAAGCATTGAATAAGCCCCATTGCAAAAAAATATAAGTAACATCAATAATGGGGGACGAAGACGAACAACTAACAGGTATAGCCAAACCACATGATCATGATGTATTATCTGGTCGAGGTAATTTTGTAAATCATCATGCTGGTAACGAGAACTTCCGCAAGCTGTGAGTTATTATGTATAATTTTGTGCATATCATGTGTGCAAAAATTTGTATGTGTTCTCATTGATATATCATATCATATCTTACTATATATATCGCTGTGTATCCCGATGTTAATAATTTATCATATAACAACAGTGTGAAACATCACAAGGTGGCCTATGTTGCATGTCGTAAGTTATCTCAAAGTCTTATATTTTCTCCGTTTTTACTGCAATTATTCTTTCTTTTGCTCATATCATATTTTACCCCTTCCAATTAATACACACAAATACAACAAATTAACAGCCAAGTCACAAAAGCCAATCTATTCCAGAATAATATACGATGAGATACGTGCCATGAAGCCACCGGGACGGTTTCTAAAACAAGATCCAAAGACAAAATTATGGTCCGATATTGGTGAGAAGAAGGCATTAGATAAGACACGTCAGGCATTAAGAGAGGGCGCGCCTGAGTTATTAAAAGTGATGGAAGGTGGCGAAGATAGTAATGAAGGTGGGGGTAAAATGAAGAAGGGTGGACAGAATAATATTGCTCAACAGCAGCAATTACAGGAGGAGATTCCATTACGAATGTCAAATTTGACAGATTCAATGTTCTCGGCAACTTCTCTTGGTGGGTTTAGTTTAGGAGATGTATTTAACTCCTTCAATGCTGGTGTTAATGTTGGTGCTTCAGGAGGTGGCAATAACGACGGAAGTGGTGGTATACCCGGTCAAATTGGTGGCGGAGCTAGTATGGATAACATGTTTGGACCTGGCGTGGGTGCTGATGACATATTGGCCGCCGCGGCACAGATTCAGGCACAGCAGCAGGCGATACAACAACAGGCTATACAGCAGCAGCAGATATTGAGACAGCAGCAACAGCAGCAGAATAATAATCAACAACAACCACAAAATATGGCAAATTTACAAGCACAATTGCAATTTTTAAAGTCAATGGAATTGCAAGGATCAAATCGAAGTCTTGGTTCCAACATGGATATGGGCGGTAATAACAATAGCAATCAACAGCAGCAGCAACGAAATAATAGCGGGATGACCATTGGGACTTATGATTTGAATGCCAGTAGCAGTAGTGCAATGTCCAACTCTGATATAAGTAACTTCTTATCCTCCATGAATAATATGGCAAACAACTCCAATCACAACCCAGGGATGGGCAGAGGAGGACAACAACAAATGGGTAATAACAACAGCATGAACCCCAATGCTATCATGTATCAGCAGCAAATGTTGCAACAAGCCATGTTGAATCAAATGAACAACAATCCAAATTATAGTAATAATAACTATCAAGGAGGGTATGACGGTCATAGTTCAGCAAGTACCTTGCCGGCGGGCAATTTATCCAGCAGTAATAACAGAACGGGGAATAATAATAACAACAATACCTTTGGGAATAATGCAAATGTAACGTCCCCATCTTTTGGTGCAATCAATAATCAATTCCAAGGAGGATATCAAGAAAAATCATTCAATACAACGGTACCACTCAAATCTCCTGGAAATGAAGGCGGACCAATGCCAAGTATGACAGAAGAGGAAGGCAATCCAAGTATGTTTGACAATATGGATACCAAGAGCCCTGGTGATAGTTGTGCCACTGATGGCGGTAGCGGTGGTGGTCAACGCCGTCCAGGAAATATGAGAGGCGGTGCCAGTGGTGATGTTAACAGCTCCTTCACCCGTGCACAACGCATCGGACTGAAGAATTCCTTCACCCAAAAACGACGACCGAATCGCAAGTTGCAGAATGCCGAAATGCACAACTCACTTAAGAATTCATTAATGAGTATTGAAAGTTTATCATTGGAAGATTTGGATGTTGATGTGTTTGATATGAAGGCTAATGAGACTGCTTCCCCGGGGGAGGATCCTGGCAGCAGCAATACTGATAGGCATGGGGATGGTCCACATGATATGAGTGAGGTGTCACTGCCAACGTTTGATCAGCAGGATCAGGGAAATGTTTGATAACAATATGTGGTTTACGGGTATTTAATGTTTACATGTCTTTTTTATAAAGTACAAACAAATCAAAAGGGGATGGTGAATTGTATAATAGTGTTTGAGCCATCCCAATATGACTCTTAACTTAAATAAGAACATGCTTTATTGCTACTGAGGAGCCCATTATACCTATTGAAAGAAGTAACCCTCCAAAGGTTCCACTCCACAACTGTCCTGGAGATAGCCGCTGAGTTAGAAAGAGAAGAGGATAGTAAGCAAGATGCTGTTGCAACTAGAAGGACAACATCTTCAACGTGAAAACTTACCTAACCATTAACTGTCCCCACGCGGCTGATAATGTAGGCCCTCCTCTATTCTGACACAGCTTTGTCTTTTTCATAAACGTGTTATATCTTGTAATACTTCTCTCGTACTCTTTGAATTGATTTGGACCAGCTGGTGGTATTACTTTCAAGTCATCCAGTCCAGTCACCTTATTTAATGTAACAAAGAAGGAATTCAATGCCACCCTACCCTGGAAGATGCACGTTATCACGGGTGTGAGGATGAAAGAGGGGCGATTATAACATATGTTAGTACATATGTTATGCAAGGGCAATCAATAAATGCAAACTAAGGTCAAATAAAACAGCCAAATCGTCGAGACTTTATACTGAACACACAAATTCATACAATAAAACAACACTAACGCGGACTTTCCTCTTCCCAGGCAGCTTGTGCTTTGGGCACCGCAGTTGAATCAATCTCAACCGGCAAGTCACGACGAATTCCGTTTGTTGCCTTTGTTAATTTCCCCATGGCCTTCTCGAAGGCGAATTGTGAATCTCTAATCTCATCCGCTACATCTGGAGGCATACTTAGTCCGACAATACGCATTGGATTTACATATTCACGCTCGATTCTCGATGCTCCACCGCCGCCACCTCATGCACCCTTACTCTATTATAAAAGGCAAATCAAATGATGAGCTGGATGCAAAATATTTATACTCATATCTTATGCACAAACTTACTGTTACCAATTCACTAACATTACCAAACTCATCAGTATCTCCGACCTGTGTTTGTAAGTCAAATATATAGAAATCGGCTGCTAGTTGTAATCCGAAACGGTCTAAGACCAAAGAGGAGATTATATATATATTAGATAATAAAGTAAAAAGTACACATGATATGAACAAACTTCTTACATTGCAAATATGAGCGTACAGCCTCTGGTGGTAAGTCTGGTAGTTCACCAGATGATGCATCAGTTATCTCTCGTGTGGCTAAGGCGTTTTGTGGATTCGATAGTAGTATAGAGGAAGCTATGCTGACTAAGGAAGTATCAATTATCTGTCTTCGAGTGGATACTGAATCTTTGTTCGTCATTGCCAATGAAGATGATGATATTGAACCATTATGGCGCCGATTATTTAATGATATAGTAGTAAGAGATGATGGCTGGAATGCTAATATTCCTCCAGATAATAAGAGGATGGTCAGTATTGCAATGTTCTTCATGGTGGGGAGATAAAATTATCCTGGCTAAAATCTAAAGTAATCAAAATGTGAGGATACCTCTTGGTATCCTCCCCTCCGACCTCGAGGCCTCATCACTCATCCTTTGATATTATGTTAAAAGCTCGTGATACATTTGGATATATGGTATCATTGAATGATATTTCTATACTGTTAGTACTCAATAGGACTTCACTTTCTCTAAACAACCCTCAACGGATCTTTCACTTTCACTTTCTAAACAACAAACAATCATTATTCTCGTACTCATAATAACAACCACCACCAACCACCTCTTTAGCTGATCTCGCCAGACTTGGAAGGGGCGAACAAAGGCTTGCCAGTACGCTCACCATGAATCATACGAGCAACCAAGGCAATCAAGGCAGCACCTGCAACAGCTGCAATGGCAATACCGGCGATTGCACCACCGCTTAGACTCGAGCTACCATCTGCAGCCGCATTGAGAGTGCTTACACCAGTTCCACAGTTGAGTAGCTTGGCCTTCTCAATGTCATATCCCCACTTGGGGCTCAATTCAACATTGCAATAAGGAGCACTCTTAGGCAACAGCTGATCAACTGGTTGCTCAAGACCTGCAAACTCTTCCTCGAGGAACGTAGCTTTGTCAATTGCATGGATGATAGCACGACGGACGGAAATATCATCCATGGGAGCCTTGTTACCATTGAAGACGAGAAGAGAGTGTTGGATGACATCGCTATGACGTACGTCGAATTGATTGCCATGGTTAAACTTGATATCCTGAACTTGCTTGGCATTAAGAGGCCCTGAATTTGAAGTTTATCCCGCACGATAATGACAAGCACATCCATGAAGAGAGGGGGTATTTGTTAGTGAAATAGCAAAACCACACCCACAAGCCCAAAACATTATCATTCAACAACTGCACGATTTTACATTCTGCCTCAAACCAGAGGGTGGGTCTGTAACCATGAGTCACAATTGACACTTACCAATACCCATCGCCATATCTAGATCACCAGACATAAGTGCAGCCTCTACTTCCTCAACACTACCATACTGAACAGCCGTGAGGGTGTCAAATCCAGGAGCCGATCCCCAGTAGTCGGCATTGGATGCAAAGACAACCTCGCTATCTGAACCATCCTCAGCAGCTTCTCGTGAGACAAACTTTAGAGGGCCAGTACCGATCGGAGCCGATAAGCCAAGACACTTGACATCCTCTTCAAGGAAGTCCCACTTGCTACCGAAGTCCCCTGATTCACAAGAGTTATGTAAGTCAGGATCCGAATCTAAACCCTCAGAAAAGGCAGAAGGTGAAGCGAAACGAAGTGGACGAATGTAGGTCAATTCTTGAAGAAGGGGATAGAAGGGACTAGAAGTTTCAAGAATGAGTTCATAATCTCCGTTGCATGTCCACGATTTGAGGTGTTTGCCAGCACCAAACCACTGGTGTCGTTGCTTTACAACCTCGGATAGGATGTGGTCGAGGTTTAACACGGCAGCGGGACAGTTCCAGGCTGTACCATCATGGAAGGTGACCCCTTCACGTAGTTGGAAGGTAGCACGTTGTCCTTCCTCTGTGGGTTCTACCTCCCAACTTGTTGCCAAAGCAGGTACGATCTGACCGTCTTGTCCGTAACTAACAAGACCCTCATAGATCCAATCCTGTGCCCATAATGCATTAGGTGAATACTGATGAGGATTGATTGGTCCGGTTGAGGAGAAGAGCGCTCCAACTCCTGGTGAGATGGTTACATCTCTAGAACCAGATACTACCTGAATAGTACTAACAGGGATTGCATATGCCTGTGTCGAAGGTGTGAAACCAGCCAACCGCCGGTTGAGGACGTAGGGGATACGAGTACCCCACAAAGGCATGAACAGAGATTGAGCATGTACGTCCTCCATGATACTACGCCATTCAGACTTAATCTTTGCCTCATCCAACTCAGTTTGTACACTCTCAATACGTTTTACCAACTGATCACGGGTTAGCGGTGGCTGTAGATATGTTTGCGTGTAGTGTGTGCATATTTTTATTAGTCATTTAGGTGAAAGGATGTATTGACATTGATATGATGAGATTTTATATGAACAATCTGCACAACAACACATGTACTACCCTAGTGTATCTTCTTCTTACCTGTAAATTACCAATAGCACTATACTCAACATGAGCTGGTACAGCCCAACTAGCCATGTACGAGTGTGGATCATATGGAGCACCCCAGGTTCGTGTGAAAAGGACCGAATAATCACCCTCCAACTCGGCGGCTGTATACTCGGTTGAATTCAAGAACTGATATCAGAAAGAAGAATAGGTATGTTAGTAAGTATCAGTATGGGTATTGATGAGATAATAGTAGATGCAGCACATATGGTTACCCAAGATAAGGCTGTTGCCATCTGCCATTGTCATGATTGTTTCTGATGTGTCATAACTTACCCTCGTGTTCACCTTGATGCCTATCTCCTTCAGGTTTTCAACGATATCATCCTCAACGGACGCCATCTCAGGATTGTTATCCTGGACAATAAAGTCGATTTCAATATCCCTGCATGCCATGATGATATATTGTTGATAGTAGTTGCCAATCTTTGCAATGAGTGGATTTTGTGTGGCAAACAAGAGATTGCAGATGGATATTTTGAGGATACCATATCCTTTATCCATTTTTCGAACTGTTTCGAAGCTAATAGTGTAACGAGAGTAACTCTATGACTTGTGTCAAACCAAATTAACTGTAACGAGAGTAACTCTAATATGAAGGAGCTTGACTTGTAATCAAACCAATGCCTCTCCTTCCTTCACCAACGGCACAGTAAAACATGTACCATATCTTGTCTTTCCATATCAATGATATCTTGTGTGCGTATTGTTTGTCAAGACCTGACGGATTTGATCCAGCAGTGTACAAGGGAACAGGATCTCGTACCCAATTGATTAGATCTTTGGAGTAAGCAACCATAATGTGAGCTGCTCCCTTACCGACTCCGTAGTAAAACATTACCCAGTGCTTCTCATCTCTATCAAAAAAGACTTTGGCATCTGCTGCGAACTGTTCATCATATCCATCATTCATGGTATCGTCGGTACTATCTCCTCCTCCTACTTTAAGTATTGGATTGTCATCATGTCTTACCCAATTGTGTAGGTCAGTAGATGTTGCAATTCCGATCTGTTCTATCCACTGAGGCATTTGCTTTGCATTATAAAAGTTGTAGTATATACCCTCATGTTCCACAAGCCAAGGTTGATAGATACTGTCCTTTTCCCAATCCTTGACTACTCCAGGACCATAGATTGATAGTATACTTTCATCACTTTCCTTTTTCCAAACAAGTCCATCTTCACTTGACGCCAAGCCTTGTGATCCGGGGTCTATTTCATAACCTCCCTTGGAAGCATAGGCACCATATAGAGAGTAGAATTTGCCGTTCATCTTTTTCAAGACTCGTGGAGCGTTTATATCATAGCTCTCGTACAGGTACGACCCGAGAACAACTCCTCCATAGTCAAATGATCCTTCCTCTCCATATCCCATGGCAAGTCTCGCGTTAGACCAGTGCAGTAGATCAGTCGATTCAGCAACAAAACTCTGATACCCTTCTTCACCATCATAACCGACAAAGCTCATATAAAACAAGTTCTCGTCTCCTGGAAGTTGATAAACAGTCGGCACATCAACCATTTGTATTCCCTCACATCTAAGTATCTGAACATCAGGTTCAATAACATATGCCGGATGATGATGCCAGTCCCTGTACTTCTTCGACCACGTATGGACATCGTGAGATGATATTAGACTCTTCCTAGCAAAGATATGTTTACCACAGCTATACCTTTTGTTCATTAGCATCATGGAAGTACCATTTGGCACTGTAACTTGTAGATTCTCTGCATCTAGCTGTACTTCAATAACACCAAATTTTGTACCAATTGTAGCGGAAACTGTTGATATACAGCAAGTAAGAGGGTCACATTTCCATTCCTTCCAGCCATTAGATAGTGGTCGTAGGCCGAGAATGATCTCTGGATATAGAGCACATGGTCCAGCACTCCAAGCATGACACAAACTTCTTGCAAAGGGTCGGCCATAAAACTGAGCAATGTCAGACACGCCCTCATCCTCACTAAAGGCCTCGAAGAAAGTAGATGCATCACAATCTAGCATTCCACCCCAATATGATCTGACACTTTGTAAAGCAGCGGTTCGTTCACCAAGCTGGGCCAACGCTAGTATTTCCAAGTGTTTCATATATGGAGTCGATACAAGTGGTGCTTCCTCGCCCAACAAGACCTTTCGTGATTGATCAAATAGATCTTTACATCGACAAATAATCTTCCAGTGTTCATCACTTGAATTAGGATTCCACCACTCGTTGCCTCGGGCTCTATCATCAAGACGTTTGTATAGCCCAGATATAATCCCGAATATGTGTGAATGACGAGGAAAGCCGTGTTGTATGTCTTCCATCTCGAGGTAGGAGTTCTCTAACTTCGTTTGTGTATCACTCAGTAAAGATATGAACTCCTGTACACTCTCCTTTTTGTCGTCATCGCTGATCAGCTCGGCCATCTTTTCGGCCAATGAAATACCGCATCTCAGTGCATACCACCAAAGTATCTGCACGGCCGTAGTCTTGTCAATATTGTCATTCCAATCAATGAATATCCGATCCGAGTCTTCTTCTTTGATAATGAACCACCCCTTCTCTTCATCACTGCACATCTTGATCAAGTATTGTAGTCTTGACTCAATAATGTTCCATTCTTGTCGAAGAAAGTGAACGTCATCATAGTACTTCTGATATAGCCAATGAGAGATTATGAACCAAAACGAGTAATCAACTATGCCGTTAACATGACTGTCGAGTGGTGTGAATGTTGAATCACAACCATCATCAAGTATAACATCCATTCCACATCGTCCTAATATCGTCAAAGTCCATCGAATGTACTCGGTATCACCAAAAGAGTAGGCATTTGCCATAAGACTAACTGCCAAATCACCTACCCAAGGTAACCTATCGCGTTTAATACCATCGACGATGAAGTTGTTATGTATACAAAGCTTAAGCGTGTATGCAGCAGTATCATGAATCTTTTTTTCAATATCATTATCACTGTGAAATGACCCTCGTTGAGAAACAAGTGGCAAATGAGCCTGACATGTAACTGTAATGTTTGAATGATAACTATTGGGAATGATTACTCGAACATACCGAAAGGCAAGGAGATGACAACTAGTCCATATCATATTTGATGTACTATCTGGTTGTTTTGAAGTGCACGTCAAGTCTGTACATTGTTCAAAGTATTCTTCTTCATCATTTAATGCCTCTGCTAATGTTTCACCAACATACAACACAACTATTGGCACATTATTAGTATCTAATGTTGACTTTGGTATCGATATTTGTACTTTTCCAAGTAGTTCTTTACCAAAATCGTACACAAGTTCGTCTTCTGCATTGTTTGTTGAAAGCTGATTGGTTGGTAGGACAGTGGACTCTGTATGTAAATCATTTTGATGAGGAAACCGCCACTCTTCAATATAATCTGTATCTCCATTACTAGTTGTCCAACAGGAAGTTACTGGTATCCACTCGTCATCTCGATCCTTTTTCCATTCCCAAAGTTGTTGCCTAATTGATTGTATTGTAATGCAAGGAGGTGGGTATAACTCTTTTGATTCTGCATTAAGTGAATCTTCTCTTGTAACATCTTCATGAGTTGTAGTTGTTGTATCTAATTCAATAACAAGATATTGCCTTCCAAGATTGTTGTTAGGTTGGGTAATACCATCAGAGGATAGCAGAATGATATGATCATATAACTTTTCGGTATTAGATTGTTGTATTGCAGATGATTTAGAGTATATATTCTTCTTATTTGATGGTATATCATCATCAGCATCGGTACTCCATTCTAGATTCTTGCATTAGATCTAAATTCCAATAAAGCTATATCGTTGCCGTCATCTCCTATATTGCCACAATCAGTAATCTTAGTTCTAAAGTATGCATGTGAAGAGTTCTTCTGCCATCTACCGGGATACCATACTTGTAAATTTGCATCCTTTACTTCCTGTTGCAACTTTGTATGGTAATATGTTTCTATTTCTGCTGGTCCATAGATTTTTTGATATCCAACCTCAGTGTCTTTTGTTGATGTTAATAGTAAACTACTGTCATCAAGATTAGGGATATCTTTGTGTATCCAGCGGCGTGACATCGCCGTCATCATATGATATTAAACCGCCTTCTGACTATGACTAGTAGTATCAGTAAGAAGGTGTATTATATTTCTCTTCTAACTTCTTCTATTCTAACGGTCATTTATTCGTATCGTCATAATCATACCAATAAAAGATTTCATATCAACAATGATATATAAAGTAGTTTATACTTTCTCATCGACACTGTACACTTTGTTCTACTGGCCTTCAAAGATGAGATGCCATTGATAAGAATTACGATATTAACTTCTCACATCCACAACATGGAACTCGACAGACAGACGCTCCAAATATTTATTGCTTTTTGCAATGTGCTACTTACTATCCCCTCACCAATGCCCTTTGAACAACAGCTAGTGGCCGCATATAAGCTTTTCATTGCTAGATACTCATGCTTGTTTGATACATCATATCTATACCTTCTATTTTAAAAGAGTATTCATACTATCGGTAATTAGTGCATATCATGTGGACATAATCTCCACTCACTTTACACACACATAATTTCAACATATCAAACTGTGTAATCAATCCTATCAAACAATGAAGAAGAAGCGTAGCGGAAAGAAGAAGTCACAAAACAGTAAAGCCAATAATAATGGTACTAATGCCGAGGTTACTATTGAAGTTGATAAACACCACAATTGGTCACGTCCATGTTCCGCTTTGGCTGCTTCTATTTCTAAAGAGATTTTTCCATCCCTACCCTCATCTAATAATGATACTACAGATGATACATCGACGGGTAAATTACTACTTACACAGCAACCTTTATTTGCCTTTATGATATTACGACACATGATAGAAGAGCGGAAGAAGATAAGGGCAACTGTGGAAAAGGAAGGTAATACGGTGGAAGTTAGTGGTGAAATGATCCCCGCAATTCGGCGTGAACTCGACCAGACCAAAGAATCCGTTGCTAAAAGTACTAGTCTAACACCATATGCTATATCTCAAATATATAGTATGAATGGATCAGGCGATCAACCATCCTTCACTCCAATAGTTCAGATTATACATGTCAAGAAACTTGATACTAAAGGTGTGGAACGTTTCAAGCTTATCTTATCAGATGGGCAATACTTCTTTAGTGGAATATGTGGTACTCAACTAAATCATTTAGTGCATAATGGCATCATCTCCGAACACTGCATCCTCCGTATTACTGAATTTATTGTTACCATCGCGAGTAGTGGTGCTAAGCTTTTTATAGTATTAGCTGCTGAACAAGTATCCAGTAATGTTGTTCAAAATAATCCTGGATATAGGATTGGTACACCAGTTGATATTAAGAACATCAGCATTTCGGCAGAAGTCAAATCGTCAGTCAGTGAAGAACTTAATACACTTCTAGATTCATACGTTGATTCCACAGAAGCTTGTGATGTACTTGATAATGAAGCTAAAAGATGGGGAGAGAGGGACATTGAATCATTCGTTACCCATCTTACACAGAAGTTTGATTGTCATGTCAAGAAGGCACAGCAGAAAAAGTCAGATAAACAAAATGCTTTACAAGAGCTTAATACTGATGCCCTGGCGCTAAAAGATATACTACCCACGATATCAATCAATGATGCTTCCGCACACATCAATTCAACCGACTGTCGCAGATGCCGTGCAGCATCTATTATACAATTAAGGAATATTACAAGTGACGCCCACGAACAACACACAACGACAGATGATGGGTTAGAGATTCATCTTAATCCAACTATTAAGGAGAATGTCAGCGCGATTTTATGCAATGAAGGCGCGGTTTCACCTCTGATAGTGTTTCAAAAGTAGACAAATCAAAGGTAGACACAACTTGTGCATCATCAGCATTTCATTTAGAACTCCACCCAATCTCCAAGGGTACTGATAAGTATTTGCAAATTGGAACCGCGTTGAACGACATGAAAGATACTGGAAGTGAGCTTAACTACCCAATTAGTGCACAGGACATTGTCAATTTGACGAAGTATATCAATCTACCAAAGCAGTTAGAGAGTATTGATACGTTTTTACCAAATGATATCTTTCAAGATGTGAGCAGCATCTCTGACAACTATGATACTAAAGGCGTTGTCCTGGGGGAGGAAGGGTTGACTAAGATATCTACTACAGTTGAAAAGAGACTGAGTGAGACTAGGGAAACTTTTGTATCATCAACAGATGCCTTTTGGGAATCGATTTATCCGGATCCGTATTACGATTCAAAAGATATTGAACTTGTAATACAACAAGCTCAATGTTGTAAATCGGATGCTATCAAGGCTCTGCAACAGTATGATGGTGATTTAGTCAACGCGATTATGTTTTTGACGATTCAGGATGATGACCCTGCATCAGTGTTTCATCCTCTCTTATGTTTACGCCATCCCCTAACTGACCCCGGAACACTGTCCATTCTTCATGATTATGATGAGATATGTGAGGAAAGATTCAAGCAGCTGGGAGGCATTTTACTTCAAATATTTAAGCTGACAAGTTTCGTGGGTTGGTCAGCAACACGGGGTATGAAGTTATTGCAGTTCACTCATTCTTTACTTACTCGGTACAATGATGCCTTGGATACACTTATCGATCCTGTCCAACATTACCAGGACGAGTTAATACGAGGAGACGATCCAAACGTGAAAGGTCTCAAGAAGCTGGTCGAAATGAAATTGGATGTACTGGAAAGTCTGTCGCAAGTTATGAAGAAAGCTATTGCAGTCGACCAGGATAGGGAAACGAGCTCGATGGTGGAACTTCTTGTGTTGCAGGAGTACAGACAGGAAACTGATACATCAAGTCGGGAATGCTCACTAGATAATGTCTTCCCTGATCAAGCTAGTGAAGAGTTGATGACCAGGCTTATAACAGCTCGTATCAACCTTGCTGTGACTACAACTCGTTGCCAAACAGTCTCGGGACTTCAAGATAAAAGTCGAGAACACCACGAAGAAGTTACAAGTCTATGCAAAAGTATAAGAAAGAAAATTATTGCAATGGAAGATTCTGTATCTGAAACCAAGGTTGGATTCCTTGAATCGAATTATAAGAAGCAAGTAGATGCCTACTATGATATAGAAGAGCAACAAAAGTCGGGGTATTATACCGGAAAAGCATGTGTTTCATCACTATTGCTGCATAAATCACATTACCTCATGTTGCAATGGTTGATACTGTTATGTTCTCGACAGTGTAACGAATCATCACAGGAATATGTGGCCTTACCTCGGACCAAGTGGTTGGATAGCATAGTTGATTCAGAAACAGTAAATCTGGGTGGTAAGGCCAAAGTAGATCTGGATGAAGTTGCAAGAGAAGCTATAGATGAGTTGGGGCTTATTCAGGGCAATATTGATAAGGTCACAATGCTTCTGCATAGTACAAAATCTGATCTTGATAAGATTGACTCTAATGAAGAAGCCACAACAGTATTATATCGCTGTGGTGGTAACTGTAAGATATCATTGACACAACTGGGGGGCATTTTGTATCAACTGTTCAGAGCAATTCGATTCACTGGCTCTTCAAAGAAACATGGAAATCAATTGTTGGAGTTTTTCCAACGTTTATGGGATCGATACATTAGTGCATTAGATTCACTCATAAAACCAGTCCAGCAACTTAGGGCAAAACTGGAAGAGGACGTTGATTATGACGTTGACAGTGTTCCGCCAGTCTTGAAGAAGCAGGCTTGTGTCGATTTACAGAAACTAGTTAGATTGAAGCTAACTACTTTGATCAATTTAGCTGAGGACTTCTCCGACATCATCAACGAAACAGTCCGAGATAGTCCAAATGCAATATCTGTCCTCTGCGTGTTACAAGCACATAGAAAACACTGTATCATGGGATGTAAGACAGTGGGTTCCATGCCAATCTTTGTAAAGCTTCTTACAGGTGAGACCATTACCCTTGGCGTAGAGCCTTCAGACACAATTGACGATATCAAAACTAAGATACGGGAGACGGTGGGATATTGCCCTAAGAAGCTCATATTCAACGGTGAGCCATTGGAAGATGGTTTAAAGTTGAGTGACTCCAACATCAAACAGGAGTCTACCCTCAGCTTCAGTGGAGACTCCTACGGCAATGAAAAGGTAGAGTTGTTTATGAAGATGATCACAGCCAGTATAAATTTGTCTATGGTGACTATCGGAAACAAGTCTAAGAGACAATCCAGTATGCAAATCTCTATAAAGACTCTCACGGGCAAGATCATCATCGTCGATGTGAGTTCTTTGGACACCATTTACAATGTCAAAACAAAGATCAAGGACAAGGAGGGGTGGCACCCTGAACAAGAGTTCAAACTAATCTTCAAACGAAACCTCTTGGAAGACGTTCTTTCTTTGAGTGATTACAGCATTAAACACGAGTCTACCCTCCACCTTGTTCTCAATCTGGGAGGGCCCGACGCCGAAAAGGAAAAGGAGAAGAAGTTTATGTTTAAATGCAGTGTGGTACATCCTTGGTTAAGAAAGTCTTCTTATCTTGCAACGAGATGGTTGACAATACTATGCGCGAGCAAAGAAGATGGCAAAGGCTTGTTACACTCCTCTCTGGAACTCCCCTCCCGATTGGAAGTGTGGTTGAATTATACTTCTAATAATATGAAGCTAAAGTGTATTATGGGTAGTGGAAAACGCCGGGTATCAAGTATCATTTCTGGCTTAATATACCGCTGGTTGGAGGCGCAATGCTCAGAGTGGCAAGCAGAACTAACAAGAGACGAGCTACTAAAGTCAATGGAGGAGCCTGCGACGCAGGCAGTATCACCACGTAAAGGAGGCCACAAATCAAAGAAGAAAAAGAAGAAGAAAAAGAGGTTGGTTGATAAAGCTAATGTGTCTAGTCCTCACCCAGAGGAGATCATGCCATCTCCTGTGGCCGTAGTGGGAGGTGTTCTACACAAGGCAAATGTCAATGATGATACATCATCGTCTAGACCAGAGCAGAAGAAGGATTCAAGCAATGATGACAACATTGCCCTCAACAACATCAAAGATGAGACTTCACCTAGTCCTGATCATACTTCAACTTCAAATATGGAGCAGATCATTTCACGTCTTACAATGGATAGTTCTAGCGATGATAAGGCCGAGGAGAAGATATATGAAGACGTCAACTTGTATGAGAGGTCAGATCATCAGGTAGAACAATCGCAGCCTACCGAGGATGGTGTTGAGAGTAGACCTGGCAACCTCGAGCATGTCTTTAGTCCAGCTGATGTAGAAGAAGATACATCTTGCACTGCAGATGAATATCTTCCGGTGGTGGATCACTCTCCTACTAGCTCTGACACTGTAGAAGAAGATTCACCTTGCTCAGACGATTATCCTTCAGTGGTGGATAGTTCTACACAAGAAGATAGCCTACATTACTTGACAAGCATACGATCTAGAGTCAAAGAGCAGCTCATCAGTAGCGATGAGAGTATTACTGTGGACAGTATTAGCCAAAATGTCAGGGCTATTCAAGCCCTCTTGACATCAAATGAGGAAATATACAATCGATGCAAAGGTCATATAGAGAGTGGTACTAATGAGAAGACAACATTCACCAAGGCTAATCACACAATTGTTGATGCACATCACGACGAAGTTACATCAATATTTAAGTTTGTTACGTATCCAGAGCACTGCCGATTAGAGTTTGACACAAATCCTCTCTCATCTGTGCCATTTTCATTGGACTTTGGAGATATAACGATCAGGCTGAGACATATTGGGAGTGTTGACAGTAAAGAAGCATCTTTCATCAACTATACGGCTCTTTTTGAGAGTTTGATATTGCTATATGACATGTTAGGACCATACCTTGCCAAGCTGAAAGATCATCTCGAAACTGTCAAGGCTTGTCTGACAAAGATTGATGGTTGGTTATCGACTCCATCCAGTAACATGAAGTATCTACAACAGACATTCGGAGAAGAGAAGTTGCAAGTATCAAACAAGACAATCAAACACTTTTGCATCGAGGGTTCACATCAAGATGACGAGGTATGCTTTCAATGTGAGGATAGATTCGATCAACACAATGTTGAACAATGGAAGGTAAACGGTACTGAAGGAGGACACCGCCGTTTGTGTCCTCATCCAGAAGATAAAGATCTGCCGTACTTCATGTCTAGTAAATGTGATGCAGATTCAAATATACAGTGTCCGCATTATCAAGTTGAAGAGTTGTATGTTCTGAAGGAGTTCAAATGTAGTGGAACATTTGGTGCAACTTTTGACATTTCAGAGGCGAAAGGTCGTGCTCAGCTAGAGAATTTCTTGAAGTTCATTGAAAGTATTGCTGAATAGAGAGAACTATAAGTTAAGATCATAAACCATACTACTTTGCTGTATCATTGTGTATCCAGGATATTGTTACCAGTTCAATCCATTCATAAGCTTGATCTCTACCATGTGCTGCCGTCATCCCACACAGAACGGTTTTTTATTCTTATCGTCATAATCAAACCAATTGAAAGATATCACTATTAATTGATTTATACTGTCTCATTTAGGCTCTACACTTTGCTCAACTGGCATCCAAAGATGAGGTGCAATTCTTGATATCACCCCGACGCCTCTCAACTCTGTGATCAATCTCGAACTGAACTTGCGACAGACAGACACAACAAATTATTTGCAACTTCTTTGCTGTGTTACGATAGATAGCTTAGAGCTGTGATTTGTGATCTGAGCTGTGAGCAATGCGATATACCTGCAAAAGACACATGCTTGGTTGGTATACCTACACCTTCTATTTAAAAGAGCGTGCATACTATTGGTATTTAGTGCATATCATGTGGGCATAATCTCCACTCAATTTTTTATACAATACACTACGATATATAAACTGTATCAATCATTCTATCAAACAATGAAGAAGAAGCGTAGCGGAAAGAAGAAATCTAATACACAAAACAACAAACCTAATAATAGTGGCACTACCGCTAAGGTTACTATTGAACCTGATAAACATCACAATTGGTCACGTCCCTGCTCTGCATTGGCACATGCAATTTTGCAAGAGACTCTACCTGCATTGCCATCTTCTAACGGTGTAGTAAAATGTTGCGGCGGAGACAGTGCTGTTTCTTCCTCGGAATGCCTATGCTTTTATTGTCAATTGGCAGTAGACAAGGATGCATCAGGGAAAGAATTAACAACAGGGAAATTACTTTTTACACAACAACCTCTTCTTGCCTTTATGATTCTACGGCACATGCTAGAAGAGCGGAAGAAGATACGGGCAGCTGAGCAGAAGGGTATAGTTGGTGATCAAGAGTTGGATAATCTTCTAGATTCATATATTGACTGTACCGAAACTTCAAACATAATTGATAACGAGGCTAAGAAATGGGGAAGTAGAGATCTCGATTCATTTGTTGCCTATCTTGCACAGAATTATGATTGCCAAAAGAAGATAAATAAACAAAATCCTCTGAAGCTCAAAGATATACTCCCAACCATATCAATTGAATCAATCAATAGTGTACTGGAATCAGTAAAGTGCCGCAGTTGTCGGTTCTCAGCAAACTCTCATCTACAGTCGTTGCTTGGTGTTGAAAAGTCGAGGGATAATGATACAACCAAATCAAAGGGCGCTACTACTATTATTTTAAGTGATCAGGCAATGGATACGGTGGATTCGGAATCATTCTATTTAGAACTCCAACCAATCACCCAGACCAGTGATGACGTCAAATATTTGCAAATCGAGGCTACTTCGAAAGAACATGGCAGTAGTGCATTAAGTTATCCCTTGAGTACACAAGATATCATCAATTTAACAAGGTTCATCATTCTACCGAAGAATATGAACACGGGAGATAAGATAGACAGTAATAACAATCCGGTGGGTGATGATGAGCTGACTGAAATAGCAAAAGAAGCATTTACAACAGTGAGGGACTTTGAGACCAGGTATGAAGTGGCTGGATCGATGTACAATTCAATAGTATCGGTATTAAAAAAGATAACGAAGGTGTGCGAACGTGAATATGAGGACGACGATGAATCGGTTCAAGTAACACGAAAAATGTTGTTAGAGTGCAATGTGAATTGTGATATAGTGATGAAGAAAATTGGAGATCTATTACTTCTACTCTTCAAGAAAATAACGTTTGTGGGATGGTCAGAAACATGGGGGGAGACGTTGATGTCTTTCTTCCACTCTGTGTGGGATGAATATAATACCACATCGGATTCCCTTTTACAACCAACATCCTTTCACCGCAATGGTATGTCAGGTGTCTTCTTAAAAACCTCTTATTTCCATCGATATGATCATGGGAGTGCAATGCGTAAGGAACGTGATAGTCTTCAAGAATTAGTAACGAGTAAGACGAGTGCTATCTCGAAAATGTTGAAAAGTTTGACAGCCTATATCAATGGGTCCGCTGCAGATGATGATCCGAGCCCTTTGGTGATTCTCTGTGTTATGGAGGCATACAGGACGAAAATTGAGCACCTGGAGTCAGCTGATGTTATGAATCGAGAGGAAGAAGGCTTGTTTATGCAACTCATTTCTGCACGTATTAATCTGTCCCAAGTAACAACGAGTAATAAAGATACCGGGGGAGTTCAGTGTATGAGCGAAAAGTACAGCAAAGAGGTAGAAACTTTGTGCAAAAAGATAAAAAGGATCATATCAACAATGGGGCCAGATGTTGCATCAGCTGGAATCGAGTTCCTTGACAAGGCTTACAGAGAAAACGAGTTGTCTTATGATAAAATCCAGACTGTCATCGATCATGTGTCTGCTCAGGCCACTTGGACGGGGAGATTGGAAGATTTTGAAAAAGTGAAGAAAGATGCCGAAGTTGTTTGCAATATGTCAATATTACTAGAAAAGTCGTTTTGGGACGTCATGCAATGGTTGACAGTGTTATGCTCGCGGCAGTGTAAAGAGTCGGCAACAAAGTCCATAACACTGCCTCCCCGTCTCGAAACGTGGCTGGATACTACATCAGGTAACAACGCCTCTCAGGCTGACAATATAAAGCTTACTTGTAGTGGGGTTGGCGGGGAGAACCGAGTATCAAGTATCATTTCTGGCTTAATATACCGCTGGTTGGAGGCACAATGCTCAGAATGGCAAGCAGAACTGGCAACAGATGAGTTACTGCACTCAATGGAGGAACCTGCTCTTACAGCATCACCACGTAAAGGAGGCCGCAAGTCAAAGAAGAAGAAGGCTGCTGCCAACTCTATCAAAGCTAATGTGTCTAGTGCTAACCGAGGTGATGTGGCCGAGGAGATCGTGTTATCTGATGTACCGGAAACTGTTCAGCAGAAGGCTGAGAGTAAAGGTGATGCATCATCTAGCATAGATGATGATCAACAGAAGAATCATACTATTAGTCCGGACGAGGACGAGGACGAGAAGATCTTCAATGGCGAATATGACACAACAACTTCATCTAATGATGAACAGATTACCTCAACTCCCAAAACAATGGATCAATTGGTAGTTCCGAATAGTTCTAGCGATAATAAAGCCGAGGAGAAGAAATATGAAGACGTCAACTTGTATGAGAATTCAGATCATCAAGTGGGACAACCACAGTCTACTGAGGATGAGGGTTATGTTAAAGACAGAACTGACAACCTTGATCAAAATGTGTTTACTCCGACTGGAGATTCACTTTGCACAGATCCTTCAGTGGTGGATAGCTCTTCTACTAGCTCTCACAATCATATGCACGAACAAGTTGATACACAGGAAGATACTCTGGATTAACGATCTAGATTGAAAGAACAGTTCATTAGTGACAATGTCAATGAGGGTATTACTGTGGACAGTATTAGTCAAAATGTCAGGGCAGTTCAAACCCTCTTGACATCAAATGAGGAAATATACAATCGATGCAAAGGTCATATAGAGAGTGTTACTGATGAGAAGACAACTTTTATCAAGGCTAATCACACGATTGTTGATGCTCATCATGACGAAGTTACATCAATGTTTCAATTTGTTACGTATCCAGAGCACTGCCGATTGGAGTTTGACACAAATCCTCTCTCATCTGTGCCATTTTCATTGGATTTTGGAGATATAACAATCAGGCTGAGGCATATTGGGAGTGTTGACAGTGAAGAAACATACTTTATCAACTATACGGCTCTGTTTGAGAGCTTAGTAATGCTACATGATGATGAGACACTCGGCCCACACCTTGCCAAATTGAGAGATCATCTTGCAACTGTTCAGGCCTGCCTGTCAAAGATTGATGTTTGGTTATCGACTCCGTCCGGCAACATTAAGTATTTACAACAGACATTCGGAGAAGAGAAGTTGCAAGTATCAAACAAGACAATCAAACACTTCTGTGTGGAGGGTTCACATCAAGATGACGAGATATGCTTTCAATGTGAGGATAGATTCGATCAACACAATGTTGAAGAACGGAAGGTGAACGGTACAGAAGGAGGTCACCGACGTTTGTGCCCTCATCCAGAGGATAAAGATCTACCGTACTTTATGTGTAGTAAATGTGATGAATTGGAGTCCGAGGCACAGTGTCCACATTACCAAGTAGAAGAGTCGTATGTTCTGAGGGAGTTCCAATTTGATGTATCTGATTCTAATACAGAGTTTGTTTGCAGTGGAACATTTGACAAATCTTTTGACATATCAAATGAACGGGAAAGAAATCAAATGAACAAGCTTCTCGAGTTTATGGAGATGATTTCAAAAGGTTAAGACAACAGTCCGTGTATTATCTTAGTTAAACGTAAATTCATTTCACTACAAAAGATGCTTTCATATACAAACCATGAACAGCCATAAATATATTGAAAGCATTCAACACTTTCAACTTGCCAAAAGTCTATGACAAAAGAATGAGACCAAAGCAACGGTTTATTTTATTCCATGACAGACGGTATCCTTTTTTCACAGCCTGCAGTGGCAATCACAATGTTGCAGTTCTAACGTGTTGCTGTATTGGTAGAGTAGAGGGAGGTTATTTGAATAGCACTGTGCATATATCAAATGAGTAGCAACTCGATTTCAGCTGACGATCGGGGAGATGATGGCTTGGCTATGATAACCAACAAAAATAGCAATGACAATTTGGATGATTTGCAAATTGCAAGCAATGAGGAGTTAGTATTACCCCCTGAGGTTTGGGCGAGCGTTATGGAATGTACGTATCAATATATTATTAAACATTTTACTTGTGTACCCCGTCCCTCATATCTAACCAGTGTTTCTGTGATATATACTTTTTTGTTTACATCAACATTTTTTATTTTGGTATAATTGTTTGGATAAACAGATCTACCATTTGATAATGTGCTATCATGCGGAGCTACGTGCCGTACAATTTTGCAAGATGCCATGCCACTAATTACTAAATTACATATAAACAAATCATCACAGCTTAATCTGGCTGTTACATCTCGGTTCCGTGATATAAAGGAGATACATATTAATTCACTATACAAACTAGAACTTGTCGATGAAGGGGGTACAGATGTATGGATAGATATGAATACTAAAATCAGATTAGTGCCTTTTCTTACCAGATTTGTCGATTTAGATCGAGTTGTATTTTGGGGTAGGGATGATGAGGGGAACTATAAATCGATGGCAGATTCTTACTTCTTCGAGGGCGAAGAAGGATATCCAAATGAAGGACCTAGGGATAGTCTCAAGGCCTTCTTGGATATGATTAGTGGTGCTTTTGATTGCAACGCATTACGTAAGGATCTAAAGATATCCGGTTTGGTATGTCCCGACGCTAGCAATAGTCATGGTTATCGTGGTAATGATTGCAAAACGTGTGTTAGGGCATGTAACAGTTTTCCATTACAGGAGGTTGTTGAGTTTGAGTGCAGGGGTTCTTCTTCAAGCAATGGCAGGGCGGGCAGGTTATTTGGCTTAGATGTATGTTTAGAGAAATCCAAACTTGAGAGTATAATTGAAAGTAGAACAGGTGGGAGGAAGTTGTTACGATCTAAAGAACGTCTATTACGATTATTGGGTAGTGGAAGGCGTCACGAGATTACTTCTGATGAAGAAGAAAGAACTCTATACATTGTTAAATACCAACAAGAAGAATTAGATGAGATTAAGAGGGTGATTGAGTATGCTAATTTGAACATGAAAAGATTGGATTCTACGACAGTAACAGAGGCAATTAGATCATCATTCTTGGGATATGGTAGTAGTTTGCCTCTTAAGAATCAGTGCATTCTATCTGACGAATCCCTCCAGTATGTAAAGGATACTATTGGCCTCCCGATAGATAATGAAGTTTTTTATCGTTCTTTGGAAGACCTGATGGTGCATACACAGCAGCTTGTATGGGCATTAAATCAAAGCGATGATGAATTGAATGAAGGTGCGAACGGGGAAGTACTTACTCGTTATTCAGACATTAGTCTTGATTGTTTAAAACTTCTCCGCCGTTTCTCAGAGGTAGAAAACAACCTACCAATCCAACAAATTAGCAATGTCATACATTGCTTAGTTCCTTGGTTAAAAAATGGAGTAGCTGATGATTTGAAATTAGAAGCTGCACACACGCTGAAGAACGTTCTTACGAAAGGTACTGACGAGAATAGACAGACGATTATAGATGCAACAGCTATTCCAAAGTTCAGTCAAATGTTACATTCTCCCAATGATTCTATTATGAAAATTGCATTACTTTTGTTAGTTGAAATTGCCACCAAGGGTGGATATGGTGATATTGTAGCAATTGGGAAATGCAATACAATTCGCAAGCTGATAATTCTTCTCGATTCGTCTAAATACGATGATTTTGTTCAGAGTTCATTACAGATACTTGTTGCAACAAAAAGATACTTGTCGCAACAAAACGACATGTCACGGTCCTTGCTTCTAAGTAATCTTGTCCGTATCATGACTAACAAGTCAACTCGTCAATCTAGGTTACCAAACTGCTCAGTACTACTTCGTGAGATACTTGAGGCAGATAACCCTGGGCCTATTCAAACAGTCATCAATCTTGATCTAGTTCCTAGGTTAATTGAGACATTGTCAACAACTAAGGATGAAGCCGTACGGGTGAATTTAGAGCATGTTGTGGTTAGTCTTTTGGCAGGAACAAATGAACAGGTAGAATTGATTGTAAAGAATGAAGGGTTCCTTCCTTTATTGGTTAGTCTCGTTAAGTCTCAACACGATACCTTGGCCGAGAAAACAATATCAGCACTAGGCAAGGTCGCCGGTATGAATAATCAACATGAGAACATACTACAAGCTGGTATTGTAGAGCATCTGCTACAAGTACTACAAGCCCCTAACACTGCAACTGCAACATTGCAGGTTACAGCGTCAACATTGGCACTATGTTGTCGGGGTGGGAAGCTAAATAGCTTTTCCATTAGCGAAGAGTCGTTAAAGGTATCGACAATGCTTCTTGGGAGCAACGATCTGGTGAACAGCGATCATGAGACGATTGTATTCTCTTCTTGCTGGACGTTGTATCACATTCTACACCATATAACGTATGACGAGGTCAAGAAAGTGATAAACGTCGGATTCATAAAGCCTTTGCTCAAGCTTCTTCCCGACGCCCCACATCATGTGCAGGAGCCTGTGTTGAAGTCCCTCCACCTCGTCTCAACAAGAGGGGATGAGTGTATCAAAGCCCTTTCTCTTCGTAATGGTATACCTCGCTTATCTAAAACGTTATCCAACTCATACGGAATGAATCAAGAACTTGCAACTCGGACCATTTCAAACATTATAAGTGGCAACAGAGAACGGATACAGACTGCAATTGACAACAATGTAGTACCATCCTTAGTCAAGATGCTAGAATTAGTTAAGGACAAAGAGAAGCCAAACGAGGCCGCACTATGGACATTGTATCAGATGACAAAAGCTGGTAGTGCATCACAAGTCAAATACTTGGTAGTCGAACCAGGTTTTCTGGATCAATTATGTGACTTGCTGCCTAAGGATTGTAATACTGTGTCCCTTTGGATCTTGAAGAAAGTAAGTTGCACATAAGTTCAATTATCCTCTTTCAAACATTCGTGCTCATTTATCTTTCAATATCTGCTAGATTGTCAAAGTGGGAAAGGGACCTTATCAGGTACTTTCTTCTGGAGTTCGAGAGGTTGAAAAGAAGCTTCAAGAACTCACAGATGCAAACCTACAACTTGAGCAAGACGCTGAGCGTGCTGAATTCCTAAAGCGGGAGAAAACTTGGCTAGAGGTTGACCAGCAGAATAAGTGTGTTCAATCATTGAAGAACGATAGAAGAATGCTTCTTCTAGAGCTTGGTAGTAACGATCAACGCTCACAATGTATTGGGCAGAAGATTGGCTTTGCTGGTGCCGAGTCGCCCTTAGGGCAAGTATAGTAAGTGTACCCCAGCCGTCTGTCAATATGTACCTCAACTTGTTCCACTAAGTAACTCAACCCTTTTCTTAAGCATTCAACTCCAGACAAAAGAAAAGGAAGCAAGACAATTGCTAATGGCTCAGCTGTCTTCGACCAGAACTGAGCTGAGCCTAGCTAGTATAAAACTTAGGCAGCTACATGACAAGGCGGAGGAGATTGCGCCTATGAGGGATCGGCAAGAGCGCCTCACCCAGAGCGATATGCAGACAGCAATGAATAAGATAGATCGGGAAATAAAAGAGTTGTCAATGAAAACGAAGGAGTTCAAAGTTGTATTAGATGTGGATAAAATGAAAAGAGGAATCAAGAAGTTATTCGACATGGGTTCTGAAACTTCAAATAGCATCAAGAAATCAAAGAAGAGAAAGATCGGGGAAACTGAGTCTAACGTTGAAAATGAAGGTACTCTTCCTCCTGAGCAGCGGAAGGAACGACAGAAAAGTATTGCAATTCACATGACCTTGCTTATGCATTCATCGACATGTCGATCAGCAAAGTGTTCTTCAGCCAACTGTGCCAAGATGAAGGGACTGCTCAAACATGGTGCAAATTGCAAGGTCAAGGCAAATGGTGGATGTAACGTCTGTAAACGCGTCTGGGCTCTTCTCCAAATACATGCTAGACAGTGCCAAACAGAAAATTGTCCTGTACTAAACTGCAATGCAATTCGTGAGCACTATAGGCAGTTTGGAAGGCTGCCTTCATGAAAATAGCCTGAGGGGATAATATATTTATATAATGAAAATCAGACAAGATATCTAGCTAATAACAACTATCACTGTCAATGACTAGTAAAAGACATCCTTCTAGAAAACATCTCCACTATGATGATTCGTTTAGATGGTGGATGGCCCTACAATCATGCTGGGAGTGTTCATCACCTTGTTATACACCAATACAATGCCAAACATCTACTATTGTAGCACCTGAACGCTGTTATACCCTCACGTAATGGCCAAACTTGCCCTGAGAGTTCCTGATCTGAGGCATGGCCAAACTTGCCCTGAAAGTGGCAGAAAATCAAGATTTTTCCTGATCTGAGGCATGAAACCCACCAACATGGGGCTGTAAAAGTATGGTGGAGGGCCCTACAATCATGCTGGGAGTGTTCATCACTTTGTTATACATGTAGACAATGCCAAACATCTACTGTTGTAGCACCTGAACGCTGTTATACCCTCACGTAATGGCCAAACTTGCCCTGAGAGTTGGCAGAAAATCAAGATTTTTCCTGATCTGAGGCATGAAACCCACCAACATGGGGCTGTAAAAGTATGGTGGAGGGCCCTACAATCATGCTGGGAGTGTTCATCACTTTGTTATACATGTAGACAATGCCAAACATCTACTGTTGTAGCACCTGAACGCTGTTATACCCTCATGTAATGGCCAAACTTGCCCTGAGAGTTGGCAGAAAATCGAGATTTTTCCTGATCTGAGGCATGAAACCCGCCAACATGGGGCTGTAAAAGTATGGTGGAGGGCCCTACAATCATGCTGGGAGTGTTCATCACTTTGTTATACATGTAGACAATGCCAAACATCTACTGTTGTAGCACCTGAACGCTGTTATACCCTCATGTAATGGCCAAACTTGCCCTGAGAGTTGGCAGAAAATCGAGATTTTCCTGATCTGAGGCATGAAACCCACCAACATGGGGCTGTAAAAGTATGGTGGAGGGCCCTACAATCATGCTGGGAGTGTTCATTACTTTGTTATACATGTAGACAATGCCAAACATCTACTATTGTAGCACCTGAACGCTGCTATACCCTCACGTAATGGCCAAACTTGCCCTGAGAGTTCCTGATCTGAGGCATGAAACCCACCAACATGGGGCTGTAAAAGTATGGTGGAAGGCCCTACAATCATGCTAAGAGTGTTCATTACTTTGTTATACACACATACACTGCCAAACATCTACTATTGTAGCACCTGAACGCTGTTATACCCTCACGTAATGGCCAAACTTGCCCTGAGAGTTCCTGATCTGAGGCATGAAACCCACCAACATGGGGCTGTAAAAGTATGGTGGAGGGCCCTACAATCATGTTGGGAGTGTTCATCACTTTGTTATACATGTATACACTGCCAAACATCTACTATTGTAGCACCTGCATGCTGATATACCCCCACTTGATGGCCAAACTTGCCCTGAGAGTTGGCAGAAAATCGAGATTTTCCTGATCTGAGGCATGAAACCCACCAACATGGGGCTGTAAAAGTACGGTGGAGGGCCCTACAATCATGCTGGGAGTGTTCATCACTTTGTTATACATGTAGACAATGCCAAACATCTACTGTTGTAGCACCTGAACGCTGTTATACCCTCATGTAATGGCCAAACTTGCCCTGAGAGTTGGCAGAAAATCGAGATTTTCCTGATCTGAGGCATGAAACCCACCAACATGGGGCTGTAAAAGTACGGTGGAGGGCCCTACAATCATGCTGGGAGTGTTCATCACTTTGTTATACATGTAGACAATGCCAAACATCTACTGTTGTAGCACCTGAACGCTGTTATACCCTCATGTAATGGCCAAACTTGCCCTGAGAGTTGGCAGAAAATCGAGATTTTCCTGATCTGAGGCATGAAACCCACCAACATGGGGCTGTAAAAGTATGGTGGAGGGCCCTACAATCATGCTGGGAGTGTTCATCACTTTGTTATACACACATACACTGCCAAACATCTACTATTGTAGCACCTGCATGCTGATATAGCCCCACTTGATGACCAAACTTGCCCTGAGAGTTGGCAGAAAATCAAGATTTTTTCCTGGCTGATCTGAGGCATGAAACCCACCAACATGGGGCTGTAAAAGTATGGTGGAGGGCCCTGCAATCATGCTGGGAGTGTTCATCACTTTGTTATACATGTAGACAATGCCAAACATCTACTGTTGTAGCACCTGAACGCTGTTATACCCTCACGTAATGGCCAAACTTGCCCTGAGAGTTCCTGATCTGAGGCATGAAACCCGCCAACATGGGGCTGTAAAAGTATGGTGGAGGGCCCTACAATCATGCTGGGAGTGTTCATCACCTTGTTATACACCCATACAAACCCAAACATCTACTATTGTAGCACCTGCATGCTGTTATACCCTCACTTGATGGCCAAATGTTGTCTGAGAGTTGGCAGAAAATCGAGATTTTTTCCTGATCTGAGGCATGAAACCCGCCAACATGGGGCTATAAAAGTATGATTGAGGGCCCTACTATCATGGTAGGAGTGTTCATCACTTTGTTATACACCCATACAATGCCAAACATCTACTATTGTAGCACCTGCATGCTGTTATACCCTCACTTGATGGCCAAATGTTGTCTGAGAGTTGGCAGGAAATCGAGATTTTTTCCTGATCTGAGGCATGAAACCCGCCAACATGGGGCTGTAAAAGTATGGTGGAGGGTCCTATAATCATGCTGGGAGTGTTTATCATCTCTTTAAAACAGCAGAAAATTGGAATCTGAGACAAGAAACCTTCCAATATTTCACAGATTATATCTTAAACAAAGTGAAAAGATTTGCCGAAGAATTAATTTTTAGAGTACTACATACAATAGTTTAATGAGCTTTATCTTACTTATCAAAGTATGTTAAACTATTACTTCTTCTCAAAAAACTTGTGCAGTGTTCCTCTCTCTGATTTTGAGTTACTTTTTATGTTATGTCTCTTAGGTACTTTTGCATTGCTTGATACATAATTTGCTTTTGTTGTATCCAATTGTTGAGATTTCCATTGAGATACCATCTCATTTTGTATTTCTATTGGCAATGCCATTAATACATCAACATCTACACTTTCACTTGCCAAGTATTGCTGTGTGTCAGAATTCTTATTGGAGTTGTCACTTTTAATTGAATGAGATGTTGCTTTGGAAGATGCTGATGCTACAGACGAGTCGCTAATTTTGCATGATTGATCCTCTTTCCCAACATCACTTCTATTCTTTGTTGTAGATTGTCTATCGACATCAGTTTCTACCTTCCTCTTTACTCCTCCTCTTTTTACAAAGTTCATAATACCACCTCTCTTTGCCATGATCTCATCAAATGTCCAACTAGGTTGTTCACCGAATGGACAATCTCCATGTTCCATATACTTATAGTAAGTTTTCTGTCCTCGTTCTGCATCTAATCCAGGTAGTATATATCGAAAGTTAATATTTAACCGCACTCCACGCCCTTTCTCCTTTGGTACACGATGATGCCAATGTTGTTGTGTATTTCCTCGCATTACTAATAAATCACCATCATCTAAAGTGAAACTTTCTATAGGAGTATTGATATCCACACTTCCCTCTGTTGATTGTGTCCCATCGGCACATGGCCATACGTTATTCATTCTTCGAAGTTGAAATGTAGCTTTACATCCAAAACTTAGACTTGCAATTGTTGGTTCATCTCCTAGAAATGTTCTTCCGTCGGTATGCCAAGCTATTTCATCATTACCATCAAAGTAGAGACGTACTAGAAAGGCATTGAATTGTACCCCTTTACCAAGATGAGATGTAAGTTGACGAATCAATGGCTCTAACCAATTCGGTATCGGTATATACGGTTTATATTCTGACCTACCACCATAGAATGCCGTGTAACACGGAGTCTCGCATTCCTTTTGAAATCTATTTGATTTATACTTGACACGGTGCCATCTTACATTGTTGAGTAGTTGTTGATACCAATCAATACTGTTACTGTTACTGCTTGCACTTTTGCTAGAGAATAAACCACGGTGTATGTCAACATGTAATCCTTTAGAATAGTTGTCAATCTGTAGTAGAGCATTTGTTTTTGTGCAGGTACAAGTTGATGTGCACTTTCTATCATCATCTTTGGTGAATGATGTCGATTCACACGACGTCTTTTTACTTTTTGTTGCATATGGATTGTTGCAAGACATATCTATCAATCAAATTAATTAAGTAAGGACAAGGAATGTTATTTATCAATCGAAACCAAGATGCAATCAAAATTTTGCAACCAAGCCACCGGTGCCAAATAATCAGTCTATCGATATACTCAATCCCAATTTATCTTGCAATATATCACCACCAAGCCTCATCCAATACCATACTAAGTATATCAACTTCTCTTCCACTAAGATACGAAACTAACAGCAAAGCAAAGCAAGTAAGCAGTAAGCTAATAAGAGCAACTACTGGAGGGTAGATCGCCTATATCTTCATTCTTCGGTCATTGTTATTTATCTGTTTATCTTCGTTACCTGCCGCCTCCAGTCTGAGTTGTGATACCTTATCCCCGCGCTGCAATAGAAGAGAGGGAATACACATCGTTAATTTCGTTTAAATGATTGTCGTTAGATATTTGCTTGCGGTAAAAGTGATAGTATAGAGTAGAAGGATAGCTCCACGCCTATGAGGAAATCACCAAGACAGATTTGGTGGGCAGGTCTCTTCCTTTGCAGTTTAATAGCAATGGGTAGTACCTTTGAAGCTGTTAAATTACAAAGATATTATGCTCCTGCCAATGGTACACATCGATGGGCAGTCGGATGTATAACAACAGTGTTTCTATTGTCATTCATAGCACTTGCATTGCTAATGATACCAAAGACTAATCATCTATTAATTGGAACAAAGATTGAGCTGGGGTTAATCTTTGTAGTAGCAGGATTTACATGTGCAGCTGTTGGTAGTGCAACGAATCCGTCAAATGGAATAGCAGTCAATGCTTCTGGAGGTGTATCATTTGGCAATCTCTATTACTCTACATGGGCAAGTTTTGCATGCACAATTGCAATGTTATTCTCCTACATGAAGACTGAACGAGGATTAGACGTGTCGAATGAATTAAAAACAAGAGGGAGACGATTTAGATTATGGGTAATACTAATTATATCATCAGTAATTGTTATGGGAAGTGCAGCCTCTTGTTATGATGCCAAATGTGATGCATTAGATCAGGAAGGGTTTGCTGAACCTCTCAAGTATTGCCGAAGAGCAGCTTTTGGTGTAAGCATTGGATGTATTGGTACAATATTCAGTATATTGATCGTTGCTATTCGAGTGACTTGTGCAAAAAGTCTTGATGATAAATCTGGCAGTGGAAAAGGAAGTGCAAACAAGAGAATCTTTGGACTGGAGTGTATAATTGCATGCCTATTATTAATCTTGTATTGCTTTGGTGTGGGATACATAACAAGTGAAAAAGGTCCCGGGGCTTCTCTCGGCAATCTCTACTATTCTACTTGGATAAGTTTTGGGCTTATAGTATTCATTGCATCGAGCTGCTATAATGAGATTCAAGCGGCCAAAAAGATGATGAGAAATGCACACGATGCGAATATGACTGATATGTCTAGTTGGCGTCAACACGAACAAACCGTGCCACCAAATATAAACAATCCTCCAGTGACTAATGGAGCTAGATCTACGACTTCGGCAATATCAGCAACAACACTAGGGAGCGGAAGTGTGGGCGAAGTCCAAGTTGGAGTCTAGAGTTTGAGATGGTATAAGTCCTAGGCACGTTGTGTGTAATATTATAAATAACTGTTATTCCTGAATAAGTATGTTTTTTCACAGATAGTTAGAGAGAACCAACTCTACCAACTGTATCAATATGACCAACAATCTCTCGTCTAGTACTATACCACGGCCCTAGTTTTGAAATGTAAATGTCAATAGGAAATCGACAAAACTGACTCCTTCTTTGTTCATTGACTATTTGCTCCATTGTCGACCTTCTTATGTAAAATGCTACTGTTCCATGTTTATACATGCACGATGAAATAGAACTCTTGTCTTTCTTTTGTAAAGGAGAACGATATAATGAGTAAAACCCAAGTCGGAGATGATGTGCACCACACACTTCTTTTGCAAAAGCTTGCGGAGACATAAGAATCGCATCATCTTCGACAATCACAAATCCAGTATCGTTTGGGTATGTTTCAAGTAAACTAGCAAAGACTGTCTGATAAACATGGAGCAATCGATGTTCCCATTTTATTTTGCGGCACAAGTATTGCTTTTGTTTTGTCGATTCAATTGTAGAGTTTAGATTGGATATTGAACTGCGAAGTTTACCACCGCTTAAAGCATATTGATTGCTAATCTTGAGAGTATTTATCCGCTCTATATATGGTTGTTGGTGTTTAGACTGACTAATATTTTGTTTCCACATATCAAATGTATCTTCATCTTTATCTCTTGCACCAATCATAAAGATTCTTGGAAAGCTCGGCACTTCATTACTATGCAGGTTATCATTGCAATCCCATGATATTTCGTTGGAATTGGTAAAAGTCTGCACATTAGCATAACCAAAGTCAGGACAAGATAAACTATAATATGGTGCCAAGATGGAAGTTGTTACATGATCTAGTGGTCCTTGATATTCTCTGATAAATGCATCCATTTGTAATAATACTGCCGATATTAACATAACTCCAATGAATATAATACCCGTAAACATTAAAGATGCTTGTAGTCTACCATGAGCTTGGATGATGTGCCGTATCCATTGCAACAGTGTTGAGAGGGATAGTTTCGGAGATGTTGTTGATGTATCATTCTTACTTCTTCTTGAACTGATGTTACCTTCTTCAGATAGTTGGAGTTTATATGATGATTCATCTTCTCTATCAGCGCCATCAACACCAGGAGTCTTCGATACTCTTTGCCGACGAATCATCAATACAAACAGTACTCTCCCCCTAACTTGTATGCTTCTTTGTATTGAACATTATTTTGTCACTATGATTCTAACTTTTTGTGATCATATCTTTGCACAATTTTCGATACACCTTCATTCGTCCTTCTTTGCCTCATTACAGTACTATTACAATCACCGTAGTCCTTCCCCATTACCTAATGCTCTTTCTTGCCGTCGCATATGCAATGATATGTGTCCTCAGAGAGGGGTATAATATGCTAGAGAGGTGAGCAGTAAAAGTCGTTTTGTCGCCATTTCCACTACATCATTTTACATAGCAGATTATTGCCTACTTTGCAATCAGGTATCAATATAATCACGTGAGAGGCGGCGGCAGCATTCAACAGATTGTCGAAGGTGGTACTGCTGCTGCTGCTGTATACCTGCCTCGTACAATAATAGTTCCAACTTGGCCTTGCAACTTGCAAGGTAAAAAAAGTTAGTGAACATCTTGTGTCCACATATATTCATATAGTCCACGAAGAACTGAAATTTGTTTGACCAAACGTACATAATAATACTCTACAATGTCTGATGATGCTGATGATAGTATCACCTTCAGGGTGAACAACAAGTGTCATCCAGACTTTGTTATTTTTAAGATTAGGAAGTCTACAAAATTGATCAAAATGATTAGCGCATATGCAAAACGGTATGGAGTTAAGGACTACACACTCCTCCACTTCACATTCAATGGCAAATGTATATCTGAATCAGATACAGCCGAATCTATTTGTATCGAAGATAATGGTCATATTGACTGTTCTACACCATCAGATACAATTCTAAAGAGTATAATTGATTTGTGTGCCTCTGATAGTCTTTCATTGAATGCATTAAAAGAGAAGATCAACCTCCTTAATTGGAATTACTATGATCCAAGTTCACTCCGGGAGATGTGTGAAGATTGTCCATATCTTTACGTCTTTTTCCATCTGGCTTGCTTGAATAAGAAGATTACATTGGAGATCATCAACTACCTATTGGAAGTATTTCCTGAAGCTGCTAGTTACCATACAGGGGGTATGACCCCCTTACATTGTGCATGTTACAATCAGTACTGTCATAGTTCAATTATCGAATTGTTAGTCAAGAAAAATCCCGAGTTTTGCAAGATGAAAGGAAAGGCTAGAGAAGAAGAAAACAAAGTAGTTGAGGGGTTACCACTGTATTGCTATCTGATACGGAAATCAAACATTGATATTAATACGGTTAAGATCTTGGCTGAGGACTACCATCGAGCTTTAACTTTAGCAGATTACATTGATGGTAAAGAGCCAGTCCGTGCGGTCCTTTCTAACCCCAACATCAATGATATGCAAGATATTCTTGAGTATTTACTCTACTCTGAACCACCTTCTGTACATAACCTTGATGGAAGTGAGAGGGGTGCAAAGCTGTTGAGTGTTGCTTGTAAGAATGAGGGAGTGACTTTAGAGATAGTTCATATTTTACTAAATGCATGGCCGGAAGCAATAAGGACAAGGGTTTACAATTATGGGCGACTTCCCATTCACCACCTTTGTCGAAACGACAAACTAGATGATGATACATCTCTAAAAATACTGCAGTGCTTCCTTGCTGCTCATCCTACTTTGATGCGGGAGAGAGATATACATGGCGATCTTCCTATTCATTCTGCCGTTTGCTACCAATCTATTATGTTTTGCAGAGCTCTGGTCAATGCACATCCAGAATCACTGAAGGAAGGAGCACGTACCGGTTATTTGCCAATCCATTTCGTTTGTTGTCTTCTAGGTGCTAGAAGCAGAATTGATGTCATACAATACATCTTAGAAGAGTACCCTGAAAGTATTAACGTCGTGGATAGTGATGGCTACTTGCCAATACATCATGCAGCACTGTATGGAAACGCAAAGAAAATTGAGTTACTGTTAAAGCATGACGCCACTTCTGCAATGAAGGAGACAGCCGACGAGAGACTTTCCTTGCCATTATATTTGTCTAGCTCAGTCTCGGATTCAAATGTATGTCAAGTTTTGTTTGATTCATATCCAGAAGCCATCAATATACGTAATGTAAGTGGAAAAGTCCCGCTTGATTTGGCAAGAGAAAGAGGGAATCAAGAGATTGTCAACTTCCTGCAAACTCAACTTGTCTATGTTACACAAGCACAAGATGCTGCAACATTATCAACACCAGATTCGGGAGGATACCTTCCACTTCATCGTGCATTGATAAGAGGTGATGCATCTCTTGGATCAATCAAACTACTTGTAAGGGCATACCCAGGTGCACTACAAGTAGCTGATCAAGAAGGAATCCTTCCATTACACACTGCTTGTTATCATGCTACTGTCGATATTGTAAAGTTTATAGTTGATACACATAATGGGTTGAATATTTATGATGATAACAATGATTACCCTCTACATCATGCATGCCGTGGGGCCAACTTGGGTGTTGTCAAATATCTAATGGAAACAAGTACTTCAGGGGTATCAAAAACTAATGCTAACGATAAGCTTCCCTTCCATTTGTTGCTTGAGTATGAGGACGAGCAAGTCCACAAGACTCTAGAGTTTACTGAAGCATGTTTCCATTTACTTCGAGCACATCCCGAGACAGTGATGATGATGCAGACAGCTAGTAGGAAACGGAAAAGAGGTTAAAGGGCAGCCTAATTAGATTAGATAGGTTTTTAGTTGAAATCAAGAGAAGATTATCGTTAACTCACTACTCACTACAATACTGTACATCATAACTGTCGTCAGTCTCTTACATGCATCGGTAATACCCCCTATACAACATTCTCTTCATCAGGTATAACTACCAGTATACCGATGTTTCCTCCTGATAAGCGTGATTGTGATTTCAGTCGGTAACTCATTCACACATCGTACAAAAGATCTCTCCTTCATCTTACTGCAATCGATATCATTAATAGCAGCAATTTGGTCGGTCTCTTGGAGCGCAGTATGCTCAAAGATTGAACCCTTTTTTATTTCTCTAACACACAAGTATGGCCAATTCCATACGACTAGTCCTAAATCCTCATATGTCATTTGGGGTTTAGGTTTGATCACTGTGACATTTAAAATAATGTCAGCGCCAAGAGGATTCTCTGTAGTAACGAACAGGACACCCTCCTCCTCAAGGCACTGTTTCATGTATGCCATGGCCTGTTCTGCGGTATACTCCTCTGGCTTAATCTTCTTCTTATTGATAGACACTAATCGGTCCCCAGCTTCTAAAGAACTAAATTCCACGAGACCATCAAAGTTCTCTACAATCAATGCAGGCTGATTATTCTTTCGGATACTATCACTAACTTTGCTTAATTTGCCAAAAATACCCTTCTTCTTCTGTTTTAATTCATTAATTGGTGGATCAATAAGAGAGATATCCCAATGCGTAAGATCATTAACATCAACTGTTACATCATCTTCATCGGATAAATTGTTATCCTCCGCTGATGTATCATTCTCTTCCTTCTCCTCATCCTGAGCTTTCTTGTAATACTTCTTTGGGTCAAAAAAAGTTATACTCTTTAAGAATGGATATTTCCTAGGCCCGATTGTAGAACCAACATCTGTAGCTAGCTGTGTAGTTGCTAATGATCGTACTGCATTACCTCCTCCTCTGCCGCCTGATCTGTTGTTGGTATCTTCTCGAACTAGAGCTAAAGAATCGGGATCTAGCAATGCTGGTTCGTTGCCTCCAGTAGTAGTAGGAAAGCTATCATATTCTTCCCCTTCATCATTATTATTGGTCACCATATTCCATTTACTAACACCACAATATAGCTAGCAGCTCTCTATGGCTGTTTTTACGAAGAGAGAACATGAGCAAGGATACCAGTATCTTGTTTTTTGGCGATAACGGCCACAACTGGGTTCCCATCTATCAAGCTCCTCCAACTAGTATTGACCTCTTCTGCCTTAATAGATGAACAACTAAACATGATTATCATGTAATATCGTTATCGTTCATTAGTATATATCCTAGTTGTAATGTACTAACATTTTCAGACCTAGAATGGCACTAGTCGCTACGATTAAAAAAAGAGCTCTTACCCATACTAAACTTTTATGCATATCATATGTATTTGTAGGTGTAGAACGACGGTAAATCCATATTATACGGTTGATATTCGTTTATAATATATCTATTATGTATTGAAACCGTTCATGCACTCAAATCTACCAGTTCGGATCATATACCTCCTAATCATGTCATAATCGTATACTCCCCCAGCAATTCCCAAACTCAATAACCGTACATATTGTATACCTCTACTACTCTGTACACCTTCTGGTGTTACAATCATGTTCAGTTATAATACATATATCATTCTCCTGCTGTAAATTGTTTGGTTTTGATCCAATGGCCACTATTCTGAGGCCAGAGGAGGATTTTCATCATGTTGCAATTGTTGCCGAATCTAATATAATAGGCCCCTCCTTGTTTGTTTTGCATGTGATACCACATCTAACACTCTACAGCTCATATCAATACTATTATAATTGATAATACAATCGTGTACTAGTCTCCAAGTGGTAGGATCGTCCACTGGCCTACCTCATAAGATAGTTACTACCTCCGCTGCCAATCAGCCCCACTCTAATAACACGACGATCGTGCGCCTCAATAACACCGCCACAACATACAACACCGCATCTGAATGTTGATAATAGTATATAGACGCGATGGGTATATTGTAGCACCGTCCAGTGGCAATGGTTGTTCCTAGAGGACGACAAACCACCTCTGATGACGACGATACACCTTCCTCGAAGATGATGCACCAACCACCTCTTAATTGACAACATACTGACCCCGGTAGAACAACTATGACCACACATCTTCACTACCGACATATAATATATAGATGGGATGATAGGAGAGGAGTCACGGGGTGGTATAGGCCTCTCCTACGCCATTGCAATGTCGAGCAATGGTTGATGGGTGTGATTTATGAAAAAATAGCGGCATCTTATTTTTTGAAGCGAGTTTTTAATTCCTCAGGAAGATACGGTTATTGGCATAACCAGAATCATCTAGGCTGTCGATGGATATGCGTATCTCCCTGGGATATTGATAATTGAAGATTTTTTACGTAGGCTACATTTCCTATTGCCATGTTGTTAATTTGTACGAGAAAAGCTTAATGAAATTTGCAAAGACAGGCATCTTTTAGCGAAGTTTAGCGATCCAGTACCAGGCCTACGTGATGCAGTATCCCCAAAAAAACAGCCATATCGTGGCAGGCATGCACAAAGTAGTTTGGCGATGCAACGTAATTTTAGTTGATTGATTTTAGTTAGAAGATTCATCGAAAGCGAAGCTTTTTAGAAAAGGGAGTCCTTTTGTCCCATTTAACCGCTCACTCTTCACACCATAAAAACTCCCGTCATTTTTCTGATTGGCATCCCTACTTGAATCTCCATCGCCAGCATTGTTGACAACCAGCGCATTGTCCAAAGCTCATAATTCGATTTAAAACCATCAAATTGAAATGTAAGTCTACTCCGATAAGATGTTGTAGTTGTTGTTCTACTACGGGAGCGGCGGCCGGCGGGCGACGGTCGATATACATATAGCTTGCTAAGTTTATATTTTTGTTCTTCGGTACATGTGCTTTGCATTGCTTGGGGAATGGAGTAGGCCTACTGCCACCTCTGATGTTTTGGATATTTTTTGATGTTATGGTATATTATGCAATTGTTCTTTGGCCGATGGTATGTGAACGGCGGCGGCAGCGATCGGGATACACGAGTTTGTATATATATTTGCATGCACTGATTGTATAATTCTTTGCAATGCATGCATATGGTGGATGTTCTTTTTGATGGGGGCTCTTCTTTATTGCAATGGTGGTTGCTATATATAGATATACCATACCCACATATCTCTTACTAACCCCACCTTCTATTCTTCTCTCTCCACCACACACACCATAATAATACACACACACAATAACACCTAATGCACAACACCCCTTATACCACAGATCATCAATTCAACACAACACAATGGCTATCACAGATAAGCTACCCAAAAACTTAGCCGTCTCTCAAACTGACGATCTAAACAAGGACCCCGAGAATCCCAACTCTCGTAAACTTCGTCCAACCAACTCTACACATTTTGGAGATGCTGACTTTGCCGAAGAAACAGTTGAAGAGATTGCCGAAGCATCATGGGGAGAGGTTGCTCAAGCATGCTGTCAGCATGATGCCTTAGGATGGGGTAAAATCTTCCTAGGAGCATGTGCTGCCATCTTCTTCCTATACTTCTTCCTCTTCTCGTTGGAATTACTTGGTAACGCCGCCAAGGTATTGGGAGGATGTTCAGCCGGTGGATTATTATCCTCAGATACCAATCCTGTCGCCTCCTTGGTTATTGGTGAATTAGCCACGGCACTTGTTCAAAGTTCATCTACCACAACATCTATCGTTGTTACCCTTGTCGGTGCCGGGTCTATTAATGTCAAGAATGGTATTTACTTAATCATGGGAGCCAATATTGGTACATCCGTTACCAATACCATTATTGCCATGGGACAGATGGGATCTGGTGATCAACTCGAACGTGCCTTTGCCGGAGCAACTGTACATGACTTATTCAACCTGTTGGCAGTGGGAGTACTCTTCCCTCTTGAACTTATCTCTGGATACCTATACCATCTTACCAGTGCCATGCTTCCAGCTCAAGTTTCCGATGGTGAGAAGTGGACAGGTCCCCTCAAGAAGATTGTTAGTCCATTAGCCGCACGTGTTCTCAAGGCAAACAAGAATGTTATCAAGGAAATTTCTCTTGGTGCAGAGAATGATGGAGTTGATAGTTGTGAGGACTATTACCCCGTTGTTTGTGTTGATGGTATTGAGGACTACAAGCACTGTGTCAAGTGTGACAAGGATGCTGGCGAGGTATGTTCCGTTGGTCTTATCACTTGTGATAAGAAGGTTGGATGTCCAGCATTCTTCCAGAATGGTGCAACTCAGCAAGACGATACTACCAGTGGAGGTGTATGTCTCTTCCTTTCTTTGGTACTACTTTTGATTTGTTTGATGGGATTGGTTAATGTCTTGCAACGTGGTCTTATGGGAATGAGTACCCGTGTCATCTACAAGGCCACCAAGGTTCCAGGTGTTGTTGCTATTGTTATCGGTGCCGCAATTACTGTTTTGGTTCAGAGTTCATCCATTACCACCTCCGTCTTGACCCCCATTGTTGGACTTGGTGTCATTCAACTGGAGCAGGTGAGTTAATGATTTAATATATGTTGTGCTGTGCTATGTGTTTTTCACCATTTTGATGATCAAGTGCTGACAATGTCTTTTCTCGTTATGCCACACAACACACAGATGCTTCCTCTTACCCTTGGAGCCAACATTGGTACCACCGTCACTGGACTTCTTGCCTCCCTTGTATCTGGAAGTGTCAATGCACTCCAAGTTGCTCTGTGCCATTTGTTCTTCAACATTAGTGGTATCATCATCTGGTATCCTCTTCCCTTCATGCGTAAGGTCCCTCTCGAGGGTGCCAGAGCACTTGGAAAGTGGACTCGTCGTTCCCGTGCCATCCCACCTATCTACATTATCGTTGTCTTCTTCGTCATTCCCCTCCTTCTTTTGGCATTGTCCGAGTTGTTCCAACAGAAGAAGGTTGGACTTACCGTCCTTGGTACGCTCCTCTGTGTCTTCGTACTGTACGGTATCTTACGTTTCATCTGGTGGTGGAGACGTCAAGAGGGCCGTGAGAAGTTCTTGGCCTGGCTCGACAGACGCTCTATCGTTGAATCTACCAAGAAGACTCTTCCCGAGGATATGATTTACTTAAAGGCCAAGGTTGACCAGTTAGCCGAGCACACTGGCTTACCCGAAGATGAGGAGGAAGACCTTGAGAAGGTTGTTGCTGCCGATGAGGAGGAGGAGCCTAAAGTAACTGATGACGAGGAAGAGGCCGTGGCCAATGAAGAAACCGTTAAGGACGAGTAAGGTTTGAGTATGAGAGTTATTGACGTTTGAGCTGTTTTTGTCTTTGTTGCCAAGAGAAGTTTCCCCCTTATCTCTTGAGTGTATCTTAAAAGGGGATAGGTTACGAGTTAATCATTATTAAATCTGTTACATTTTTCTAGAAGTACACTTATTGATTTTGTAGTTCTGTCTCCCTTTGGTATGCTTTGAGCCATTCCATTCATTACAGCTTCTTCTATATCATGACTCTCTCACACTCTCTAGACGAAGGTTACTATTCAAGGATACGCTCAATCTCAATACAATTGTGACGCGGCAGTGCAGTCTTCCTAACTCTGATATCTCTATATCTATTCAATCATCAATCAAGTATCAAACAAACTCATCTCTCTAGCTAAGCAGCCTCAAGCATATCTATATATATCCCATTTAGTATTATAGACTCCCAAATAATTTCAATTTGATAAACAAATGCGATCATTCTCATCTCTCTGACTGGTACGGTAATCTCTCAAGATTTGTTTCCTGGTAGATAATTCATATACAATGGCATCATCACTCGCACCCCAGTCAGCACAAACATCATTAAAACGTACTCGTCTATTATTCGATACCAACAATAATAATAATGATATATCATCCACACAAATTATACCCCCACTCTACGATCGTAATTCCTCAATACATAAACAAAACATAAAACGTCGTATTAACTTACATTATCCATCTTCATTAACTAATTTAGCATATCAAGGTGAAGAAGATGAGGCTTTAAATCAAGATAATAAGAGTAGTAAAGATTCTGCCAATGTTAGGGCTATTCGTGATATTCGACGTGATGCTTTAGATAAATTAAGAAGTGGTGATGATAATAATCCTACTGGTAGTTATGGTGGTAATGAGGAGGGTAGGTTGGTATTACATCGTGAACAGGATTTAACTGGAAGTAGTGGTAATGCTGCAAGTAGTGGTGGCGATAGTGCCATGATATTAGCAGGCCAAACAACATCCACAACATCATCCACAACAACAAAACAAAAGGGACGAAAGATTCGTCCAGGCGGTATACTAACCCTAAAAGAAGACGGTTCTTCTTCATCCAATACAAACATACCAACACCAAAGTGGCACGCACCATGGAAATTATCAACAGTAATCTCCTCACATTTAGGATGGGTACGGTCTATTGCCTTTGACCCAACCAACACATTGTTTGCCACGGGTGGTGGTGATCGTGTTATTAAGATATTTGATTTAGCCAAGTCCTGTGTCGCGGCACCGGATGCATTGAAAATTACATTGACGGGACATATCTCACCTGTACGTGGATTGGCATTTAGTGATCGTCATCCATACCTATTTTCAGCTGGTGAAGATAAGATGATTAAATGTTGGGATTTAGAAACAAATCAGGTAATTCGTCATTATCATGGACATTTGAGTGGTATATTCGCATTGAAGTTACATCCCACTTTGGATTTATTGGTAACGGGTGGTCGTGATGCTGTAGCCAGAGTTTGGGATATGAGAACGAAACATCAGATACATTGTTTAGGTGGACATGATAATACCGTGGGTGCAATATTAACAAAGGGTACTGATCCACAGATTATTACTGGTAGTTATGATTCTACTATTAAATTATGGGATTTGGCGGCAGGTAAATGTATGACAACACTTACGCATCATAAAAAGTCGGTAAGGGCATTAGCGCAGCCGTTGACAATTGAGAATTCATTTATTTCAGGAGCAGCTGATAATGTGAAAAAGTGGGTGGGATCTGATGGACGGTTCATTAAGAACTTCTCGGGTCATAAGGGAGTTATTAATGCACTTGCCGTAAACGATGACGGGGTGGTACTAAGCGCCGCTGATGACGGCACGATGAACTTTTGGGATTACAGTTCCGGACATTGTTTCCAACAAACGACTACAGTTGCACAACCGGGTAGTTTAGATGCCGAGAATGGCATATTCGCATGTGAGTTTGATTTGACTGGTACTCGATTAATTACCTGCGAGGCAGATAAGAGTATTAAGATTTGGAAGGAGGATGAAAAGGCTAGTGAGATGAGTCATCCGATTGATATGGCAAAGTGGAGGAAGAAATGTATTGCCGAGGCTAAGCGTAGGTATTAATGAGGGTATTAGCAGTGTAGCACTCCAAGAAAATTAATGTCTAAATTTAAAACAAAAAGCACAGATTTTAGACTCATACCCCTTATGGACACTAGTTCAGATACAACACGCTACCCCAACTTATCCCCACAGGCACCTACCTGCTTTAGCTGAACTGTAGAAAACAAATAAGCCCCTCGTTCCAATACGACCTTTGTTAGATGCGACCTCCCACTGACAAGAACCCTCGCTCTTGCCATATTATACATCTGTAAATGGCAAAACAAGCAGGTACCATACTCACATACATAACGTATGCGAACTCACTATATTGCGAACTCACTATATATATACTATCCAGAACATGCTAATCATCACTCACTTCCTGCACCGCATCCTGCTCAATATCCGATCTTGAGCACGGGATACCCCACTGAACTAGCAACCAAGCTGCCTTATCTTCATCCCACTCTCCCTCCTCATCTAGCACATCCATATATTTTAGAAACAGTTCCTGGTCTTTGGGAATATCCTTCGTTGCAAAGAGCTTAATACAACCATCATCTGCAAACGTTAATCCAATATTCGGCTTGAATGAATGATTGATCATGTCATGCATTGGAAGGACAGCAGTTACATTATCCGACAAACCGACAGCACGTGATAATACTGTAGAATATAAACTTGGATCTGTTGGTATCCTATCTTTGTATTGATCAGAATAATTATCAATTTGTTGCAATCTTATACCGACCGCGGCAGCAATCTTATAGTCTGGTATATCTGGTGCCATTTTGTGAAAGTCTAATACTGCCTTCTTGATAACTTCGTCATTATCTCTCCAAGACGATCCTTCCACAAGCGTTTGCATTGGATCATCCCTTGCCCATTGTTCTACCCAGGGCTTCCAAGCATGCTGATCAACCTTTAGTCCTTGTAAGGCGTAGGCTGTTAAGGCTGCCTGCCAATGTCCTCCTGCTGGTTGCAACTCATTCTCCTCCCTTCTTCTACGGATTCTATTCCATATACGCTTGAGTTTACTTCTCTTCTTCTCCTTCTTGATAGCTCCTTTCTGAATATCAAATAATTCACTTGCAAGAGCTGGACAATATACCGCGGCATTCTCTTCTGTTAAAGCAGCATAATATGGTATTGAAATGACTGTATCACCAAGAGATATATCCTGTGTACTAAATACCCCGCGACCAGCTACCGATTTGGATGTAGTTTGCAATTCAACACCAGTACATGTTATACCAACATCTGAACACCATTGCATAAAGGTAGCATCTGCGTCATTTGTTAATAAATGCGGTACAATATCGGCAGAGTTCTTTGTTGTCGATAACTTAAGCGGTACCACAGCATTATTGTTGCTGTTGATACCACTTTGGATAGATGTATAAGCAAATAGCAAGGTTCCCCACATAATTTTGTTGCACACAATTCATACGCTTCTTTGTCACTGTATAAATAAATATTGTCTGAGCTGATAAGTACAACAAACTGCAAGGATGATGATAATGTAGCAGAATGATGATTGATGAAGAGCGGCGGTATACTAAGCCGCCCCCGCTGATGATTGTTAGTCGCCAAGGAAGAGTAGTCTGATAGCACACCTCTCAAGTCATGGGGAGTAGAAAGCGGAAATGGCGATGAAACGCAGTGCTTCAAGTCAGGCGGGACTTCTGATAACCACCAATTGAAGAGCCCCGAGGGTGACTTTGAACAGCTCTTCTTCAGTCTACACCACATAATAGAGTAGTCAAAGCAATAATCAATCTTAGATTAGATAGATTTACATAATAGGTAGCAACCATAACAATTGTGGTATACGGTATCCTTGGTGGTCCTTCATTCAGTCTTCACTTGTCACTCCTCACCTCTTCCTTTGATATGTTTGTAAGACTCAGCCTGAGTTACCAATCGTATATCATTCATCTATTATGTTTGTTGAGACGTTTTCTCCGCCAACAACTTATCCAACCTACAACATTCTTGGTCTTGGTCTCGCGTCACGGGTTTTCACAAAAAGATACCCTTTTTGTAAGATAGAAGCAACGCAACAGCAAACAATGAACAGTATTGTAGTACCTACGTAAACTCGAAAAGCAGTAGATATTAGGTTGAAGGATTGTGAGAGGGCTCATCAAAGCTTTTAAACAACAGCATAAACTACTTCCAACAAACAATGACATTCACCTTTCCTTTTATCAAATCCTACTCATTGAAAAGTCGTCGAGTCCAAAGAATCTTAGCAGTCCAATTGATATTCTTACTTATTGCAGTATTCTACACCAATAGTAGCATACTGTCGGTACATGATACTTATAATAATATAATCAATGTAAATGGAACGATAGTAACAGCAACCACCACCAATACTAAAAGTAACTACGATTCCCCATCATATTGTAACAATGAAGGATCTCTCCATCAGATTGCATTAGACATGTTTCATCATTCTAGTCCTCCTGGATCAGCGTCTTATACTAAACTGAAACATGTATTAGGTAAGTGAAACGTTGCATTAAGTACATTCTGTTTTGTACATACAAGCTCATTATACCCGCCCTTCCATATATGGTATCAAATTACTGAAATATTATATGTATTGTTGTTCTAGGTCTGAGTGAATTCTTCTATATATCAGGTAATGGGCATATATTTACTCATAATGAAGATAACTGGAAAAGTTTATTAGAAGGATATGGATTAGTTCAAATTGATTGGAAACCAAAGACAAAGACTGATGTAATCTTTGTCGAAACATATAAAACGTCATCTCCTTGTCCACTTGGAGAGCCACAATGCTATGATCAACCGCGTATATTCATCCAAACAGAACAAAAGATAATATGGGATTATCAAAAGTTTTGCCATGCTAGTCCAAATTGTATAATACTCGAGTTTTCAGATTTCAATCGTAACAATGCAAATAATGATGTAGAAAAAGGTATGGGCAATAGCATAGTCTTGCTACCAGTTATGACCGCAACACCATCTAGAATATCACAATATTTACCAGAAAGTCCAAAAGTTATACAAGAACGGAACATTGATATGGTATTTTTCGGGGAGATCAGTAATAGACGAACAGGACTATTAAATGCCGCTGAGGAACATAGAAAAGCACATCCAAATTCACATGTGATTGTTGCCAAAGTACATAAAGTTGGAGTTGTTGTATCAAACTACCAAGAGGCAAAGATTTGTTTGCTGATGCATTCATTTAAAGATAACTGTGGAGGCGAGTACCACAGATGGTCAGAGTTCGGTGCATATGGCTGTATACCTGTGATGGAGCAATTTGCTGATACTGTAGGAATACATGCGTATGAGAGATGCGGAGGAGCTGTCTTTACAAATAAAACACACGTTATTCAAACGGCGGCAAGTATAGTTGAAAAGATTGACAAAGGTTTGTACAACAATCGTTCGCAAGAGATTGTTAATTGGTGGAAGAGAGGAATACAATGGGATACTATTCTTCCGACTGTTTATCAAGTACCGAGTTAGACTTAAGACGCACTTTGTTAGGTATGATATCTATATGCTGTTGTAATTGAAATGCAGCTAAGTTAAATGGTATCTTCAACAAATATTGATGCCATCTGCCTACTACATTTACCATTCTTTCATGGCCAGAAGTGAGCTGCGATCCCTTTCTCTCTCAGGCCGTAAAACATATCTAAAGAATCCTTTATAGTACCTTGCATGGTGCTTTTCCAATTCATTGCGATTTCACGCATATGAACATGATGCTCAAAATAAAACTGATCTACGAGCTTGTGATAGATACCATTCTCACCCCCTTCTAGAAGTTGTTTCACTAACGGCAACTCAATACTTCCAGTGTCGCTGTATAAGGAAAGCAAATGAGTGTAAGTTTTATGCACACAAAAGCCACACAAAAAAGAAAGTATAAGTCTTACATATCTAGTTTGATTACCACAAAATCATCTTCGTCAAAGCTTTTCAGAATAGATTCGAGTGGATTCAATTTACTGCCCTCCTCATGCGATACCCCTGTTTAAAGCAAACTTTAGTATGAGTTATGACAGTATGGTCATGCATTAAGATTAAGACACACCAATGCTCTTCTCTCTCACCAGTATTTATCCAATGATATATCGGTAAGTATTCCTTCCGTAGTAGTTCTTCATACACCTTTTTTGGTTCTGTAAAGGCCACTTCAAAGGCATAATAATGATCAAAGTGAAAGCCAAACTTTTCATACTGCTGAAGCAACCTTAACATTACTCCTCCACCACCATGAAAGTTTAGTGCTGCACCCATATCTATCAAAACTCGTCTGCTTGTTGGTTTTAAATTACGACACATTTGCTCAAAATCATGTACCAGATAATCTAATGACAGCAAGTGACGTTTGTCAGTACAAAATACGTTACTGCGGAAAGGTGGCGCCAATGGCTCGATGTATCCATTTTTTGTCAGTGATAATTGGTTACTTGGAAATAGACCTCGTACACCATCTTTGTGTATCCTTGTGGCATCACATACTGAATAATCTCCCTTTTTGATTGATTTGAATACATCGGGTATGGGTTGGAAGTTTGCAACTGCCTTGTTATACTCGGCTAAATCTTTAGCATAACTGGATAAAGAATCATATATTTCATTATGTGTTGTATTAGCCTTCCATATGTCACAGCCACTTGGATTGTTCTGAGAGGTGTAGCCGAGTGTTTCTGCACTTGTAACGATGAGATTCTCGACAGGGGCCGGTATGTATTCAAATGTTGTTGAAGATGTCGAAGTTTGATCACCATATATGTTTGTTGTATTGTTTGAATTAGTACCGCCGCTTAATCCTACCCATACTGCCTTTTCTGTTATGTAATGCAATTGTAATATACATATATGTATTATTATTGTTGCTATTAGGAGACCTCTGCCTCTTATTATTCGCAATGATGTCATGATTTGCATTCTAAACTCTCAACTCTCAAGCAAGGTGGTTGAGGGCCATGGCAACTATGAATTATGGCGGCAGTACAAGTCTTGGCCGACCTACCTATTTAATTAGCCTATCCTACAATTTCAATTACAATATTAGCCGCGTGATGAAGTATGTATTGTACTGGAGGAGGCTTGTAGCAGCAGAGCCATTTCCCTGATGAAATGATCAAGTCAGGTCCCGTCGGAACCCGTAAAGGTCAAGGCTGATACGTAGAGAAGAAAAAGTATGGTCAGAACCTCATAATTAATTATCAGCAAGATGGCGACAATAGTACAACCAACCTCGTTAATACCTGTGGCAAAAGCCTCAGGACGATGCCCTCCATCCTTAATACGCGATGAACAAATTATTGAGGGTGGGGTATTTGAAATGGCAATGTTAAAAGCATTAGGAAATCAAGAGGGTAAGATTCTTTTTTTTGTTGAACTTTTGGAGACGTGTGGTTGGTTAAGGATGATGGATTGGATTAATTGATACTGCCCTCATTCGGGAATTGTTACGGATGAAGTGGGGATTTGCTTTTGATGGTGTGGTGTTAAGAAGGGTGAAGGCCGTAACGTATTTTAGTTATTGCAAGGATTTTCTTTAGGCATCAAGTGTATAATTGTTCTCTCTAACAAAACCCATCCCATCTCTATCCATTCCCACCTTATTACCCCCAATTTACAACAAATAATGAATTATACAGGGTTACTTCTCCTTAGTTCGGAACCTAATGCTGCCGAGAATTTCACAAGTGCAATGAAGGTGAGTAATTGATTTTAATAAGTTCAGTGGTTATAAAATTTTTGTTTATTAGTTGGGAATTCGGGGACGTGGATTAAAATTGTTTGCGGAGTTCGTAGTGGTGGATTATTGTATTGGTCGGTGGATTAATTATCGGGGTGGTATTGGATAATCTGTTTTATTGGGTGGTGCTGGGGGTCAACTCAAGAAATTCCCAAACATTTGGAACCAAGGCACCTTCCTCGAACTGGGGATAAGCCTCCTCCAACCAAGAGTACAAGAATTGCAACTTCATTACGCAGAATATAAAGCCTGGGGGATTAATCCGTCGACACGTCCAAGTAAAATGTTGCCAAGGTTAAGAACGTGGGAATAATTTAATAACCCCTTCACCAAATTATTAATTTACGGGGTTTATTTGTATGGATCTTCTCGTCATAAGCCCCCAGGCCTGTGTCCATAACTCCGCGTAGAAGTTCCCATTTTCTTCGTGATGCTCAGCACGGAATTTCAACTCGTACATATACTTTACATTGGCCTTAAGAATTGATTCTGGGATATGTTCGGATTGGTTTGATGTATAGGTTGAGAGTTCCTTATTTCATTAGACAAAGTTCTAGTGCCGTGAGTTGTGTCCCCCGCGAGGAATCCTCCCGTGATGGAGCCATGGATGTGCCAGCTGTTTTAAGGCAGCATTTAATTGGGTGATGGGAGAACGATTAGTTCTTGTTTATCCAATTTCAGAGCCAAATCAAAATACTGTTCATCGCTCTAGTAGCTATCTAGAAGTACTACTATTTGAAGTTAGATCATGACCAGATAAATTTGACCCATTGAGATTTGGGCAGCGTTAGCTGAGTCCAATATGTAGATCTTTAGATATCGAGCTGGACTTACGTCTGATCCTTTAAATGATTGGTCGAATAGCTGGATAAGCTGCTTTGCTGGATGGTGACGTGATTGATCAACCTTCCTACTTTTAGATATGACGCATTAGTTTCTCTAGTACGTATTATGAGTAGTTGGGATTGAGGGTGTACGTCCGTGATACCTTTGCAAAGTTCAATTAAATATATACTCCATCAATGCAAGTACTGATCTAAAAAGTAGTCTTTTAGACTCATTAGTTGGGGATTAAGTCCGAGTTAGATAATCATTGAACTAGAATCAGGGGGACGAAGGACGAGATATGCGGCCTTTCTCTAGATTTCCATACACTTGTTTACTCCTACCAAACGAATGAATGGCACGCTTGGCGTTTGTCTGAGTATCCTATGGCAATACAGCAGCTGTGATGAACTTGGTTGCTTGGAACGATTAGTTCTTTTACTTCACACAAAACAACAAATTCAATACAATATATGCTCTCTAGCTATTTAGCTACTAGACGATAGTACTATGTACAACCATATATGAAATGATTTCTACATACATATATCTCATTGCCTTAGGCTTTGTGAGGGGGGGGAATAAGATTTCAGTTTACGGGACGGAATCATTATACTTAGTCATCTCCTGAGCAAACAGTACCTCATCACCAAGAAATATAAACATTATGCCCATTGCCTTGATATGTTGTGGATGATGTGTTCGTAGATTTCCGACACGTAGATGTTAGGATTTTGTTGTTGTTAGCTCTGCTCTTTTGTCTTTTGGAAGCCATGTCTTGTACTGATCACTTCTCATATCACTCTTGTATCTCATATTAATATTATTGCTATTCTTCTTCCTTACTTTTAGATGGCATCTGGCTCATCGGAACCTCGTGTATTAGAACAGCGTCGGTGCCTACTTCTTGCTGCAATAGGATCAACAGCAGAGACAAGCCCGAGTAATCCAACATTGAAACAACTTCTAAATGATGGTCTATTAGTAACAATAAAAGGATGGTTAGATGAATTGTTAGATGGGAAAGTCGGAGGGATGGATCTTCTGCTTCATCTTCTTACTAATATCATTCCTCTCCCTGTAACAAAAGATATGGTTACATCCTCGAGACTCGGGAAGGCAGTCTCATCTGTGGAGAAGCACAATATATCTATTGGCAGTGCAAACGAGTCTGCAATCAAGAGCAGAATTCAGCAGGTCAAAGAACGGTGGAGTGCATCAGTCAAGGCTCTCAAGGCAGCAGCAAAGCGTCCTTCCCCAGAAAATACCGGTGCTCCAGCCGCCAAGAAGACCAAGAGAGAAGCTGGCAGCTCACTTTCAAACTTGTTGAAGAAGGTTGATAATACACATAAGTCTGTCTCCTCCTCAACCGAGACTGAAGAGGAGGAAGCTGCTCGTTTAAAGGAAGAGCGAGATGCATCGCTTAGAGACAAGCTTGCCGCGGCTAATGCCAAATCGAAAGAGTTGAAACTAAACCCTGACGTACCAAAGAAGAAAAAGAATGACAGTAGATCGATCCATTGGGCTGATAGCAAAGGACAGGCATTAGCAATGTCCGAGGGCGAAGCTGTTGATACAACACCTACAGCCGATGCAGTAGGTGATACTACTGTTAAGAAAACTAGAAAGTCACGTTGGGCTGAGCGTAAGAAGAAGGATATTGAGCACGAGAAGGAGTTGCTTCTCAAGTCTAGGAAAGGAGATTCGGCAGATGATAAAGACGATGAATTAGACATGATGGCAATGATGGCTATTTGGAAAACTCCTCAGGCACTGCCACTAGACCCATCAAACCCTCCAGTTCAAGTCAATTCAAATGAACTCACTTCTCAAGCAAGTCGTATGGGCACAACTCCTGCAGTAAACTATGCATCAGAAGCAGATGTACCAATCAGTCCTCATCTACTTAGTCAAGTTGAACAAGCGTTAGATATTGTAAATACGGCAGCACCAAATGTCATCCCTTTCTTTACTCCACAAGCTGCGCCACCTCCAATGGCGGCGGCTGTGGCACTACCGCAAGTTTCAGCGATGCCCTCATTTCCTCCTCCTCAAGCTCAGCCTGTTATGCAAGCACCGCCAACAACAGGGGAGGCTACTTTGGAGACTGTTTTGATGATGGGATTACCGTTATTCCTTGTTGGATCAAATGTACAGGCTCTTCAAACGTTACAGTCAAATCCAGGCCTTCTTGCATCATTCAAAGATGTGAACGGCGTATATAAACAACCAGAGCTCATCAACCTTGTCCAAACGTTGAGCCAAAATCTTGCACCTCAAGCAGCTGCCAGTCAACCGGTTGTTCAACAAATGCCTGCATACAATACGATGCAGACAGGATACTATCAACCACCGGCACCTGCTGCTGCCTCAACATCAATGTATGCACAGCCACCGCCAGCAGCAGCTCAACCCATGGTAAGTTCATCAGGTTATCGAGGAGATCAGAATGCTAGTTCATCCAACCTTCACCTTAGTGGATATGGCCCCATGACTACCAATGAAGAAATCAAAGCAATGTTTGCACCATATGTTCATGTTACTGAAGTCGTCAACAAGAGTGGATTCTCCTTTGTCAATACAAATGATCCAGCCGGAGCAGCAAGGGCAAAAGAGGCTTTGAATGGATCTCTTCTTGGAGGTCTTCCCTGCCGAATCAACAATGCTACTCGAAAGGAGAAGAACCCAAACTACACTCCCGGAGGTGCCATTGTACCAACAGGAGGTGTTGCATCACTACCCAGGAATGCCTTTGGTCAAGTAGACTACGATCAAGCCAAGGATGATCGAGGGAATCCTCCCACTAAGAACTTATTTGTTGCTGGATATGGTGTAGGAACAACTGAACAACATCTTAGAGATACCGTGGGTCAATATGCTACTGTGGTTAGTGTTGTGATGAAGGGAACGTTTGCCTTTGTAAACACAAATGATAAAGAGAAGGCAGTCATTGCCCGAATGTCCCTCACAGGACATCCGCTCAATGGTGGAACACTTAGAGTAAACTTTGCCAAGGAGACTGGTCGTTTAGGTACTAGTTTTGATAGCTCATATGGACCAGGAGGAGGAAACCCATATGGAAGATAGTTGTTAAGCTCGAGACGAAACTTTCCTCTATATTATTAGACTCTTGTGCACGTGTATGGTAGTAGTCTCGGTTGATAAGTCCACAGAAAGTCAGGGTACTGTTGGAATATACTTGTCAAGGCATGAGTCGAGATACTGTTGGAAGTCTAGAAAATACCGGAAATAGATATAAAGTTAATGAACATGTACACTACAGAAGCATAAGTCGATTGTAATAACAAATGATATCTCATTGAGTACACTTACTCATATCGTGCGTACTCACATATCGTACTTTTTTCACATACTTTTTTCTATAATCGACACGAAAAGGATCTTTCTTTCCACATAACCCATGAATTAAGGAGCTTATTTCTCCACATAATAAATTGTGGGATAGGCATTGTGGTACGATACTCATACACGCTACCAGTGCTTGTAATCCACAATTTCAATTGGTAGTGGTTCCGGTCGGGACCTGGGTGCTCAAAAGAGTTTTCACTTGACTGAAAACAATAACAACTATTGTTGGCGGCGGAGATTGGAGATGGTAGTGAACATATCATCACGCCGGGGTAGTGGCGGTACAAATCAGACACGTTATCGCCTAAGACGAATATTCTTATTGGCCATTATCGTTACCATCTCATTTTATGTACTTTGTCTCCATCTCATTCTCAACAATGTTGCAACAAAATCAAATATCAACAGTGCACCTACAAATGATATAGTTCTCAATACCAATGAACCAGTTGCAGTGATTGCACATGCTATATCATTAATAAAATGTTCCAAAGGATCAAGTGTAACAGGTTTCCTCGACGCAGCGGCTATATTACGTCATTCGATACATAAACAATCAATTCATTACAAACCACCAACAAACTCAACAACAACAATATCATCAGCCCCTCGCTCTCGATATTCATATAAAATGTACGGTATAGTACATACATCATGTGCAGATCATGCCAAGGTATTAGAACGATTAGGGTATGAGATCATGGTACGTGATCATCCTATAAAGAAAGACGATATAAAAGGAGAGTTTTTAAGAAATCACATTGAAGCCGAAAATTGTTGTGGTAGTGCCGAATTCATTAAACTGTATGCATATCATTTAACAAACCATCCAATAGCAGTTCATTGGGATATGGATGTTGCAATACTACAACCATTAGATGATATATATGATGCAATGATATATCCATCAACACATCCACAAGGTATTGCAGCTCGGAAGAAAATTAAACGACAACATTCGTCTGATCCTTGGCCAGAAACAATAGATGCATTCTTAACACGAGATATAACAAGTGCCAAACCATGGGAGAAGGTAACTGCTGTACAGGGTGGCTTCTTGGTAGCACGGCCTGATCCCGCTGTGTTTGATGCATATATCGACTTCATTAAAGAGGGCAATTATATTGGTGGAAGAGGAGAAGGTAAAGGATGGGCAGGCTTAGGTTATGGTGGATTTCAAGGGGCAATGGCATATCAGGGTGTAGTAGCATACTACTATGATCAACTTAGACCAAACACTGCTGTGGAATTGAATGTATGTAGATGGAACCAAGTAGCCGCAGATGTTATATGGCGAGGACCTGAACATTTTGAGGAGCATAAACATCAATGTCGAGAGTATCCAAGAACTACATTGGCAGATGGTAAACCAGATTATGCATCAAATACAAAGTGTGAAGATTGTAGGAACACACCAATAGAGTCAGTTAAATCAGCACATTACACGGCTTGCAAAAAGCCATGGGAATGCACAATTGCTCATCCTCGAGTACCAAGAGATAAACGACAAAAGTATCGATTAGAGAACTTGGTCAATGTTACATATTGTATGAATCTAGTAAGGGAGTGGTTTGAAATACGAAAAGAGTTTGAGACAGCATTGGAAGTTGCCTCTAATGGACAAGTGAAGGCTTCGCCACGGATAGGAACATATGAAGATCAATACTTTTTGGGATATTGCAAAAGAAGTGGTGGATATATTCCGATCGAACCACCGCCAGTTGATTTTGATATCAAGAAGATGTATGGCATGTAGATGTAGTATGAGCGAGGAGGACTAGAGGCACTAGAGGACTAAGATACACATTATGATAGAGTTTCTCGACTCAATATCTCTCCGCTTTGATTATAGTGTACAACTACTAACCTCCCTCTCTAGACTCTGTGATAGACGAGCAGCCGATCTCTCTGCAACAATCTCATTTGAAGGGGTGTGGATCGATGGGCAGTGGATTTGTGGTATCCTGGTAACGAAAACTGTCTGAAACTTTCCAAAGCTCAGAAAAACAACCATCCGTCATAGTCGCTGATCATTTGCTGATTATCTATTGCAACGAATCCCTAATAGAAGTCAAATACTGATTAAACGGCGGCCATATCAAATACTAAACAGACCTACATAAACCATGGGGAAGAAGAAACGAATAGTTGATGTGAAAAACAAGAACAACGGCACCGCCCGTCAGATCAAGAAACCCCAACCAAAAGTTAATACAAACAGTATTGAAAAGGTCGCTGCCTCATATGATAAGCATCATAATACATCCCGACCATGCTCATCAATTGCATCTATTATAGCACAGGAGATATTCCCGGCGTTGCCACAGCCTTCATCTTCTACTGCTGATGTAACGTGTAATTATGGTGAGTCTATGTATGATATGTGTTGTTGGGGTTGCAACGACATTATTATGACTATGAAGAGTAGGGATATAACGGCATTATGTAGTATGATACGAGGAGAGATATAAGGATGTGTAGTAACTAGATGCCGATGTTTTATATCTCGGATAGCACTCGTCTATGAATATGCACATCTTATGCTCACTTTATGCTCACATCTCATGTATCAATTTCTCACAACCCAAAATTATCAGGAGAGTCACCAACAGACGACAAGAAATGTGCCTGTATATACTGCTCCCTCAAAGAACCTTCCTTACTACCAATAACAACCGGTAAATTACTACTCACACAGCAACCATTATTGGCATTTATTATTCTACGATATTTAATTGATGAACGAAAGAAGGTACGGGCAAAGGTTGAAGAAGATAAGAAGCAAAAAGAAGAAGAACTTAGAATAAAGACTGAGGAATTTATTAACTTGGTTGCAAATAAGGTATCGAGTAAGAGTAATAAGAGGGCTATGGGGAATCAGAAGTTGATATCACAAGCTGCTGCCAAGAAGGAGGATAATGAGGATATTAATGGCAAAAAGAAGTCCGAGGAGGAAGTTGATTTGAGTGTACTGTCTAAGGAGGAAATGAACGACGTTATATCAGTTGGTACAATGCTTGGGAAGGCATTACGGGGGGCGTTAGGTATGGATGATAAGAAAGAAGGCAAGGAAGAAGAAACAAAGAAGGAGACTGCCGAGGAAGAAAAGAGTGATGAAGGTTGGTTGGAAGGTTGTGATGAGGAATCATCATACGCTCCTGCTGCACTATCCGATAACGATAGTAGTAGTGAAGATTCAGATATTGCTGGGGTTAAACAAATATTGACAGGTGGTGGTATACCATCAAGACATGCAGATAGTGATGATGAATCAAGTTCGGATGAAGAGGATGTCCCTCTAACCATTGAAGAAGAAATGGATCTTTTAATAGATTCATATATTGATTCAAAAGAAGCTTGTGATATACTTGATAATGAGGCGAAAAAATGGGCTAATAGAGATTTGGAATCGTTCGTTGCCTTCCTTACTAAGAAGTTTGACAATCGGAAGAATGGTGATAAGAACAAACCTCTCAAGTTGAAGGATATTCTACCGACAATTTCGGCTAATGCAGCCTACGAGTTACTGGACCCAGTACGATGTCGCAGTTGTAGGTTTTCTTCTACTTCTCATTTACAATGTTTACTCTGTGACGAAACAGGACGGCATGGATTTGTCACTAAAACAAACAACCCCCCTTCCGATAATGATTACACCATTACTATGACTGATTCGACTGTATCTGCCATGAGCAACAAGGTGGAGTCGGGTAGAAAAGGCTGGAATTCACAATCATCATTACATTTAGAACTACGTCCCATATCCAAGTCTAATGATGGTTTCAAGTATTTGCAAGTCGGTACTGCCTTAAAAGGCAGCGGTATTGTATTTGAGAATCCGATGAATCTACAAGATATCATCAATTTAACAAAGCATATCATCTTACCAAAGAATACAAACAATGAACAGATTACATCATATTCTGACTTAAGCGATGATAAACTTGCTGCCATTGCGAAAGAGGCATTCGAATCAGTGGGTACTCTTGTTTCAATCTTTAAAAAGGCTAGCAATATACTTGAGGTTACAGTAAGGAATGATCTGCTCCGAGCTGCCGCGGCTAATAAAAATCATCGTGCCTTTGCTACCTGTGAGGGTAAGTTGTTGTGCACGTGATTGATCTATCTTGTGAACTCTTTTGTATCCACTCTCATCTTTGTGTCCTCTCACGTTGATGTTGCCGTACGTATGTACCCAGAATCCTGTTTCTGTGATGATTGTAGAGACTTGCAAATGAAGGAAACAAAGAAGATATTAAAAGATTGCAATGTGAATTGTAATTTGGTATTGACTGAAATGAGCAATCTCTTGGTGGAGCTATTCAAGTCAACAGTCTTTGTCGGGTGGTCAACTAGTATCAGTCCCAATTTGCTTCAGTCTCTACAGAATTTATGGGATAGATACAATGGAACTCTAGACTCTCTTCTTCAGCCGGTTTACAACTATCGCAACAAGGTAAGCTCAAATATTATTATTATTATCATTCATTCAATATTAGCTCTCTCTGACAACTTGTTCTTCTCATTCTCATGCACCACAGCTTTTGGGTCAAAACTACAAGTTAAAAGCACACGAAAGAGAGATGAAAGTGCTCGACTTTCTTAAAGAGTTGGTCAATACCAAGATAATGACAGTTGGGAAGTTGGTAAAGGATCTAGGCACAGCCATAACCGAGCAAGCAGGTACACCCAATTGTATTGTGGTGCTTCATGTTCTTCAGTCGTATAGACTTGCAAAGGAACCCAATGTGACGATAGAAGAAGCCATCTACCCTGACGAAGAAGGCGAAGATTTGTTTCTTAGTCTTGTTGAATCACGTACAAACTTACTCAAGAGGGTGACGGGAATCTATTCCCTGACAGAAGACGGGGCAGAGGAAGCAAGGAATGAGATCGCACACCTCAACAAGCAGGCCATCAAACTTGTAACCTCAATAAAGAATGCCGAGGGGATTGCGATTGAGTTTCTTGCAAAACGATATAACGTCGCTGAACATTCATATTACGAGTTTGATAAAAGATCAAAGTCGGACTGGAAGGATAATAGAGACGGCCTTATAACAAGAAAGAAGGGTTCAGATTGTGCCGGAACAGAAATAGGTGATTCTACCACTCTTCTTGCACAATCATTTTGGTGTTGCATGCAAATGTTAGCTGTGTTCAGCTCACAACAGAATAACAAGTCGTCTATGAATTCCTTGGTGATCCCTCCTCGCCTTGAAAGTTGGATCAATAATACTGTAGGTATAGATGCTTCTCAAGCGAATAACTTTCACAACACTTGTGTAGGAAGTTGTGGGGGACGGAGGGTATCAAGCATATTTTCAGGCTTGATCTATCGATGGCTTGAGGAACGGGCAAAGGAGTGGAATGCCGAGCTGGAACAGGATGAGCTCTTTCAATCAATGGAAAAGCCATCTGTGGTAAATGCCAAGAGTGGCAAGAAGAAGAAGAAGAAATCAAAGAAGAAGAAGGCGTCGGCTACCATAAACAAAACCAACTCTAAACCTGATTTGATTGAATCTAGTACTAATGATGATATGTCCAAGTCAAGTCGGGGTGATCAGAGTGAAGGGATTCAATCCATCGACGACACTGATGATAGAATGACAGAGTATAACACTTTACAGAGCACATCAAGTCTCAAAACAGAAGAAGAAGAAGATCATACAGTTGAGAATAGCTCTAGAGGCAGTGGTGAGCCTGAGGTGCAATCAGCGGCTGGCGAGTCTAATAATTCTCCAGATTTAGTTGATGAAGATCATTTCGTGGCGGATCATCACTCTCCTACTATCTCTGTTAATCATGTACAAGAAAATGGCAACATCCATGACGACACGGCAACTTTAATGAGGTCTGCTCGATCTAGATTCAAGGAGCAGCTCATTAGTAACGAAGACGACTTGGATACAGTTAGTAGCATCGAGCCAAACATTAGGGCAATTCAAGCTCTCTTGACATCAAATGAAGTAATATACGAGAGATGTAGGGGCTACATCGAGAGTAGTAATGACGAGAAGACAACGTTCACCAAGGCTGATTATTCAGTCGCTGACGCACATTACGATGAAGTTACATCAATGTTTCAGTTTGTGACGTATCCAGAGCACTGTCGAATGGAGTTCAATACATTCCCTCTTTCCAATCTCCCATTTACTCTGGATTTCGGTTCCTTTTCAGGTCAATTAAGATACAAAGGCAACCCAGGCAGCTGTGAATCGTCTTTTATCGACTACGACATTTTGTTTGAGAGCTCGTTCGTACTGCATCCAGATATTCAAGGTCCACTCCTTGCCAAGTTGAAGAATCATCTCGAGTGTGTTCAAGCCTGTCTATACAGGATAAACGATTGGTTATCAATCCCCCCTAAAAACTTGAAGTATCTTCAAGAAAGCTTTGGGGAAGAGAGATTGCAGATGTCAAACAAGACAATAAAGCACTTCTGTGTCGAGGGTTCACATGTACATGATGATATATGCTTACAATGTGAAAGTGCTTTTAGTTTGCACAAAGTAGAGACTCTAAAGATTCAAGGAATGGAAGGTCATCGACGTTTGTGCCCTTGTCCAGAGGATGAAGATCTCCCGTACTTCATGTGTAGTAAATGTGATCCAGACTCTGAAGTACAGTGTCCACATTATCAAGTTGAAGAATCCTATGTTCTAAGGGAATTTAATTGGACTGCTACATTTAAGAAGGGCATGTCGTACGATATTTCAACAGAACAAGGACGCCTTCAACTAAAGAACTTTGTTAGCTTTATTGAAAAGACAGCTGCAACAAGTAGTGGCGAGGGTTGGAAGAGACAATCTTAACTCTCATCTGGTTCTCAATTAGGTTATGTTAATAATTAGGTAGAGCATGTATAGTATAAAAGCACTGATATTAGCTTAATCTCTCAAGAACTTACTATAGGCAGGGTTATTAGTCTCTTCGATATACTTGTAACCAAGTTCCTCGAGGAAGTTGTTCATACCCTCACAGGATGTACCATGGTTCTGTTGTATACCCACTAGCACACGACCAAAGTCGTCACCATAGTTTCTATAATGAAAGAGACTGATATTCCACTTCATATCCAAAGCCTCAAGGAAACGCTGTAATGCCCCAGGAGATTCTGGAAAGTGAAATCTGAACAACCGTTCATGTGATGCATTTGACCTACCCCCGGCTAAATGTCGAATATGTGTCTTGGCCAGTTCATTATCACTTAAATCCGTACATGGAAAGTCATCACTTCTAAAGTCTTCCATGACCTGTTCAAAATCATTCTCTACATGTATCAATGGTTGAAAGGATACAAATACATTCGCCTCATGATCTGTATTGTACCGATAAGTCAATTCGGTAACATTCCGGGGCCATATCTTTGAATACATGGCACGGAAAGCACCCGGAGTTTCTGGTATGGTAATCTCGATTGATCGTTCGGAATCATCAGCACGCTCCGAGACAACACGAAGTCGATTAAAGTCCATATTAGCTCCTGATGTAATTGCAACAAAGGTTCTTTTTGATATGTTATTCTCTTCAATGAACTTTTTCAAACCAGCCACGGCAAGCGCTCCAGCCGGTTCAAGGATGACACGACTATATATGAGATGAAAGGAAAGAAGGTCAGATTCAATTATATAATACACATTCAATCAAGGATACCATCAATAGATTGCAACTCACGCATCATTGTAAGCAAGCTTGATTGCATTACATATCTGATCAGTATCCACAGTGACCATCCCATCAACATACTTGGAACATAATCTAAATGTCTCGGTACCTATCGTCTTCACAGCGGCACCATCAGCAAATAATCCCACAGATGGTAAGGTAACAACCTGTCCTGCTGCCAATGATGATGTCATCCCGGCAGCATCGGCTGCCTCCACACCATAAACTTTCACGGTTGGTCGGACATGTTTAACATATGCTGCAATACCAGCTAGCATACCCCCGCCTCCACAGCATACGAATATTGCATCTACGTCATGACTTACACACTTTTTGAGTATTTCCATTCCTGATCAAATGGGTGTGAGAGATTGGAATATACACATGATTGAGCTTCTTTAGTTTGATAACCGCCAAACATACTTCTCAACATAACAAACACACTACTTACCAATAGTACCCTGACCAGCAATAACATGACTATCATCAAATGGATGTATCATCGCCAGTCCTTCTTCCATTTCCAATCGTTTCGCTTCGGCAGCTGCCTCATCATAATTATTACCAACTAATCGTACCTCCACAGTTTCCCCACCATGTGTCCGAACTGCATTAACTTTAATAGATGGAGTGGCCAATGGCATACAGATTACTGCACGACAATTCAACATTCGGGCGGAGAGGGCCACTCCTTGTGCATGATTCCCAGCCGAACAGGCTACCACGCCACGTTGGAGTGATGCGGGTGGTAAGGATGCCATTTTATTATATGCTCCTCGTATCTTGAAGGAGAATACTGGTTGTGTATCCTCTCGTTTCAAGAAGATTGTATTGTCGAGTAACTTTCATACATGATGTTTGTTTTGTTTTTCAAGAAGAAAAGCAAAGTCAGAGATATCATAACTCATTTGCAACTAAAGCATTCATATAATACACAGAATCAGCAAATGGTAAAGAATTTTCATCGATTAGATATATACTCACATTACTCAAATTCTTTGCATGCTGCAATTCAGTCTCAATAGCAACTTCATATACTTTGCTATTAAGAATCTTTGAAATTTATGAAACATTTAAAATATGATTATTAGACATCATATTTAAATTGCAAAGAAGAAAATTGCATATATATAAAAGATAAAAAAGATTACGCTACCTGATTTAACATTCCATCCTCGGGCATGTTCTTATTAAACATTGTTTTAGATGATGGTTGTGATGGTACTGCTGGGTCTACTATTCCATTATTATTAACTACCGCAGCTGTGGATTTATATCGTATCAATCTATTATTAAGTGATTGGGCAGTGGTTGATGACACAAGTTGATGGAGTAATGGTGTAGTGGTGCTGACGGCATGAGCTGACATTGACGCTGCTCGGCGTTTAAGGATATTACTGGGTACTTTCCACATTGTTAAGGGATAGTACCTATATGATGGGGATGAGAATAAGAGGAGTAGAACTAACTAATGTAACAAGTAACAATGCAAAACGTCATTATGTCGTTATCAGTTGCGAGTTGTATTGTAGGAGAAGTATGTATGTGTGTGGTGATTAGAGAAGAGACCATTATGCACTAGGCATATAATCCGGCCTGATACATAGAAGGTTTTGTCTCCTGAACCCCTCCATCCTTCTCACAAACAAACTTTTAGAGCAAATTACCCCTTATTCATTCACAAGGCAACAAGATTTCATCTTTCAAAATTGAAATAAATACAATATGTATCCCTGCCAAATTATATAGCCGATATGTGATAATTAGCGTCCAACACCACCCTGTAGGGTAGGAGCGTAATAGATAGTAGCATATGATGTAGGGGGAGAGACTACGTCTGAGTTTGGGGCTTGCGGGCGGTCGTCGAGGGCGATATTTTTTGCCCGGGAACTGTCACAAATATCTCTTATCAATGTTGACCTCCTAAAGCCTCCTAATAACAAACGACACTGACTAACAATCTCTATCCAATAAACTACTAAATAGCCGTGGTCTAAGCAATAATTAATCGATTATTGATATACAACCTACTAGTAGATTGGTAAGTGTGTTGTGCCACATTGGTGTTAATGCGTGTACCTTGTCATTACCATATTGCCTTAGCATATTTATTTTATCGTGGATTGATACATTCCCAACACAATATAACACTCACCATAAATATAAATGATAATTCTATATATAGCCGCATCAATAACAGAAATTCCCTATAACATTATATTCACATAAGAATTGGTGAGTTGTATTAAGTTATTAAGATTTATTTATTTTAAGGTTACACTGCTGTGCTGTTTGCCATTTTAGTTAGTTAGTTAGTTTAGATTTCAGGCTACGACTTGGTTATCCACCTCTGGAAGCGTGTTCCTTGCTATTTCCTGCACAGATATATATAAGTTACTTAATTTCATATATGAATACTATCCTGTCGCTGATTTCTCATTAAAGGCGAGTAGTTTCTCTTACTAGCGTCTAATTCAGATTTGTGCGGTCTCATGAGATAGTTCCATTAAGCTTGACTCAATGTTAAAGAACTAGAGCTCGATAGAAGCCGTTGAATTGTATACTAGGGAGGCACTGCGGTTAGTTGAGACCTGCTTAAACGAGAGAGGTTTCCCAGAGGAGTGCGTATTTGTATTATTATACATTCCAACCTCACGTACTTTATTCTTTTACATTACAATAATACAAAGAACAAAATCACCAATCATGTCGGCCGCATTGCCTTCTACTACTTTTCAAAGTATCACACAATTGAAAGATGAAGATAACAAATCTACGACTCGTATCAACAATGTAATCACTCCTCCTCTACCAATTAACACCTTGCCACCAGCATCAACAACCAATAACAATAGCAAGGAAGTTTGATACAACATTAAAGGAAAGCCATATTGAGAAGTTATTAGCTGAACAGAGGAAAGTAGCAGAGGCAGAAGAACGTATTCGTATCCAGCAATTATGCGCAGCCAGTATAGGAGAGGAAAGTACGTCAAAACAAGAAGACAAAAATTAAAGCTAGCACTAAAGTTTTAGGTCAAAACAAGAAGATTGAAGCAGCTTTTTCTTGCCCTCACTGTTCAAAAGGGTATTTAACTCAATACGGGTTAGATTTTCATGTGGAGAATAAAATATGTCAAAAGCGTGAGGAGAAGCGTGAGGGGAAGAAGATTGAAGCGGGAAATAAGCACGAGGAGAAGGCAAAAAGACTTGTTGCATCATTGAATCAATCAGACCAAGAGAGAGTCAAAATGGCTATTGCTGAGTCTTGGGACTTTGAGAAAGGTGAAGTGAAGAAAGGAGAAGTTCAATTATTCGATAGTACTATCATGAGCTTGTACAAACAGTTTTCTGATATGGGTGACGTATCACTTGCCATTAGAAAGGTGTGCAAACCCGAGGAGAAGATACACCAGTTCAAGAATCATGATAAGTATCTCTTCAACCTGGATTGTAAAGTACGACAAGTCGTTACAAGAGAAACAAGGGAGAAATGCCTAAAACTATGTCAAGATGACACTCTAATGAAGTGTACAGATGAAGATGCCTGCAGTATGCTAGAGGGGTTGTATGAACGGCTTGGATTTTCCAATGCAAAGGAGATGGCAGCTAAGGGGTTACGACGATCAAAAGAAGTTAAAGATCTTGCAGATTATTAACTCTATACAAATAATATTCATAAAACATACCCGTACACATTATAGTAGGCTATATTATTTCCTTTTAATAATCTTGATACGACCACCCGTTGTACGTGTATGCAACTCGCCAGTATCAACAAGCCCTGATGCAATCCACGCTTGAGTCTCGTCTTCATAGTAAGAGTCCCTTTTACCATTTAGTCTTCGAGTCCAATCAGTATCTATCACTTGATGTTGTTGAAGTTGTGCATCTACTTCTGCATCATTCAAACGAAACCACTCTCCATTACCAACCCACTTGCCCGGTGGAGTGCCATTATTGTAATTTAAGTTGTGTAGTTCCCTTTCTTCCCGCATCATCTCATCACATTCAAATGCTTTGACTATTGTGTTTGTCAATTGGCTTGTTTTTGTAACAAAATCAGCTCCACGCCACTGATGTCGCCTACCTAAACTAGGAACATCAGTCTCATCAACCGAATCATCATCCTTATTGTCATCTGAGCTACGGAATAGAGACACTGTGCTTCCAATTTTAACTGCAAGCATTTTCATACATACTAATTGGTATTGTTCATTGTTAGTATATTGTTGAATAATAATATTGATAGTTGATCGATCCACAGGTTTCCAATTGAATTTTGCAAAGTATACATAACCACGTGGACCAAGAGAGGTACCATCTAATTTCAACAGAGTAAAAGGTGTTTGGCCATAAAACACAGAACAGCCTATACTTTTAAGCCGATCTCGTATTGCATTCCTTTTCCCAATATTTAAATCATACCATTCACCAAGGATATGAAAGTCAAACATCAAGAAATGAATAGCTTGTTCGGCATTATATATGCCGACAATACCGCCACTAACTCTGGTGGAATTACTAATGCAATAAATGATATTGTTGCAAATGGTATAAGTGCTTGTAGGTTTCTCATTTTGAGAATGAACCTCTCAATCGATGATGACTCCCCAATTTTTGTAGCTCCTAGTCTAGTTGCTAGATTTTGATTATTAGCATTGATAGCTTGAAGAAATCCAACTGGGAACAAAAGCCAAGCTAGGTAAAGAACCTGTGAGCCCAGCGGTGCATCCTCCAATCTAGTTATCTTCTTGATACTATCTTGTGGTACTTTCTCATCCTCTTCTGGCATTTTGCCACCTTCAAGTGGTTTATTTCTTAATGGTAGAGATCGATTAGGTAATGTGGGAATACCTCCATCGTCTTCCTCTTCTTCATCTTTGCATATATTTATTTGGGGTTCGTCAACAGGTTGTTGCATACCACTCTCATTATGTACCGCTTCATCTGTTCTTGTTAATGGATTTATCTTTCCAGAGTTGGGGGGCCGTTTACGTTTCTTTGGTGGCATAGTGACCAACCTAAGATATGTATTTTTGCAATAACTACGATAGACTGCTACGGATGAACTTCGGTATATGCTGTAGACGACTGGTGGTAATGGGCGGGTACCAAAGTATATTGCTGTAATAACGTGCACTGTCATGCGTGCAATGCAGGAGAGCTCAGCGTGCATGAAATTTGCACCGAGTGTTGGGCAGCGGGCTTTCACACGTGTATATTTCATGCACAACTAGAGCTCAAATGCATGCACGCATACAGTGCTCGTTAAGTGAAACCTCTCAAGTAGCATGGACTCGAGCACATCATGCAAAAAACGAGCCTGTGCAATTGCAATCAGTTTTATAATATGATAGTAGTGACCTAACTGTGTTTCTATCTGCACAAGAGTACACTATGAAAGCGGGCATATACCATGCCCTCTATTTTTTAGCGATTTGGACTCTGCACTGAATGCAATTGCACAGTGCAAGTTTTTTTGCATGGTGTGCAAGAGTTCATGCACGTGTGCGGTTTCAAAGATTTATGAAATCTTTGCCTCAGGTCTATCCGTACTGTGCATCAGGTGTCTCGGTATCCATATCAAAATCGGATCGAACTATTCCCTACCACATAAACACATACAGTCAGTCAAAGTTTAGATAGCCATCACTATCCTTCATTCATACTCAATAATCCCCTATTCAACCATGAAAACTATGTTTGCCACCATCCTAACCGCCGCCGCCGTGCGCAGTACAAGAGCATTTGCACCAACAATCTCCTCACGATCAGCAATATCAACATCCACAGTCCTCTCCGCCGAGGCACAACAACGTGTAACAGGGACAGTAAAATTTTTCTCCGAAAAAGGATTTGGTTTCATCACACCCGATGCCGAGGGCGAAGAAGATGTATTCGTACATTTCTCGGCTATTAATGCTGATGGATTCAAAAAGTTAAGCGAGGGTGAAACTGTGACATATGATACAGAATTTGATGATGTTAAAGGTAAATGGCGTGCTGCCAATGTTGATGGGAATGGTGATGGCATGGATGAGTCATGGTAAATAGAGTTTAAGAAGTGCAAATTAATTGGTAAGTGTTTTTGCAATTGTATTTCTGTGTGGGATTATATCATTGTGTGTTTATTATGGAGAGATACCGCGGTGATAGTAACAAGTGGATTTGAGATTTTTGATATTGATTGCAGCAGACAAGCAAGGATACATAAGACCTCTGAGGGAAATGATATTATATAAGCAGAGCAAAGGATGTTTCGAATAAATAATTCGCCGTTTACCTGTCGGAAAGATACGCTGACGAGAATCTATTAGCTGATGCCTGCTTATACGAATTTCATTGTGATGTGCTTCGTCGTCCAAGGTTCAATATCCCATCTCAACATTTTCTCAATGTCACTTTCCCTACAGCACAATAGATAAAGGTATCAAACCATAAGATTAGAATGGTTTGTTACAATGGGGGCTTTGTAGATTTTTGTAGATTTGGGGATTTAGAAATAGAGAATAGGAACAACTTTACATCAAAATCAATAAACAACAAGAAGATATGAAAGAATGGGGGAACATAACAAGGTTGTACTTTGTTATGGAGGTATGTTTTAGAAATCAGAACTTAATTTAAACTAGAAAAGCTAAAGTATGCTACTTTATCCTGCCTTCATATGAGTAGCTCTTATTTTAAACTCGGGTGTTCTATCTAAATGAAGTCGTAATATGTCAAGTCAGAAGAAACACCTCACCGGCGACTCAAACACACCCCTTAGCTGACTCATTCATTCCTTCTCCACTTCACCTCTCCTTCATGACTACTAACACCAAAATGGCCATTCGCAGATCCAGTCAATCCAGTCATACTAAAGCTACTAGAACTCTTCTTATTTATCCCATCAATAACAAACTGGGAATACTTGATATCTTCCTCATCTCCCACACATGCATTCGATAAGAGTAACGATGATATACCCAATGAGGCATAATGTTTACCTAATGACACTTCGGCATTCTCTGGTAGCATTGATTGTAATGGAGCGATGGTAACTACCGATTTGGGCAGACTTGACAGTATATCCTTTAATACAAGTGCATCATCTTCTATACTGCTTGGTAGCATATCTTTTGATAACATGTATACCCCTCCAGCATGACTTTCCATATCTACTAGTTGTTGTATCTGTTGTATAAAGTTCACTTTCCAAATTATACCCACATTTTGTAATGATTCCATGTCTACTTTGTCAGCTGATTCGTATTCAACTACCACTGCCGATGCACCTATATCATCATCACTAATTACAGCACTATCCAACTCTTTTCCGCAATATATAACTGGTACAGGGCCTGGGAAATCACCCCTTGAGCTCTCTTGTTCTTTTGCAATCTTCTTTACTGCACTCACATCAGATGTAAAAATAGACGAGCATTTACTTTTGCGTAATGACATTGAAAGTATAGATAAATCACCATCACTCAATGAAATATCCGATGAAGGATTATATTCTATACTTATTGAGGCACCACGAGGACGTTTTAAGGCTAGTTTGATTGTGTCTAGTTTGTCTATTGATGATTGTGTTAAAATTTGTTCTTTGGTAGAGAAGAGTGAAATGAGCGTCGTCTGTGGAACTTTCTGGACATGAACTACGGGCTGAATAAAGGCAACACATATTGACGATAGAAAGGGGAGAAATATAAGGCTAGCTGCCGCTAATTGCAGCAGAGAAGGAGCCGACATGGTATTACTATTCATCATCTCATCAATCAACTCTCGTCATTTTTTTCAACGGTATCCTCTCCCCTTTTCCTAGAGTAACTTCGCCCTCCCCATCTACTACTACACCAATTCTACCATGATGATATCAAGACAAACGATCTATATCCTTGCCATATTAATATATCAAAACTTAATAATAACATGCAGTAGTTTTATTATAAACGAGCGGAGAAGTACGAGAAGCAAATTATGCAAAGATACACATACCACAAACGAAGATATACAATTGCAACCCTCTCTTTACAATTGCAAATTACTACAACATTTACATACTCATACACAATTTAATAGATGTATATATAGATGTCAAACACGCCTCTTTATGGATCACTCGTCTGCAACACTTTTTGAAATTGGAGACACGGTCAAAGTCGTCGATGACGTGTATAAAAGTGGTAGAAATCTCAATGGTATGTCAGGTGAAGTCACATTCACTTGGGAGAAGTGTGATGTTGACCCAACCTGCTGTTGTGCTGAATGGGTAGATGAAGGTTTGTCAGTACATGTAAAGTTTAATGTGGATGAGAATAATGAAGGCGGAGAATCATTATTTGCAAATGACACTTTTATACATTACTTTGCAGAAACAGAATTGGTCAAGAAGAAAGATTGATATTGATAATGTGTATCTATTATTCGTCTACTGGGATGGCCAGAAGTTGTGGAAAAGAAGACAAAATGATTATTTGTATACTACTACGCTTAGTACCTTACAATAGTAAAAGTTGCATAAGATATTATTAATCGGCATATACCAACCTATTCAAGGATTCTATACTCTGACTCTTGTTCACAACTTCTTCTTTGGATTGCGTCTGATATCATATAGCTCCGGCATTTTCCAGTTTCTTAATATATCAAAAGCGATAGCAACTGGTCTTTTGACGGGATCTAGCAAAGAGATGTATCTTTCTTTGTACACATTTACACAGCTCAATACATACGGAGCAAGCTCTAGACTATCTTCTCCAAGTTCCATCTCCAAGTGATATGCACTTACGCCTTCTGTTGCCCTTCTAGATAGAAGTGAGTATATCTTTCTACCCCTAGTTTGTTTCTTGGTTGAAAACTTATCATAAAAGTACTCTTCCAACCCAATTCCCCTGATGCGACATGTATGATTGGAGTCAAAAACATTGTTCAAAGTTGATGTTGTATCAAATATTGCCATTTTCAATGCATTAATACCAACTTCTGTAATATCATTCCTTCCAAGGCTTAAGATCTTAAGCTTGGTGTTGTACTTTAAAGCCCGTGCAATTAGGCGAGCATCATTGTCAACAAGATGGTTGTTTGTTAGATTGAGGTATGTCAGCGGAGGATTAGTTGCAATATAATCTGGTATGTGTGTACTGCCTGATGTAACGACATTGTTATTTCGGAATCTAACTATCTCATACTTGACTCCTGACAGAAGCCTGCATAAGATATCATGGCCATGATTCCCTTGAGAGAAACATGAACTCATACCTATTTCTTTGAGATATGGGTGGTTAGTAATTGCCTCAACTAGAATAGTGTCAATGGGGATCCCGTTCCAACGAAAAACTCTCATGCGTGAATTGTCTTGCAAGATTTTGGTGACAAAGTTCAGCTGATCACAGACTTGTACAAAGTCGGTATCATTAATATAAATATTCTTGAATTTTGTTGCCGCCAACGCTCGTGTCACCATACCAATTACCTCTGGAACTAGTTGGATATTGGTCAGATAAAAGTTCTCTGGAGGATCAGGATTACTATATTCTCCAAGTGCATCTGTCAACTGTCTCCAATGGGGTAGTAGAATATCGTCGTGGATTAATATAGTATTCTCATTCACATTCTCAAAGCTTACTTCTAAATCAATATTATGAACATAAAGTCCCATCCTCATACAACATGTCAAATGCTGTATCTTACGCAGGATTGCCTTGACTGCCCGAGAGTAGGCGGCATTAAACCCTTGTTCAATCCAATAGTTGGCAGGGATATCTATTGATAAAGGGTACTCCCAATCATCAATTTTAGATACGGCCACTTTTTGTTGTTGAGAGAGATGATAGTCTACGATTCTTTGATCCAACCCACCTTCATTCTTTGTTAGCTCCTCAATTTGACGTGTCAAACAATCAATCTCATCTTGCATCTTTAATCTCTTCTGGTCCATATCAGCTTTCATTTGTACCATTTGTTGGTTCATCTCATTTTTCATTTGCAACATCTGTTTGTTAAACATTGCCTTCATTTCGGACATTATATCTGATGATACCGCGGCGGTACCATCATCACCATCTTCTTCAACCGATGCCATATCATGTCCTTCTCTTTTACGTCTCTTTGCTGCTTCTTCACTCATCTTTATTAGCAGTTGAGGTATGTCTTATTGTAGATATATACTGTCTTGAATTTTTTATATTATGTATCTACTTTCTCCTAGCTCGATCAATACCAACGCCACAATAAATGGTACCACCAACAATTGAAATTATACTTTGAATACTGCGCAGGCATTTAAAGTTTATAGGTGATGTATGGCGCTGCTACTATGAGTGTACGCCACCAAACACTCTCCTAAATCTAAAATTGCTTTGCATCGTTGAATAAAAAGGATACAACGGTTTTTATTCTCCCTCCGACAAACATCATATGCTCAACGCTAGTTGCAAACTGGTAGTGTCATGGCAGGTCACATTCGTCATCCTTTCGATGGCAGATGGCCTCACTAATTATGCATAGTGTATGCCTCCTCTCCGACTCAACTACGAGAGACAGCTACTCCGAAATATGCCACCACTCACTAAAGCAACATACCACCACTATCCCCCACCATAAACTCCATGCTCATAAATTCTACAATCGAATATCTATAAGAGCTCAACTACAATATACTGCATCATATCGTTGTCATACGTTATTATAATATTATCCAATCACTAACCGCATATCAATATGAAGTTTACCATCGTCGCTACTACCCTCCTTTCAATCGTTGTATCGTCGTCAGCACAACATCATCATCATGTACGTTGGACAATTGATCGGGAACTACAAGATGTACCACCAGGTGGTGGTTTCACATCTCCTTCGGCGGCACCTACTGGTGATGTCTTATCTGGTAAAAGTAGTAAGAGCAAGGGTTCAAAGTCGTCGACAAGTAAATCATCAAAGACTGCATCACCAACCGATATGTTTGCCACAAACGCACCCACTGATATGTTAACCGACAGTCCAACCGATTCACTCACCACTAGCAAAAGTAGTAAGAGTAGTAGTGAGAGTAAGAGTGGGAAGGCAACAAGACTCTTTAGTCCCAGGACAAAGTCCGCCAAGAGTGGTGAATCAAGAGTACTTGTATAATTACCTTTGGCTTTGGTTTGAGAGTTTGAGTTTAGCTGATGTATTGTATATGTTTTGAGAGGTAGAACGGATGGAGATAGTATTGATATAGAATTGCAATTAGACAGGTGGAAGACGAATAGACGGAGATAGATGAACAGAGATAGATAGAAGACGCATAAAGTATTAAGTAAAGAACTCAAATCCTACTAAAATATGATCTTTCTGCAATATAAACTTTACTCTCATCTCTCTTCTATATCATACAATCAGAATGAATCAGTTGGCCATATCAAATGAGGTAACGGACTACTCTCCCGTGTTGTTAACTCCAATATACTTTGACGTGACGAATCATCACTGAAGTTGACATACATCCAACCATTATCATTCTCCTCGGTAGCTTCTTTGATATTCATATATGATGGTGTTGATTCTCCTGTCTTATCACATTCTTCTTTGATATCTGATAGTATAAATGTTGGAAGTACCAATTCTACTTTCTTCTTTACCCCAACACTTTCACCGGCCTGTTCTAATGCAACCCCTAGTAGATGTCTAAAGCAACTACTAACGCTGATATCGTAGTCTTCATTGTAGTCTTCATTGTGGCTAAGCGTGTCGTATCCAAATTCACGTAGTTGGTATCTATCTCCTCGTTTTCTAATTGACATCCATGCCTTTACTTCAGTGAACTCACAATCATCAAAATCAGGATGTGCTAATACCCACAGGGTATCACCTAACTCGGCACTAACATATTCTTTCCAATACTCTTTGGATCGTTTTACGGTTATAAATCTCTTCTCCGAGTATGATTTGTGAATACAATGTAGTTGCTCTATATCTTGTTGATAGTAGCCTTGTGGAAAGTCTGCTTGTCGTAATGCCCAACCATCACTTCGTGCATGAAATGTATTTATTGTACTCAAGTGTTTTAAGTGGATTGGAACTACTGACCATTCAGATTTGACACACTCATATCCACCAACTTTGTTGTAGACTGGTCTAAAGTCAGGATTTGCATGTAGTAATGAACATTCCATACCATTATCTTTATCACTCTTGCAACTGGTTGACATGATGTTCAATGCATCCTTTAACAATAACTTACTCAAACCTCTCCGTTGATGATTGGCCGATGTACAAACTTCGCCAATACCACCTGCTTCAATAGTTCGATATTGACCAGGTGCCGATAATGTCCGTCGGAAGATACGCACCGAACTAACAATCTCACCATTCTCACTTTCTTCCATTGTATCATTTGGACAATGTAATAATACTCGTATCAAAGACGCGTCACGACGTGGATCATTGTGATAATGCCGTGCAAAGTATGATGATGGTGGTGGATTCGGCTTATAACTGAATACTGATGTACATAACTCTGACCATCTTTGTATGTCGTCTTCAGTTAGACTTCGTAAATGATATATTTGTGTTGTTCCATCGGGAAGAGTAATTGTATGATCGGAGGATTCAAGAGCTGATTCCATGTTTGCTATAATTGATACTTGATCAGCCACTAATATCGTTGACACTCAGCGCACATATATTATGATGACACAAGAAGCCTTCTTGAGGGATGTATTGATAGATTTGCAAAAAGGCAAAAACTTGAGCATATGATATGCACAAACCGAAAGTCTATACACAAAGATCTACTATCAAAGTATCAATTCGATAGATAGAGGCTTACTTCTATGCCCAATTATACAACAAACGTAACAAAAATTTGACAACTGGAAGACATATGTTACTCAATTAGTACTTTTTGATGGATGATGAGCCACAGAGCAAAGCAAACCAATCAAAGGGATTAGATAAGCTTTTGTCGGCGGCCTCGTAGAACAAACCTGAAAGCATAACATCAATATGGGTAGAGTTATATTACTTGCCATAGTTGCGGCGGTGACTAATCATTCAACCAATGTATCTGCTTTCATTGCAACAACATCAAAATTGCCATCAAGTGATTCTGCATATACCCTTTCGCCCTCTAAACATTCTAGCATACAAAGCAGTAGTAGTTGCTTATTGGCATATAGAGAACGTAGTCGATATGATCAAAAGGGTTCTTCATCTTCAAGATCTAATGGTAATAACAATAATAATAGACGAAGAAGAAGGGATACCGATTATAACGCAGATTCTGACGACTTTGTAACAGAAGGATATGATAAGTTTGATGATGACTTTAGTCAAGAATATTATACACAACAACAACAGCAGGAGAATACACGTCATCGTACCTTATCAAATAAACCTCCTACATCTTCTACATCTTCAACTCAGACAACATCAACAACATTCTACTCTCAAAAGTCATTATCAGATCCAACATTTTCATTAATTAATCAAGATTCTAAAAAGTTCTTCCAAAGTTTATGTATTGCAGCCAATATTAAACGTCCATCACGTATCCAATCATTGGCATGGCCACCATTATTACATAATGAGAATTGTATTGTTGCCGATCAGACAGGTAGTGGTAAGACACTCTCGTATCTATTACCACTATTGCAAAAGTTACATTCGTTAGATACTACCAACATCACAAATGAAGATGGAGTAGAAAAGAAGGAGAGTACAACACAATATAAAAAGAAACGAACGGGTACACCCCGTGTGGTGGTATTAACACCCACAGCTGAATTGGCTGATCAGATCTATTCAGTATGCTCCTCTCTATCAAAGAACTTATCAGAAATGCCAATTGTAAATGGAGAGCAACAAGCACCATGGACATTTAATCCATTCGTAACAACAGCAACAGGTAGTCATTCCACTAACATTCGTGATCAAATTCGATTACTCCAAAGTACACCCATTGATATATTAATATCCACACCGGGACGGTTATCAACTATATTACGTACCAAGAATGCAGGATTAGATTTAGGGCTGTGTGCCTCGTTAGTATTAGATGAGGTGGACTTTTTGTTAGTCGATGAAACTTTTGGTCCACAGTTACGTACCGTTGGTGTGGCAGTCAATAGTGGTAGCAGTGACGATGAGGGTAATAATAGTGCACAGTTTATATTTGTAACAGCAACATTACCAGAAGATGTATTGGAATCAATCCAGAGTGAATTCTCTAATATAGTACAAGTTCGTGGTCCGGGATTACATCGTATAACACCTGCGGTATCACAAACATTAATTGATGTTTCGGTACCCGCCACGAGTAATAGAGATGCACGTGCATGCTTTGATATTAAGGTACAAGAAATGTTAGTCGCCCTACGGGGTAAGCGTTGTTCCAAAACTTTGATATTTTGCAATACTGTTGAAACTTGTCGTAATGTTGAGAATGTATTACGACGAAAAGATCGTAAGAATAAAAGAAGTAAGGTATGGGCATATCATAATGCATTAAGTCCAGAAGTTCGATTGAAGAATTTACAAATGTTTTCAAGTTCAGGTAATAGTAGTAGTGAGGATGGTGAAGAGAGTATACTGGTCTGTACTGATAGGGCAGCGCGGGGTATTGACTTTGATGCCTCTCCTATAGATCATGTACTGTTATTTGATTTTCCTAAAGATCCAGCAGAGTATGTAAGGCGTGTTGGTAGGACGGCACGTGCAGGACGGACTGGAGCATGTACAGTATTGGCATATGGATGGCAACTACCGATTGCACGACAGATAATGGGTCTAAGTGATGGTAAGAATAAGAAAGGAGGCAAGAAGAAGAAACGAGGCAGTGCCGTATTGGAAGCGTTTACCATGATGAAGAGTGATGATGGCTGGGATGATGATGGTAATGATGAATATGTGATAAAGAATGGTGAAAGACGGAGAAAGTCTGGTTCTGGCGGAGGTGAAAAGAGGAGTGGTAATACAGGTGGAGATTCAAGAAAGAGGAAGCCAGGGAAGAAGAGAGGTGATAAAGGCAAGCCGTGGGAGAAGTAGATATAATTGCTAAAAGCCCATTACGATAACTAAATTCTATCAGTCCATATCATCTTCAGAATCAACTTCAATGATACTATAACAGGAATCGACCAATGATTTTGCTCTAACAAAATTACAGGAGCCTTGACTGTGCCCTTGTGCCGTAGTGCTTGTGCTAACTCGCAACTCTGGATGAAGTTCTTGGGATAGAGATGTAAACGAGAAAGATATAACCAGACAAAATAATCTTTTAACTTAAGTAGAATTAAGATCTGACATATACAAACACTTAAAACATAAATGTAACAACTACTCCAGCAACAGTCAAAGACGTCAAAACATATGTTGATGAAGCAGCATTCACTGATTCGACTGTGGGTTCAGTAGTAGAGTCTTCAGTAGCAGGCTGATCTTCAAAAGTTTGTGGCTCCTCGTCCTCAACAACGGGTTCTTTGCTAATGGTTTCGGTAATTTGATTAAAGAGTATGCAGTTTGCTTCAGCTGGTTCATAAGCTACTTCAATTTCACCACCAGGAACATCACAAGAACCAGGTGAACCGATAGGCTCATCGAAGTAGTTGCGGAACCAGCGACGACGATGGATAACATCAGGATTATTAGTACCCACAAGACTACACAAATCCAGGGCAACGACGTCGTACTCAGCAAGACGTTGTTCAAACCAACCATTTGGTCCTTGACCCTGAGTGTCATAAACATTCTTGTTCTGGACAGACTTGAATTGGTCAAGGAGTTCCTTCTTCTCTTCGTAAACGCCAGAGAAGGTCTTGCTAGGGTAGATCCATGTATCGGCATCTTTAGCCAGCTCGAGGAACTCGTCGTCGGTTACATACCAGTAGATCGTGGGCGTGCCATATTGTCGACTAAATCCCATACCCTCTGGACGGGATATGATTTCGGCACCACAGTGATTGGCATATTCACAGTAGTATGCCTTATCTGGAGTTGGACATTCAGCAATACTCCATCCGATCCCTGAAAAGAAATTTGCCCACAAGATCTTAGGCTTACTCTCTTCCTGAATATCGGCAACTAATGCCTGTGCATTCTTGAGGGAACATTCATATCTAGCCTCGGTATCAGCGACAATCTTGTTTGCCGTGCCTTCAAGGTTGAAAATAGCAGCATACATGCCAAGCTGTTGTTATGTATATGCAGCAAAGGTAAATGTTAGTTTGTACTACTTCACTTAAGATATACAGTGAAAGTCAATTGTACTCACCCAATCGAATGTAGCTACAGCTGTTCTTTCTGACTTGCTGCAAATGCCATGTGTCGTTCATCTTCGTCATTCCCAGTAGGACCTGCAAACACAATTGTATCTGGATTTGCTGCCACATAATCAAGAGCAAACTGCCTATTTAATGTACTATTATAAGGATCATCAGCATTAAAGATAGTTTCAACAGTCTCCTCGTTCATTAAATGATTTAAACATGGACTTGATATGAGTTGAGGATTACCAATGTAGGCATTAATATCAGTACGCGTTGCTAGTAATTCCAATGGAGCAATTTGTGGCGTCTGAGTGATGGCAACGCCTCCTTTATGTGGAACGGAGAGTACCATATGATACTTGTCAGAGTTGATCTCATCAGCGGGTGGCTCTGTGCCACATTGATATAATAGGTAGGACTTTTCATTAAACTTATTGTTGATAACCTTGTAAGTGTCGTAGTATTCAATATCAAACAGATCGGTAGTTTCATGAGGTATAAATTTCTCAGGAAAATAGTCAACTCCTTCCTCATAATCGACACACTCTTTTGGATTCGTTTCCAACACCGTTTGTGCGGACGATGATGTTGTCAATTGTAGCAACAATAGGGCGATAGATAGCTTCATGATAGATGATAAGTTGTTCTATATTAGATATATGAGTTGAAATATCGAATGAATTATCTATGGTCGATGTAAACATTTTAAAAGGTGAGTATCTTTTTCTACGTTGGAATCAATACAATTGAAGAACATGCTATCTACATCCTCACCTCCAGCCACAACTTAAAAAAAAGATACCGTACATACAGCGGTATATTTTTTATTATGATATCATAGAGGAGCAATCGGATATGAAGCACGTGCATTGAGGGAGATCAGGATACTACCCTTTATTCATGCGCAGTTAAATACAGTGAAGTTAAATTAGATATGAACAGCAGATTCATCATCGGCGCACCAACCAGTGATGCAGGTAAGACTCACATCAACTGTGTATTTGTTGTCTATAGCATTTAATCTCCACAATACCTCATTTCCTAAGTTGTTGTTGTGATGATGCAGGCAAAACATCCATTTCGCTGGGGCTACAGCGTGCTTTATTTAAAAGAGGGATATCAGTACAACCATTTAAATGTGGACCAGACTACCTCGACTCAAAGTTTCATGAGTTAGCAAGCCATACTAAAAGTTATAACATCGATTCTGTCATGATGTCAGAGGAACATATCCACGAAGTTTACTTACCAGATAGAGGAGAAGGTCGAGTTGTTTCAATAGTAGAAGGCGTCATGGGGTTATTCGATGGAGCACGGAAAAGTGAAGGCAGTACCGCTGAGTTGTCCAAGTTATTAAATACCCCTGTAGTATTAGTTGTTGATGCTCGAGCAGTTGCATATTCGGTAGCCCCACTTCTACATGGGTTTAAAACTTTTGATCCTTCGATTAATATTATTGGGGTTATATTCAATAAAGTTGGATCTCCGAGTCATTACACATTTCTACAAGAGGCATGCGAGGATGTTAGTATGCAGTGCTTTGGATATGTCCCTCGAATAATGGATGCGGAGATCCCTTCTCGACATTTAGGTCTATCCATTGCCAAAATAGAACAGTATGATTCTGTCATTGAGGTATTAGCAAATGGTATTGAGGCGACTGTGGATCTAGTTGCATTATTAAGTGCTACCGAATACACACCATGTGAGTCTTCCAAAGTAGTAAGCATTCCAAAAGAGATACAACAGCAGCAGATGATATTTGCAGTTGCTAAGGATGGGGCATTTAACTTCATATACTCTGCAGTAATACATCAGTTGCAGAAGCGAGGAGAGGTGATCTTCTTCAGTCCTCTAGAGGATGATTGTATACCAGCTTGTGATTTGCTCTACTTGCCAGGAGGATATCCTGAGTGCTATTTGGAAGAGCTTACTTCCAATACTTCAATGAAAACTTCCATTACTTCTTACATTGATAACAATGGCAAAGTATTAGCAGAGTGTGGGGGCTACATGTATCTTGGAAAGTCTATCCAGGATGTTAACGGGAAAGAATATGAAATGGTTGGAGCATTAGATATCACCACCTCCATGAAGAATCGCAAACTGCATCTCGGGTATAGAAAAATCAAAGTTGAAGGACAAGAAATGATCGGACATGAATTTCATTACTCTTCTATGATGGCAGCTAATGAGTCAAGTATTGGAGAAGTTACCAATATCAGAAATGAAGAGGTAGCAACCAAGTTAGTAAAGAAAGGAGGCATTTTGGCTTCATATCTACACTTTTATTTTGGTGCTGACAAAGATTTTGATGTGCTTTGGAAGTGGATAAATCTATAAGCTTGCTACTACTGAGGAGAAATCACAAACTACTAATAACTCTCATACCATATGACTTTTCAAGCGGTATCCTTATTATCTTCTATTTCATGAGTTGACAATTCCTGAGCGTGTGTTGTCGCCCTGATGTTGTTGCGGTCTGCGGTGTGTAGGTTTATAGAGGTTGTTACATCTGTGGGATATACATTCATTGGGATTTGATGTGCACATGTTCGGTGGTTTATATTATTGTTGTCCATCTTGGCCAGGGGATCATACATTATGATAGAAAAGGAAATTCATATGCATACTAATGAAGAAGAGAAACACCAACATCCTACATATGTATTCTTTAGTATGATGAATTATTAAGATCTATTGTTTGCCATAAGCATGTATGAGACCGATGCCTTCGGGTCAACATTACTCATGGTTGCTCCTGTCTGTGTATTCTTGATCGCATATCCAGGAGTAAATTTAGCTTTGCCGTCTTGTGTTTTATGGCTTTGCTGCTTGGTCTTCTTGACCTTCATTATGCTCTCTGTAGAGCTGACACGGATAGAGATCGTCTCGTTAGGTTCAACCTTCATTGATTGAATCTTGATCTCTGTGACTCCACTCTTTCTGGGTATCTTTGCCTTCCCACACTTTGTCCATGCTAATGGATTATTCTCTTTGCCTTTCGAAGAGCCACGGCTACAGTGCACCAAGGCCGTACGACCATTCTTTGGCGAGCCATGTTCAACACTGACTTTGTTAACCTTCATTGAGTGTCCATTTGGATCTTCATTTGTAAAGTCCATCATATATCCATATACGGCAGTACAATCATCTGAACTGCCACAAGTCTCGCCGCCTTCGGTACCAATGGAAAATGGCCCCTTGTCTAGTGAAGTAGGCGATGGTGACGGAGCTGAACTTGGTGCAGGCGTCGGTGATACTGACGGTGCTCGACTTGGAAGTGGCGTCGGAGACAAACTGGGGAATGACGTGGGTGCCTCTGCCTCGACATATCCTGCTTGTATGACAGGCATGAAGCCATGAACCTCAAAACCAAATGTATCAAATACCACACAAGCTTCCTTGATTGATACCCCATTTGTATCAATAGATGACGATGACGAATGTTCTTCATCTCTACCGATTAAGAAGAAGTTACTCACATCTGATGTGTTCGATGGAGTTAAGTAGAATCCTTGTCTTGTACCCGGAGGTATAGTAATGGGTTCATCGAGGACAGCCTCGGTGAATGAATCGGCTTCATTCACAACAACAGTTGCAACCTTTCTCCACAGATCCTTGGATCTGTATGATCTATCTAGTCCAGAGGTTTGATTGACCGTGTTATTATAATATGTACCGTCAATGGTATATATCTCGACTGTGGCATTAAAGTTCAAATGTTCAAACTGTAATGACTCGAGATGTATCCCATGATAGGATGGTCCTTGTTGAACTGACATGTCAAACATGAAACCAGGAGCGGTGGCACAATTCGATGTGGTCGTGACGGGTAGAGGCTCAATGGTAGCAGCACTGTTAGTATCGTTGGAACCAGTAATTGGTTCAGGAACAACTTCTTGAATACAGTGCTCATCAGGCTGTATCCAAATCCTACCATCATCTTGAGGCAATTCTGGAAAGTAGGATGGAGCCTTCGACGTTGGACTTGAACTTGGACTTGAAGTCGTGGGTGACATTGAAGGCTCAACAGTCGGAGAAGAAGTCGTGGGTGATGGAGTGGGTGCCACAGATCGACGTATACACACCCCCTTGGAGTCGAGTGTTGACCATACGTGATGACTAATCCGTTGTGGATCTCGAGATACTGATTTCGGATTTGACAACTTTGGAGAACGAGTCCAGGAATTGATATCCGACTTGGAGCCAGAGCCGGAGTATTCCCCTCCAAAGGTCATTGCAATGTTGTCAATGCCACCTGTGGTTAGACGATGGGGAATGTAGAACGAAGTAGTGGGTTAGAGATGATGCCAAGACACAGCAGAATATCACAAAGTGAATACAAACACACACAAACTTACCATCACAAAAGTTACAATAACTCATCAAGGTCGCTGTACTATCACTAACACCCGCTGGACATTGAATATTACCCTTACCATTCACCTGACAAGCATCCACGGGTGGATCATACGCATCAAAAGAATGTCCACTCCCCAATGAATGTCCTATCTCATGTATTACCATGTGTGAATCTCTATACGCATCATCGTTTACTACCATATTCGTATTCGTGGACAGAGTACCTTTTAATCCAGAACTGAAACCAACACCATACGTTGAATCACATATAGTATCAATAAAGGCAATACCGCCTCCCATTTCTTGTCCTATTAATGCATGTACCAAGTTAACAGTCTCACCATTCGTACCACGTACAGTACCCACTGTACCCTCGTAATGTTTTCTCATTACCGATAAACCATCTCGTAATTCACTAACTTTTTTAGGACCGGGTCGTATTAGATTTGCATTCTGGAATATATCGATTTGTTCCACTTTTATTATATTTAAATGTGTATCAAATTCTTTTTCATATATTAGGTTGGCAGTTGATATTAAGTAGTTGATGTAATTAATTGCTGACTGACGTGATCCATGGGTATTGATAAAGTCTGAGTCGATTGCTATTAACATGTTAATTTGATAGGTGTGTTCATCATTGTTATGATTGGCAGTGGATAGTAATCGTTCGTTATGGTGAGAGTGGGCGGTATGTTGGGAATAATGATGATGTGGTGAATGAGAGGAGTGGACATATGCACCCCGTAACCCCTCAAGATGTCGTTTCTCCTCTTCGGTATTGTGATTCTCTTCTTCCTTAACATGGTCATGATGTACATGATCATGATGCATATTCTCATGTGTATGAAAATGTACTTTATGATCCGTCCCCTCCATTCTACCCCCGTGCTTCTTCTCGTGACTCGCTTCTTCTTTAATATCATGTGACTGTTGTCCATCATCAAATGAATGTTGTGTATGATGTTCATTGTGTTTATGATGGCCTAACTTTCTCTTTCCTAAACTTGTAACGTCCCCTTCGTGATATCCTGGTCTTGAAATAACTTGCTGTCCTTTATCCTCCAAAAATGGGGCAGTAACAACTCCTTCTTCATGTTGGTCATGTGTATGCTCCTCCTCATGTTGATGGTCATTATTATGATCAGCACCACAATGAAACTTTCTATCAACATTCGATACCATACTTGTAATCTTCAATGGTGGTCCTCCCTTTTCTCCCTTTTCTCCTCCCTCTCCTTCGCCAGCCTTTTCTACTTCACGTGTTAATTTCAAATTATTATTAATAGTAATTTGATTAGTCTTTCCATTTGATGTATGTTGTATACCAATTATATTCCCTGTAAGTGTATCAACTTGTAATATAGTTTGTCCAGTACCATCTATATTGTTATTATTGTCATCTCCTGCTAACATTATTGTATGATCTAGGAATGTTGGATCAAATATATCATTATCAAATCCAACATTATCAAAATCGGACAACTGCCCTTCGTGAGAGTTGTCAAGGAAGGAGAAGATTGTATTTGAATTTATTGGTGTTTTCATTTTGTGCAAATGTAGCATTGTTGTCGTAGTAGTATCCCTTATAGATGATCGGAGGTTTGATGATGATGTGATATCATCATTTTCAACTACAGCCTCTATATCAATATTGGAATGACCATTTAATACACTTATTAATATCCTTTTGGCAAGGTTCTATATTATTTATTATTGGGGGAGAGAGGGGAGATAAGATAGCAGTGAGTATAATTATCATATAAATAAAGGGTGGTTAAATTGCAATACAATAGTTTATACAACTGCCTTACCGTATCTCCATTACCTGTGATCAGTTCTCTATGATCATCGTCAGCGTTGACGATTGATATTATAATTAATAATAGTAGTAGGGTGGTTATTGCAATCATCATGATATAATATCGTCGGTCTCTATATCGATATCGATATTATATGAATTAGCGTGTATAATTCCTCTGACTCAAACTCTGCTCGAGTTATTTATTCGACGTGTGGCTTGGTTGGCAGTAGTAGGGAGAGAGATTTTAATGGGTTGCTAATATCATTTTATGTGTTTTTCTTTCTGACGATGTTATTGTTTTGGGGCAGTTGCTTTGTGTTTTTATGCTAGATTTGTTGAGTGATATTGCAATGGATGGCTGTTATTAGGCTAGCTCCTTCACAACCTTTCGTATTGTTAATATTATGTGCTTCATGTAAGGAGATGAGGAGGGCGTAGAACGTGCCACAGGCAATTGATCATTTTATCAACTACTGCTCATTTATTTTAGTCTGAGTAGGTAATATGCGAAGGTACATGTAAATTTATATAAACCCTCGCGATAAATGTGGAGTCATTTATGAAAATAATACAGTAATATACGGAGCCTTTAGTATACTTTCCGTTTATTTAGTACTGCCTTGTCATATTGAGAAGTTAATTTAATCATAGTGATACAATTTGAGTAGCCCTCGGACATGGGCCGATCCATTCTATCCTCAGCCTTTTATCACTATTTATTATGAATGATTGCTATGGACTTTGACGATCAAGAGTCATCCATAACAGCTTGGGGAGGCTCAATGTGTTATGGCATCTCATAGTTTGTATCTAAACATCTAAACATACCTCAATCCTTATCCACGCCTCTATTTCTATTCTAAAACTAAAACATGGCTAATGGATACACTTGTCACTGATACTGATACAGAAATGATCCAAGTTGATAATGACAATAATACTGAGTTGAAGGAGCTACTAATGGAGTTTCAGTCTCTATTCGGTGCACTAGAAATCGAGGAGGATACCATCGCCATAGACATACTAGATGAAGATCTTATTACCTCGGGTATAACTGATAGTCTACGTCTTGCGCATCAATCTAATAAGCAGAACAACAACAACAGGAGTAGAACAATGTCAAAGAAGCATATTCGAGATGATGAAAGTAGTGATGAAATACAAGGAAGCAATAAAAGAGTATGTAACCAGGGAAATAGAAGTAGAAGATTCAACATCATCGTCGGTTAGTAGTGAAGAAGATACATTATCAGGATAACAGCTGAGAATAACCCAGTCTTATATAATCGTTTGACAATCAAACGAATAGACAATGGACAAAGTAAATGCACTTTAGGATCATTACTTACTTCAGCAGTGTATCTTATATCTTTAGATTATCATTGTCTGGAGCATATCAAAATGTACCCGTCAACCAAGTTCTACCCAATAGGAACATTAAACTCAATCTTCTCTTTCTTTCTATTCCAGATGTATCACTATCACCTCCAACCAATGATGGATGCAATACATTGTAATTGCATTCCTTTAATGAATCTAAATACTGCAATCCACATACCGCTGGTAATAAACATGATCGTCCATCCTTTGGTACTGTTGATTGTGCATCACGTGCACGATGTAAATGAAATGATGCAAAGTCAGCCATTTCCCTCGTTGACGATCGTAATGCCTCTTGAGATGCAGCCGTCTTCTCAACCAATTCATCCACAGCGTCAGATGTATGAATCGATGCATCCCATGCATTCCACAATGTATCCATATCGACATTATACTTATTTGCCAAATCTAATGGTATAGAACATTCACCTTGTGTAGCTCTAAATCCAGTAGAACGTAATGCAGTTAGTATACCCAAACCAACACCTATATCCGACGCTATCATATCAGTTTGTTCATCACGTATACCCACAGTTTCTAAACTTAGATATAATACATTTGATACAGTGTCTTCACCATATTGTGCCATATCTCGTAGTGTTTCGTATTGTAATATATCTAAATCATTGGAACGTGCTTCCATTATACGACGGAGGAATCGATGTGTTAATTGATGTTTATGTATTGCATAATTTAATGCTCTTAATGTTGGATTATGTTTTCTGGATGATGTTAATGATGATAGTATATCATCATGCTGATTTTGATTGGTATGATTGCCTGTGTCACTGTGTTGTTGTTGCTTTTCAGAGTAAATGTCCAGTATAGAATCTTTCCACCATTGCATTCTTAATTTAGAAGCTAAATTCGGATCTCTTTCATCACCAACTTCATCAAAGGTTGCATTACCAATAGTACGTTGGTTATTTGAAGATGATTGTCCACCACGAGATCTTCTACCACCAATTAATTGTGATGCATCTTTAATACTTGCAATTTCAACATTAAATGCTCGTAAGGCAAAGTATGCCTCTTGACTTGATGATGGCATTAATAGACCACATAAATATCCCTCAAAGTCACGATTTTGTACCATCTCTATACAATGTTTATGATCTTGTTTCCGCTGTTCTTCTGTGTAGACTACTTTTGTAGAGGTACCACTATTACTCCATCTTCTTTGAGTTGTTGTAAAATTGTCATTGATAGAGGTCCTATGACATAATGCAACTTTCGCTGACAATCGAGATGATGACAATGATTTCACACATGGATGCTGCAGTCGATTTAAGAGGCTCATATGTCAGAGTATGATAATAGAATCACTATTCAGTATTAATTAATCTATCGGTTTGGCCTTTTAATGTGTCAAGCATATAAGAGAGTGGCCAGGGTGGTTTGGGTCAGATCAGCAGCAGTTGGTGAGTGACTCCATCCCGGTAAACAGTTGCAAGTCGATGATTTCTTCGAGTGCATAGGATACCATGCAATTACTCGAGTAATCTGCACGGTGCACGAGTGGAACGAGTGCACTGCAGATACGAGAATTGCACTGGTATCTCTATGCACGAGAGAATCGAGACGAGCAACGTTTACCACACAAGTGCTTATGTGCGGTTTCAATTGTGACCTCAGTGGGCCTGATTGCGTGGCAAGGGTGCGTTTACTAATCAACGCGATTTGTGTTGGTGTGCGTGTGCTCTGACAACATCGTAGTTTTAAGTTTGGTGGTTGAGTGCATATGTCAATTTTTTTGCTATGATAAATGCACTAAACAGTGTCAATCGGCGACTGTGCAGTTACTGGCTGGTGACTGCACTAGTGCTGGTCCAAATCAAGTTGATTTGTAAATGCACTCTGGCCAGTAATCAGGCCCGGTGCGGTCACAATAAGTGAAGGAGTTATCACCGGGCAGAAAAGGGGAAAGGATACTGCTAAGAAAAAAATGACGATTGATAATTAATATTAAGTTCTAACCAACATGATGACGGCGGCTTCTTCTCGACTAATAACAGCGGCAGCTAGCCTTATATTGCTCCCCTTCCTCCCAAGAGTACACCGACCTAAGCCGCCGTCATATTCATAGAGGCAACGCAATGGAGAGATGAATGGGAGGATACCGTTTTATTTTTTATGAGAGTTGGGGCGTTTGCAAATTGATTTGTCTATTCTGGGATTGCCTCTAATGAGGGCTACTCATAGTGCTAATAAGACGGCATGCGTGTGGTGATTGTTGAGAAGCTCTTGTGGTGGTCTTCTGTCGTGGTGATGTGTGGGATTGCCTTTTCCTCGATAGATGCTAAGAGCACAAGATGTGTTCATTTTCATTCTTTGGGTTGATATTGATATCATCGCTCAGTATCAGAGAGAAGTGGCAATATGCATATCCTTTACAACATTATTATCTTTGTAATATACTCATTCTCCACGGTGACTTCATTTAGTATAGGGTGGAACAAACCTCGACTTATTACTTCTATTGCAAAACATGCGGTATCTATCCCGATGGATGATGATGTGCACATCAATCCATCATCGTCATCATCATCGTTAGATGATAAAGATATATGGATTGCAAACTTAGACTATGATTCATTTGGTAAAGATGTGTCTGAACTGGGGAAACAACTACTCAAGGACACTGGCGATGCTGATGTGAAACATTTGAGCAAGATTGTTAAATGGCGAAATATAGCTGCTATTTTGGGATTGGGTACGGTATGGACAAGTCCAAATCCAATTACAGTTTTAGCCTTGAGTACATGGACTTATGCAAGCTGGACAATGATTGCTCATCATACATGCCACGGGGGATACAACCGAGTGACTGCTGGAAGGTTCAATAGTAGAAAGTTCGGTCTCGGATTTGTAAATAGATGTATCGATTGGTTAGATTGGATGATACCAGAGGCTTGGAATATTGAACACAATCGATTACATCATTATTCATTAAATCAAGCCGAAGATCCAGATTTAGTACAACGGAATGTAGACTTTGTAAGAGATGCCAATGTACCGATTATTTTCAAGTATATGCTCATTGCACTGTTCTTGCCAATATGGAAGTGGTACTATTATGCTCCCAACACATATAAGGAGCTGAAAGTGAATGAATTATTAAAGGCTGGGAAGAAGCTGCCTAAGGGTTTTGATCCCAAAGAAGCAATAACTATCGGATCTCTCATCAATCCAAGAAGCAAGGGTATACGAAAGATTATTAAACCCATCGACTTCTTAGTCAGGGGTATCGGACCACAACTTGGACGGTTTCTAGTAATCCCATCAGCTTTATATCTCATCCCCAATGTCGGGTCATCACTTGCAGTACATGCATTAGTCAATCTCATACTTGCAGAGCTGTTAACCAATGTGCATTCCTTTATAACAATCGTGACGAATCATTGTGGAGAGGATATGTACACCTTTGATGATACGGTGAAACCTAAAACTGGTTCATTCTATGTCAGGCAAGTTATTGGTTCAGTCAACTATGCAGCTGGTACTGACATAATTGACTTTTGGCATGGCTTTTTAAACTATCAGATTGAGCATCACGTCTATCCAGATTTAAGTATGTTGCAATATCAGAAGGGTGCGCCTCGTCTTAAAGCAATTTGTGAGAAGCATGGGGTACCATACATTCAAGAATCAGTCTTTGAGAGATTTCGTAAGACAGTGGATATCATGGTCGGAAGGACATCAATGAGAACTTTTCCTACAGAATATGAACCAGAGAAAGACAAGGCAGGTAAAGCGGGTGTCGCCTGGGACTGGGAAAGTTCGAATGGAGCTATTGACGATTGAGGGATAGTGTGGTTGTCCATCGTCCTGTTTGAATAGATATGTTTGATAGAGTGTTAGATAAGAATAGTTTAATTGATCAGCAACTCTAACTCTCACATGTGATGTCGTGATGTTCCTGTGATATGTGCACTAGCTGGACCTAGATACCCAATGCAAAACGTTTGTATCTTTTATTCATGTTGTGAGTTGGTGTGAAAAAATGACTGTGTATTGTGTGTGTAAAAGAGGTGAAAAGAGTGCGGCGTCTTTTGCAGCTTATGCGATGATGTGTTGTATTGAGGAGCAGGTTATTGTGTAGTAATAATTGCAAATAGATCTCTCTTCCTTCGGTGGTGCAATCTCAAATTGTGAAGAGGAATAGCTTGGAGAAAGTTGGAGGAAGATAAATTTATTTTTAGAGACATATATATCACCAATCGTATTCCCTGATCTACTGTTGATATAAGGGGTAGAAGCAAGTATCAATCCGTACGAAATCATTCTTCAATTGCAAATCGAGATTACTAACTCAACATTATGGAATACAGCAACAACAACTATAGCAATACTTCATCATATAAACCATTTGCAGAACCAAATTATATTGACGAGAATGAGGTAGAAGACGAGATTGTTGATACACTACTTTCACCGGGCACCGATGCACAATACGAGAGCAACCTTTTAATGCAACTAAAACAAAAGCTAGATGGTGTTCCAATTGATGCAAAAACATCTCTTGTGTACGCTCAGCAAGTTACAGATTTCGTCGATAATGATCATCTATTGGGTTTTCTTTATGCGGAGCATTTTAATGTTGATGTGAGTATTTATATGTTTGTAGAGGAAGCGTTAAAGTTTGTACTATATTTGATGATATGAGATATGTTTCCTCACATATCATATTGTTTGACTTTTTTGTGTCCGTATTAAAAGCTTGCACTTCTTAGACTCTTGAGATATTGGAAAAATCGGCACAAGGTATTCGGTGACGACTACACGTTGCCTCTCACTTTATCAGGAGCTATGAAAGGGAGTGAAGAGTCAATAAAACAGGGGTTTATAAAGCTTTTACCAGTGTTGGATAATCAAGGCAGAGCCATCTTTTATGCCAATCCGGCCTTGGCTGCAACTCAAGATGAGGTGGATTCAGAAGTCATCAAAGTTTGGTGGTACTTGATACATGTTGCAATGTCGAATCCAAGTTGCCGAAGGCATGGGTTTGTTCAAGTTATAAATCTCGGTGATGTTCGACTTAAACATTTCAAACCGAAACGGCTAGTTGGTGAGTGGTTTTGACTTTTGTGCATCCCTTTACTTCGTGTCGTATTCATGTCATGCTATACTTCATTGTATAATATCGTTTCACTTTATGACCTAAGCTATTGCCAAATCTGGTGATCACTATTTCCCTATGAGGCGCAAAGTCATTCATATTTGCAATCCCAACAAGATTTTCAAGGCGATATCACCGTTGATAAAAGCTACGCTATCGATTAAATCACGACAAATACTTGTGGTACACAGTGGAACGAGTGACAGAGTGTTAGAAACTCTTGCACAGAACTCTATTCCTTCCACTTGTCTTCCTACGGACATAGGTGGACAACTCTCCGTGTGTTTGGAAGCATTTGTTTTAGCGAGGCATGTAATTGAAGAAGGCATGGATGATAATAATATAGTGTCAGATAGTGATGGCAACTTATCAGATAATGGCATGATCCAGAATAACTCAACACAAGATGACGTCAGTGGGATCTTAAAAGAGCAGGCCTTAGTCCTTGCTAACATCACACAACAGCGAGTAAACATGAGCCCCTTAAGCACAAGCCCCGACCCCACACCAGCGGCTGGAACACTGAATAACATCAATGAAAATAAACAAGAAGATAGAAAGAGGAAGTTTAAAAGTCACCCTGGCAGGCACGGTGATCAGCGGATGAATAGAGCCGTCAAAGCTAGACAACAGGATCCGAAGATATCCTTACTTGACGCATTATTACATGGCGGCTTCCAATTCCCTCAGCTGTATACTCCTGGCGTTAAATTGAGTCAAGTTAAGGATACGGAGGGTGTGACTGTTTATCAAAGAAAGAATCAATTGAATCGACGGCTACGAGAAGATAGGAATAAGAGGAAGGAAAAGCAGAAGAAGAAATAGAAGAGTTTTAGAGTTTGTTGCTCCTTTGGCCCTTATGACAAATTTTGACTGTATAGTAGTTAACAATTTATAAGTATATGTCGAGTTGATTAAGCCTACCTCTTCTTCGTAGACGATATATATCATTATTAGAGGATGCTGTACTGCATGATATTGTTCGTTTTGTAATTAGGAAGAAAAGAGAGCACCCAGTAGCTTGAGAGGGGGCAACATGTTCTCTCATGGTACTTTCCAAGGACTCTTTCTATTATGCTTTGTAACTGTGATTATCAACTAGGTAGCTTGAGGGGGCAACACGCTGCGACACAGTGGAGTGGCACCTTTCTATATTATCATGTAAAGCACTATCATTCAGATTGATCAGCCATCCGCTCTTCTGCTTGTTTTTTGCGCTCGAAGTAAATTGCCATAACCCTGGAATTTGTCTCTTCTGGTGCATTGCAATTCGATCGTTCAGGATCCCAAATATTGTCAGCACAGTACCACTCATCTGGGAGAGCTTCCACTTCCTCCGCAGAGATGTCGGGAGGCAACATACGCCACTTCCCACAACTGCTACATCCCACCAATGTATCACCCACTTCTAAAGTTTCGGGGCTTGCATTTTTGAGATATCTATACTTAGCCGCAAGATAATCCTTATCGTTTCTCAGGGATTCATAATTCTCCCTCAGCAACTGATTTACCCTTCTTTCCATATGACTGGATATAATCCATACTAACATATCTTTGTTGTTATTTATCTCATCAAGAGAGAGCTTTTGCAACTCATTTCTGCACTCGAATTCTTCATCAAAGTAAAACACTGGTTTGCAAATACCTTCATATGCTCATCTCCATAATGAATGTCATCTTTATAGAAGGGAAAGGCTAGCTCCACCAAAGTATTAATAACTGGTATATCGAACAAGTCTTGCATTTCCACGAAATTGTTATTATGAATGTTAGTGTTAGACGTAGATCGTGCAATGAAGGTATCAATAAATAACCGAGTCTTGTTGAGATTATGAATGCATGATAGATGTAATAAATCAATAAGATAATCGAAAGTCTCTTTCCTCTGCTTGAGCTGGGACTCTGATTTGGATTTATGCCATAATTCTTCTTTGATTTTACGAGAATTTTTGTAACGAACCATTCGCGTAGCTTTCTCTATCAGGAGATTGTCACATTCATTTAGCTGTTTTGTCATTTGGAAGTAGTTGAACCACGGTGCCACTAAATGTTATAGGTGGAGAGAAGGGGTTAAAATGAGACATAGCACATATAATAAGAATTTTGTGCATATCTTATGCACAAAATTATGTAACTTACACATCTGGGCATTCTCCTTAACAATATCCGTATCACGTGCTATCATATATCCGTATACAATCTCCCATTCATCTGGATCTTTATCGGGAAATTCAATACGGCTATTGTTATTCTCAACCATATCATTACTCAACATAGCGTCAAGGTATTGGCTAGCAAATGATAGCACGGTTTTGTAGCATTCAAATTCCTGCTGATTATCACCAGTGCCTACCACAACCGTAACATCCGGCGGCATCGAACGAATCCTCTTTTGCTGTGATTGTGTTGTATTGTCCATTGTTAGATATATAACACTTTGTAGCTATCTAAACTCTTCCCACATAAATCGTTAGTAACTCAACTCTCATAAAAAAAAAACTTATTCGCAGGCGGGTCGGCAGTGCATGAGAAAGAAAGATATAAATAGGTTGTAAATCCTCTCTAGATAGGCATAGTTGTTACACAGTGCAAACTCCTCCTCTTGCATGTTTACTACCTAATACAGTACGCCGTCCAGTTAGTTGTAAAGGCTCTAATGGTGGTGGTCCTTCTTCTCATCATTGAACCCGTAAAAGGCCATCTGAATGCCTGAAAAAGAGTACCTCTTTGCATTCGATAAGTCTGTCGTATGTATCTATATTTCGTTGGATTATACTGTGTTTAGTTTATAATAATGATTTAATTGCAGTGAAACAATCGTAAGTCTTTAGTACGAACTTTTACTTACAACTTTCATTGCAAAAATAGCAAGAAGATATCATTGATCCATATTATATCAATATTATGGAGGAGATGAACTGCATACTCTCCGATTCCGATTCAGATGAAGAGTCTGCTAATAAAAAGGTGCTATATATCAGTGGTTTGGACTATGGTAAGTATTTTGAAATGGGATTGTTGATCTTGTGCACATAAATTATATGACATACTCAAAAATGATATTTGTATACTTACCTATCCTCCTTCAGCTATCGATGAAGAACGGTTACAAGAAGTATTTACTAAATTTGGTGACGTAGACGAAGTATTCATCCCCAAAGATAGTATCCTGTCTCGTCATTTAGGATTTGGATTCGTAGTTTACAGTTCTTGTGATGGTATTTGTCAAAATCAAATGGATGAACTTACCATCTCTATCAAGTACTTCTTTGAATGTTCCAACGTAAAATTAATTGATTTATTCAAGGGTTACAAACAAACAATTACTAATATAAATATGTTCAATGAACCAGTGGGTAATGATGAATTACGAGTATTCACCTTGGCACTCGGGGGCTGCTATTGGGAGAGCAACATTCCCAAAGGGGCAATGGTGGACACTATCATGGCAATGAAAATGCACCCTCATCTAATCAACCTAGATTTGGATGATAATCACCTCAATAAACATGCATGCACTGCATTGGCTAATCTACTTCAACTCCCAACTGCTAAGATTGAAACACTTCGCCTACGAAATACGGGGATTACTGACGAGGGGTTGAATGAACTGTTGCCTGGTATTATCCACTGCCCTACTTTGGACCTTCTTGAGTTCGAAAATAATGATGCAATAACAAGTCAAGGGTGGCAGGCTTTTGCCGAAATGTTTAAAGATCCCAACTGCAAGTGTAGAGAAATCTCTTTATCAGGGACACACTTTGATAATGCTGCTGGTATTGCTTTTGCGGAAGCATTAGTGCACAATTGTACTCTGGATCAATTGTTCATGGGATATACCATGAGAAGCTTTACCCCAGAAACATGGATGGCATTTACAAAACTTCTTTGTAACACATCAAGTATCAATGCAACGTACCAATCGAATCATAAACTTTGGATTGAAATATTAGACGGTGGCTACACTGGAACATTGAACGGAGACAATAAGAAACATGTAGCAATGAACAAGATTCTCAAACATCATGCTCATTTTGATATGACTCCATTCTTTGAATGGGAGTTCAAAGTCTTGCCGCTGGTTATAAAATGGTTTGAAGAGGCAGCATTGTGCCAGCACGATATGGAAGCAGAAGATAATCCAAATTATATTCATCCTTGCCCCGACTTATTACCAGAAGTTGAAGTGAATGTTGAAAGGAGTAAGCTGTCTTCAATCTATCAATTTGTCAGAGCGATGCCTCAATTGTATGTTGAGACTGGTCTTCGAAGAGAACTGGAGGATATCAAATCAGATCTGGCACGTCTACAAGAACGGAAGGATATCAATCTAGTACATACTCTAGACTATTTGCGAAAACGCAAGGACGGTATCATGGAAAGGCTTAGTCGTTAAATTATCGAGTAGTATAACCTAGGAAGAAGGAGAGTTCTAGTCTCTAGATAGTAAAGGTATAACCCCTTGCGCTGTATTAGATTGTATCTATTTTATGAGTAGCTTCTAATAATATAAAACTTACCTTGATAGTGGACACCCCTAACTCCTCAAAGGTGCCTTCTAGGCTCCCGAGGTATTGATACGAGGCTATCCTGATGCCAAGTTGTCCTCATCTACATCGTGAGGTGCAAGGCAGCAATGGAGGTGGCCACCTAGAATCTATCTACCAACAGGACTTCTGAACCTAGCCTGTGTGAAGTCTTACCAGACATCCAGAAACTACTCTAATGAATGTGCAGCAGCTCAAGAAAGGGAGCTTTCGTGCACGAACAGGATCGAGAGAACCAAAGCTAGCCAAGAACCAACATGATAGTTTAACACTGAGAAGCAGAGACCCTCCGGAACCACCTGACTGAGGTATCAATGTTCGACCATTGATCAGTAGAAGAATCACTTTGCCTTGGTTCTCTCATAATCTAGCTCTCTTTGGCAACATAAGCATGTCCGAGTATAGCGAGAAATCCAAGGTAAGTGGCTGTTCTTTCACTAGACCAAATCGGGATCTGCACCGGCTCAAGTCTAACAGCACACGCGAGGCACGTCAAGAATCAGGTATTCATTGGTAACATAGGCATGTCCGAGTCGAACCTCATAGGCATAGGCTACGATAAGCAGCTTCCAGATTGGAGCACCACCAAATAGGAAACTACCCAGCTAGCAGAAACGGCATCCACAACTAACTGAAGAAGCAACTTAGTAAACTGTCAAGTCCATACAAGAGAATCTCCATTCTACGGTATCAAATATCAACCCCAAAATATTTATCATTATTCAATTCATCCTCCCAAGGGATATCTACTGTTTTTCCTACTGAAAATGGTCTGCATCATATTAAGATACAGAATTATGTCTCTTGAGGAGACCAAGTTCCTTGGCTCAAAATGCCGTGGAACGTTATCAGGTCAAACACAAAATCTTCGAGAACAAAATACACTTGGAGAGACGAATAACCCCATTTGTTGCTAAGGTAAAGAGAAAAGAAAGTGTTAGGATCTGTCAGTAGCAACAAAAACTGACAGAAAGGTAAGAGGAGGGCATTGAGAATCTTGATAAGGCTAACGGCATTGAACAGCCATCGGGTCGGATCATCTTCGAGGGAACTTCTGGGACAAATCTTCTTCGGGTACAGTCTCAAGTCTAGCTTCTACTCTGGACTCTCTTCAGGATCTGAAATAACAGAAGCTTGGGCTCACCGGATTGGGTCAGTGAATCTTACACTGGTCTACTAGGGAATCGCCGAAAAGGTTCAACACTTCTCAAGGCCGGTCTCAACTTTAAACCAATCTCCCAGTACAACTCGCTTTATGACATCTGGGATCAATCAGGTAACATCTCAGTCAAGTTAGAACACTCTTCGGGATCTTCAAAAGCTCGGGTCAAGTAAATCTGGGCTCGTCTACTTGGGCTCTGACGGGAATCAACGCTTATCGAAACACCTCAAGGACTCCTTAGATCTTTTCCGACAGAACAGGGGACTGTACGACCACTCAAGTACTTCTAGGAACTTTCTCAACAACAAGGACTCTTCTTAGGGACGGGTTTGCTCACCGCAAACAGGATCTAAGCCAACACGCTTCTCTACCTATTCGCTGGATCAACAGAACAGTACACTCCTTGATACTCTTCTGGACATTCACAACCGTGTCAGGGCAAACAACAAAAGAATCCACTAATAGGAATCCAATCGGACATCTTTTTGTTCGGAAACTAGTATCTCTCTGGGGAACACTCCTCTGAGGGGCTATCGGAAAATCACTATCTCTACAATGCCACACCTCTTCTTCTAAGGGTACTCCACAATATCCAGAGCATCCACAGGGACACCTCAATGGACAGCCGCTGAACAGCAATGTATCTCATCACAGCAGGGTCTCACAGAACAACTTCTTCTTCATGCAAGTCAGTAGATATCTGGCTCTATAGTGCATTAGTCTTCTGGTAACAACTTCGGGAACATCTCATGCTTCTAATCTCTAAAAGCTGGTCTCAAGCCCTCCTCAGACCAAACCACAGTCGACGCCAAACAAATGTACAAACTTCTATACAACTTACCATAGCAAACCAATTAATATCGGCCTCCTCCCCCACCACCTCCATATCTGATAAGGTGTAGAAGAACATTAACAAGTCAGAAATGAATCATCGTAGTAATGTGTAAATGATGAAGATTAAGATCATTCAAGCTACTCACCCACCACCACCTCCTCCTCCTCCAGAGTACCCTGTAGAATGAGCGTCGCGATGAAATGAATCGTGAGATATTCGAAATACATTACCCAGAAGTAGTCAATCAGCGTCCGAACCAGATGAAGACTTCCTTCTTTCTACCAGCTCTAGAACTTCGAGTCGAACTGTCAAAACACTAAACTACTTACCACCATCATTGTAGCCCTGTTTGAAAGTGAAGATATAATTTGAGATGAAAGAATGGTTAGACATCGATCATGGGCTTGTCTGTCTATCACTTCAAAGTACAAATTTGATAGACTTACTCCTCCGCCACCCCCATAGCCCCCGCGGTCTCCATAGCCCGAGTTGCCACCATATCTACAAGAAGAGAAAGGGAAAGAAGATTAATGTGAGCAAGTCTCCAAGAAGAAGCTAACTTGTACAAAGTGATAGCTCGATTTACTGACCCTCCCTGGTTGCCTCCATAACCGCCTGTTGAGTTGAAAGAGAAGTAAGATGTATGTGAGTAAACAGCATCAATGGACAGTCGGCAACATTTAAGCAGTAGATAGCTGTCTGGCAACTTACCACGATCACCGTATCCATCATTTCCATAACCGCCACCACCGCCTGTTGGTGTGATGAAGAAAGACGAGAGAGGCGTGTGTGAGAACCAATAATTAGAATGGTGAATGATCCAAGTGCCCAGATTCGTCATCCTCTCACAAGAACCTAGGCACCAAAGCTAGAAACAGAAACCACCAACTCGCAGGATGGAACCGGATAACAGCATTACATACTGGGAAGGAAGATGACATCTTCGACTCTAGACCCTGGCACTTCCCATGTGGTTCAAACTAACAACAAAAACAGGAAGCGTCACGTACCGCGATCATTTCCATATCCGCCACGGTCATTTCCGTAACCACCTCCGCCACCTAACGAGTAGATTAAAACAGTCAATGAATGATGAGTATCACGGGTGTGTCGATATGGTCGGAACAACGACACAAGACAAAAAAGATTCCCAGCGACAAATCACCAAATCCGAACAACAGATCCTATTTGGCAAGCTCCAGTCGAAAGAAGTTCAATTCTAACTCTAATGGACTTGGAATCGATCTGTCAGTGGCAACAATTCATGCCAGCTTTCCGAGGACTGCACTTGATACTGTTCTGCGAACATCAACTCAAAAAGATTCCCAACGACCAATCCTAGCAACAAAAGGATCTCGTAGCGATATAATTCATCATCATAGGATCTTGCAACTAGTTCAGCGTGTGTGTACCACTCTCTCAAGTCAACACATTGAGGTGCGTCAATCCAACAGGCCCCACTGTCACAGGATCTTCTGAAAAAGAAAGCCATGAGCCTATGGCAAGCAAGCCAGCAGGCCGCAGAATGACACAGTTGCATTCTACTCATACCACCAATCAACAGAACACTTCTCCAACATAAAGTTCGATTTAACAACATATTATCTTTCTCATTAAACGTACCGTATCCTCCACCTTTTGATAAGAGAGATAACAGAATCGTGAGCAAATGTGCGCTGAATTTTGGGTATTGGTATTGATTCTAAAAACGCACGCATTATTAACTTACCTCCGCCATAGCCACTCCTGTCATTATATCCACCGTAGCCTGTTCATAGAATTGAAATAGAGTTTAAAGTGTATGGAAAGTGAATAGAGTATAAAGTTGTATGGAAAGTGAGAATTGAATACTACTACTATCAGAACGGAGCACATTTGGACAACAGAGTTAACGCACCTCCTCCCCCACCACGGTCATTGTATCCCTGCAATTGGTATCAGTTGGAATAAAGATGTGAGAATAAGACAAATAAACAAAAAGCCAAATGGGGTATGAAAATTGTAATCATTCCCCAAAGGTATGCCTTCCGGCAGCCCATGAACTACTCACGCCTCCGTATCCCTGCAGTGAAGAGTGGAAGAATGAATAGATGAGAATATGAATATATGAAGTATTGGCAGGGAAACAGACCAAGCAGCACGGGGCCAAAATTTAGAGACATTGATCTAATCTTCGCCCAAAATCTTCGCCAGGTATTGCCTTGTACAATCAAACAAAATGGATTACTCACCCCACTTCCCCCATATCCGCCTCCATAGCCACCATTACCCCCATAACCTCCGCCTGTTATTGTCGATTAATGATAAAAAGAATTGGCGAGAATGGGTGTGAGATGAAAATTTGAGACTTGACAAAATTTATGTCCCAACTTCAATCCGATCGGCACCATCTCAACCAATCTATAAAACTTACCACCAAATCCTCCCCTTCCTCCACCACCTGATCCTGTGGTATTGAGTGTTTAATACGAGCGCACATGATATGTGAGTAATGATTAACATAGTATGACAAAATCCAACAAATCCCCAACAATAAAATATAATCCCCCAACTAACTAATTCCTAAAACCCATCTCCCAACCCCAATAAACTATAACACACACAAACACACAATTTAATACCCAAAAATACTAAACTCACCCTTAGGCTGTGCCTCATTAACCCTCAAGGTACGTCCATCCAATTCCAATCCATTACATTTATTACATGCCTCCTCAGCCTCTTTGGCGGGCATGGTAACGAATGCAAATCCACGTACACGTCCAGTATCACGATCAGTAGGTAAGAAACAGTCTGTTACGGCACCATATTGTTCAAACATACCACGGACTGATTCCTCATTCGTTTCAAAGGATAAGTTACCTACGTATAACTTCACTTCATCACGTCCTTGGGGATTGAAGGAACCGAAGCCGCCTGGTCCTAATCCGCTCTTTCCACCGCCACCACGACCACCACCCATCTCACCAGGTCCCTCACCACGGGGTTTACTTTCATTAACACGAATGGTACGTCCGTCTAATTGACTTTGATCCATTTTCGAAATTGCTTCCTCGGCAGCTGGACGGGATCCGAGTGTTACGAATCCGAATCCGCGTGGACGGGACGTACCGCGTTCCATTGGTAGGAAAACGTCTGTTACGGCAGCGCCGAAGGCACCGAATACTTCACGTAGACGTGGCTCGTCGGTGGCTGTTGTATAAGTATTGGTATTGAGGGTATAAAGATTTTTGTGCATAAGATGTGTTCATTTTTATAACATTGCAATAAAAAACCTATATAAAATATAGAGATATAGTAAACTTACAATAATCCAAATTGCCTACATACAATTTAACCTCCTCGCCACCATCACCGCCATTATCAGCTGGGGCTGAATCACCATTGGAGTCTTTATTGTCACCAGCATTGTTGGTAGCAGCCTCCTCTTTTTTATCTTCGGCGGGGGGAGGGGCATTATCATCGGGTTTGTCATCACCACGATCGGGTGAGCGTGAACGAGAACGGGAACGGGAACGATCGTCTGCCATTGTTGTTGTTGGTTGATTATATAGTTGGTTAGCGTAATAGAAAAGCGGCAATAGCAATGCTTTTTTTGTGGTTGTACGATGTTTGCTGTTTAAGGATACTGGAAAAAATCTATTTTTACAGCCGGTATGTTGGCAAATTGCATTGAACTGATATCTATCAACAGCGGCGGCTCTTTGGACTGGTTGTGTTATAGACACCGTCATATATTGCGTCGACTAATAGTAGTTTTTGTTTATATTTCAAACACGAGCCGAAAAGATTGATACTTGAAGTACATTATGATCAAAATTAAAGATACCCTTCTCCTCTTTGCATTGACAACAACCATCAAGTCGACAACCAGCTGTGGGATATGTGCTGATGGTGTTGCAATGAACAATCCGAATAAGACCGTACCCCTCTTTGATGGTGATGGTTTTGACGAGATTACATGTCAAGAGAAGGATGCCGCTCTTGCATCTAATGAAACATTGAATGATGATGGGGAATGTATGCTTGCGAGAGGATTATTTAGGATCGATATGGCTGTTTGGTGTGGTTGCGAGGGAGCTGAAACAACTGTTAATAACGGCGATTGTACATTATGTCAGGAAGGTGAAGAATTCACTGATAGAGATGATACATCAGGTCTTTCTGGGTATCCATTGACAAATACTCCGGATACAATTTCCTGTGAATTCGTCCGTGAAGTAGCTCCGTTAGTTCGATACATTAACACATGTGATACCTTTCATAAATGGTATGGAACTGGTGTATGCTGTTTCCAGGCTTTTGTATCTGAAGCTCCTACGCCGGTTCCTGCTCCGACTAGTTCTGCCAATGAAGATATTGTCAAAAGATTGTTTGTTTTTACTGGTGGGCTTGCGGCTTTACTTTTTGGATAAGAACTGATAACAGTTCTGTGTCTAAAAGAAAGCAGCGTATTGAATGTATGGAGTGAATGAATTAGGAATTAGTAAATTAATGAATTAAGTTGTTATGTATACTGTTTTATCATCTCTGAGGAGATATGGCTACAGTTATTAAGCAATCGCTAGTTCTACTCAGGACTCCTCTCTTCTTCTTTCCTCCTGTCTTCTTTGGCGAGGATGGCAAAGTAAAGCCTTTTGGTGGTATCGACGCCTCACCTACAATATGAAAACCAAGGTTTTCCAAACAATTTCTAGTATTGAATGATGATGATCCGAGTTCATCTTGCTCATCATCATCTCGGCCACTAACAACTATCAAGGGAGAGTCAGGCTTCAATGTTGCAGCTGTTGCTTCCAATATACCACTGTTGATACATTCTATCGTATTGTTTCCCTCGTTATATTCAAAGGTATTTCTATTCCAGGGAAGATTGGCGACTGCACAATCAAACTTGTCTGATATGAATGTTGGAAGTTGTACTGAACTTTTGGCATGAATTGTTGCTTTGCTTTCTTCTACTGTCAGCTTCCAAGTATTGTTATCTTCCTCAGCTCGAGTGGCGGCATTTGTGCTTATATGCATCAAATTTCGTATTGTCCCTTCTGCACATTTGATATTTGAATCAATGCCTACTGCTTCTACATCTACTTGATCTCCCCATGCCTTGAGAGCTAATGCAAGGAAGGTACCGGAGCCGCATGCTGGATCAAGTATCCTTATCTTGTCCCTTCTATCATCTATGTGTAGTATATCACTCAATATATCAATAAGTACAAATGCAACATCCAAGTTAATTGCTCCGGAGTATTGGAAGGGTCGTTTTGACCAAGCATCTTTGAATTGTTTTGCAATTTGTTTTGTAGAAGAATCTTCTCTTCTCAAATTAGTATCTTTATCGAACTTCTCTACCAAGTATAGTCGATGCTTAGTTTCAATGATAATGTATTCTTTTATTGTTGCACCTTCATCATTAGGGCATGGTTTCAAGCACGGCTCTCCGGGTATCAACCGAGAGACTGCACACATGAGCATTGTAGATGAAAATGACTTCTTCTTCGGTTGTGATTCATTTTGCAATGGTTCAAAGGTATCATACTCTATAATCCATTGTGATTGTACATCATCAATTGTAATAATGTATTGAATGTTGCCTAATAGTTCTTGGGGTGTGCTTCCCGATGCAAGGACCTTTGCTACATACTGAGACCTACCAATGCGAAATGGTAGCTTAATCTTCTTTTCATTACCATCTTCATTATTATATCCAAGTAGATAACTTGCAGTAGGACGATGGAATGCTAATCTATCAACTATACCACTATCTAAATCTCTTGCCATTACACAAGATTCTAACCAATATAAATCAGCTAACTTGAATGATTCTATCGTTTTGGCAACAAATTGCAATTGCTTTTGTGAAGTATCGTCTTCATTATCAGTAGCGGTATCCCTCTCTATTATGTCGATATTATGATATGATTTTAATATTGATGTATACTTATTGCATCTAAATTTCAATGCCGAGGTTCTACATATTGCTCTCCTTGGGTAGTGATATACGTGATGTGAATGATGATGTACAAAAGCAAATTGTTGATGTTTTGTGGTTGTCAACGCCAAAGATGACGACACATAGCTAACTATTGTCACCACCTCAACCAATAATACTAAATACCACCTCATATAGGACAGAAAGAATTGCTTTGCCATCCACGGATAGTTATATGTAGAGTACAAACTGCAAACTCAGTTTACTCAAGGATACATACAGGATACCTCACTCAAAAATATAATCTCATGAGCGCGAAACAACTCGCTAACAAACAATCATGCAAGTAGACGATGAAGAAAGGCCGAATGCGTTAGACTGATAATGCACACACAATTCAAATATACAATCGATTAATTCAATAGTAATCAATAAACTGTAGCTGAAGAATATAGAAGGTGTTGATACTAAGGAGGGCAGAAGATACTAAATAGCATAACAAAAATAGATATTAAAAATGCGTGTCATTGGAATATTACTCATTGCAACAACGGTAGTGAATGCATTATCATCAACTACCAATATCGATAATGCTGACGTATCAAATAATGGTGTTGTAGGTCTTGATGAAGTATATCAACGTCGTGCAGGTAAGTTATATAGCAGTCATATGTTATATCTGATTTTGTGCACATGATATGCTCACTCTCTCTATATATATCTCCATCTCTTTTACCCTCCCATCCCGGTTAATCTGCGTATTCTCTCCACTACTTACAGGCCCTAAGGGAGCTGATAAATCCCTGTCTCAATTACAGCCACCCAATCATCGTATGGGTCAACTGGGAAGATTGCTACAAAAGGGTAAATCCAAATCTAGTAGTAAATCAAAATCAAAATCTAGTGGATCGGGCAGCAGCGGCTCACGATCCACTCGTTCCTCCCGATCAACTCGGTCATCCCGTACAAGAAACTCCAACTCTCGACGAAGTAGTAACTCTCGTCGAAGTAACAACTCGTCACGACGAAGTAGACGTTGCTCAAGTTCATCTGATTATGATGATGATGATGATGACTATTCCAAGGATAGTAAATCAGGCTCATATGACGGTAGTTCCAGAAGTGGGGGATACTTACGAAGAAAACTCCCATATGCTGCATCAAGTAAGACTAAGGACAGTTACTCGAAGTCTAAGGACTCCTATTCAAAGAAGACTAAGGATTCCTATTCAAAGAGTAAGGACAGTTATGGATCTGGATCAGACTCGTATGATAATGATGATGATTGTGAAGATGATGATGATGATTCATCCCGTACCCGTAGGTCATCTCGATCAGGACGGAATAGCGGCAGGTCATCTCGTTCAAGTGGATCAGGAAGTGGCAGGTCATCTCGTTCAAGCGGATCAGGTAGTGGCAGGTCATCTCGTTCAAGTGGTTCGGGCAGTGGCAGTGGATCAGGTTCAGGTTCCGGTAGTGGATCATCACGTGATGCGAAGAGCATCAAGGCTCCCATTGACATGTCCGATATTTCCACTGGTATCGAAGTAGATGGTGATATTGATGGTATCGTAATTGATGGTGGTAGTGACGCCGACGATGATGAAGAAGACAGTAGTAGTAGCAGTAGCAGCGACGGTGGGCGTAATCGTCGTAAGAAGGACATGACCAAATCCGAGAGGGCGGAACTACGTGGTAGGAACGGAACCAATAAGGAGAAGAAGGGTAAGCGTGCTGAGAGGGCAAAGGCACGTGCGGAACGGATGAAGACGAATAAGCTTAAGCGTGGCGATGAGCCATTATAAGCGTGAGTTTGGAAGGGAAACAAGATGTAGAACAAGGTATATGGAAAGGCAGAAGTGTATCAAATTATGTGTTTCAATATGTGTTATAATAGCTGGTTGAGTTTAATATAAATCAGTTTATTTAGATGGACTTTCAAACTATTCTGATATATATATATCTATACTTGACTCCTCATATATTCATATCTACTTCTATTCTCTATCTAGCAATGAATATGTGTTATTTTCAACACGGAATGATACAATAGCGGTCTTGCCCCTTTTCAATGTATGGATGGTTTTATTTCTGTGAACAAACGGATGATTCCTCAATCCACAATCCCATTCTTCTCTTGTCTTGTGATTCAAACAACTTGTTTCCCAATCAAGACGGGCAGTCGGTGCCATTGGAATACAAGCTGTGTCGTACTCATCCTCACAATAGATTCCCATGTCCCGTATGATTCCTACACAGCACTTGAGAAGTAAATATAAATGATGATTTGATTCTTAATCGACTTGGAATCATCATGAGTAAATAGCTCAGTCAATTGACAAAAACTCACCTCGCTCACGCCACCCGGAAGAGAACTACATCCTCCTCCTCCACACTGACCACAAGACTTAGAACAGCATGCATCTTTATCTTCACTCAGAATACCTGTCAATCATAAAGACAGAGGACCAGAGTTTAAGTATATGGAACATAGTAGAGGTTAAACATGAACAACACGAGGCTATTCACTACTCACCATTAAGGCATGCTTTTGTTTTAATAGACTTTCGAGGGAACTGCCCGTTAAGAACCTTATCAGTATTGTAAGGAGAAGGGAACATATACGGCCCAAATGGTATGTGTCTACAAGCAAGGTCTAAGGTAAGGAAGTAGGGCGGCTCACCATCTTTCCATTTGTATTTGGTATACCAACGTTGGCAGCCATTATTGACACCAACACAACCACTATGAGTCGAATTGATTGTACCAAACAGCCATAAATCTATAAATCGTTGATAGGGGGTGAATACGTGATAGCCAAACCCCGTATTTCCAGGACCAGCACCGTCGTTATTTCTAGTTGCTCTAAGTTGTAATTCATTATTCAACACCTTCTCAATTGCATCAGTATCAGTAGAGAACACACTAAAGTCTACATCTGAATGTTGTATCGTGAGGGGGTAGTTTTTTTTTTAGCATATCATATGCTCAATACAAATCTTTCCAACCTCACCATTACTTACCTTGTACATCCCATGGAATGAAGCTGAAATGCCGTCTTGCCCCAAGTAATGATCCTTGATTTAGTAGTAATTGTATACCATTATCAGCAAATGTATTTACTACATTTGCAAAGAAGTCATACGCTGCATCGAGTGTTTTATTCTCTATAGTTTCTTGCCATTTATATGCTTTGCAATAAGTGACAGCCTTCTCACTCTCACCCTCGGATACACCAACATCATATTCCATGTGACGAGTTAATAACTGTTGATGATTGGTTTCATAATTTGTGGCAAATGATTGTTTCAATATAGAAATACAACTGATACTGATACAACCTATTATAGTTGTCAAACTAAGAATTCGTTTCAATGAATTATAGCTGTACGACTTGATATTGCGTCTGGGTTTTCTTTTACTAGGGCTGCCCTCTTCTTCTTGCAATATCACATCAGGACTCGACTGCCTCCAAACTACGCCGATGGAATTCATTACTGTGTTCGACTAATATGAGATGCTATCAATCTCTTCAATCTGGCATATATTGAACGGCTAAAAATGTCCGTCATGGGAAAAATTGAAAAGATACCGTTAATTGTTTCCAAGTGGACCATACTACCTACTGCCTAAAAGACCACTACCCTTACTACCGTTCTAAGCATACCTTCCTCCTATAGCATCTTGGTGATGTGTATACCAAGTTTCATGGTCAAATTCCTAGTATCGGCGGCGTTATTCCATCCGCCCCAAGTCAAGTCGAGCTAAATGCGGTATCCTATAAATGATGCTCTTTATGGAGGTGGTATGGTATAGTTATATGCTGTGTATGAATAGAATAAGTTAACCATGCTTTAGATTAGACTGTATACTGCGGTTTGTGTCCTTTTTGTCCTAAGCAAAACACCCTATCACTTCATACAACATCGCATTATAATCTGATGTTTTTGCATTACCACCCCCATTCTCGACATATAAGCTCCCCCGCCCAGTGTTTAATATCTAGTATACTCATCACTTATAGATACCGAGAGAATACCTCATTCCAGTACTTATCGAGGTAAATGTTGACAGCGGCAGAGTTCATACAAAAGTGTAGACAATCATTAGCTCCCGAGGGATGAGCATGACTACTATTTTGAAATTCTCAACTCTTCTTCTCTCGGGCCGATTAATGCCAAACGTGGATACCTGATATACAACTTTTACTACCCGGTTCCATCGATATACAAGTACATTTCCCTTCTCAGTCAAATGTCAAATTCAATGCCGATGACCATGTAGACTCCTTGAATCCATTCAGCTGTTGCAAAGCAGATGTTGCTTCTTCCTTTGTTTCAAACTCAATCGATGCATACCCCTCTCCCACTGTTGTAAACTTTTTGTATCCTTTATGTTGAGAAAACAACTTTGTCAATGTACTATCACTGCATTGAGTTGGTA
>Ga0214479_100009_pt1 | contig 113056 bp, 81 predicted proteins | sample M1_20Mar14CPVII9_5_FD_165054 | JGI IMG/M metagenome (GOLD analysis project Ga0214479, IMG submission 165054) | Marine eukaryotic communities from Monterey Bay, California, United States - M1_20Mar14CPVII9sort6BwellE14 | ecosystem: Environmental > Aquatic > Marine > Unclassified | place: USA... | reverse complement strand
TTGATACGAGACACATCATTGAACGCCGAGCAGTTCGAGTTCGCAAATATTATCTGGGATTCAAGCAACCACTTACTGAATTTGATTACAGATATCCTTGATTTTTCAAAAATCGAAGCAAACGAATTGAAGATTTCAGAAAACACAATCGACTTAAAGCAGTTGGTGGAAGCATCTGTTCGGGTTTGCACATCTGCCAATGCTGAGAGTCAAGTGCCAGTTCTCATCCAATGCGATCCGTTGGTGCCGGAGTGTATTCTAGGAGACGAGCCGCGAGTGAGGCAGATCTTGGTAAATCTGATTGGCAATGCTATCAAGTTTACATCGGAAGGTCAGATTACCGTCAATGTGAGGACTCAGGCTGAGAATTTATTATTTGCAATTTCTGACACAGGGGTCGGAATTCCATCTTCGGATATGGAAAAAATATTTAGCCCGTTTCAGCAGGTGGATTCCTCGCACTCCAGGGAATACGAAGGAACTGGGTTGGGGTTGAGCATTGCAAGGCGTTTGAGCCGTTTGATGTCAGGTGATTTGACCGTTAGCAGCACCGTTGGGGTTGGGACTGAGTTTGTATTATCGCTTCCGCTGAGAGTTGTCGCAGCTCAACGAACAGAGCCGAGTGACCGAATCGAGGTTGAGACAAGCAAAAAGCTCAAGATCTTGATTGTCGAGGACAATCCTGTGAACCGCTTACTGGCCGTGAAGATTTTAGGCCAGGTTGGATTTACGGCCGATGTCGCTGTAGACGGTTTAGAGGCCGTCGAATTCGTTAAGAAGTCGCCTTACGATTTGATCTTTATGGATCTTCAGATGCCTGTAATGGATGGTTACGAGGCGATGCGGAAAATTCGCTCCAATGGAGTAATTGATCAACCGCGAATCATCGTTATCTCCGCCAATGTCCAGCCTCAGGATGTTAGCAATTCGTACAATGCAGGCGCAGACGGTTTCCTCCCCAAGCCGATTGACCGAAAGGCATTGGTGGACATCATCAATGCAATATCGTAATTAATTGACGGGTTCTTAGAATTTCGTCCGCAGTTTGGTTGTTATTTCGGGCTTCTCTTGACGTTGATTCCCAGCGAGTTGGCTCTCTGTTAGATTGCGTTTGCCGTGAGAGTACCGATTGCTCTATCATCGGGCCATCGCTAATTTGAAATTGATTTAGGAATATCTATGTCCTCTGCTGCAACGTTTTCTCCTGAATTGACTGATCAACAGGTTTATTTTCGCTGTTTCGCGGGTTGCGAAGGTAAGCACTCAATTTATGACGTTCTTTATCGGTGCCCTAAGTGCAATTCACTATTAGAGGTTTACCACGATCGAGCTCCATTGCAGGATCGGAACGCTTATAAGTGGCAGCAGTTATTTGATTCTCGGGCGAGCACCACGAATTGGCCTTTCGGCAGTGGTGTCTGGGGAATGAGGGAATGGGTGATTCCAGATTTGCGTGACGAGAATGTTGTCAGCATGTGCGAAGGGAATACAAACCTCTTTTGGGCTGACCGGTTGGGTAAACAACTTGGTTTGTCAGAGCTTTGGATCAAGCTTTGCGGAAACAGTCATACCGGCAGTTTTAAAGACCTGGGGATGACCGTCTTAGTCAGTGTTGTGAAGCAGATGATGACGATGCCCAACAATCCAGTACAGGCAGTTGCCTGTGCGAGCACTGGAGATACAAGTGCAGCCTTGGCTGCCTATGCAGCCTATGCTGGAATTCCGGCAATCATATTCTTACCAGCTGGAAAAGTAAGTACCGCGCAATTGATTCAGCCCGTTGCTAATGGAGCGCATGTATTAGCACTCGATACTGATTTTGATGGGTGTATGAAGATTGTTCAGGAGGTCACTGAGGACCAAAGTATTTATCTTGCGAACTCAATGAATAGTCTTCGGATTGAAGGTCAGAAAACGGTGGGCATTGAAATTTGTCGTCAATTCGATTGGGAAGTTCCTGATTGGATTATTATTCCCGTCGGAAATCTTGGTAATATCAGCGCCCTGCACAAAGGCTTTCGTTTGATGTTGGACCTTGGTTTAATCAATCGGATGCCGCGATTAGTTGCGGCCCAGGCTGAAAGGGCGGATCCGTTCTACCAGTCCTTCAAAACCGGCTTCGCGGACAAGACATCTGTAACCGCGGGAGAAACATTGGCGAACGCGATTCGGATCGGTGATCCAGTTAGCTATGAGAAAGCGGTGAAAGCGGTCGAGGAAACGAATGGCATTGTTGAGCAGGCGACCGAGCAGGAACTTGCTGCGGCATCAGCGCGGGCAGATTTGACTGGGATGTTTACTTGTCCTCACACGGGCGTCGCGCTTGCAGTTCTCGAAAAACTTGTGAATCGCGGGGTGATTAAACCGAATGAGCGAACCGTCGTCATCAGTACAGCCCATGGGCTGAAGTTTACCGATTTTAAAGTGGGCTATCACGAGTCGACGCTTGAGGGAATCGCAAGTGAGTGTGCCAACCCTCCGGTATACCTGAAAGCTAATACTCAAGTCGTGAAGGACGAAATTAAAAAACGTCTAAGCCTCTAATGCTTAACCCATTGCTTCGATCGATTTAAGTTTTCGATTTTAGGGCCGTGACTTCGACTTCGATGAGCATTTCGGGGCGAATCAATCCGCACACAATCATTGTGGCGGCAGGGCGGATGGAGGCGAATGCCGCTCCAAGGACAGGGAACGCAAGTTCGGCGTCGGACTGATTCGTCACGTAGTAATTAGCTCTTACGATGTCTGAGAGTGAAAATCCTGCATTCTCAAGTGTTTTTCGAATCGTCTCGATGCAGTTTTGTGTTTGTGTCTGAATGTCCGGAGGCATAAACATGGTCGTGTAATCGTAGCCAGTGGTTCCCGAAACAAAGCACCAATTGTCCTGCACAACTGCGCGAGAGTATCCAGCTTTTTTTTCGAAATCAGAATCTGTTGAAAATGTTTTTCGAGTCATCTTGCCTACCGAATTAAGTTAGGTTGGATTTGCTTGCCACTGGCTTTCGAGTTGCTAATGGATTTAAATGTAATTGTAATCAATCGTTTTTGAAATCTAAGTATTTTGAGTTTCAGAGATAAGAGTGACCGATGGCCTATATCGAACAAGTTTCAATTGGGAACGCGACTGGAAAAACTGCGAGGCTATACCAGTCGGCGGTTGAACGGGCAGGCGACGTTGCCAATATTATCCGGGTGATGAGTCAGGATGGCGCAAGTGCGAACGCTTCGATGAATCTCTACGTTTCCATCATGAAGACTGACAATCACCTCTCTGGGGCGCAACGTGAGATGTTGGCGACGGTTGTCAGTAATGCCAATGATTGTTTTTACTGAACGCTGTTCCATGCCAGAGACTTCGGTCTGGAGTCTGGGGATACAGAATTAGCAGAATTGTTGGTTTTTGATTATCGCAATTGTAATTTCAGTGAGATAGATACGGCGCTTTGCGAATATGCAGTCGAGTTAACATGCCGGCCGGCGGAGATGTCGCAGGCTAACATTGATCGATTGCGAAAAGTCGGTTTGGCGGATGATCAAATTACGGTCGCGACTCAAGTAATTTCTTATTTTAATTACATTAACCGGATCGCGGATGGTCTCGGGGTTGATTTGGAGGACTGGATGACGACGTCGGAAGAGTCGTGGAAGTCGGAGAAACCGAATTGGCGGTCGTGAGCTTGGAGAGAGTGCAGCGATAAAAAAATGCGGCCCGAGTAGACTCAGGCCGCATGGGGTATCGTTCGTTAGAATTCTGCTAACGCAAAACTCTATGAAATGAACTCAAAAGTTCAGGTTACGGATTAGGTTTAGCGTCATCTTTTGGCGCTTCACCGGGATCTTCATGATTCGTGAGATCCACTTCATGGCCCATTTCCGCTAACAATTCAGTAAGTGCTTCGTCCATTTTTGGACCTCGCGCGTTTTTGTACCGAATTTTTCCTTCAGCGTCGATGATGTAAATGGTTGGCCATCCGGTAACACCCCAGCGAGTCGAAATGGGACCGCCGGTTCCTTGAGGACCGTTCCAGAAACTACGCCATGAGATGTTTTTCTGCTTGGTTGTTTCCCGGATTTTTTCCAGGTCACGATCACTGTTGACACCAATAATTGCGAATGGTTTGTCAGCAAGTGTTTTTACGAGCGACCGCTCGTGTGGGTACATAGCCCGGCACGGTGGTCACCAATCGCCCCAGAAGTCGAGTACGACAACTTTGCCGCGATAGTCGCTCAGCTTAAAGGCGACTCCATCAAGGTCTTCCCCTTCGATATCGGGAGCGACTTTGCCAATGCTTAGATACTTCAGTTGGAAGAGAGCATTGTCGGCAGCTTCTTTAAAAGTTTTGCCGCGAGTCATCGAACTTGTCAAATCTCCGTAGTTGGCGATCAGAGATTCGTACAGTTCTTCTGCACGAGTTTCGTCTTTGACGGTCTTGGCTAGAGCCATCGTTGCCGAAGCCCTCACAGCTTTGTGTGGCGATTCTTCGATCAATTGCTCGAGCTTTTCATCAACATTTTTAACGGGCATTCTGCCTTGTGCGAGGACGCCGCAAAGGTTGGCCATTTTCTCGTTGTCAATGTACTTTTCAAACAATGTGTCCATTGCTTTGGTCCCAGCTTCCGACCCGGCCATGTTCATGGTAACCCACATGATGGCGTCGAAGTTGGCGGGATTGTCTGCGTTGGCAGCGACAACTGCGTTTAGGTCAGTTCCGCATTTCTGCTGTAGCTTGGGAAGGTTTGCGAAATAGAAATCGCGGCCCTTGTTCCCCGGCATTTTTCTCGCCTCGGTCATCAGGCTACCTTGGGCCTTAGAGTATTCGGCGATGATTGTCTTAATTTGCTCAGCCGGTGTTGCATCGGTAACTTCAGGCTTAGTTTCTTCCTGCTTAGTTTCAGGCTTGGCTTCTTCCTGTTTTGGTTCAGGCTTAGCTTCTTCCTGCTTTGGTTCAGGCTTAGCTTCTTCCTGTTTTGGTTCAGGCTTGGCTTCTTCCTTGGGTGGTTCTGGTTTCTTTTCTTCCGGAGCAGGTGTTGCTTCCGGAGATTCTGTTTTCGACGCGACTTGGGCCGGCGTAGAATTCTTGGTTTGGGATGTCTCGTCGCCCGGATTACTGCAAGCAGTGATCAGGAGGCAGCCGAGAACTAATAGCCATCTCATTTGCATGTTATTCCTCTGGGTAAATTATCTGAGCATTGTCTTCAACGCCGTCACATTCTACCGCGACTTGCGACAATGTGAAGGGAAACGCCAGTTTATCTCGCTTCAAGTTATCGAATGTTCACCGGAGAGGAACGGTGGTGCTGCCCGAGGTCCGTCAAACCTCGAAATAACTCGTTTTTTTGCGATTTCTAGCTAAGCGGGATGTTCTTTTCAGGAATCCCTCATTAGGTGATAGGGGGATAAAAGGCTTGTTCCAAGAGTTTGAACTCTGTTTGCCGACGATTTGCCGGAGAGCGGGAACCGATGTTTCGGTGAAGTCTAAGACTATCTATACTTCCCCATTCGCCAAGGACCGCGATTTGTGAACGCGGGGGTGCAAGAATTTTGTTTTGAGTAGTACGCAAGAAAATGACAACTGTAAAATTACCCGACGGAAGCTTAAAAGAGTTTGATTCCGCAGTCTCTGTAAAAGATGTCGCCAAAAGCATCGGATCTCGTTTGGCCAAAGACGCCCTCTGGGGCGAGATTGACCTGCAACCGGTCGAGCTGGATTACGAAATTCCGCAGGGTGAGCCCGTCAATTTAAAAATCATTACCAAGAAAGATCCGAACGCACTGGAAACCATGCGTCATAGCTGTGCACACGTGATGGCGCGAGCGGTGATGCGTATTAAGCCGGGAGTTCAGTTGGCGTTTGGCCCAACCATCGATGGCGGGTTTTATTACGACGTCGAATGCGATGAGCCTTTAACCGAAGAAGATTTTCCGGCGATCGAAAAAGAGATGGCAAAGATCATTGCCCTCGATGAGCCATTTGAGCGGCTGGATCGTCCACGGGCTGATGCAATTCAAGTGTGCAAGGATCTCAAACAGGATTTTAAAGTCGAGCATATCGAAACCGGTTTGGCGGATGATGACTCTCTTTCGTTTTATCAACAGGGTGAGTTTCTCGATTTGTGTCGCGGACCTCACATCCCCTCCCCTCGTCGAATTGGTGCATTCAAACTGCTTTCCATCGCCGGTGCCTACTGGAAGGGTGATCAGTCACGAGAGCAACTCCAACGACTGTATGCCACTGCGTTTTTTACTCAGGCGGAGTTGGATGCGCACCTCGAATTACTTGAGGAAGCAAAAAAACGAGATCACCGAGTTTTAGGTAAGCGCCTTGGGCTGTTCCACATCGATGAAATGGTCGGTCAGGGGCTAGTGTTGTGGACGCCTAAGGGGAGTTTTGTTCGCCAGAAACTTCAGGACTTTATTTCGGAACATTTACAGCGTCAGGGGTACGATCAAGTTTTCACTCCGCACATCGGAAAACTGGATCTTTATAAAACTTCAGGTCACTTTCCTTATTATCAAGACAGCCAATACACGCCATTGGTAGATCGCGAGTATCTAAGTCAATTAGCGGAGGAAGGTTGCACTTGCGGTGAGTTATCGAATTTGATGAATGAGGGAGAAATCGAAGGCTATTTGTTGAAGCCAATGAATTGCCCCCATCATATTCGATTGTTTGCTTCCGAGCAGAGAAGTTATCGTGACCTTCCCATTCGATTGTCTGAATTTGGAACGGTTTATCGATGGGAACAGTCGGGAGAGATTGGTGGATTGACACGCGTCCGCGGATTTACTCAAGACGATGCGCATTTGTTCGTGACCCAGGAACAGCTTGGTCAAGAGTTAATCGGATGTATCGAACTGGTGAAAATTATCTTTGGTGCGATGGGCATGGAAGATTACACGGTCCGCGTCGGTTTGCGAGATCCAGACAGTTCTAAGTACGTTGGCGATCCTGCAAATTGGGACTTGGCGGAGCAAGCCTGTCGCGAGGCAGCTCAAACGCTCGGCAAGGATTTTAGCGAAGATCCTGGCGAGGCAGCGTTTTATGGACCCAAGATTGACTTTGTGGTCAAGGATTGTATCGGCCGTAAATGGCAACTCGGAACGGTCCAGGTGGACTACAACTTGCCGGAACGATTTGGGCTCGAATACATTGGCTCCGATAACAAACCTCATCGACCGATTATGATTCACCGGGCGCCTTTTGGTAGCATGGAGCGGTTCATTGGCGTATTGATCGAGCACTTTGCCGGTAGTTTTCCATTGTGGCTCGCCCCCGAACAGGGCCGGATTTTGACCGTCAGCGATAAATCAGAGGAATATGGAAAACGTGTTGAGTCTCAGATGCGAAACGCGGGAATTCGTGTCAAAGGTGATTACCGCAGCGAAAAGCTTGGCGCCAAGATTCGCGATGGTCAGCTGGAAATGATTCCCTATATGATGATCGTTGGGCCGAGGGACGCTGAAAACGGAACCGTATCGATCCGAGACCGAATAGACGGCGATTTGGGGGCGATTCCAGTGGAGGAAGCGATCGCTAAATTTCAGTCTGAAGTGGCTGATAAAACCGTCCGCCGAAAGAGCTCGTAAACAAATTCAGCGAAGCCGCCCCGTGCCTGAGGAACCCTGACCGGACGTTGAATCCGATTTATGGTATCCTCAGAGGCGTAATTCGCCTTGAAAGCCCCGAGTGGGTACAATAAAACGAAGATAACCGCTGACGATTGTTTTTGATCTTCAGCAACCTGCCGACTGTAAATTGGTCATTTTCGGTATGTGAAACCGAACGTAAGCCATGGTCAGTCTGCCTACGCCATTGATTTTTTTAGAAAGGGAAAACAATTCCTCCGAGCGACAAAAAACAGACCCGCATCAATGAACAAATCAGAATCTCACCTATTCGTGTTATCGATCAAGACGGTAATCAACTTGGAGTGATACCGACTGAGGAAGCACTCAGCAAAGCAAAAGAAGCGGGCTTTGATCTAGTAGAAGTTGCAGGCGATGCGAAACCACCTGTGTGCCGAATCATGGATTTCGGTAAATTCAACTATGACAAAAAGAAACGGCAGACTAAGAACAAGTCTCACCAGACAAAGCTCAAAGAAATCCGCGTCCGCCCCAAAACTGGCGAGCACGATATCGGGTTTAAAGTCAAAAAGGCAATTGGCTTTTTGGAGCACAATGACAAGGTTCAAGTAACAGTACTTTTCCGCGGTCGAGAGAATGCGCACATCGACGAAGGCCGAAAAGTGATGGACTACATCATTGAGTTATTATCCGAGCACGGCAAAGTTGAAAGCAATCCGTCTCAACAACCAAGAAGAATGGTTTGCACGATCGCGCCCAATAAGTGATAGCGACGAATTGCGGCAATTGAATAGTTTGCAATCTGATACTGGGTTGCAACTCGATACCAGATGAAACACGCCGAGGCCTAATGGCCTGCGGCGTGTTTGTTTTTGGGTGGCTGATTTAGAAACAAAACTCACCACCATAGTACATGCCGTGAAGCAGTAGGCTGCCATTTACATCGCTGTTTTCAAGATCGTAGGCGTGACCGAAATTGTAAGGCACTTGGTCTCCGGCGAGACTTACGCCGGAAATGCCCATCAGTCGATAGCCAACTTGTGCGCGAAGGCGACGAGTGATTTGCAACGACAATCCTGCATCGAATTGGCCAAGAAGTGAAATTTGATTATCAGAGGATGAATGGTTCATCGCAATATAACCATTGTCATCGGAGATCATCTGCTGCGTCTCGATGAGGTTGTTATATCCGCCGCTACTGCCGCTGAGGATGAGTCGAAGTCGGTTCGTTACTGAAATTTCATTGCGACAACCAATTTGAAATCCGGTGAGCAGATTGTTGGATTCGATTTCGTATTCAGTCCAATAGGGATGGTTCGCATCCGAGGAATGACTTCCGTAGCGAATACTCTCATCAAAACTAAACAGACGAAAACCGGCATAAAATTCAAAGCTCGCCTCTCGACATCCACGCATTTCGTAAATGCCTCCGTTGCGAAGCAGATTAAATTCAAAGTTTAGAATTTCAGTATCCCGATAGATTTCGGAGCAGCAACCAGCGTTGTAGATATCTTCGATGGTGTCGCCGGAAGGAGCGTGGGAAATCGAATCTAGTCCCGTCAGATGGGTGAAAGTGGTGCCGTCGAGAGCTGCCGTTACCTCGTCTTCGAGATACCAAAAAATAGATTCCCAGCCTTTGCCACATTCATTTCGGCGAGCCAGGGAGGCCCCGAGTCCATTCATTGATCCAAAATCAGCGTCGGTTGAATCAATTGTATCCCCGTTAAGATTGTAGCCAAAACAAAGGTCGTCCTCATAGTTGCGGCGAAGATTAAGGCCGAAGACTCCCCCGACAAGTGTGGCGGTTCGTTGCCGATTTCTCGCTCTTTCGAACGGCTCACACGCCCCGGTATCACAGTCGGTCGAGGCAACAAAGTCGTTTTGTGGGTTTAAACTCGATAATTGAATTGGACTACTTCCAACGCGATTGGGGAGCACCGTGTTGCCCCAAGTTGGCGAACTATAGGAGCCGCCATAATCAACGATAGAATCCTGTGCCTCAAATAGGGGCCCTTTATCGTCGTACTTACCAGTGCGAGCCTCGACTGGCTTGCTTGGTTTTTCAGGGGCTTCGATAATAAAATCTTCACTCGATTGTTTTCGAGCCAGTTTGGGTTGGATGCCCGCTGCTTCCAGCTCTTCATTGCCATAGCCCGCACGCGATAGGATTGATTGATAAGAACCAATCACACCATCCTCATTCAACTGTGCGTTGGTTTGACTCGTGAATGTGAGCAAAGCCAATGTGAAACAGATTTGCAAAAAATATCTCATCGATTCTCCTAGTGTTTTTCTACTCACTAAAATCCGTGCCTGTGTGACATTCTTTGAGGGAAGTCACTTTTGAAGTTCATCCAAAAATATCCAAACCGGATTCCAGGGAGCAGACTCCCTGTTTGGACATCGTCTAACCGTTGGAACTATGCCGACCCGACTTATCGGTAAATTTGCAAAAATCGGAAAACTAGGCGGAGCAATCCTGATCATCGGAGGCCTTTGCCAGACCGGAAAGTCCTGTGGCACCGTCGAGGTTCGGGTAGTTGTGAAAGTCGGGCTGACCCGCACAGCTTAACAATGGCGTCAGGTTCTCGTTGAAACCCGAAAAAAGTCCGGGATTAAAGCCATTGATCGACTTTTTGAAATCGCCGACGCAGCATCTCGATTGACAGGGGCGTCCGAGTTGGCGATCGGCATGAAAGAGTGGTTTAAACCCCTAGATCTTTGACGTGCAATAGTGAAGTAAATTTGACTCCCACTGCGTCAAAGATTTCAGCTGAGTTTTCACCGCGGTCAACGATTGCAATGATACGATCGACTTTTAACCCAAATGCTCTGGCGTGTTCGATCGCTTTTAGTGAACTTCCCCCGGTCGTGACCACATCTTCCATCATGACGGCGGTCTGCCCCGATTCAATGGGTCCTTCGACCTGTTGACCCGTGCCATGGGATTTAGCTTCTTTTCGGACGATAAAGCCCTTCAGCGGTTTGCCAGCCTGCCATCCGCAAGTGATGACCGCCGCAGTAATTGGATCGGCACCGATTGCCATGCCCCCAACCGCGTCAGGAAGGTTGTCCCCCATGGTCTCGAGAATGCCCTGGGCAATAACATTCGCGCCCTCACTATCGAGGGTCAGTTTGCGACAGTCCAAGTAATAACTGGCTTTTTTTCCAGAAGCTAAAGTAAAATCGCCAAAACGCAACGCGTGCTGTTTTACTAATTCGATAAGCCGTTGTTGATCGTACACAGTATTCTCACCGGATGTCTTGCTGTTTGATTAAAATGCTGTTGACAATATGATGGTTTTACCAAGTTCGTCAATGAGCAAGCCTGTTTATTGTCTGTGATTTAACGGGCTTAATTCTTTTTTACCACGGCTGTTTTTCCTTGCGGTCACCCTTAGAACCCAAAATTGTCCATGAGCGGAACTGAAATTCGAAATGCTGTTGTTCTGGTGATTGACCAGTTGGGAGCTAATTTCCTCGGCGCTTACGGGAGTACTTTGTTTGAGACTCCTAATTTTAATCGTCTTGCTGCTGAAAGTTTTCTGTTTGATCAGGCCATTGCTGCATCCCCGAATCTGGTGCAAGCCTACGATCAATTTTGGGGTAGCTCAGAAGAAAAAAACTGGCTGGAAACGATTGGCGAGGCTGGATATTCGCCGGTCTTGTTGAGTGATGCTCCGGAATTATTGTTGCACGATTCTTCAAAATATTTCGACCGAATTTTACCATTTGAAAAATTAAATAATGACCGCCCCGCTGGTGGAATGGAGCAAACAGAGCTCGCTCATTTTTTCGCGCAAGCGGCTCAAGCGATTGCTTCCCTTGAAAATGGCACTTGTCTATGGCTCCACTCAAGCGGACTTTCGGGTGCCTGGGATGCGCCACTGGAGTTGCGAAATCAATTAGCTAATTCAGAAGACCCAGAGCCGCCTCATTGGTGCGAACCGCCGTCGGATTGGTTTGATCCAAATCATGATGATCCCGATCAGTTGTTAAGCTACCAGCAGGTCTGCGCGGCGCAGGTTACCCTGATCGATGATTTTCTGGGAGTTGTCCTGGACCTGATGGAGACGGGCTTGGGTAAGTCAACGGTGTTGTGCCTGTTGTCGCCACGAGGTTACCCGTTGGGTGAGCACGGAATAGTGGGAAATGATCCCACGCATGATTTTGAACAGTGTCACGGAGAATCGCTCCATGTTCCTATGATGATTCGGACGCCCGATCGGGAAGGCTATGCCGGTTTTCGAAGCCTGCGTTCAGGCGCGCTTGTTCAACCAGGTTTGGTCACGCAATTGTTGCAAGATTGGTTTTCCGGAGACGAACCAATGCAGGAAGCGCTTCGGCATTTCGCGTTTCGATTTCCAGAAAAGAACAAAGAAGTTGCGTGGACACAGTCGGGTGACGTAAACGCTTTGCAAACACACGCATGGAAGTTGATTGTTGAAGGCGATCGTACTTCTCTGTATGTGAAACCGGATGATCGGTGGGAAGTAAATGACGTTAGTCGTCGCTGTCCCTCGATTGTTGAATCAATGGAAAACGTGATGAATGACCTGACCGCGTCGGGAGTTATCCTCTGGCCAGAGGGATACGAGCTGAGCGCTGAACTCGCCGATCGTCAGGATTAGCCTCGATGCTTGCTAAATCGGGTCAGGTGAATCTCTGATCCAATGGCTTTGTCGCCTTGGTTCGTGGTGTTTAAAGCAAAAAGTTGTGCCATCCAAATAAAGCTGACTGATTCAAATGCTTGCTAGCATTAAGACAATGGGTTGGGCTAGATGACCATCAAGTGGATTGGTAAAGTTCGCTGACATAGAGAAGACTAAAAAGTCGGTGACTTTTTGAAACGCTTACAGTTGTTTTTTAGCTTAGGTCAATCGAATGACCGGACATGGAAGTCCGAAATTCGTTTCTTCGATACTCACGGCAAAATGCATGCTTGTGATGGCTTTGTTTGCTGCGCTTTTCTGGATCCTGGTGCCAAGCGTAACGTTTGGAATTGTTCAGGATCGTGACTCGGTTCAACCGTCAACCTTGGCGTTGAAGTCTCCCACCAAGCTTCTCCCAACCGCCAGCATTTTTCGGTTTGATTCAGAAGTTGAGTCCCGCTCGGCTGAGAAGCAAGACCTTCGGTTTAGGGTTTCTTGGGGCGGCGGTTTACCTCAGACGTGGGCTGGCACAGTGACGGTGGTCAATGGAGAGCTTTTCAACCCATCGCCATTAGGTCTTGAGGCGGAAGCGAACGCGACGATTAAAAAAACTGGAAATGTCTTAAACGTCCAGCAATGGTCCAAGACAACATACGGCGGGTTTGACTTTTCATTATCGGGTGATAGTGATACTCGGGTCGTTTTGGATTTGAGTTCGATTGAACAGCCGGCATCACGGTACGAGCAGACGCTCTCATTAAAGCAGCTTTTGAGTGGAGTGATTGCTGGAGAAATTGATTCGATTGGCAATCGTTGTTCGATTTCGAGAGTCCCAGGAGACGAGATTGGCGTTTCTTTTTCCCGCCCGCATTTGGTTTTTAAATCTGGTGAGGAATTTGAGTTTTCGATTTCTCCAAATCGGACGCCCTTTTTGGGTCGAGCGGTAGGGTGCAGGATAAAAGTGGTATCAGCGAATCCGGCTGGGCTTGTAGGTGGGCGATCGTTAATTTCAAAATCAATTTCGTTTCAAACGGACTCCATTGGTTCGGCTTTCCCTCAACCGGTGAAATTTAGAATGCCCTTGAAAGAGGGTGTCTATAATATTGAGTTGGAATTAGAGCAGCAGCGTTACCAGGCGTCTTTTAGCTCGAGAAGGCCTCCGGTAAGTCGTGCTATGCAGGTCTTGGTTTTGTCCAGCGAATCTGCGAAGTCGAATGGTAAAGGTTGGGAGTTAGTTTACTCGACCAATCTCTCTGGAGAAGCTGAGGCCAGTTCTCCGTGGAGCCAGTTTGCGCAGTTCGCAAATTTAAAGTCTCCCAAAATCTATGGCAACAATCGGTATGTGCCGGTGCGGGTGGCCGACCGAGAGATGGGTGAGCTTGCTCCCGGCGGTTGGCAGGCGATTCCATTAACTGTCGGCGAACTTGGACAACCTCATGTTGTCGAAATTGAGTATTTGGCAGCTGAGGGAACTGCGATTGGTGTTAGTTTTTTACAGCCAGATGCTAACGGTCAAGTTCCCAATTATGGGTTCGACTCTGGAGTGCAAATTGAAAAATCGTTAATGCCTCGTTCAAAAAAGGGAATTCAGACTCGAACTTTGAGTTTGACCGTGTGGCCTGAGACGAACTCGCCTTATCTTTTGATCGCGAATCGCCATCCAAAGGAAAAGGCAACTGTCGGTTCTGTCAAAATCAAAGCTGGCCCCGATCGTTTGCCGTCGAAAGACGTGGTGAGTACGGACAATCGCAAGTTAATGGCTTTTTATGAGATGCCGCTGTTTTCAGAAAATTTTGGAGTGTTGGAGAAGATCGATCCACTGGTAAGTGAACCCCTTGATGATTGGCGATTTTTTTATGAGGGTGCCAGGAGGTTCGTCCAGCATTTAAAAGCGAATGGCTACGGTGGTGCGTTTGTCACCGTTGCCTCTGACGGAAGCTCGATTTATCCGAGCGACCTTCTACTGCCCTCCCCTAAGCACGACACGGGTATCTTTTTTACAAATGGTCAGGACCCCATCCGGAAAGATGTTCTGGAGATGTTGTTTCGGATGTTTGAGCGTGAGGGTTTAGTTCTAGTGCCAACCTTGGCGTTATCGGGGCCGTTGCCGGAGGTGGAGGCGGAGCGCCGCCGAGATGGCACAGATTCTGATTTTGATATGTACGATCTGAATGGCCAAAGGCGGGAGTTTACGAAATCCAATAATCGCCTTCCAATCTACAATCCGCTCAATCCTTTGGTGCAACGTTCGGTTCGGCGGATTGTTTCAGAGCTTTCGAATCGCTACCAATCCTATGAGGCATTCGAGGGGGTCAGCATTATCTGCCGCCCTGACACGTATACCTTATTGCCCGGTCGACATTGGGGATACGATTCGCTGACAATTCAGAGATTTATTCAGTCGCAGTCGGATTTGAAGGGTGTTCCTAAGGAATGGCTTGGAATTCAAGAGATTTTGCTTGGTACTCACGCAGACCAATGGGCTCAGTGGCGGGCAGCACAGATGCGACATTGGTATCAAGATTTGGCTAATGAGGTGATGCGGGCGAAGCCAGCGGGAAAGTTGTACTTAGCTCCGGTGGATCTTTATCGGAATGATGAAACAGCGTCGGCGTTTTCTCCCAGTTTGCACGCCAACCCTGATTTCAAAAAAATTATGCTTTACATGGGCTTTGATAATCAACTGAGCCAGGTTGCTTCGGCAAAAGAAAATCAAGGCGAGCTGATTCTTCTTCAACCTCATCGCATTGCCCCGGGGCAATCGCTGGCATCTCGACGGGTAGATTCGAATGTTGAAAATTCTGATCAGGCAAAACAGTTTTTTTCAAATTTAAACTACCCCGCTGATATTTTTTCACATCGTTCTACGTGGGCTCATTTCGCACAACTTGAAGAGCAGGTGCCCTTTGGAGAGCAGCAGTCACCATTGATGCGTTTGCAGCCAATGATTCAGGGCAATGGTCTTAGCCGTCAACGATTTCTTCAGAGTATTAAGAATCGCGATTCTCGAATGCTTATCGATGGCGGTGTGACGCTCTCCTTTGGCCAGGGGACAGAACTGCAGGAGTTGATGGAAGTGTTTGCGAGATTGCCTGATGAGCCGTTTGCCGACGTCTCCTCGGAGCGGTTCCCAAAACCAGAGTTAGCGCATTTAGCGGTGAGGCAATTAGAATTCGAAAACGAAACTTACTTTTACGTCGCCAATTCGTCACCGTGGCCGAATCGTGTTCGCCTGTCATTGAGTGGTAAAAATTCACCGGTCGAGACGATTGAGTCGTTTTCCGATTCTCGTTTCGAGGTTATTCGAACAGCCCAGGTTTCGACAGATAAGCCAACTGACGAAACCGAAGCAAAGCCCGAGGGGCTCAATAGTCAAGTTACTTTTGAGATTCCGGCTTACGGTTTACTTGGTGGGAAAATGAAATCGGGAGCTATGGTCACTGATTTCGATTTTGCGCTTCCGGACGCGGCAGACAATGCGCTGCAGAGACATGTACTTACCCTCAAATCAAAATTGACAAAATCGGCGAGTCCCCAGTCGCTCGGTGTTCTTGAAAACAGCGGTTTTGAGTTCGATGGGCAATCGAATTTTATCGGTTGGAGCACCATCCCACAGCCCAAGGGGCATGTGGAGCTAATCAACCACCCTACAGGTTCTGATCCTAATGCGATTCAAGGATCTGCTTCGCTGCGACTGACCGGTAACGAAAGCAAAGTGGTCTGGGTTCGGAGCAATAAATTCGAAGTCACTGAAACAGGAAGGTTGTCTATTTCGGTTTGGCTTAAAACTGAAAAACCTGATCAACAGCCACCCTTGCGGTTAGCACTCGAAGGGCGATCCGAAGGCCTAAATTATTACCGGTTTGGCTCAGTTGGAAGCCTTTCACCAGATTCAGAAGCGAATCAAGTTGAAGCGAGGTGGAAACGATTCGCGGTTCATTTTGACGATCTTCCATCTGAAGGGCTGACGGATGTTCGCATTGGATTTGATCTGATGGGGCCCGGGCAAGTGACTGTCGATAATGTGGAAGTCTTTGATCGGTGGTTTGACGAAAATGATGTCAAAGCCATGACCCAAATGCTGGCGAGTACAACACCGTTGCTTTCCAATCCAATTGGTTACGAGCGGTGTCGGCAGTTGCTGACTAGCTATTGGCCTAAGTTTCTCGATCAATTTATTGCATTGAAAGATGTGCCGGTCAGATCGGGAGTTCAGAGCGTCGGTGGAACCGTGAAGCCCGTCGGAGCAACTCCATTAGGCACTAACGCTATGCAGGATGGGACTAAAGAAATTCAAGAAATTGAGGAGCCAAAGGTTCCGATGTTTCGCCGAATTAGGAACTTAGTTCCTCAGCGAAAATCTCCTGCAAAATAGGTCGCCGGTCTCGGTTAGCTATCCGGTTTGATCAGTCGTTCTAAGTGTTCTTTCACTTCTTTTTCACCGCTTACAAACTCCACATCGACGACCATCGCATAAACGGGAATCCCGCCGATTCGGTTGGTGCCGAGCTTTACCAGATCTTTATGGGTGCAGATGATCATCGTGGCTCCATTGGATTTTGCAGAATCACCAATGTGTTCCAAATCGCTCCGTTGATAGTGATAATGGTCGGCATAACTCACAGATTCGACGATCTTGCAATCAAGCCTCTCCAGTGAGAGCTTAAAGTTTTCGGGGTTGCCGATACCGCAAAAAAAGAAAATTGGCTGGCCTTCTAGTTTAGAGATCTCCTTTGTTTGTCCGTCGAATTGCAGAAGATGGCTGGCGCGGGTTCGGGTTTCCGCAATCGCGGTATTGGGCGCGTAGCGTTTGATCTTTTGGATGATCGTGTTGCGGTTGGGAATCGAAATCAAGTGGATTCGGGTTAGGACAATAAGGTCAGCTCGTGACAGGCCGTCCAGTGGTTCTCGCAAAAGGCCACGAGGCAATAATCGGTTAAACCCAAAAGGCGCGGTGGCATCAATTAAGACGATGTCGAGATTGCGAGCCAGTTGGCGGTGTTGGAATGCATCGTCGAGAACAATGATTTCTGAATCAAGTTCATGGCGTGCAATTTGAGTCATTCGGTAGCGATCAGGATCTTGCAGATGTGGTACATCAGGGAGCCGGTGTTCCATCTCGAGGGCTTCGTCATTGGGGCCATCGACTCCGTCGCGATTTTCAGAGCCATAGCCTCTGCTGACAAGTGCCACTCGCAATCCACTGGAACGAAGTTGTTTGGCTATCCAAATAACCATTGGTGTTTTTCCAGTTCCCCCGGTGGTCATGTTGCCAACGGAGATTACAGGAATACCAGCGTTCCGAATGATTTTACCGTTGTTCTGTTTCGAGGCGATATTGAATTTTCGGTTGCGTAGATAGATTGCTGCCCGATAGACGGGCGTGCAGCACCCTGAACCGATTCGGATTAAGGCAGCGACAATTCCCTTTTGGTTGCCATTGATGATTTCGAGAAGTTGATTGTGATCGAACATGGCGTAAGTATGCCAGTGTGGGGCGGTTGAAATCAAGCCGTCCGTAAGGAATCTCGGGAGGGCCGGCAATTTTCTGGAGATCGTCGCGGTCTTTGTTTTCCATGGATGTTGTACTCTCCCCAGAAGAATCATCTGGTTATAATCCAGGCCATCTACTTTCTGGAAATGCGTAATCCCGTTGAAAAGCGACTTGTCCAGCAGGTGCGGTTAATTCAAAAACATTTCGACTGGGTAGTTCGACATGAATTCTAATGACGATGCATCCAATGCTCACGAAGCGGAGGAGGAAATTAATGGCTCGGTACGCTGGTGTACGTTGAGTTATATTCAGCGGCGAGTTGCTGGAGTTTTGGTTGAGAAATCAAAAACGACTCCGGATGTCTACCCAATGACATTAAACGGTATCAAAACCGCAGCGAACCAGAAGAGTAATCGAAGTCCGCAACTCGATCTTCGAGAGGATCAGGTTGAGCAGGCACTTTATGACCTAAGGCAGCTGGGAGCTGTTGTCGAGGTGCATTCGGGTGGACGCGTTCCAAAGTTTAAGCACCAGCTTTACGAGTGGATGGGAGTTGATACGGCGGCCCTCGCTGTGATGGCGGAATTATTGCTTCGCGGCGAACAAACGCTTGGTGAGTTACGAGGAAGAGCTTCTCGAATGACCAAGATTTCCGATTTAGGAGAGCTGCGGCCAATCATTGCTTCTCTCATTGAGCAGCGTTTGGTGATCCCGCTAACTCCCTCAGGGCGTGGTCAAATCGTGACCCACGGTCTCTATGAACCTGGCGAACTGGAGGGTTTGAGATCTCGATACTCGACCTTTGATACGGGTGATTTGGAGCGACCGTCGAAGGCTGCCACACCAACGGAGTCGATCTCGAATGCAGCTCAGATTGACTGGGCTACAGTTCAGCAGGAATTGGCTCAGTTACGATTGGACGTAGACGAACTGAAAAAAACGGTCGCGGATCTTCAGCGTTAGCGAGCGGTAATTCATCGCGTCTAAGTCAAAGTTTGCGGGTTGTTGGGATCGTTTGGTTTTCTGACCATGCTCTGGCATCACAACCGGAATTGCACTCAAGGTCTACCTCAGGTGATTTGCTTGCTGAAACCATTCGACGCGTTTCAGCCGAGTATTCGCCAAGACGCGCGCAAAGGTTGAAATCGAAAATGCGCGCCGGGTTGATACAGGCGTCAGCGGTTTCGTTGCAAACCTGTTAATCGTCTATTTCCGGCTTGCTTGATCGATGGTGAAAGTCGATTCGATTGTTAAGTGGACTGCCCAAACCATTCGATATCATCGTGCAAATCGTTTGATGAAGTTTGGCTAAGTTACTGGCAGAGTTGGGTCCCTCGGTGACTGATCAATCTGTGAGTGCAGGTTCGCTGCCATGAAGAGTGATAATCGCTGTTAGCTAGAAAAGAACGTAACATGAATCTAAAAATCGTTTTCAGCTCAATTCTGACCACCTTGATCTGTCTGCCCTTCATTTCGAGTCAGGTCGCTGCACAAGACTTGAATGTTCCAGATGGCCCCGGAGGGTTAGACCTCGGCTCTGAAGTCTCAGCAAGCGCGGATTTCATGGAAGAGACGCGGAACCTCGTCAACCCACGGTTTGCCGGTTGGCAGGAAGTCACCCACGTTGCCAGTGGTGATCGCGTTAGCGATACACTTCGAGGGAACTGGATTATGGTCGATTCGAATGGTCGATTTGATGGTTCAGTCACCGCGGCAGCAGGCGCCGACGTCTCGAGGATGCAGATCTTTTTGTTGAATCGTGGGCGACTGGTCAAACAAACGACTCTAAACGCCGGAGGACGCTTTGAATTCAACAACGTCACCCAAGGCGCCTATTCGATTATTGGTTGGGGTAACAACGGCTTCTTTGCATTCGGTTTGAATATTCTTCAAAACAATCCCAACAACAAAGGTGAAATCGGAAACCGAATTAGTGCCACTGCATTTCAGAATCGCACGACAATCAACACCGATTGGATCAAGTACTACTCACCTCAGGTCAATTTCCGTGTCTTTGGAGCCTATCCGACGGGACAGGGGCCAGATGCTCCAGCAGCTCTGTTTGGTTTTGAAGGACTCGCAAGAAATCTTCCAACATCAGTTGCGGCGACCTCGCTCTCGAGCCGCTCGGTATCGCGACTTGCCGACGGCCGATTGGTTGGCCGAGTTCACCAAATGAATTCTCTTAACGGAAGGCCGGTTGATGTTCGCTCGACGAAAGTAATGCTCTTTCAGGGTGACATCGTTGTTGCTTCAACCACAACGGATAACTACGGCACTTTCGCTTTTAATGATGTTCCAGACGGTTCGTATGGATTAGCTGCTGTTGGTGTCGACGGTGTCGGTCTAATCGGGATTGATGTCTCGAGTGAGCAATCACCTATAAACAATATTAGCCCGAAAGTAATTGATTTTACGATGACCTCAGCGGAGACGACCGGTTGGCTGAACAACTTTGCTGGTGAATTTGCATATCGCCGTGCTCTCTTGGCGCCACGCCCTGAAGTCGCGAAGGAAGACCCGGCTGTTTGCCCGGGTTGCGGTAGCCAGCCGGGCGGTTGCAGCCAGTGCGATGCTAGTTTTGCTGAGAGTTGCAAGTCGCGAAACATCACCTTTGAGCAATGGTCTCAATGGGGTTGTGAGGCAGAGGCTCAGAAATACGGTGACGGGTCGATTCTTGCTGCCTGGGCTGCACAGCAGCGGAAGAATGTAAAAAAGAATGATGCACGATTTGAAAAAGCATTTTTCCCCAATGAGAGTCTCGAAGGGTTTGATTTGAATCAGCCAACCCCCACTCCTGCACCCCAGAATTAATTAAATTAAAAATGGCGACTTGAATCGCCAAGTTAGTATTTGTTTTCGAAGGTCGGATCCAATTGGATTCGGCCTTTTTTTTTGTAACAAAAAAAAGGGCAGCCTCTGAAGAGACTGCCCTTTGGGATTTCTGTTTCGAATCGCTTTCGTCACTGCTGTGACTTAATTCGAACTAATTAAAAATCTTCGTTGCCACCGAGGCCCTGGCCTTGCATTTGAGTACCAGCGGCTCCAAGAAGAGCGAAGACGCCTTCCTGAATTTCGACTCGGAAGTTAACACCATCTTCGATGACGTAAGTCATGTTGATTGCACTGCTTCCCGATTCTTTAAGGGTGTCAATCAACTCGTTCATCATGGGCTCATCGTTAACTCGAGCTGCCATTTCAAGCATCGGAATTAGGTTGAAGCTCATTGCCATTGCTGGTGATTGCGGCTTGCCTTTGCCATCATTCTTGGCACTTGCATCCATTGCTTTTTTGATGATGCTTTCGGGGTTGGTGCCAAGGCCGATGTAGGCTGTGTCCATTCCAATTCCAACGACCATCGAAAGTGACGAGCCGGCAATTTCTTGAAATTCGTCAGGGGCGGTTGAAGTATCGACATTAATAGTATGGAAAGTAACATCCTTGTGGCTGCCAGAATTCAAATTGACATCCAGTTCTCCCGGAGCCTGTTCTTCCGCCATCTTGGAGAGTGCTTTTACGGCCGATTCAAGTTTTTTGGGGTTAGTTAATTGCATGCCCATGGCGAAATTAACGTCCTCTTTATCCATCATGATTACAGCACCCATGTCGACAACACCGTTTTGGAGCGTCTCTTCTGCCACCTCGACAATGGTGTTCATTGCTTTTTCGATGGTGTCGAGCTTGTCGTCTGACAAGTCCATTTCGTAACCTAGTTCTTCCATCATCGATGGAACGAGATCACCTAGCATTGTGGTGTAATTTGCAGCGTCTTCCCCCGAAATTGACCCTGACTGATTTAAAGTCATTGCCGCTCCGTCCATGACGAAACCAGTAAAGTTCGAAGGCTTCTTAGGGGCAGAGTCTGCAAGCTTTGCAGCAAGATCGGAGTTTGGCGTTCCTTTAAAGCCAAAGTCCATCATCATTTTCTTGTTATCTTCGTCGATGCCGATTCCGACCGTGATGCTGTCAGACTGGGTCATCAGCATATCGAGCTGTTCCATCTGGAGATCGAGATTAGTCTCGTCGCCAAGTTGGGACTGAGTCATTTCGGCGCTCGAACGAATCAGGCCCATCGCCTGGTCTTTCATCGCAGCTGGAATGTTTTCAGCAAAAATTTTCGCAGCAATATTGTACTTTCCTGTGAGTTCCTTGACGACGTCTTTGGGGATGCTTGGGGTCGACTCCAGCATTCCGGCATTCATGGAAAAGAAAGCGTAATCACCGTCCATTTTGACGGACATTTCCTCACCAGAATCCATGATGATAGTCGTCATGTCGTCGCCTTCGTCGATTTCAGCCATCTGTGAGACGGTGTCGAGAATGGCGTCCATGTTGGTGACTGGCAGAAAGCCAACCATTTCAGGCATGGGAGAATCGTCGGTGAAGTAAAGCATAAGGCCAGCGTCTTTTTTTCCGTCGATACCGCTGGTGTATGGCTTGATCATCGCGTCAACGAAGAACATCATTTGCCCGAAACCGGCGGCGTCCATCAGATATTTTACGTCTGATATTTGCTCATCAATTTGTTTGATGGAGACCACAACAGCGGGCTCCGGAGTGCTTTGGCAGAACGCTTTGCTCATTGGCAACAGCGTCATTGCGCTTATCAGCAAACTTAGAACGAATGGTTTACATAAAGACTTCACGTTTGGTCTCCAAACTCTGGATGGTGCTTATTATTAGGTACGGTTTACAAAATCGACTTTGATCTGTCTGAAATAGATCTTGGCGATTGATTATTCTAATCTCTTAAATGCGTCTGCGGACAACGGTCGAACGCTGATGCCTCAGGTTTATTGTCCATCAACCGGCTTTCGATGCAATAACTAGCAAAACAATGTAAGAATGTTTCGCAAAAGTAGGAACGGTTCGGTTACGAAGTGATACTTAGCAAAGGAACAGTTTCCTTGGTCAATACCTCGGTACCCGACTCAATGTTTTAGATTGTCTCAAGAACTAAGCAAAGAGTGGATAGATTTGCCCATGATTTGAACGTTTGGGCTATCGATCCACGATTTGTCGGTCAATGTTGAAGCGGCGCATGTAAAGAGAGCGAGCGCTCAGTTCTCGATTTCTCGGCAAATTGCCCTGCAACCACCAAGAGATCTGATCGTTCGTTGGTGATTTGGTCTGAAATGACCGAAATGCAAGCTCTTATCGTTCTCGGTAAACGATACGACCTTTGGTTAAGTCGTATGGAGAAAGTTCAACTCGGACCTTATCGCCGGGAACAATTCGAATAAAGTGTTTGCGCATTCTACCGGCGACATGAGCGAGGACTTCATCGCCAGTCTCAAGTTCAACGCGAAAACGTGTGTTAGCAAGCGCCTGTGTAACAGTGCCGTCTACTTCAAAGGCTTCTTCTTTGGCCATGTATTCCCTTCGGAATTCTCAAAAAAAACGATCTTCGAAGAAGGTTCGAAATCGCGGTGACGTTCAATTCGCACCATTTTACTCCGAGAGTGGAGCGAGTCTATAGCAACGGAGGGGATTTGAAGGGTGATTTTTGGACATTCGCTTGGTTTTGGAGGGGGTTGGGGCGGTTTGTGATCCGGGAGTGCATCGTTGAGAGTTAGCGTGCTAGGATTGTGATATTTGCAGGAAGTGGATGCGTGGACATCTCCAGATGCCTTTTTAAGGAATTGAATTGAATTCATCACAGGAACCCAAGGAGTCGAGCGACTCGAATTCAGCAAGCTCCCGCGTGCTGACGCTTTTCGATTGCGTCTGCATCATTGTCGGCACGATTATCGGAGCCGGGATTTTCAAGATGCCGGCGATCGTTGCTTCCAATGTTCCGAGTGTGACTTGGCTAGTGGCGGTTTGGGTTGCTGGTGGGTTGGTTGCTCTGATGGGAGCACTTTGTTTCGCTGAACTGACGACAACCTACCCGGACCGCGGCGGCGATTACGGTTATCTCAAGCGAGGTTACCACTACCGAGTGGGGTTTGCGTTTTCCTGGGCGGCATTTTGGGTAATTCGCCCCACGAGTATCGCTTTGATGGCAATGATATTTGGTGAGTTCGCCGTTTCAGTTTTCCCCGAATCTCTGCCTCTATATGCTTTTGCCGGGCTGAGCGTCATTGGCTTGAGTCTTACCAATTTGATTGGAGTTCGTTTTGGAAAAGCATCGCAAAATTTACTGACGGTTGCCAAAGTTGCTGGGATCTTAGTCGTTGTTGCGGCAGCATTCCTCGTATGGCCGAGTGCTGAAGGCCCCAATCAGGAGGTGCTTGCGGAGGTTCCCGCGCAAATAAGTAACGCGGTTGATTCGCCATCGACGTCCGAAAACTCGAGTGAATCGACCTGGGAGTGGTTTTGGCTTTCCATGGTTTTTGTAATGTTTACGTTTGGAGGCTGGAACGATATCGCCTTTGTTGCAAGTGAAACGCGCAACCCCAAGCGAAACCTTTTACGGGCGTTGGTCGTTGGTACAGGTGTGGTTCTCTTGGTCTATCTTCTTGTCAATCTAGCGCTTGTTGCCGGCTTAGGGTTTGAGCAGATGGCTTCGTTGGGTAGTCGGTGGGAGAATGCGACCTCCGTGTTGGTCGAGCAGAACATGGGGCCATTCGGGAAAGACCTGCTTTCGATTTTGGTTTGCGTTTCCTGCCTGGGGGCGATCAACGCAATGATCTTTACCAGTCCAAGAATTTACTGGGCGACGGCGGTTGATTATCCAAGTCTCCGTCTCGTGGCGGGTGACGTAACGGGCAAAGGTTGCTGGCGGGGGATTTTGTTGCAGGGGGTGGTCACGATCGCCTACATTTTGACATTCGGGAACGACAAAAACGGTGTGGAAAATTTGACGGCATCTAATGCACCCTATTTTTGGTCTTTTCTCGGTTTGACCGTTGTTACTTTGATGATTAACCGCGTCCGTTTCAAAGGGCAGTTTGAGGGATATCGGGTGCCGTTTTATCCGGTTCTTCCCGTCTTATTTGTCGGTGCTTGTCTGTTTATGGTTTACCGAAGTTGGACGTACATGATGGATCAGGAGTTGTGGTTGGCGACCGCCATTATTGGAGGGTGGGTACTAGTTGGTTTAATATTGAGTTTTCTACTTAGGAATGAAGCTCAGCAATCGTTAGAGCGGTGATATTGGCAGCCCACAAAAGGCTGCGGGGAATCCGAATAATTTGGCCAAATGCGACTAAAAAGGAATAAAAGCCATTTAATCCCTGCAGTTGTTTCACATGATCGCGAGTCGATTTTCCTGCAACAAGATTCAAAGCAGGCGACATATCGTCTTGCCATTAAGAGGTTCTGTCGTTACGATAGACGTTCGAAATTTAATCCGATACATCATCAAAACAGGGGTTCATTCGAGTGGGAACCAAAAAGACCGGTAAGGGTCGTCGCAAGTTAGGCCGCAAAAAACGACGTATGCGAGCCAAAATTCGACATCGCAAGAAGTAATCGATCGCAATCGATTTGGCGTTGCAGCCTTCGTTAGAGACGATCCGCTGCTTTCTTTTTTTATCTGCTTCACGTTTGTTCGTTGCTGCGCGGTTACATAAGTGTGTGTCTTCCGCGATCTGATAGACTCGCGTTTTTACCGATTCGGGTACCGGACTGAATTGGGTACCGCGGATCATCAAAAGCAACGCTTCGTTCTGTTTGAGTTGAGAAAACGGCTGCTCGGTTTATCCGTGAATCTTTTCCATACGTCATTCTGCTTTTTCGTAGGTCCTCTTCTATTATGCCTTCCGCAGATAGCGCAACGGATTCGACGTATTTATCACCGTTATGGCGAGGCCGATTGCTCATCATTGCGGCAGCGTTGATGTGGAGCACGAGTGGCTTTTTTGCAAAGGCGCCTATTTTTGACCAGTGGCCCGCAGAATCGAGAGGGTTGTTGCTCGCGTTTTGGCGTGCATTTTTTGCGGCTTTGATCCTCGTTCTGATGGTTCGTAAAGTCCAGTGGACGTGGAAATTGATTCCCATGGTATCCACTTTTGCGTTAATGAATTGGACCTATCTGACGGGAATGGTTTATTGCGAGTCGACCTTGGCCATTTGGCTGCAGTACACCGCACCGGCATGGGTATTTTTAATAAGTTGGTTTTGGTTTGGCGAACGTCCGGTGCGTCGAGATTGGGTCTTGTTGGTTTTTGCGTCGGTTGGCGTTTTGATTATTTTACGCGCGGAACTATTTGGTGCCTCGTTAATTGGTGTTCGTTACGGATTGGCCTCAGGCGTATTTTTTGCCGGCGTCGTCGTCATGCTGCGTTGGTTAAAAGATTACGATGCCGCGTGGTTAGTTTTTCTCAATCATGCGGTCACCGCAGTGGTTTTGGCACCTGTGTTAATTCAGACGAATATCTATCCGACCGGAAATCAGTGGATTTACTTGGCTGGATTTGGGATGTTGCAAATTGGAATCCCTTATCTGCTCTTCGCACGAGGGGTGAGTGCCGTTTCTAGCCATGAGGCATCCGGATTGACGCTGCTGGAGCCATTGTTGGTTCCGGTTTGGGTGTTTGTTGCATGGCATCAGTCGCCTGAATACACCCCTCCAGCTTTGACGACGATTGTGGGTGGTGGTTTAATTCTGACGGGTTTGCTTTTGAGGTACCTTGGTAAGACAGCGGAGCGGGAAAGCGAACCGGCGAAGGCTGGTTAGGCATGTGCAAGGAGGCTTGATGGAAAGAGTCCGACAACAGCAACGACGGCTTGTCGTGACAAGTTTCCCGTTCTCTTAACAGCCCCGGTTTATATGGATTTGATTTTTCTTTCGTAAAAGGCGATGTAATCGTCCACCATCGATTTGCTGGGAAACGTCCGTTCTACCAATTCACGTCCCTGTCTCGCCATGGTTTTTGACTCGTTCGGTTTCTCAATTAGGAACTTTGTCCAACGCGCAAACTCATCACGAGCACCAAAATTAACGGCGAATCCGGTTTCCTGGTGGCGAATGATCTCGTCGGTTCCTTCTCCATAGACTGCGATGGCAGGGATTTCTGCAGCCATTGCCGCCAATAAATTTGCCGAGATTGGTTCTTGGAAATGAGGGTGCCAGTAGAAATCGAGTCCTTGAATGAGTGATGGTTCTGGATGGCGAATGAAATGAACATGGCTGGCAGCTTCGGTCAGACTTGCAAATCGTTGTAGGCGACTCAATTGAGGCCCGTTTCCGACAATCAAAAAATGGAAGTCGTCACGAATGCAGGTTAAGAGGTCAGTGGCCCAGATCAGGTCTTTTAATCGGCTGCGATGAACCAACGGAGCGACAGTTCCTGCAAGATACGAGTTCGGTGGAAGTCCCAGGTGTTTTCTCAGGGTTTCCCTCACCGATGTTTTCTGGGCAACCTGTTGAGACGTGGCTGAGTTGGAAATGATTTCGATCTGTGACTCTAGTTTTCCGCGTTCGATTAATTTTGTTTTGATTGAGGCATGGGGAACCACGGTGGTAAAGTTCTGATTGTCTCCGAGATAGTTTTCGAAAATCTGCTGTCTGAACCCCAGCTCGCGGGGGATGGCAAGCCGTGTACTGATTAGATGTTTAAAGGGTAGCGGTTGCGTCAGGGGTAAATTCCTCGTCGCAATCAGGGTTAGCAATTCGGCTTGCCCGCACCAGGCATGTACTAAATCAGGTGACAGGGAGTGGATCAGTCTTCTCAGTTCCGGCACGATCGAAAAGCAGTCGCGAAATGAGTGAAGTGGGGTTCGGTCATCCTTGTTAAGTACATGTATTTTGATCCCGGACTCAATCCACTGATTTGCTTCGCTTCGGTGCTCGCCGAGGACGGCAATCTGAACATCGCATCCACGCTTCGAGAGAGCTTCCGTCAGAATCTTTAATTCTTCGACAGGTCCTAGCTCAAACAGGCTCTCGATTGTAAACAAGATCCGATAATTCACAGGTTGCCCTTATTGGTTGAACTGGAATCTAGTGCTCGGAGTGTCGCTTGTTTTTTAAGTGGTTGAAGGAAGTCGTTGACGGAGTTTTGAATATCAAATTGTTTGATTGCTGACGTTCGTCCTTCTTCTCCCAGACGTTCTCTTAGGTCAGGGTTTCCCAGTGCGAGGCAAATGGCGTCCCCGAGGGCTCGCGGATCGTCGGCGTGAACCATCAATCCGCTGACATTGTTTTCAATCACCGTTAGCGTGAATTCGGTTGAGGTTACCACAGTCCCCACTCCGGCAGCCATCGCTCTGGCCAAGAACCCGCAGCTTTCGTCGGATTTTAAAGGGTGAACGTAAAGATCGGCGGCTTGAAATATTTCGTGTGTGTCATCAAAACTACCGGGCATTACAACGGATTGGACGAGATGTTTTTCAAGAATGTTTGTCCAGATATCCCTTCCCTTTGACCCATCGCCGAGAATCCAGAGTTTTGCTTTAGGGAATTGAGCGATCACTTTGGGCCACGCATCGAGAAGGCTGAGCATGCCAGGATCTCCTTCGTGAGGTGCTCCGCAAACGACTAGTGGTTGGTTGGAGCCAATCAAGAGGACGGGGTGAGCGTCTGAGATGGCGACTCGGGCATCGCTTTGAAGTGATTGCTGACGTTGTTTTATTTTGTCGAGTAAAATTCCTTCGGGGGTCAGTTTAACCTGCGAATTACTTACGCCTGGTTGTTCCGAGATCTTCTTTTGAGTTTCGCGAGAATCGGTCAGGAGGGAGTGGGCTGAATTGACTGCAAAGAGTTGCCGAGGAGTGAGTTCTGGGCCTCCTTTTTTTGCGCCGGGGAAGTGATTGTCGATGCGGATAACGAACGGAATTTTTCCTGAAAATGCGCGGCTCACCGCCCATGCTTCTTCGTCGAGTCCAAAAACAATAATGCCGTCCAGGTCCAGTTGGTTCAATTCCCGAGTAAGAGATCGCAAGTAACGAAACGATCGCCACGGATGCGATTGCGATCGATTGATTCGGCGAATTGGAATTTCATCGTAATCAAAATACAGCGGCCAGTTTTTCTCCCAGCGTACAGTCAAAATTTCAACCGAATGCCCTTGTCGCTTGATTTGAGAGGCTAGATCCGCAACCGCGAATTCCGTGGTGCCTGAATAAGGCCAGAAGCGGCGACTGACGATCGCAATCCGCAGCGGCAAAGCATCCTCTGGCAACACTGGCGACGTTTCATTTTGATCGCCAAGTGTTCTATTCATTGCAGAAAATCCTGTTGCTTGCTTCCCAGTGAAACACCCAAATATTTAGCTGTCGGCGTTGGGGAGATCGGCGGGCTCGAGGCAGGCGAGGTAAGGCAGATTTCGATATTCATCATTGAAGTCAAGTCCGTATCCGACAACGAATTCGTCAGGAATATCAAAGGCTACAAATTCTGGCACCCAGTCGACTTCTTGTCGTCCAGTTTTTAAGAGCAAAACAGCTGATTTCAAACTGTTGGGGCCGAGGCTTTTCATCAACTGGGTTACTTCCTGGAGGGTGTTGCCAGTGTCAAAAATATCGTCGATCAAGACAACGTCCCGTCCCGCAATGTCGAGCATCATTTCCGAGTTGATGCTCAATGCGCCTCGCTCCGTTCCCTCGTAGCTGCTGGTTTGGACGACACCCACGCGTAAGGGCATTTCCAGTTTTCGAATTAAATCGGCCATGAGAATAAAGCTGCCGGTCAAAACCCCCACAATGGTCAGGGGGCGGTTTCCGTAAGTCTCATTGATTTCACGAGCGAGTCGTTCGACTCCGGCGTCCAGTTCGTCTTGATTTAGTAGTATTTTCACTGATAGTTCAGTCCTTGGATGTTTGGTGATGCACTAGTCTAACCGCCGCGGGTGCATGCCGTCGATATGCGATCGGTGCCGATCAATGGATGACAATCATTTTGGATTCTGTCATTTCTTCGATCGCGTATCGGGGACCTTCTTTACCGAGGCCACTTTCCTTGAGGCCACCGTAGGGCATCCCGTCGGCTCGCCATTGCGACCCCCAGTTGATATGAATGTTGCCTGATTCAATTTCGTTGGCAAAACGCATGGCAAGATTGATATTTTCGGTGAACACTCCTGCGCTTAATCCGAAACGGGAATCGTTCGCCATCCGAATAGCTTCGTCAATATCGGCGGCTTCAATGACGGAAACAGCTGGCCCGAACAATTCTTCCTGGACGACTTTCATCTCAGCGGTGGCGTTATCAATTAGCGTGGGCGTGTGAATTGCTGAATCTCGTTCGCCTCCACAGACGATTTTGGCGCCTGATGATTTAGCTTCGCCAATCCATTGCTCGACGCGTTTCGCATCCTCGATTCGCACCATGGGACCCATGCGTGTTCCTTTGGCGAGTGGGTCGCCAACGGTGATTTTTCTAATGTCTTCGGCGACGCGAAAGACAATCTCTTCGTGTGTCTCGGGAAGCGTGATTAATCGTTGTGTTGAAATACAAACTTGTCCGGCGTTTGCGAATCCGTTAGTGGCCACGGAGTTGATCGCTTTATTCATGTCAGCGTCAGGGAGGATGATGATTGGGCTGTTGGAGCCGAGTTCCATCGTGATTCGTTTCAGTCCTGCTGACGCACAGATTTTTTTTCCGACTTCGGGGCTACCGGTAAAACTTATTTTTCGAATCCGTTGATCTCGACAAATCGCTTCTCCCAGTTTCGAGCCGCTTCCCGTTAGGCAGGCGATCGAATCTTCGGGGAGCCCTGCTTCCAGAAGGATCTCGGTCAGGCTAAGTGCTGACAACGGCGTTTCACTTGCGGGTTTGATCAGCACCGCATTTCCCGCAGCGATGGCCGGACCAACTTTGTGGCAGACCAGGTTAAGCGGGAAATTAAATGGAGTGATTGCGGCGACAATGCCGCAGGGAATTCGAATCGTAAATCCAAGTTTGTTCTCTCCACCCCGAGTGGCATCGAGAGGTATCACTTCGCCATGGATCTGTTTTGCCAAGTCGGCTGAAAGTTGAAGTGTTGTTGCGGAGCGGTCGACTTCAGCGAGGGATTCTCGCAGCGGTTTCCCTTCCTCGCGCGATAGTTGCTCGGCCAGACGATTGCGGTTCTCTTTCAATAAAACGGCCGCTTTGTCGAGGATTTCGGCTCGCCGCCAGGCCGGTGTCGCCCGCATCGTTTTTGCACCACCGGTCAATCCAGTGACAGCGCGATCAATGTCCTCCACGGTGCAGGACGGAACGGTGTCAATGATTTGCTGGTCGAATGGATTGGTTACTTCAAAAGTTTCATCGCTTGAATGCCAGCAACGATCAAAAAATGTTTGCATCCCTTAGTCCCTTGACTTGTTGTGAATTGCGAGATTTACGAGGAGGCCTGAACTCTTTCGTGTGTCATTTGAATTGCCCGGAGCAGCCCTCGAGCTTTGTTTAATGTCTCTTCGTATTCGCTCGTTGGATTGGAATCGGCAACGATTCCAGCGCCGGCTTGAACGTAAGCGACGTTGTCTTTAATGACCATTGTCCTCAGGGCAATGCAGGTGTCCATGTTGTCGGAGTAGTCAATGTAACCGACCGCACCGGCATAAGGCCCGCGTCGATGGGGTTCGAATTGGTCAATGATTTCCATCGCCCGCACTTTGGGTGCACCAGAGACGGTTCCTGCGGGCAGGCTTGCCATTAACGCATCGAACGCGTCGGCAGATTCTTGCAGTTGTCCAGTCACAGTTGACGAGATGTGCATGACGTGACTGTAGCGTTCGACTACCATTCGATCAGGGATTTCAATCGATCCATATTGCGCAACTCGGCCAACATCATTGCGGCCCAGGTCCACCAGCATCACGTGTTCGGCCAGTTCTTTTTCATCGGCCAGCAGTTCTTGTTCCAGTTCCTGGTCTTCCTGCGGGGTGCTTCCTCGTTTGCGCGTGCCTGCCAATGGGCGGACTGTCATTTCATTGTCCACAACGCGGCACATTATTTCGGGGGAACTGCCAACGAGCGTGGTTTCATCGGTGCGAAGGAAAAACATAAACGGACTGGGGTTCATCACCCGCAGACTGCGATAAATCTCAAAGGGATCACAATTGATTTCTATTTGAAGCCTTTGGCTGAGAACGACCTGGAAAATATCACCGGCGCGAATGTATTCAATGCAATCGAGAACGGCTTGTTCGAATTGTTCTTGTGTGAAATTTGAAGAAAATTCAGGTGGTTCTCCTGTGGGGAGATCGGCATCGAGACAAAGGAGATCTGTTTCAGGACAGTTCAGGCAGTCCAGCATCTCATCGATGCGTCGGTTGGCATCCTTAAATGCCGCATCGAGACTTTCATGCTTTTTTGTCCAGGCCAAAGCAACGACCGTGATGGTCTTGGTGATATGATCAAAAACCAGCATGCGATCGTAGAACGCAAATGACATGTCGGGAAGTTCGCGATCATCTGCCGGGGCATTGGGGAGGTCTTCGACGTAGCGAACAACATCGTATCCGGCATAGCCGACAGCCCCCCCGGTAAAGGGTGGCATGTCGGGGAACTGGGCGACTTTGTATAAGTTAATTCGTCGGCGAATTTCTTCGAGTGGGTTTTCGCACTCGTAGGAATTTGAGCTTCCGGCTTCGGTGAGAGTGACTCGCTTGCCAAACGAAGCAACCTGAACTTGCGGGTCGATGGCGAGAAAACTGTAACGACCAACGTTTTCGCCACCGATCACGGATTCGAACAGACAGGCAGTACTGCCATTGTCAATTCTTCGAAAGGCGGACACCGGCGTTAGTGAATCCGAGAGCAGGCGACGTGAAATGGGAATCGCGTCGTAATCGCCCGCCATCTCTGTAAATGTTTTTTGGTCGGGAAAAGAGGCCATTGTGACGGGTGCTTTTAACTTGCTTGAGGATCGGGCTAGGTGAGGTTGAGTTGGACTGCTGATGCGAGAGATCTGCGAAATCCAGATTGTGTCTCGAAACTGCAAAATAATGAGAAACGCTGAACTCAGAGCGATTGTTCGACCTAAATAGCTTAACGGTGGCAGCAAATACCGGCAATGTCCGCGTTATATTGAGTAGAAGAACGTTTTATTAAAATTCCGGAGTTCGGAAAATAATATTGAGAATGCCAGCGTTTCCAATAAACCTTGTACCTTATTCGTTGGAGGGATAAAATTTGGAGACAGCTTTTACCGATGGATCGATAAAGCAGACCCAAACTAGAAATGTCGGCTGAGGATTGCGGCCGATCAAATAAAAATATGAAATGCCAAAAATGCCAAAAGCAGGCAACGTTTCACATCACGGATCTAACCGGTGATGACTTGCTTGCGTTGCACCTTTGTCCCGACTGCGCCAAGGGCTACCTTGAGACTGGTGATTCATCCGAAGATGCTCCAGTTATCTCCGACGTAATGTCGAAACAGCTGAAACCGCTTGAGCAGACAGCGGATGACTTGCGGGAGCTAGATGCAAAAGAATGTCCGATCTGCGGAATTTCATTTTATGAATTTCGTCAGGGGGGGCGTCTAGGATGTCCGCACGACTATGTCTTTTTTGGAGAGGATCTCGAGCCACTATTGATTAATGTGCATGGTGATAACCAGCATGTTGGGAAACACCCCAAGCGAGGCATTACGGATACGGAATCTCAAACCGAGTTAATCCGTTTGCGTCGCCAGATGAAGGAAGTGGTGGAGCAAGAGGATTACGAGAAAGCGTCTCAGATTCGCGATCAGATTCGTCAGATCGAAGGCGAAGGGTCTGCCAGTGAGTGACGTTCCAATAGAACCAAATGATATTGTCATCAGTAGTCGAATCCGGCTTGCAAGAAACATTGCGGATTTCCCTTTCATCAGCACCTGCTCTGATGATCAGCGATTGGAAATTGAGTCCGTCGTTCTGAAGGGGATTGCGAACGATCAGGTTTTAAGTGATCTAACGTTATTGGATTCCTTCGAGCTTAATGCGCTTGAGCGGCAGTTTTTGATGGATCTGCAACTTGTTAGTTCTCCGTTGCAGGAAACGACTGAGCGAGTGTCGGGGGCAAGTGAAGCAGCCGATTTGGGCTCCTCGGAGTCGGACGTACCCGAGGTATCCCGCGAACTACCGTGGGAGGAATTGGCAAGCTATTCAATCAACGAAGAAGACCATCTACGAATCACGGTGAACCGCAGTGATTTGAATCTTCAAGCCGCATGGCGGCAAATAAGTGCAATCGACGATCGGGTTGAGAGTCAGTTGACGTACGCATTCAGTCAGCAGTTAGGGTATCTGACAGCCTGTCCCGCGAATGTCGGGACGGGGATGCGAGTGAGTGTGTTGATGCATCTACCTGCGTTGGTCATGACCGGTCAGGTCGAAAAGGTAATGCGGAGCCTGCAGCGGCTCAATGTAGTCGCACGAGGTGAATTTGGTGATTCGGCAGTCGGTGATTTTTTTCGAGTTAGCAATCAGGCGACACTCGGAATTGATGAAGATTCGCTAATTGAGCAGGTGACGGCGATCGTCCCCAGATTGATCAAGTACGAACGGGAAGCCCGGCGTTTTCTGGTTGAGCAAAATCGAGAAGGTTTGCGGAGAGACGTTGCTGATTCGCTGGAAAAACTCTGTCGTCTCGATCTTGATGACGAGGACAGTGAGAGTCATGAGCACATTATGCAGTGTCTTTCCAAAATACGCATGGGCGTTGGAATGGGGTTGCTGGAACAGGCGGATGCCGACCGGGTGAATCGTCTATTCGCGTTGGTTCAATTGCGTGATCAGCTTGTCGTTGCGATCGCTCGCGAGGATTACCGTGAAGCTTCCGAATTGAGAGATCGAATTGCAACTCTGGAAAAAGGCGGTTGGCGACGAGATTCAACGGATTCGGAGATGAGTCGCGATGAACCGCAGGAAGAGGGAGGTTCGCAATGATTCTTGATGACATGGCGAACCGGTGCGGAGAATGGTTGAAGGGCTGCGGTCCTGAATCAGACATTGTCATGAGTAGTAGGATCCGTTTGGCTCGTAACCTCGCCGATTACCCTTTCATACGGCGGTGTACTGACATTGATCGCGCGAATATCGAATCGACGGTTCGAGAACGATTGACGAATAAAGCGGAGTTGAAAGACTTAACTTTTATTGACGTCGCTGATCTGCAAACTTTGGATCGGCAATTTTTAGTGGAACGTCAGCTAATTAGCCGGGAGCACGCAAACTCCGATGGCGCTCGTGCAGTGGCAATCGATCAGCAGGAGCGATTGAGTCTGATGGTCAATGAAGAAGACCACTTGCGGATTCAGGTCATGAAGAGTGGCTTAGATTTGGTCGGAGCGTGGGATCAGATAAACGACTTGGACGACCGAATTGAAAGTCAGTTGACGTACGCCTTTCATCCAAAACTGGGTTACCTAACAGCCTGTCCGACCAACGTCGGAACTGGGATGAGGGTGAGTGTTCTGGTGCACCTCCCGGCTTTGGTGATCACGCAGCAAATTGAAAAGGTCTTTCGGAGTCTTCAAAAAATCAATCTTGTCGTACGTGGTTTGTACGGCGAAGGCACCCAAGCGATGGGAGATTTCTATCAGGTAAGTAATCAAATTACTCTCGGCAAATCTGAAAATGATTTGATTGATCAGGTAGGCGATGTCATCCCTGTTGTGATTGATTACGAACGCAAGGCGAGAGATTTCTTGATTAATGAAAAACAGAATGATTTGTTTGAGCAAGTGAGTCGCGCATATGGCACGCTTCAAAATGCCCAGCAGATCAGCTCTGAGGAAACTATGTTTTTGCTTTCCCGCGTTCGCATGGGAATTAACCTTGGATTGATTGGCGATTTGGAAATACCGGAAGTCAACCAATTATTTATTCGAACCCAACCGGCTCATTTGCAAAAACTTCGCCATTCGGAACTGGACACAGACGAGCGGAATGTCGAACGAGCCAATTACCTTCACAGCCAGCTCAAACTGGATGGCGGGGCTGAAGCGTCCAACAATTAAGCAAGCCGGATGAACATCGACGTTCATTTAGTGTGGGGGCGTGTGGTCGGATAGGCAGAATTCCCCGTGTATCTTGCCTGAAAATCCAAATCAGAGCGATGTTGTAATTCGGATTCGCTCGGGATCGTGAAGATCTGCTCTATTTCAGCCGATCCCTTGGAGGTGCGGATAGTTTCCAAAAGCCGTTTTTACGCCGATAATTTACTGAGTCGGCGTATCTGATGGGGAGACTGTGCGTTTTAACGATTTTCGATGGTCGAATGAGCGTTACGACGTTTGTCGATCGTCGGTTATAGTAACTCCACAAAATTCACTTTTTTGGCACTAAACTGATTGCGCGAGTACCATGTCAACGACCCAAATTGATCTTGAAACAGCTGTAAAACAAGCCAAAGATCGGCTTGACGAGCACACCTACAACACAGTCCAACGTCACTTTCACGATTCGACTGGGTGTCCATTCTGGCTTTCTAAGAAATCAGAGTTGAACTTCGATCCGCTAACCGAAGTCAAAGTCTATGACGACCTGAAAAAGTTTCCACTTTTTGAAGACGATTGGCTGCGAGGAGGTCCGGTTGAACGATGGCGGATGAAGGACCATGCAGATCGGCCGACTTACGTGTTTGAGACCGGTGGCACGACTGGTGTTCCTAAAAGCCGAGTAGTCGTTGACGACTTTCGAATTGATTACGAAGTGTTCAGTGAAACATTACCTGATGAGTATTTTCCCAAAGGCGGAAACTGGTTGATGTTGGGGCCATCAGGTCCGCGACGGCTGCGGTTGGCGGTAGAACATTTGGCCCAGGTGCGTGGCGGCATTAGCTTTTGCATCGATCTTGATCCACGTTGGGTCGTCAAGTTGATCAAAAAAGGGTGGATGGAACATTTGGAGGAATACAAGAAGCATTGTATCGACCAAGCTGTGACCATTTTGACGGCGAACCACAACATCAAGTGCATGTTCGGAACGCCGAAACTGATCGAGTCACTTTGTCTTGGTCTTGAGGAGCGAGGCACGACGCTTGCCGAAACCGGGATCACTGGAATTTTCTCTGGTGGAACGGAGTTCACGCCACAGTGGACACGGTATTGTGTGGAGGAATTGTTCGGTGGTCCGCCCGAAGAGAGTGGAATCTATATGACACCGACCTATGGAAATACGTTGATGGGTTTAGCGTGCAGCAAGCCAGTGACTGCCGAAGAGAAGTACAAAATTTCTTACTACGCCCCCCAACCACGGGCGGTTACTGAGGTCGTTAGTTTTGACGATCATAACTCAGTTGTCGGTTTTGGTGAAACTGGACGCGTGAAGTTGACAACGTTGACCGCCGAGTTCTTCGTTCCAGGATTTTTAGAGCGGGACGAAGGTGAGCGGGAGATGCCGTTTGAGACTTTCCCTTGGGATGGTGTTAGCGGCGTGAGGCCGTTTCATGAGATTGCAGCAGCGACAACGGTCGGTGTTTATTAATTAATTCAACGTGGAATAGTTCGCGTTAACATATTCTTGCGACAAATTAGATTGCCAGGGATTGAGTTTCTCTGGGTCTGAGCTTTTTCGCCATTGCTAGATCCGTAAATCAATTGGAGTTTTGACAAGTGCTTGAGATACCTGCCATTCGTTGGGGCAAACCTTATGAGTCCCTCGAAACAACCGAAGTTGTTCATTTTAATACTGGTGAACCGATCGCGAGAGTCAGTTCAGCGAACGGTGGACTGGTCAGTCGCGACATGCGGAAAGCCGGTGAAGCTCGAAAAATTCTGAAGCAATTTTCGATCGAAGATCTAATTGCCAAAGTGGCGCAGGCTGCCGATCTGTTTGAGAACGAAACACTGCCGCTTGGTTCGGGAACTCAAACGGCGGATGAGTTTGTTGTTCACCAGTCTGCGTCGACCGGGTTGCCAGAGCACATGTGCCGTTCGAACATGCAAAAGAACTGTTTCGTGATGCGGAACATGACGGAGATTTTGCAGTGCCTGACTCGCGGTCTGGATCTTAACATCCTTAGTCGTGGATACGGGATGGAGTCACGAGGAGTTGTGGTTAGTTTGCAGGCGCAAACCCCTGTCCTGGGGGCTGTTTTACCTTCAAACTCGCCGGGTGTTCATACATTGTGGCTGCCAGTCGTGCCACTTCAGATGGGTTTGGTTCTCAAACCAGGGTCTTCAGAACCTTGGACGGCTTACCGAGTCGCTTCAGCGTTCGAAAAAGCTGGCATACCGAGGGAAGTTATTTCACTTTATCCTGGCGGGCACGACGTCGGTGGAGCACTGTTAACGTCTTGCTCCAGAAGTATGATTTTTGGTTCTCAAAAGACGATTGATCAGTACGCTGGAAATCCTAAGGTTCAGGTTCATGGCCCGGGATTCTCAAAAATATTCCTCGGTGATGACTGCGTGGATGACTGGGAAAAATATCTCGACGTGATGGTAGAGTCCGTTTACGTAAACGGCGGCCGGAGTTGCATCAACTGTTCTGGGATTTTTGCGTCTCGTCATACCGAAGAAATTGCCGATGCAATTGCCCAGCGTTTAGGTCCAATTGAGCCCCTGCCGCCAGAACATCCTGATTCGGGTCTCGCAGCGTTCACGACAGACGGAGTTGGCAAGGCCATTCTGGCGATGGTGCAACAGGATTTGGAGGCTGACGGGGTGAGGGACGCGACCGAGCCTTACGGAGATCGCTTGGTTGAACAGGAACGTTGTTCGTACATTCGACCAATTGTTGCTCATGCGAATAGTCCTCAATGTGAAATCGCCAGCAAGGAATTCATGTTCCCGTTTGTTAGCGTTGTGAAATGTCCACAGAATCAAATGATTAAGGCTGCCGGGTCGACGCTGGTCGGAACCGCCATTACCGAAGACATGGACTGGATTGATCAATTAACTGATGCGACAAATATCGACCGTCTAAACATTGGTCCGATTCCTACGAATCGTTTGAATTGGTTGCAACCGCATGAGGGGAACCTGATTGATTTCTTATTCCGTTCCAGAGCCTATCAGATGCCCGAAGAAAAAGTTGCGGCGTTAGTAGCAGGTTAAGATTCTGTTTTTTTCAGAGTCTGTTACCAGCCCTCGCAGTCCACGTCCGTTTCACTAACCATTTCGAAATAGCATGCAGGAATTTGATTTCAACCTTCGCACCCGCGTTATTTGCGGACAGGGGGCGCTTGATCGGGTGGGTGAATTAGCCGCTGGTTTAAATGTAAAACGGGCGCTTATTGTAACTGACCCCGGAATCATTGCCGCAGGGCATGTAGAGCGGGCTATTCAGTCGTTAACTGCGTCGGGTATCACTCCACATTGTTTTGACGGAGCGCACGAGAACCCTACGACCGAGGATATCGACCGAGGGCTTGAGTTTGCCAAAGACTGCCAACCGGAACTGCTGATTGGTCTCGGGGGTGGCAGTTCGATGGATTGTGCGAAGGGGATCAATTTCGTTTACACCAACGGTGGGACGATGCACGATTATCATGGTGTTGGGAAAGCAAGCCAGCCGATGCTGCCCATGATCGCCGTGCCGACCACGGCCGGTACGGGAAGCGAAATGCAGTCATTCGCACTGATTTCGGACGCGAAGACGCACGTGAAAATGGCTTGTGGTGACAAAAAGGCGAGTTGCCGTATCGCGATTCTTGATCCAGAGCTAACCCTCACTCAACCTGAGTTGGTGACGGCGTTGACTGGAATAGATGCTGTTTCCCATGCCGTAGAGACGTTTGTAACGAAGCGTCGTAACCCTGTTTCGATCATGTACTCGCGGGAAGCGTGGAGATTGCTTGCCGGCAATTTTAAAACGGTCCTGAAGGATCCCGGCAACCTCGAGGCGAGATCCGCGATGCAATTGGGGGCTGCGTACGCTGGCGTAGCGATTGAGAATTCGATGTTAGGGGCTAGCCATGCTTTGGCGAATCCATTGACGGCATCTTACGGAACTGCCCACGGCCAAGCGGTTGGATTGATGCTGCCGCACGTCGTCCGGTACAACGGGATTCATTTCAACGCTTGGTATCAAGAATTATTAGGAACGACTGAATCCTTGCCCGGCCTGCCCTCCCCGTCTACTGGAGCTGAGGGGCTGGCCGAATTCTTGACCGGCTTGATCGAAGCAGCGGGGCTCAGCGTAAAACTCGACCAATGTGGTGTTGACGCCGATCAAATGCCGGAACTTGCCGCTGCTGCGGCGGTTCAATGGACAGGGACCTTCAACCCGCGAGATGTCAATCAGGAGTCGCTACTGGGGATTTACCAAAACGCGTTCTAGAATGGCGTGTTTTGAGTCTTTCAGTTTTTTTCTTATGATGTTGGTAAGCCTCCTTGGGGAAGCGGTCTTTTCTCGACGTTTTTAGATGACCGGAGGCGTGCGATGGCGACTCGGTTTTCCGTTGGTGTGAGTATCAGAATGAACAAACAGTTTGAAAACATTATGGGTGACCTGGAGAACAGTTTGTTTTCAGTGTTTCGGTGGCGCTTGGTATTAATATTTTGCTGTGTTGTATTTAGTTTGGGGAACCTCTCTCCCGGAATTCAAGTTCGTGCTGACGATGATCCAAAGAAAAAGGTGAGTGCTGGCTGGCCTGTTTTTCGAGGTAATGCTCAATCGAGCGGCGTCGCTACGACCACGCTTCCCGCCAAACTCGACGTCCTCTGGGAATTCAAGGTTCCTCAGGGTGGGTTTGAGGGAACGCCGCTAATCGTAGAACTACCGAATGGAAAGAAAACAGTTTACGCCGCTGATATGGACGGCAAATTGTTTTCGATTGACTTCGCAACGGGCGAAAAAAATTGGGAGATCAAACTCGGGATTGGGATCGCCGCTTCACCTGCCTATCAAGACGGGAAGATATTTGTGGGCGACATCGATGGTTTTTTCCACTGTGTCGACACGGACGGTAAACTCGTTTGGAAAATGGAAACTGGAGGTGAAATCAATTCGAGTGCCAACTTCTTCAAAGGCCACGTATTGTTTGGATCTCAAGACGGGAAGCTCTACCTTCTAAACGTTGCAGATGGGAAGGCGATTTGGGAACTGGAGACCCCCGACCAAATTCAATGTTCAGCAACGGTGGCTCAAAACCGAGCCTTCGTTGCGGGCTGTGATGGATTTTTGCATGTGATTGATCTCGATCAGGGGAAGGAAGTCGGCAGTGCTGATATTTTTTCACCTACCCAGTCGACGCCTGCGACTTTTGGAGATCAAGTTTTTTTCGGAACTGAGCAAGCTGAATTTGTCGCCGTTAATTGGAAGAATCCAAAAATCGATTGGTCGTTTGTCAGTGAACAAGGTCAGGCCTCGGTTCGCGGCAGTGCCGCAGTCACTTCGAAACATGTCGTCTTCGGCGCACGTAATCGGGCGGTCTATTCCCTCGACAGAAAAACAGGAAAGCGTAATTGGTCTGTCACCTTGAAAGCTAAAGTTGAGTCGAGTCCGGTTATCGTAGGGAGCCGCGTTTTTGTTGGTTCGACTGATGGTCGGTTCTATGAAATAGAGCTGGAAAAAGGTGAGGTTACTTGGGAAAAACAGTTCAATGGCGGTTTTCTGAGTTCCCCTGCCGCCGCTTTTGGCAGGCTCGTCATTGCGACTGATCGCGGTGTTGTCTATTGTCTAGGTAGTGAATGATCGATTCGGTCGTTTGATTTTTTAGTTCGTTTAACCCCTCTTCACATATGTCATCTGAATCAACAAAAACAGAAGTCGGTAGTTACTTTATTTCCAACTATCCCCCCTTCTCTCAATGGAAGAATGACCAGCTTGATGAGGTTTCTAGCGCACTGCATTCCCCGCCAATAGCGGAAACACCGTTAGGGTTGTACATCCACATTCCGTTTTGCCGCAAACGATGCAAGTTTTGTTACTTCAAAGTTTTTACTGACCAGAACGCAAAAGAAATTGAGAAGTACGTTTCCTCGCTTTGCCGGGAAATTGAACTGGTGAGTCAATTGCCTGTGATGGGTGGGCGTCCGTTTCGATTTGTCTATTTTGGGGGCGGCACACCCTCATTTCTCAGTTCGCGTCAATTAGTTTCTTTGGTGGATCGACTGCGAAAAAATATCAACTGGGATCTGGCGGAGGAAGTTACGTTTGAATGTGAACCAGGGACGTTGCAGGAAAATAAAATTAAGACGCTTAAAGAACTTGGTGTCACGCGTCTCAGTTTGGGGATCGAGAACTTTTCGGATGCGGTGCTCGAAGAGAACGGACGAGCTCATCTTTCGAAAGAGGTCTACCGAGCATGGGATTGGATTGCTGCGGCAGATTTTGACAATGTGAACATCGATCTGATTTCCGGAATGGTTGGTGAAACTTGGGAGAACTGGAAATATAACATTTCGGAAGCGATTAAATTGTCGCCTGAGTCGATTACGATTTACCAAATGGAACTCCCTTATAACACTGTTTATTCGAAAGATATTCTGGGAGAAAAAATTGAGACACCGGTTGCCGATTGGGAGACGAAGCGTGCCTGGCTAAATTATGCCTACGATGAATTCCTGCAAGCAGGCTACAAAATCAGCAGTGCTTACACGGTGGTGAAGGACAATAGTAAAGTGAACTTTAGCTACCGAGATAATCTGTGGCAGGGGTCAGACTTGATCGCCACGGGGATCGCAAGTTTTGGCCATGTTTCGGGAGTGCACTACCAAAATAAAGCTGATATGAAAGAGTATCAATCGGATCTGACGGAACACGGAAAGTTGCCTCTGGGGAGGGGTTTTAAACCGACTCAGCATCAGCTTTTGGTTCGTGAAATGATTTTGCTTTTGAAAAGGGGCTATCTGGATGTAGGCTATTTTCAGGACAAGTTTGGCGTTGATATCACGCAGCAATGGAATAGCCAGTTTCGCCAGCACTCGGAAAACGGAATGTTAACCATCGAAAGCGGTCGCATCGAATTGACGAGAAAAGGTTTCTTGAATGCTGATGCATTGCTCCCGGTTTTCTTTGAAGAAGAGCATCAGGGAATACGCTACACATGATTGAATCTTTCGGCAGAGATGCCAATAAGAAATTTATGATGGGAGAATTTGAGGCAGATTTTCCCATAGATTTCCAGTACGTAAAAAATCATATGTGGGCAATTGTTTCGCCAGAGGATCCAACGCTGATTCGATTTGGATTTGCGGCTTACGCCGTCCGTCTGTTGCAGGATGTCTATTTTTTAGATTGGCTACTCGATGCGCCCGCCAAAATTTTGGCGGGTCAGGAAATCGGTAGCATCGAAAGTAAAAAGGCGGAGAGTGCTCTCTTTGCTCCCTGCGATGGCGAGTTGGTAAGATTTAATGCTGCCCTGATGGAAGATCCGTCTTCCATTAATGTTGATAAATATGGTGAAGGTTGGCTTTTTGAAATGCAAAAAACAGACGCCATTTTTCTAAATGTCGATCAATATGTTGATTTATTGGATTCTGTTTGGGCGAAAACGCAGCGCACCATTAAAGGTCAGGTCAACGAATAGTGTGTTTTTTTATAATCCCTCGCAAACGACGCCGCGGTAGGGAAATCTCGCTGTGAGAAAAATTGGATTTTCGATTGTCAGAGGGGTATGATGACAGCAGTTCCAAGGCCAAAGCGAGGCTGGTATGCGTTACAAACTGCAGGTTTATAATTCCGCGACAGCGGCGGTAGAGCGAGAGTGGATTCTTCATTTGCCCGCGACCGTCGGAAGATCGCCCGATGCCGATGTCTCCATTGGTGATGATTCTATCAGTCGGCGGCATTGCCAGTTTTTTCTTAATGCAAGCGGCGCTTTGTCCGTGCATGACTTTAATTCGATGAATGGAACCTACGTCGATGACCAGCGGATTAAAAAGCGAGCTGTGCTTAAACCGGGAGATGTCGTCCGCGTAGGTTCGATTTGTCTTAAACTCGAGTGGACTGATGAAGAGTTGACTCAGAAGCAAACGATGGGAAAACCAAGTGTTACCACCACTCAGCCTATGCGTTTGGTAACCAAGAACGATTTGCGTTGATGTCGTTAGTTTTGATGGTTTGTTTTTCAAGATCTTAAGATAACGTAGTCCGCATGAAGTGCTGTCCATTTGGTCTTGTGAGGTCTGAGACATTTCCGCAATGGGACGTCCATTTTTATTCCATTTCTGATAACATTGGGTTGGCATAAACTAGCCCAATCAGAGTTTGGGCAATCCACCCGTATCGAATTATTTAATCATTTGAATTCATGGCCAAACGAATTTCTGTCGTCGTCTCCCAGAGTCCGAGTAAGAATCCAGCCAAACGAAAGTTGGAAGAGGATATTGTTGCCGGGTTGTTATTTGAAAATGGAATCGATGTCACAATCGTGCCGAACCTCTATGACATTAAACCCGAAAGTACGGGGATGTTGGCGTTGCGGCAAATTGGCGGGAACGTAGTAGTAGTTTCGTGGTTGTTCGAGCGAGCCGCTCATTGGATTCTCGATCGAAATGCGATTACTGGTCACGTAGGCGAAGTGCTGTTGAAGAACGAAGATGAAGATGAGGCCGATGCGGAAGAGGAAGGTGACGAAGACGACAAGGATCGAGTGATCGATTCGAGGTCACTGAAGAACCGAAAAATCTACTGTTTGGATTTGAAAATCAGCAATCGTGCTGAGGACTTCATTGATGAGGTCAAGAGAATTCATCAGGAGAATGCGGTACAGATCGTTGGACTTGGTGACATTATTAACGGCGGTATTCCGAAACCTGCTGTTGAGCCAAAATTAACTTCGATCGGCGCTTCTGATTTATCGTCAACTGGTAGCGGGCTTGATCAGCCATCGGTTGTGAATCGAGTTGAAGAATCCGGTGGTCGGCGTTGGTACCCTGTGATTGATTACAGCAGGTGTACGAACTGCATGGAGTGCATCGATTTTTGTTTGTTCGGTGTTTACGGCGTCGACGCCGTAGATACGATTCTCGTGGAGCAGCCCGATAATTGCCGCAAGGGGTGCCCTGCATGTAGCCGTGTCTGTCCAGAAAATGCGATTATGTTTCCGCAGCACAAAACTCCTGCGATTGCAGGTTCAAGTGATGGTGTGGCGAGCATGAAGATTGATTTATCACAGTTGTTTGGGGCGCCTGCCGATGGGAAATCGGCTGAAGAACTCGCGGCTCTTGAACGAGATGAGCAATTGATTGCGGCCGGTCGTGACGCAGTCGGGATGACGGTCGGAGTGCCTCGACGGCATGAGGACAAGCCTGAGCAAAGTAAAGATGACTTGGACGATCTTGTTGATCAACTAAATGATCTTGATATTTGAGCCCGCGGTTTAAACAGCGTCGTTCTTAGTGTGATTACTTGTGGTCTATCATCATGCCAAAAACTTCGTAGGCCTCGCCGAGGCTGTCTTTGATTTGATCGGGATTGATTCGTTTGTTCACCCGATAGTAAAACAGGGTTCCAGACTGAGCCTCCACACAAATGTCCGGTCTTTCAGCAAAGAAGTCCAATGTTTCGCGATTGAAATACTGCCTGAGTTGTTGTTCGTCGGATCCTTGCAAAACGAATTTACTTGAAAACTCCTCGTGATCGTCGAAATCAATATCTTGAAACCCGAGGGCGCTGCCGATTCTGTCAAGAAAGTTTTCGGGGCGGATGGTGAAATCAGGACAAACCAAGTCAGTCGAATGAAGTGAAACGACCGACTGTAGGTAGGATTTCGAGTTTTTCCCGCTTCCAGTGGTGTACCTGTATTCAAAGATTGCGAGTTTGACTTCGCCGCTGTCCCCCTGAATCAGGTTCGTCATTTTCCGGGAGCGGCCAATGTTGAAAAGTTTGAAATCTGAAAAACGAGTGAGTAGATGGGGATCACCCGCGGGTACGAATGCCAACCCCATGTCTTCGGCAATTTCTTTTAGCTTTTGCGTCCGTTTCTTTTCGTAGAGGATCGCAAGACTGATGCCGCCTATAATTAAAGAAACAATTGCAATTACTAAAAGTACGATAAGAAATGTATTCAAGAATTCTAGCCGTTTGAAAAATTGCGATTTAGTTTTTATTCTTATTTGAGTTGTACCAGATCAGAATCTGGCTGGGGTGGATTGGCTTCGCGGGGATCTTGCCAATTGTCTTTCTTGAAGTGTTGATCATAGACCCCGTAGTCATGATAGGCAATTTTTTTCGCAAGGCGATAGGCCCAGCTTCTTTCGGGAATCGGCTCTAAATCTGGGGAATACTGAGACGGATGGGGTTGTGTTGCACGCAATTCAGCGATGGCTGACTTCCTTGCTGTTGAATCTTTTGCCCCGTGTTTTTCTGCAAGGGATTCAATTAAATCAGGCCGTTCGAGAACGATGCAGCCACGGGTATTTTCCGCGGCAGTTTTGCGGAAGTCAGTTAAGAACTCCGACTCATTGAACACCTGGTCCAGCGGCCGCTCGTCATGAATTGATTCTTTGGCGAACTGAATGATGGGGCAAGGTTCGATGTCTCCCCAAGGGTTGATGTGGTGGGTGAACCCGGTGGCCGCAGGACAGAGTGCTTTGCCGTCCGCGTCATAGTAAGCGTCGATAACGATGATTGGTTTTTTGCATCGCATGTCGACCACGAATTGCCTTGCTGTCCGTTGCTGTTCAGGGGTCAAGGCAAGTTCGGGAGCAGGGTCAGGTCCCATTGGGCGGTACACATGATACCACGTGTAAAGAACGCCCATCTCAATCAGCCGGTCAATCCATTCTTCACGAAGGAGTTCATCGAAGTTCGTTTGACATAAGCTAGTGCAAACGCCCGTCATCACTTTGTTGTTTAAGCAATTTTGAAGACCCGTCATTGTTGCTGACAACACTCCTGATTTTCCTCGCCGCTGATCGCTGATGATCTCTGTGCCTTCGACGCTGATCAGGGGCGTCACATTTCCACAACGACGCAGCCGTTTCGCGACTTCATCAGTGATGAAATGTCCGTTGGTAAACACTTGAAAATAAACGTCTGGGTGTGCTTCAAGAATCTCAAATAATTCTTTGTGCATGAAAGGCTCACCGCCAAGCAAACCAAAAAATGAGTTCCCCTGTTTTTTAGCTGAACCGATCATTCGGTTCATCGCTTCGACGTCTATTTTGCTTTGTTTTGATGCGACATCGACCCAGCAGCCAGTGCAGCGCAAATTGCAACTATTGATAATTGAAATGTAGAGATAGGGCGGGAAGAACTTTCCGTTTTTCAATCGCTTTTTGTGTTTTTGAACACTTCGCCAACCCTTGAATCCCATGTTCCATGCCAGTTTCCAAAGCAAACGTTTGTCTGTTTCGAGCAACATTCGTTTGGCCAATCGAAGATACATTTTCTGTTCCGTTAGAATCCAGGTTTATGCCATCCGACGAGGTCTGCCGAAAAGCAAGGTTGAAGCATTAAAGATAGAGAGCCCATTCGATTCAAATCAGCCGTTCGTCTCGGTTTCAAACTCACGCCTGTTTCGAGTGGAGCCAGCTAAATCGAGCTAAAAGGTCAATGCGATTCGACCAAATTAACACTGTTTGAACCACCTAAGTATAACCGCCACCGGAAAATTTCACACTGACAGCGCGAAGCACTCGCCGGGTAGAAAACCGCACCACGGTGCGATATTTCACGGATCAATGGGGGTTGGCCCCCGATTTATTCTGGAGCTGTTTTGGTCTGCTGTCGTTGGCAGTGATTTGACTAGGCGGCGCGACGCGTTGTCGGCAACTCTAGATCGCTGTCTCTTGCAGATGGAAGCGGCAATTCCAAAGGAAGCAATGATTGATTTTCGGCAGCGATTGTCATCAGGTAGGCGCCTCGCTCGCGGTCTTCTCGCCGATGCAATACCGCCGAAATACGACCGCCCGCTTGTTGCAATCGCCATGGTTGCAGTGGAGCATTTAAAAGATCCCAGGCGACTAGCGTGGCAGTCCGCAGAACGGAACGTCCGGTAACGGCCTGTCGGCGAAATGCTCGCTGGGCAGACTGGCCGTGCGGTAATTTTTGTTCGCCTGTAATGAGACCTGGTCGTTCGATTTCTAAGTTCGTTTCGGGGCTAAAAAGTGTCCCCATTCCAAGCGTTCGCAGGCTCATTGCAATTTCTTGATCAAGAAAGACTGAGCTGAGGTTTTCAGAAATTGGATGAATCTGCTCGATTGCAGAGCGACGGTAGAACGCCGCCCAAGAGGTTGGACCAAGCGGTGAAACCCGCTTCAATTTTGCGGGTGTCGTCCGCCAACGCGCGCCCGTCATTTTTCTTTGAAAACCGACCCCAGCCTCAACGCCAGCGGTGACAATTTTATGAGGTTCTGCCGGAGTCGTGATCAATGGGGAGACGCTGGCAATGTGGGGTTTGCTAAAGGCGTCTTCGACCGTTAACTGCCAATCCGAGGGCAGTTCAATTCCTGGGCGGATGAACGCCAAAAAGTCACCGGTCGAAAGACTGACACCGCGATTAAACATCGCAATCAAATCAGACCTTTTCTCGGTCGATACAAAGGTGACTTCGTCACTCAGTTGGTGGGGATCTTGGTAGGTGCCATCGTGGATGACGAGTATTTCGCTTGAGGGCGATCGATCTCGTAAAATCGAAGCCAGCGTCTGATCGAATAAGCGTTCGTCACCCGTCAGTGGAATGATGATAGAAAACCGTGGCATTTTTTAGCCCTGAATCAGGTCCTAGGAGAGTTGCGAATGAACATCGCGTCGTAAACGAGAAGCATGCATCTGATTGCTGTCATCGGATGCTGATGCAAAGGAAATCGAAAGAAAATATCCAAATTAGGATTGCCGCATTGATAGCACTGATTTTATTGCGGAATTTAATGTTTTCGCTGAAGTTTAGTGGGTGAGGATTCGGCAGGAGTCGTTCGCAATTTTTGCGTGACGAGTAATCCAAAAATAATAAGAAACCCTCCGAATATTTGGATCCAGGTAATTTTTTCATTGAGTGGTGAGATCCACGCGGCGGCTAAGGCGACCAAAGGTACAAGGTTTTGATAAACAGAGGCGTGCGATGCTCCGAGTTTATGAACGCCGTAATTCCACATGGCATAGGCCAAGCCCGTTGAAAAAATTCCTGAGTACCCAATGCAGAACAAAATCGAAGGTTGATTCAGATGATTCAACCCGTCGGTCTGGACAAACCACGCCATAAAATAATGAATTGGAAGCGTCCCAACGGTTGCATAGAATGCTAATTGAATGGGAGTTATCGTTTTCATGAGCGGGCGACTGATAATGACTCCCGTCGACCAGGCAAGTGCTGCAATGAGAATGATTGAATTGCCAACCAAGTTTTCATTGGAGAAGTCGATGCCACCACTTTGCAGCGTGATAACGAGCGTGCCGACGAAAGTGATAGCCAACCCGCTCCAAATTTTTTCCAAGTTTTCTCGGAGAAAAATGAAGGCCAGCAGAGCAGTCCACATCGGAATCGACGACATGATTAATGCTGAGTCACCAGCGGTAGTGCGATCCATACCGATCGCAAATAAAATTTGATAGAAGCCTCCAGATAGCAGGCCGAATGCGATAACGACTCCCCACTTTTTTACGGACGGGGGAAGCGAGTTTGAAGTTGGTTTTTGGTCGGAATCGATTTTTCGACTGCGATTTTCTAGCCATACGCAGACGCCGAGTGTGATTGCCGAAAGAGAGAGTCGAACCGAGTTGAACGCAAAGGGATCTATCATTGAGATCCCCATCTTCATAACCGCCATGTTGATGCCCCAAATAAAGGCGACGAGTAACAGACTGACGTCAGCGAGTCGGTTGGATGGCATTGGAGATGGTTGAGAGTTTTCGATGACAGAACTCAAAAGGAGACATGGTGGAGGGGGTTGTTGCGTTGGCGTGGTCGCCGGTGTTTTCAAAGACTTGGGGCGGTTCTACGGTGGATGATCATAGAGCCTCAGTGGGATCTCTCGAAGGAGGAGAGCAAAACGGGCAGGGAGATCTCAAATATTGCCAAATAATAGGTGTTTTCGGGCAGTGGACCCGTTCAGAGGGAATTGCCGGGCTTGAATCCTTCAACCTCAACCCATACAAAATGGTGATGCAACAATACCTAGACCTTCTTCGACATATTCTCGACCGTGGTGTTGAGAAAACCGATCGCACCGGAACCGGAACGAAAAGCGTTTTCGGATACCAGATGCGTTTTGATCTTCGTGACTCGTTTCCGATGATCACAACGAAAAAACTGCATTTCAAAAGCATTATTCACGAACTCCTTTGGTTTTTGAGCGGTGACACGAATGTTCGATATCTTCAAGAAAACGGCGTTCGAATCTGGAATGAGTGGGCCGATGAAAACGGAGAGCTTGGCCCTGTCTATGGATCGCAGTGGCGAAGCTGGCAAGGCGCGGACGGAACAACGATTGATCAGATTTCACAGGTGATTCATGAGATTCAACACAATCCAGACTCGCGACGTTTAATTGTGAGCGCTTGGAATGTGGCTGAAATCCCGAAAATGAAATTACCTCCGTGTCATGCTTTTTTTCAGTTCTACGTTGCGAATGGCGAATTGTCCTGCCAGCTTTACCAGCGCAGTGCAGATGTCTTTCTAGGTGTACCCTTTAACATAGGCTCCTACGCAGCACTGACTTGCATGGTAGCGCAAGTCACTGGATTAAAACCCGGTGATTTTGTACACACGCTTGGCGATGCTCATCTCTATTCGAATCATCTCGAGCAAGTGGATTTGCAGTTGTCTCGTGAGCCTAAGCAGTTGCCGAAACTGTCGATCAATGAAAATGTAAAATCAATCTTTGATTTCAAATTCGAGGATTTCGAGCTATTGCAATATGAAGCTCATCCTCACATCAAGGGTAAGGTTGCTGTGTAATTGCGGTCGGTGATTGCAAGATCGAAACGGATAAGGTCGATGAATAAATTAGCAATGATTGTGGCTGCGGCTGAGAACGAAGTCATCGGAATCAACGGAGATCTGCCGTGGCAGTTGTCTGCCGACTTGAGGCGATTCAAACGTCTGACGATGGGGCATCACATTATCATGGGGCGAAAGACCTTTGATTCCATCGGTCGACTGTTGCCGGGGAGAACCACGGTGATCGTAACCCGTCAATCTGATTTTGTGTGTGATGGTGCATTGATCGCAAATTCAATTGAAGAAGCGATTGCCTTGTGTGGCGAAGACGATCTTCCGTTTGTTACCGGAGGCGCGGAGATTTACCGACTCGCTATTCCGTTTGTTAACGAAATTCACCTTACCCGAGTGCACACTGAAATCGACGGTGACACGAAACTGCCTGAAATTGAATGGAATGACTGGACTCTCGTCGAGGAATCCAGTTTTCAAAAGGATGAAAAGAATAGTTTCGATTATTCATTTCAGACTTTCGCGAGGTCATAATTCTGGCGGTTGAACGGATGTGTCTGATTGAGACGCTATCTTTTAGATCCATTGGTGAGCGAATTCACTTTCACGATTGAATCACTCGCGCTGCGCTGTTTTTAAAGTAAAACAGTTTGAGAGAAATCGCTTTGATTACAATGGACGACGATCTACTCACTGGATTGTTCGCTGCTGAAAATTATTTTACTGAATTTGGTAATTCATCATGCTTCCACATTTAATGTTTTTATTTGCCGCGGCGCTGGCGTTTGTTTTTAGTGTCGGTGATTTTGTGCAGGCGCAACCAACTGTTGTTGACGATGCTCAACAGTCTTTTTTTGAATCGTTGTCTTTTCGATCCCTGGGCCCGTATCGCGGAGGCCGGTCAGCGGCAACTTCGGGTGTCGCTGACAATCCGATGCTTTACTACATGGGAGCCGCAGGAGGCGGAGTTTGGAAGACTGAGGACGCAGGGTCAAGTTGGGAGAATATCTCGGATGGATTTTTTGGAGGATCGATTGGTGCCATCGCCGTTTCCCCATCCAATCCGAATGTGATTTACGTAGGCGGCGGTGAAGTTACCGTCCGCGGAAACGTTTCTCACGGTAATGGTGTGTGGAAGTCTCTAGATGGAGGAAAGTCCTGGAAGCAGATGGGGTTGGAAGATTCACGACGCATTCCTCGAATTCGCATCCATCCAACTAATCCAAATATTGTTTATGCAGCAGTCTTAGGGCATTTGTTCGGAGCTAATCAGGAACGTGGCGTTTTTAAAAGTACCGATGGAGGCACCACTTGGAAACGGGTTTTGTTCGTCAATGAAGAAGTTGGCGCTGTTGATTTAGTCATTGATCCGCAGAGTTCAAACGTGCTGTTTGCCACTACTTGGAAAATCAAGCGAACCCCTTTTAGTCTTGAAAGCGGAGGCGCGGGGTCGGGTATTTGGAAGAGCAACGACGGCGGCGATACGTGGACTGAAATGACTCGCAATGACGGACTGCCTGGCGGGACGATTGGGATCTGCGGTGTCGCTGTTTCGCCCGTTGATTCCAATCGCGTTTGGGCCATGGTGGAAGCCAAAGAGGGTGGTCTTTTTCGAAGTGACAACGGCGGCGAATCCTGGGTTCGAATTAACGACGAACGGAAACTGCGGCAGCGAGCATGGTATTACACGAGAGTCTACGCCGGACCGGAAAATGTTGATGAGGTGTATGTCTTGAACGTGCGGTTTTGGAGATCCGGTGACGCGGGGAAATCGTTCGATTCGATTTCGACTCCCCATGGTGACCATCATGATTTGTGGATCGCTCCGAATGATCCGCAACGCATGGCAATTGCGGATGACGGAGGGGTTCAGATTTCATTGAACCGCGGTAAAACCTGGTCGACTTACGAAAATCAGCCAACTGCACAGTTTTATCGCGTCACTACCGATAATCATTTCCCGTATCGAATCTATGGTGCCCAGCAGGATAACTCTACCGTTCGGATGTTGAGCCGAACGGGAGGGCGAAGTATTGGTGAACGAGACTGGATGCCGACAGCCGGCGGTGAGAGTGGATTCATTGCGCCTGATCCGGAAGATCCAGAGATCGTGTACGGTGGTTCCTACGGTGGTTATCTGACTCGAGTCAATCATCGGACGCAGGAGACGCGTAATATTCACGTTTGGCCTGATAACCCGATGGGCCATGGGGCGGGAGACGGCAAGTATCGGTTTCAGTGGAACTTCCCTATCTTCTTTTCGAAGCACGATCCGAAAGTGTTGTACACCGCTGGAAACGTGCTTTTCAAAACGACCAACGGAGGAGATAGCTGGAAAAGAATTAGTGGTGATCTGACCCGAAACGACCCGTCCAAATTAGGTTCGTCCGGAGGTCCAATTACGCAAGACAATACGAGCGTCGAATATTACTGCACGATTTTTGCAGCCTGTGAATCCGCGATTGAGAAAGATGTTTTGTGGGCAGGTTCGGATGACGGGCTGTTGCACGTGACGCGTGACGGAGGAAAGAAATGGGCTAATGTTACGCCTCCCGATTTGCCGGAATGGGCTCAGATCAATTCGATTGAACCGCACCCCACGCTTTCCGGAGGGCTTTATCTAGCCGCTACTCGGTATAAGCTCGATGATTTTAAACCGTACCTTTTTAAGACTGAAGATTACGGTAAGTCCTGGACGGCAATCAGTAACGGGATTGACCGTCAGGCGTTCACCCGTGTGGTCCGAGCCGACCCGGCTCGGGAAGGTTTGTTGTATGCAGGAACCGAATCGGGGCTCTACATATCTTTTGATGACGGCGGTCACTGGAGCCAGTTTCAGTGCAATTTGCCGATTGTTCCAATTACCGATCTCGCTGTTAAAAATGGAGATCTGATCGTAGCTACGCAGGGCAGATCGTTTTGGTTGATGGACGATCTAAGTCCGATTCACCAGTGGACGCCGGAGTTACTAGACAACGAGATGCAGCTGCTAGAGACCCGGCCCACAATTCGAATGCGTGGCGGTGGTAGCCGCTCTCCCGGAAGAACTGCCGGTCAAAATGCGCTGTCAGGGGTGCCGATTCGGTTTTATGCCAAAGAAGTACCGAAAGAGAATATGAAAACAGAATTGCAACTGCTCGATCCTTCCGGTGATTTGATTCAAACCTTTAGTACCCAGCCAGATCCTGCACGCAAGGAAAAGAAGCTCAATTTGGTAGCGGGGTTCAATGAGCTGCGATGGGATATGAGGTACCCAAATGCGGAAACATTTGAAGGAATGGTGCTCTGGGGCGGAGGCACGCGAGGCCCTGTGGCTGTCCCGGGGACTTATCGGGCGAAGCTGACCGTCTCTGAGTCGGCTTCGGATGATGAAGTGTCAACCTCGACTGAAAATATGATCTTCAGTCAAAGCATTGATTTTAAAATTAAAAAAGATCCAAGGTCTTCGGCCACGCTCAGCGATTTCCAGGCCCAATTCAAGTTCTTGATTGGAGTACGTGACAAACTGAGTGAAATTCATTTGGCAATTAAAAATACCCGCGATATCCGCACGCAGCTCAAGAGTCTTCGAAATAGACTTGAAAAAGCAGGTGGGAATGAAGAGCTGGTAGAGAAAGCTAAAAAGTTGGATCGCGAGCTGTTAGAGGTCGAGCAGGCGCTTTACCAAACGAAAAACGAAAGCCCTCAGGACCCACTGAACTATCCAATTCGGCTAAATAATCGTCTAAGCGGTCTCGTCGGTGTCGTGAGTGCGGGTGACAATCGACCGACGCGGCAGTCGATTGCCGTGCGCAATGAGTTGATTAAGGAGATCGATGGCCTGCTGACGACGCAAGAAAACGTCGTCCAAAAGGGGATTAAGAAATTTAACGAAGCTGTACGCAAGGCGGACATCCCGGCAATTTTCACCAAGGTTCCATAAATTAGTTGCGACGATAGGACATTTGACTTGACTTTTCCGGTTGTTTTTAGAGTCTGAACGTTCGAAGGTGGGCGTTCCCGCCCGCTGATCATCCCCTCCGAGCCCCATTAAATTAGGGAAAGGTGCCGCGCGTTCGGGGTGTGATCTTTGCGCAATTTTCAGTTGGGATCGTGGAAATGCATGAATTGCCGAAGAAATTCGTGAATTTGGGACGTTTCTAGGAAATCCCTTACGCTTTGTCGCTCGGATGCTTCGGCAGCGGTGCGAGGTCCAGCCGATTAAGGCAAAGATTGGGGCGGTCGGTAATCTGACGCGTTTCCATAATTCACCATCTATTCTCGATGAATTTTGGGCTCAGAAGTGATTTGGATTTGTTCGAAATTCTCGATCGCTCTACAATTGAGGGAAACACAACCTCGAGAGGAAACCTCTCGTGCAATCAATAAAAATTTCGAAATGGGGGTCAGGGTGGAAATCAAAGTTACTGCTAGACATGGCAACATGAGTGACGAGATTCAGGAAACCATGAAAGCGAAAGTTTCTAAACTCCCTAAATTTTTTGATCGTACTACAGCGATACAAGTATTGGTGGATTTGGAGCACACAGATACTCCAAAAGTTGAGATCATTGTTTCGGCAGAAGAGACCAATGATTTCTTTGCTTCCGACACCGGCTCGAACGTGCTTGTCGCTTTAGACAGTACCGTTTCCAAAATGGAACAGCAGCTAAAAAAACACAAAGAAAAACTTATTAGTCATCGTGGGCGAGATCACAAGATTCCAGAGGAATCAGCAGAGTAATTTTTTTGCTTGAAGTGAACTTGTCGTCTGCAAGACAACAAACATACAAAAGGAACCATTTATGAAGTTTTCTGATTTCGTAAGAACTGAAGCGATCAGAGCGGAGCTAACTTCTTCTGACAAAGAAGGCGTTGTTCGTGAGTTAGTCGCCAGCTTGGTCGAATCTGGACAGCTTGGTGGAGATGATCAAGAAGCGATCGTCCAGGCAGTCTTGAAGCGGGAAGAGCTGGGAAGCACCGGAATCGGTCGAGGAATCGCCGTTCCACACACAAAACACCCGAGTGTTAGTCAGCCGGTCGGCACGGTTGGCGTAAGCCCGACAGGGGTTGATTTTCAAAGTCTCGATGGAGAACAGGTTCAGCTCTTTTTTATGCTGATCTCTCCCCCTGACCAGCCGAACGATCATCTTCGTGCGTTGGAAAATATTTCCAAGCAGTTACAGGATGAAACTTTTTGCCGATTCCTCAAGCAGTCGCGGACTCCTGAGGATATCCAGCAGATATTGGAAGAAGCTGATAACAATCAGTTTGCTTCCTAAACTTGTTTGGCAAACTATTGATTCAACCTTAGATGGCTCAAATTACAGATGTCGGAACAGTTTCAATCAGCGATGGTTACAATTAGCAATCCTCAGGGTTTGCATATGCGCCCTGCGTATTTGTTTGTTTCAACCGCGTCGAAGTATGACTGTAAGATTGAAGTAGTCAAAGATGATATCCGGGTAGATGGCAAAAGCGTGTTGGACATTTTGACACTCGGCGCGACCCAAGGGACAAGGGTTCAATTGGAAGCGACCGGAGAGGATGCTCAACAGGCTATCTCAGCCTTGGAAGAACTGGTGATAGCGGGGTTTCCTGCTACTGCAGATTCGGGAGACGCAAGTAGTGGTTAGACTGGAGTGGCGGGCTGTGCGAGACAAATCGAAATTGTTTCAATCGAGTCAGCTCCATTCCTATTTGTTTTGATCGCGTTTTTTCAAACTGCGTGTCACTGAAATCTTAAATTTGAGCGAGAGTTGAATCGAGTTTGCGTTGATCTGAAGAGGAATGCAAGTTCGATGATTACCAATGCATTAAAGATTAAGTCCTTCAAGACTGCCGCATTGCCGGTAGGTGGGAGTTCTTTGCGTCACGGCATCGTTGCCGATTCGACGCGAAATCTTTTTGCTGGTTCTTCCGCGAGTTGCCAGTGGCAATTGCTGCGGTGCATAAGACGGCCTTCATCGATGTTCGAGGCAGTGCAAAATCTTAGATCTATTATTCAAATTCGATTCAGTAACCGAGCGTTATACGGAATCGAGTTCTTAGTTAGCCGTTGGAGTGATCGACATTTGCGAAGAAATTACTTCGCTCTCGGCACTAAAAAATCGGGTGCAACTGAAGTCAGTCGTTCCTGTTCCAGCGCAAAAAGTCACAAATTTGGGTGGTCGGGTAACGCCATCGATTTGCAATCGGCGAATCGGCAGGCAACGTCAAATGTTACCGGGCTTTCTACAGTAGGAACGGCCTGCCCATCACTGTCAGACCATGGCAGCCAAAAAAATCAAATCCATGCGATTCGATTGTTTGAGTCCGATTTAGGTTCTCCAATCAATCGCCAGCAAAGAATGAATTCAAATGAAAAAAACAATGCTTATCAATGCGTCGCAAGCCGAAGAAAATCGGATTGCGATTGTTGAAAATGATCGGCTCGAGGAACTTTATGTAGAACGAGAAAGCCAGGAAAATTTCGTTGGCAATGTCTACAAAGGAAAAGTTGTCAATCTTGAGCCAACCATCCAGGCCGTATTCGTCGATTTCGGCGTTGGTCGAAATGGTTTCCTACACATTAGTGATGTTGAACCCCGATATTTCAAACAGGGTGGATACGATCCAGACGAGATGATGCGGAAAGAGAAGGAAGCGGCGGCCGCGGCCAATGCGAATGGACGAGGCCGGCGACCGCCATCTCACGGTGGATTTCGCCCACGAGTAAAGCCTCCGATTCAGGAGATTTTTAAGCGTGGTGATGAGGTTCTCGTTCAGGTAATTAAAGAGGGAATTGGCAATAAAGGGCCAACGCTTTCTACCTACATTAGTATCCCGGGACGCTACCTCGTGTTGATGCCGGCACTGGGTCGGATTGGAGTATCCCGCAAGATTGAGGACGAAGAAGAGCGGAAGCGACTGCGGGAATACCTGTATGACCTAAAGCCGCCTAAAGGTTTAGGGTTTATCGTGAGAACTGCCGGTGCAGGACGCTCACGTCGTGAGTTGTCACGTGACCTGGCCTATCTCTTGAGGCTTTGGAAAGTGATTTCCAAAAGAGTTGTCACGATGCCTGCTCCGATCGATATCTATGAAGAAAGCGATATGATCATTCGCACCATTCGGGATATCCTGACTTCCGATATTGATACGATCATGATCGATAGTGAGGATGCTTACGAACGAGCCAAGGAGTTTTTGAAACTGGTGATGCCGCGGCATTCGAGCAAGTTGCAGTTGTACTCCGGCAATGATCCTCTCTTTCATCAATACAAGGTCGAGCAGGAGATTGCCAAAATCCACGCTCGAGAGGTGCCACTGCCCGACGGCGGTTCTATCGTGATTGACCAGACCGAAGCTTTAGTTGCAATTGATGTAAACAGTGGTAGTTTTCGTACCGACGATTCGGCAGAAGAGTCTGCCTATCGTTTGAATATGGCGGCAGCTAAGGAGATTTCACGGCAGTTGCGATTGCGAGATCTCGGTGGTGTCATCGTGAATGACTTTATCGACATGCGTCGAGACAAGCATCGTCGGGGTGTTGAACGGACCTTGCGAGATTCCATGAAACGGGACCGAGCCCGGACGAAGATCTTACGAATCAGTCCGTTCGGATTGATTGAAATGACTCGCCAGCGAATTAAGCCTGGGTTGAAGCGAAGCCTCTACCAAGAGTGTCCTTGTTGCAACGGTCGCGGGAATGTGAAAACGGAAGAGAGCATGGCGCTCGATGTATTGCGGATGCTAATGTTGGCGACCGAAAACAAGAACGTTGCAAGTATCTCAGTTCGGGTCAACGAAAAGGTGGCGTCTTATTTGAACAACCAAAAACGAAAAGAACTTGCCGAACTAGAGGGTCGCGGTACACTCGATATTCGAATTGTCGGTAGTGAAACGGTCTTTCCAGAACATCTTGAACTGGAATGCCGGGACGACAATGAACGGGAAGTGGCGGTTTCGCTGCTGTCAAAAAATTAGTCTGACTTTTATTGTTCGATTACAATACCAACGCCTCGAGAGATTCTCGGGGCGTTTTTTTGTGGCCGTCGTAGGCGCATGCCGTTGCTTCGAGATGGAATCAGGATGGAAGGATTACCAACTTTCAAGAACCCTTCTTTTTGTCGAATTCGATGCCCCGGTAAGAAGAGATCGTGTTACTTCAAGAAATATAATTCTCCAATGCTGGAGATTCGTTCCCATCAACCGGACGATGTTCTTCCTGCTTCACAAAACTGGTTGCTATTTGATCTGAGCTAAAGTGCGTAGCAAACTCTCGATTTTATCGTAGTTGGGCAATGTATCAAAAAAATTGGTGAGGTCGCAGTTCCCGGCGTTGGTTTGGAATCGGATGGCCTAGGTAGTGCATAAAAAAAGCGTAGCAAAAGTTGCTACGCTTTTAATTGATTGGAATGTCGATTAGAGATTAGAAGATTTCGAGTTTCGTGAATAGCTCGTCGACCTTGTTCATCTTGTTCAACAGTCTGGCCTTGTCAGCATCGGCAGCAGGATCGTCATTGAAGTAGAGGTTCCAACTCGTTGCCCAGTCTGTATCCGGATTGAATTTACCGTCGTCGGTTGCGAATTCGGCAGTCTTCAAGTACCACCAGTTGTTGTCGCCAGAGACTTCGTAGAACTGAATTTGATTCGGAAAGGTATCAGTCCAGCCGCTCAGGAGTCGCCACTGAGCCCACCAGGAAGAATCGTTTGGCAGAACGCTTGGTACCGCATCGGGGCCTGCCCATGTGTAGGCCATGACCTGTGGAAGCCCCTGAATGATCTCATCATTTTCGGCTGTGTCAAATTCGTCCCATTCACCGATGGTGATTTGCCGTTCATCTACGGTGACAGGAACAATTTGTCCGGTTGCCGGATCCAAAACCTGCTTTGTGACACTGACTAGTGCATTTGTTCCAACTTCAGTGGCCGAGGCGACTGCAAAGTCTTTGATGAAGACGAGTGGTTCGGTAGTCATCGTGCCTTTAAGTAAGGCAGTATTTTGAGTTCGGTCTGTCAGCATTTGGAAACTGTCGTCGAGAATTTCAACTTCAAGGTTAGTCCAGGTGACGTTGCCGTTTCTAATTTCTACTTCGGCATCTTCACCAATCGCATCGGCAACGTAGTCGTAGGTTGCAAACAAGAATCGATCTTTTCCATCGTTGCCGAAGAGAATGTCTTGTGTGTTGACATTGATTCCGCCAAACAAACCGTCGTTGCCATTTTGACCGACGAGGGTATCTGCTCCCGCCTCGCCGTAGAGATTGTCGTCCCCATCGCCTCCGAAGAGTTCGTCATCTCCATCACCTCCATGAAGATCGTCGTTTCCGACGCCGGCGTTTAGTTTGTCGACACCTTGATTACCGTACATGTCATCATTGTCTTGCTGGCCGTAAAGAAGGTCGTCGCCTGCAGCTCCAGAAATGGTATCGTTTCCTGTGCCGCCAAAGATTACATCGTCGTCATTCTGTCCGTTGAGAATGTCATTACCTTCGTTTCCGATCAGCGTGTCTTCGCCGTCGGCGCCGTAAATGGAGTCATCCCCTTCGCCACCGTAAGCGATGTCATCTCCAGAACCGCCGAAGATTAGATCATTACCGAAGTTTCCAAAGATGATGTCGGCGTCAGCACCTCCAGAAATCGTGTCATCTCCAGCTTCGCCGTAAATTCGATCGAGGCCATTGTCGCCGAAGAGATTGTCAATGCCGTCACCGCCAAACAACAAGTCATTTCCGTCTCCGCCGAGGGCTTGGTCGTCGTCTGCTCCACCGACCAGAACATCGTCGCCTGATTCACCTTGAAGGAGATCGATTCCAGCACCGCCGTCCAGATAATCAACGCCTGCTCCACCGACGATTACGTCGGCGCCATTATCGCCAATGCCGCTGTCGTCGCCGTCTTCACCGTTGATGAAGTCGTCTCCCTCGCCTCCGTAGATCTTGTCGTTATCGCTACCGCCCATTAAGCGGTCCGCTCCGCCAGAGCCGATCATCGTATCGTCGCCTGCTCCGCCAAAAATTAGATCGTCGCCGTCGTGCCCAACGATCGTGTCCTCACCGGCTTCACCATAAAGTTTGTCGATATCTTCGTTGCCATAAATATCATCCGCTCCGTCACCTCCAAGAATGATATCTTCTCCGATTCCGCCGAAGAGATTGTCGTCACCCTCTCCGCCCTCGATGTAGTCGTCTCCATCTTGACCAAAAAGGTCATCTGAACCGGCTTCACCTTTGATGATGTCAGCGCCTTCGTTGCCATAAACGTCGTCATTCCCGTCGCCAGCGTAAATGACGTCATCGCCGTCGTCGCCGATGATTTGATCGTCTCCGGCTTCCCCGTAAAGGTTATCTGCTCCGGTAAATCCATAGATAAAATCATTCCCGTCGCCGCCGAGGATGTCATCATCTCCAGCATTTCCGTGAAGTCCGTCACTGCCGCCGTTGCCGCGAAGGACGTCATTGCCATCTCCACCGAATAGTTGGTCGCCAGCAGACCCTCCGTTTAGATCGTCGTTTCCAGCTTCGCCTTTTGCGGTTGACACATACGAGGTGAAATTACCAAAGGTGTCGTTTCCGTCGCCGCCAAAAAAGCTGATTGAAGTTAGGGGATCGACGGACGTGTTTAGGGTAAAATCGGGGGTGCCGGTAAGTCTAAAGATAACGTCAGTTCCACTTTCAAAGACCTGGCCAACATCGTCAGTGGCGTCGGCCTGCATCGTGACGATATCGGTGGCGGGGTTGTAGGTGATACTAGCAAGCAGATGCCGAGCCTCAAGGTTTTGGTACTTTAGCCCTTGTTCTCGTGTCGATTTTCTGACCGATGTGCGAGGCAATTGAAACAACTCAGAGAGGTTTGCTACAAATCGAAGCATTGTGGTGATCCCAGGCAAAATTGAACTCGGTGGAATGCAAGGTAAACCGATAATACCTTGATATTCCGTTGTAATTAGCGGTGCCCATCCATGCAAATAATACCCCGATTTTCCCCGGTATTTAGTCCTGATTTGAGGAAGATCTTAGGGTTACGCCGATTCCCGACGCAATTTTTAATGTGTGACTCAGATCCGTATTAGGTGGTTAGCCGTATCCACGGCTAACCTAAGACATCTACAGAGTCCGGGCGTTTGATATGTACTTCGGCTATTTAGTTCCCGCTAGCGGTTGGAAATTTACGATAATCCTCAAAGTTCTCCAAATCTGACGCGGATTGCTGCCGATTCCTGAAAGGTATGAGGATCGCGCAGAGTTTTGCGCCCAATTTGTAGCTAAATACTCCAGCGAGCGACGTTTCCACCCCGCTTGCGTACTGAGGTGATCATGGAAGATCGCGTAAGAATTAAACAAAAACCTTCTTCCCGGCGACTTATATGTCGGAGCTTTGCTCTCCTTGTGGGTGCATTTTGCTTTCTGCTTTTGCCAGAATCGTCGATTTTGGCCGACCAGCCGGAGTGGATTTGGTCGCCTAAAAAGAGCGGTGCGAAGGATCTTAAAAATCCTGGCGAATGTTATTTCCGGAAGAAGTTCACGCTGATCCGCCCGGAAGATGCCGAGCTGGAATTTGCGGCCGGCGATGAATTTGAGATTTATATCAACGGCAAATTAGCCGCCCAGGGGCAATCGTTCGGTCAGTCGACAGAAATGAATATCGCGGGTTATTTACATCCGGGTGTCAATTTAATTGCCGCACACGTACGACACCACGATGGCGATCAAGTCGGTTTGGCGCTTCGGGTCCGCGTCAAGGAAAAAGGAGAAACTCGGTGGCGGCGTTTGCTGACGGATGGGTCTTGGAAAACGCGGACGGCTGCGCCCCGCAATTGGAAGACAACGGCAGCGAGCGATATCGGTTGGCTAAAAGCCCAGATGCTCGGCGCTTTTAATCCGGATACAAGCATTGAGCCAGCGGAAGCTATCAGTCTGGGATCGACCACTCCTTCACCCGTTGCAAGTAATGCCAGCGATTTTGGTAAACCGTTACCAGTAGATCCTGTGGAAGCGGTTGCTCCGTTGAGAAGTGGAAAGCTACTTAACGATGAAAGCCCGGCTGCCAATACAGAGGCAGAGGTCGTTGGGTCGACAGTTGCAAAATCTGAGAGCGTTAGGGCCAAGCGAACCGCTGGGCAACGCCAGTTTGAAATTCCTAATGGGTTTGAGGTGGAGTCTGTTCTGGCGAGCGAGGAGACCGGTTCGTTGGTGGCAATGGAATTTAATGAATTTGGATCCCTCTTGCTGTCGCAAGAAGGAGGTCCATTATTGATTGCTGATCCGACTAAATCCGAACGCGATCCAGAGAGGATTCGGGTTTATTGCAACGAAGTCAAAAATTGCCAGGGCATTTTGCCTCTCAACGGCGAGGTTTTTGTGACCTGTGAGGGGCCCGACGGAAACGGACTTTATCGTCTTGCTGATCAGGATCAAGATGGTCTTCTCGAAGTCCAGCAAAAGCTCGTCAGTTTTAAAGGCGAAAGCCTCGAACATGGTGCCCACGGATTGCGACTTGGGCCGGACGGAATGCTCTATGTGATCATTGGAAATGGCAGCCAGCTTGTTGGGACGCCGGATATCAAAAGTCCCTATCAATTTTTCTATGAGGGAGACTTAATCCCTCGTTTCGAAGATCCAGGTGGGCATGCTTCGGGAGTCGCTGCACCGGGCGGAACAATTGTTCGGGTGTCTTTGGATGGTGCGCGAAAAGAGATCGTTGCAGGTGGAATTCGAAACGCCTATGACCTGGTTTTTGACGCTTGGGGTGAACTGTTTTTTCACGATAGTGATATGGAATCTGATATGGGGTCCAACTGGTATCGCCCGACGATGGTCTTTCACGTTCCCGACGGCGCGGAATTTGGTTGGCGGAGCGGGTGGTCTAAGTTTCCACAATATTACGTTGATCAAATGCCTGCTATTTGTGAAACGGGACGAGGTTCACCCACCGGCGCGGTTTTGTATCAACACACTCAGTTTCCGGAGTCCTATCAAAATGCGATGTTTTTCGCCGACTGGTCGGAAGGACGGATATTGATGGTTCAGGCTAAGGCTGAAGGAGCCAGCTATGCGGGAAAAGCGGAGACATTTTTGAGCGGTCGCCCTTTGAATGTGGTCGACCTTTCCGTGGGATTAGATGGAAGTCTTTATTTTTGCACTGGAGGCCGCGGAACCAAAGGTGGAGTTTACCGTGTGTTTTCGGCTTCAGAAAAAACAAAGTCTCCCGTGGAGGCATCCGTAATTGCCCAGGCAATCAATCACCCGCAACCGATGGCGGCCTGGTCAAGACAGAAGATTGCGCAGTTGAAAATTGAGTTAGGGGATCAGTGGGGGCCGGGAATTGAATCGGTAGCGGTTGATAAAACGGAATCAGTGAAAAACCGAATCCGAGCAATGCAGCTCATGGTGTTTTTTGGTCCAGTTCCTTCCGATGAGATGCTAATTCAGTTGAGTGAAGATGAAGATGAAATGATTCGCGGCCAGGTCGCACGATTATGTGGACTAAAAGAAGGTCGGGATATTGAGATGCTTCTGGGGAATTTACTCGCTGACACTTCACCAGCGGTAAGGCGGAAGGCTGGTGAGTCATGGATGAGAATGGAGACTCTTCCTCCGCTGCCGCCGGTTTACGCGATGCTGGGTTCGCTTGATCGTGCTGAAGCGATGGTGGCGAGACGGATTCTCGAGAAAGTTCCAGTAGAACAATGGGAAAATGAGATTATCAATTCGGATGAGCTCAGGTTATTTACTCAGGGGTCAGTAGCGCTGATGACGGCCGCACCGTCACTCGAGCGAGCTTATCAGGTTCTAGCAAAAGCTAGTCAATGGATGGAAGGATTTGTCAATGATCACGACTTTGTTGATTTGTTGCGTGCGATGGAGTTGGCGTTGGTTCGTGGAGAAGTAGACCCAAAACTGATTGGCGGATTTGCCGATCGAATTGGTAGCGAATTTCCCAGCGAAAATTCTGTGATTAATCGTGAGTTAATCCGCCTGTTAGCATTCTTGCAAGTCAAGCAACTCGACGGCCGATGGCTTGAGTTTCTTTCGAGTGAGTCCGTGGAGATGACTGAGAAGGTTCATCTGGCTTTACACTTGCATGCGTCAGGAGAGAGTCTTGAGCCGGATTTGCGTCTCGCGATGATCGCAACGCTCGAGGATGCTGTCCGGGAAAGTCGCGGTGCTGGAAACCGGCTGTACGTGCAGAAGGCTTTAAAAATTCTTGCCAAAACAATTACGTCAGAGCAATTGGCTTTAGTTTTTGAAAACGGACACCAATGGCCTAACGCTTCGATCGCCGCGTTTTATAAGTTGCCAGAGGCACTTGACACTGAAACGGTGCAGATGATTGTTGATCTCGATCAGAACTTAAAAGGAATCGAAAATTCCAGTTTTGCAACAGACCAGGTACGGCTTGGTGTGATTGCAGTTTTAGGGCGAAGTGGTGATCCAGAATCAATGGAGTATCTCCGTCTTCTTTGGCAAGAGGAGCCTGCTCGTCGAAATGATGTTGTCATTGGGTTGGCTCAACAACCGGGAGATGGCAACTGGGCCTACCTCGTCAGTAGTCTGCCAGTTCTCGACGATTTGACTGGCGTTGAAGTCATTCAGACGTTAGTGAAAGTTGCTCGGCGTCCGCGAGAACCGCGGCATTACCGCGACCTAATTATGGCCGGTTATCGGATGCGAGGTCAGGATGACGGTGCGACCGCGCAATTACTGGAGCATTGGGCAGGTAAAAAAATTGATTCGGAAGGCAACGATTGGGAGTCAGTAATGAGAGCCTGGGGTGAGTGGTTCCGGCAGACCTGGCCTGCAGAGACACCTGTTTCGGTTCGGGACGATGATCGCGCTGTCGGAAAGTATTCAGTGAGTCAGCTGCTAACTTCGATCGAGGCGATGCCCGCTGGGAATCAGTTGATGGGCGGTGCGATTTTTGAAAAGGCTCAGTGTGTCAGTTGTCATCAATTCCGTGGTCGGGGGAAAACTATGGGACCTGACCTAACTGGATTGGGAAATCGATTTTCTCTTCGCGAGTCAATCGAGTCTACCGTCCACCCATCCAAGACGATCTCGGATCGATATCAAGCGAAAACTATTCTTACTGTTGACGGACGTGTGATGAATGGCATCGCTCGTCGCCAGGCGGATGAATCTTATTTGGTTTGGCTGAAGGATGGACGCTCGGTTACTGTTGCTCCGAGTGAAGTGGAGGAGCTCAAAGAGAGTAAGCAGTCGACCATGCCTGAAGGCTTGTTAGATAGTTTGACAACTTCCGAGATCAATGATCTGTTTGCGTATCTTTTAGAACCGCGGATTGATACCTCTGAAGTGCCGAAAGTTTCTGAGGCTAAGTCAGATTCTGTGAAATAGGTTTGGCGCAATGGTGGTTGCCAGCTTTTTCTATATGACGAGAAGACCGACCCTGGTGTAGCAGGTCGGTCTTTTTTTAATGTGAGTCGTTCTGGAAAAATATTTTACCTGCTAGACTAATAGTCGTTCACTAATTCAGAATCAGGCTTATTCATGTCAGCTCAAGAAAAATCCACCGATGCGAATACTTCCCTTTCAGATTTGCGACAATTAGTACGCGAGTTTGTCGAAGAGCGGAATTGGAAGAAGTTTCACTCACCAAAAAATCTAAGTATGGCCTTAGCGATCGAAGCTGGGGAGCTGATGGAACATTTCCAGTGGATAACGACCGCCGAGTCGAGAGAGTTGGACGATGAAAAGAAGGCAGAGGTTGGCGAAGAATTGGCCGACGTCCTTTGCTATTCATTGGCTATTGCGAATGAAATGGGAATCGAGATTGCCTCGACCTTGAAGAAAAAGATGGTAAAAAACCGATTGAAGTATCCCGTTGAGGAAATCCTTGGCCGGTTTGGACACGACGATCCTCGCCCAATCAGTGAAGATTAGGGCCGCAAGGCTGTCAGGAAATGTTTGATTGACAGCGCGCTTGCTGAGTCAGACCTCTGCTTCGTTTCTGAATACATCTTCGTTAAGCTCGCCTTCCCATTTGGCGACGGTGCAGGCGACAGCGATGTCCCCGGAAACGTTTGTGAGCGTTCGCATCATGTCGAGCAGGCGATCGAATGGGAAAATAAAGGCGATGATCAAGAGGGATTGTTCGGAAGAGATCCCAACAACACTCAACACAGTTGCCGCCAATAGCAAGCCAGCTGACGGAATTCCAGCGGCGCCGATAGAAACCAGCGTCGCGGTCATGGCGACCATCACGTATTGTGACATGTCCAATTGGAGTCCATCAGCCTGGGCTGCAAACAGCGCTACAAGTCCGAGGTAAATCGCTGTGCCATCCATATTGATCGTAGCGCCAAGCGGGAGCACCGAACCGGCAACCGATTTGTCAACTCCCAGATTCGTCTCAGCACATGAGATCGTAACAGGGAGCGTCGCGCTGGAAGAGGCGGTCGAAAATGCCACGCCCTGAGCGTCGGCAATGCCTCGAAAGAATTGCTTAAGTGGTAGCCCGAGAAAGAGTCGGATGATCATGAATCCGTAAACGAATATGATCTGGAAAATGCATGCAGCGTATAGGGCAATCGCCAACCACAGCAAGTTGCTCAAAACTTCAATGCCTTTGGTTGCCATCACCCAGGCCATTAACGCGCAGACGCCATAGGGAGCCAGTTCCATGACCATCATCGTGATGCGCATGACAACTTCCGCTGCTGAATCGAAAAAATGACGAACCGGGTCTGCTGCTTTTCCAACAAATAAAACCCCAATTCCAATCATCAACGAGAAGAATATGGTGGGTAGTACTTGGCCATCTGAAAGTGCTGCGACTGGGTTACTGGGAATAATATTAAGTAACCGGTCGACGAAGCCGCCCGCCTGTTCTGCCGCAGCCATTTTTCCGGTAACCGACGCGAGATCTTCCGCAGAGGCGGTGTTGTACTCAACTCCTACACCGGGTTGGATTAGCGTTCCCATAGCCAAACCGAGGCTGACCGCAAACAGGGTCGTTAGCATATAGAGGCCGATGGTGCGGGCGCCCAGAGAACCGAGTTTCTTGGGATCTCCCATGGCGGTCACTCCGGAAACCAGAGTGGTCACAATCAACGGGATGATTAGCATTTTGATCAACCGGACGAAGGCATCGCCGAACGGTTTGAACCAAGTGTCACCAATAGCCGCCGCCCGTTCAAATCCGGAGAGAGTTGCCTCGGCATTGACAGATTCCGGGGTGCCGTACCGGACGGCGAGCCCTAACCCTAAGCCGAGGACTAAGCCGACTAATACCCGTTTCCAAAGCGTTAACGCCTGCCATGATTTAAACATGTTTTCTCGGGGGAGGAGTGTTTCAGCTGTTGTTTAATTTGGCTCATCTGCCAAATCCAGGACACAGTTTAAACCAAGTAGAGGCAGTCGTCATCTACGGGGAATCATTGGCCAAAATTATAGAATTCACTCACCGTTTCAGTGGGAACGGTTTCTCCCCCTGTAAGCTTCAGGCTAATCGTTTTGGGTGCTTCCACTGTTTTGATGAAAAATAGCCATTTTGATTCAGGCCGCATTGGTTCGTCTGTCGGCACATAAGGGGCTCGGATGTAAGTGGAAGTCCCCACAAGCCTGACGAGAATTTTATTGCTCGCAATTTGGATTTGAATAAATTCTCCATAGATTGGGAGTGGTTGATTTGGTTTCTGCAACGCGGATTCTGCGAACGACCGATTCATTTGTTTTAATGCGGACTGGTCATCATCTGAGAATAGGAGTGCACGTTCGTTGAGAGAGGTCTCAAGTTGAGTCAGTTGTCGTATGACCTGTTTGCCCGTCTCGGTACTGTAATCCTTTTTTGCTTGCTTTTTTATTTCGGTATATGAAGTTATCAAAGATTGGAGTGTTTTGAATTCAGTTTCAGTTTTTGGGATCCAGTCAAATTGTTTACACGCATCGGTCAGTTGGTTTAGCTTCACAACTGATTCCCGCATCGGGTTGTTGTCGCTGATCGAAACGAAGTCGGAGGTCTCTGAATTAGGCGAAAGCTCTTTCAGCGGTTTGATGTCTCCGGTCGCACCCGCCTTCAACTCGTTGACGGAATTGACAGGTACAAAAAAGTTATCCTCATCAATTCGAAAGGAAAGCAATGCAGCGAGAGCGCCATCAATTTTAAATAATGGAGTACCTGGTAGGCTTTGCGTTGCAGTTTGGGCGGAGAACCAAACCAAATCGGTGTTTTTTAATTTCATCCTTGTGGCTGTTGCCTGAGCCACGGCGTTAAGCGAGTTAAGCGTGCCGCGGGATTGAATTCTTGTTTCGACCCCGCCGTAAAGATTTTGGAGCGAAGGTGGAGCACATTGAAGTAAGAACTCACTTTTCACAACGTTGTTTCGAGTAATCGGGTTGATTGTCGTGAAGGCGACAACGAAACGTCGATTGACGGACAAGATAATGAGGTCCTCTGCTTTATTGACCGCGATATATCCTCGGACAACATCGTTCAGTAACTCCGTTTCGCCAAGATACTGGATCGTTTTGAGGCTGGAGGAGACTTCAATTTTTGAGGCTCCTTTGACTGCGCTATAACTGGTCAACACCCATCCGCGTGAATCGATGATGGTGCCAACTGCGTCGTGCGTACCTTTACCGTCGAACACTTTTAAGCTGAGTAGATTAGGCTGAGCGATCTCCCAGCAACTTTGCGCGGATTTCGGGTCGAGTTGTGCGAACTGTTGGTTCGGGATATTTTTGGGGATCTGCTGCCTAAGTGTTTTGGGGGGTGTTTTGGGTTCGGCGGGCGAGTTTTCCATCGCAGGCTCGGTGGACGGACTGGCGGTGGGAGTTGTCTCTGGATCTGAGATCTGAGTGTCACCATTTTTGACTACCTTGTTCTGTCTCATCTGTTTGACCAGAAGTCCTGTCAAAACACCGATGGCGATCATCAGCACCGCTGTGGTAATCAAGGTTGAGATGAACCGCCGTTTTCTTCTTTGTTTTAATTTGAGGGCGAGTCCGGACTTGCCAGTCGATCGGGAGGGTTGGCTGGCTGGCGTTTCGGTTTTCCCAAGGGGCTCTTGAACTGCGCTTGAAATCGGCTGAGCAGGAGGTTTGCCGGTCGCGTCGGGAACCAAGAGGCGATCCGGATTGGTTGTGGGTTTCTTTTGGACTGGCAGCGAAGGAGGAATTTTAGCAGCTTCAGAAAATCGAAACTTGCGGGAACAACTTGGGCAAATGACTTTTTTGTTAGCAGGCAGTTCGGGGGTGGTGATGTGCTGCTCGCAAATGGGACATTCAATATGGAGTTGCATCAGATTCGAGCTTTCGAGTTCAGTCTATTGCAGGATTTTTAGAATCGAAAATGAACAGTAATGAGGATAGCCAGATTGTCGTTGCCTGAATCAGATTTTCCAGTCAAGCTTTGCGGGTGACTTTGGGAGACCGTCGACGCGGATAGCAGGTCTGGCAGATATCACATTTCGTGCCGTCGCACCCACGCGCTGAACAAAACTCTCGTCCGTAAAAGATGATTTGTAAGTGTAGGTCATTCCATCTTGATTCGGGAAATAACTTTTTTAAATCCAGCTCAGTTTGTTTGACATTCTTGCCGTTGGTGAGCCCCCACCGTTGAGCAAGTCGGTGAATGTGAGTGTCCACAGGAAATGCTGGAACGTCGAACGCTTGAGCCATCACCACGCTCGCTGTCTTGTGTCCGACTCCGGGCAAGCTTTCAAGTGCCTCGAAGTCGGCAGGTACTTCCGAATCGTATTCATTGACCAAAATTTTAGACAGTTCGGAGATCGCTTTTGATTTTTTGGGTGAGAGTCCGCAGGGGCGAATGATGTTTAGGATTTTCTCAACTGGCAGTTTGGCCATTTTGCCCGGTGTGTCAGCAAGTTTAAATAGGGCTGGGGTAACTTGGTTGACCCTTTCGTCAGTGCATTGGGCACTTAGTAAAACGGCGATCAACAGCGTAAAGGGATTGTGGTGGTCTAAAGGGACCGGAGGGTTCGGGTAAAGATCTTCGAGTCTTTGCTGGATAAACTCGACCCGTTCGCTTTTTATCATGTTGAAGTTTCTCGATCAGACTTCATTCGCCGCGCCCCACCAAGCATTCTAAAACACATGGAAGCTGGCGTTGGGGCGGTCGAATTAGATGCCGTTATTTTCCGTCCGTATCCGATGCAGTTTTTATCTTATTCGGACTGTATTCGTGATCTCGTTTGCGGATAACTTCTGCGCTAATAATTTTATCTTTTTGGACACCTTCGATGGGTTGTTCGGTCAACTCGAGTGGTATGTGTGTTTTTTTAATTGCCGCTAGAACATCCGTTCCTTTGATTATGCGACCAAAACAAGTGTGACGTCCGTCGAGCGAATCAGTTCGGGAAAGAGTGAGGAAGAACTGCGCTCCACCCGTGTTGGTGCCAGCGTGAGCCATGCTGATGCAATTGGTAAAGTGCAGTCTTTTTTCAGGTGAACTGCATTCACATGGAATGGCGTAGCCCGGCCCGTCGCCATCGACTTCCACGCCTCCCTGAAGTTTGAATCCACCCCCCTGTGCCATGAAGCCGTCGATTACCCGATGGAATAGCCTGTTCTTGTAATAACCGGATTCGACGAGGCTAATGAAATTGCCAACGGTGTCCGGTGCTTCATTCTCGTAGAGCTCAATGATGATGTCTCCTTGGGTGGTGACGAGTCTGACTCGCGGAAGATCGTTTTGCTCCTTTTCGGCGTGCCGAAGCAATAGCTCATCGAATAGCTCGCGCGCCGGAATAGACAGGCGTTCTGAGCGAGAGGCCATCACGAAATACTCGGGGTTAATGCCCTGGCTGATGAGCGTGTCGCCAAGTTGGAACACTCTGGCATCTCGACCGAATTGGGCGTCATTTAACATGAGGCCCAGTAGCGTTCTAGTTGCTTGCGAGTCATTCGGGGTAGCCACCAGTTGGGCTTTGGCCTGCGTTTCAATTTTAAGGAACAGGGCCTCTGCCTGTGTTAATAATTCATTGTACTCCGCTAGTAACTTCTCACGGTCTTGAGCCTCTGCCACTGGAGGTTCATTTGGCTCTGATGTCGTCGGCTTCAATTCGGATTTTTTCGCTCCAATTTTTCCATCGAGCGTTTGCCATTGTTGCAGAAGTTCTGTTAGCGAAGTTCCGCTCTCCTGATTCTGCAGCATGCCAAAACTCAGCACGGGGAGGGAACAAATGACAAAGCCGAGGACGATCAAAGAAATTGAAAAAGATCTTGAAGGGTTCACCAGAGACTCCAGTAGAATTTGAGGGGCACTGAATGAGCAGATATCAATTCTGTCTTCAGTTACTGTTCAGCGGTTGTTTCTAATCACTTATTGTAGCGGGTTACCACTCACCAATTGAAGATTACTTCGATTATGAATTGCCGGTTACTCAGATTTTTTCTCTGTTATTTTCGTCGGCTGATAATCATGGTTCCGTTTTCGGGTAACCGTCGCCGTTAAGATTTTTGAATAATTACCTTGTTTGCCAGGATTCAAAGTTAGTGAGCCGGTGCTGGAGACGCGGTTGAGTCGCCGAACAGTGTCCATCCCGGAAATCACACGACCGAATACCGTTTTCTTACCATCAAAATTCTTGTTTCGCTGATAAGAAATGAAAAACTGGGAACCACCTGTATCGGTTCCAGAATTTGCCATGCTTAATGTCCCTGAGAAATGGTGTCGGACGTTATCTCCTTCGGTTTCACATGGGATTTTGTAACCGGGGTCGCCTGTCCCGCGATTATCTTGACACCCCGTTTGTGCAATCCGTCCCGGGAGAACAAGAAAGAAATTCATTTGATCATAGAATTTGTTTTCCACTAAATGAATGAAGTTACCAACGGTTTTCGGGGCTTCGTTTTCGAACAATTCGACAATAATTTCGCCTTCGCTGGTTTTCAATGTCACCCGCGGTAAGTCATTGGAAAGATTTTCTAGATTGCGTTTCTCTTGTTCACGATTCCATTTGGTGACGGAATCTTGGAAATCATTTCTGATCGCTGGTTGGAGCGAGACTTTTTGTTCTTCGATTCGCTTGAGCATTGCTTCTGCGTCGGGATAATTCTCAGTCGCGTTAGCTGCTATAAATCCCTGATAAGCGATGTCTTCCAGTCGAATCTTCGCTGAAAGTTCTCCTACCTGATCCATTTTGGCGAGCATCAGTTTGGCGACTTCTAAAGCGTGTTCGGGGTCGAAGTCGTAGCCACTTCTCGAGATATCAATTTTCTTCGAAATGATATTAAATACAGTCTGGCAGACGCGTGGACTGGGATTGGTAGACTGTTGGAAAGAAAGCAATGCCGCTGCGTCGAGTTGGGTTTTAAGTTGCCTGTTTTTTTCTTTCAGACGGTCGATCTTTGCCATGTGTTCAATTTGCCGTTTTGGAAATCCAATTGGGCTGGAACTGAAAAGGCGGGTAATCGTAACTTCGTTTTCGTTATATTGCTTAAGGACTTCTTCGAACGTCAGCGCTTCGGCTTGAGGCTGAGAAGCCGGTAGAGGTTCTTGGGTAGCGGCGAGGTCGAGGTTGGCCGTTGGTGCTGGGGTGGCGGTTTCCTGAGCGACCAGACGCGGGCACCAGAGCAACGCAATCATTGTTGCAGTCAATACAGCGTTTCGATAAAGCGTCGACATCATGCCACCCAGTCCTACGAATGATCGCAACCCAAATTACTTGTTTTTAACTCGATTGGGTTCGTACTCGTGATCTCTCAAATTAGTAACTGTGATCGACTCAATGACATCCGGTTTCGCATCCTTAATGAATTCTTCTTTGTCCTCTTCCTCGCTCATCTGAAACGTCTCTTGAATATTGTCGAGGATACTCATGTCGGAAATGACTCGCCCAAAAACGGTGCTGTTTCCGTCGAGATTGGGACCGGGGACAAGCATGATTCGAAATTCAGCACCTGCTGAATTAGGTTCGTTATTTTTAGCAACCATAGCGACAGACCCGCGGAAGTGATGTCGAGCATTAGGTTTTTGGTGTTCATCGTAAATGGTGTACCCAACCGGTTGCGGTCGACTCATTGTCATTAGCCCCGCATCTGCGATTAGATTTTTGAGGACGTGATGGAAAATCATACCGTCATAAATTCCAGTTTGTACGAGGCTAACAAAGTTACCAACTGTTTCTGGGGCCTGATTTTCGAATAGCTCGATTACGATTTCACCGCGGTTGGTTTTGATAATCGCTCTAGGTAATGGTTCTCCCGCTGCATCTGAGGCGCGCAAGGCCAGTTCTCTTTCATAGCCAGTTACCAGTTTATCCATCGAGTTTCCGTACAACGCGCCTTCGGGGACACCAAGTTGTTCGGCTGTTTGCTTGTTGGCTTGGTAATATTGCTTAGCAAAGTCGAAGTCGTTATTCAGAATTGAGACGCGCCCCATGAGATTGTAGAGGTCTTTGTTTTCTGGATAGAGTTTGAGAAGTTTTTTGGTCGTTCGGTAGCATTTTTCAAGCTGCCCCTCAGCGATGAGATCCTGATTCATCATTGAAACAATTTCATTTACTTGTGTGCCAGGGTTAGCAGTCTCAAAAAACAATGCGAATGAGACTTCACGGACGCGTTTGTAAGCATCTTGAGCGACTTCGGCTTCCGCTTTCCATTTGCTCCGGTACTCATGAGCAACGGTGCTCTTGTTTTCATAGAACTCGGTGCCCGTCTTCTTGATCGCTTTGATCGCCTCCTTTAGTTCCAGAATGGCCGCGTCGAATTCCGACCTTAATTCTTGAACGCGCTGCGGTGAAGCCTTCTCCAGTTCTTGAGCATTGGACACTGTCGTAAAAGCGATGGCAGTGACGATCAGGCATGTCTTGAATAGCCAAGCGGATCGAAGATGGTTCGTAATGATAAGTCGAAGCATAATTGTAGTTGCTCTGATTAATTGGGATTAGCAAAAAGGGTCGGCTAACTGGGCGCGGACGGCAGGTGATTTACAGAAATGGTAAACCCGCGTCTGAAACTCCGATTTTCGACTGGTATTTCAGGTTTATCAATCATAGTATAGCGGTTCGACATCTTTTAGACCGTATTCCAGACTTTCCCTTAAAAGAAAACTTCGATGCCAAGGTTCAAGCGCGGAAAAAATCTGGCGAAATGGAATTCCAATCGCGCTGAAGCGGGACATGGGAAGTTAAGAATTGTCGGTGGTTCCTTTCGGGGGAGATTAATCGATTATTCCGGTGATCCGGTGACGCGACCTATGAAAGACCATACGCGCGAGGCCGTTTTCAACCTCGTCGGTGGCTGGGTGAAAGGGAAAACAGTTTTTGACCTGTTCGCGGGTACTGGAGCGATGGGGTTGGAAGCACTCAGCCGCGGTGCCTCCAAATGCATCTTCGTGGAGCGTCACTTTCCTACAGTACGGATTATTCGCGAAAATGTTCTAAGCCTTGATCCAAACCTGCCGGTTGACGTGAATTCGTCGGATACGTTTTTCTGGGTCAGACAGTTCCTGAAAAGCCCGGAATTGTGGCCGTCCGAGCCATGGGTGGTATTTTGCTGCCCTCCGTACGCACTGTACGTTGACAAGCCGACGGAAATTGTCGGGATGGTCGAGAGCTTAATGAAGATCGCGCCTCCCGAAAGTGTATTTGTGGTTGAATCTGACAGCCGATTTGACCCTGAACTGCTGCCAGAGCCGCAGTCGTGGTTCGTCCGCAAGTACTCGCCGGCGCTCGTTGCCGTCCGGCGTGAGCGGGATTCAGGCGGTAACGACACGTTGGATGAAACGACTTAAAGGGGACTGATTTAGTCCTCGTGGGGGAAGACAGCCCATTTTTGCCTGAACTTCCCAAATAACCGACAAAGTTTTAATTTTTCGATTCGGTTGACGAGAAATCCCCTGCTTCTTTCGCCATTACAGTTTGACTTTGCTGGACTGAGCCTCCGATGAGCTAAATAGCCCATTTTATCCCGTCTAGTACGGTTTAGCCGCCGATTTCTCGGAGATCACTGTTCGATGCTTACTCGATTCGCAAGGAATGCGTTTCTCGGTCTTCTGTTTGCCACCGTTTGGATGACCAGCAATGGTCTGGCAAGGCAGTCGGCTCAGCATGCTCATTTTAATGATGAAACAGCTTCGTTAGCGAATGAGGGCGGGCCAGTTTGGGTAACGTTTCAGAGTGAACTTCGGAACTACCGACCCTCCACTGTTGCGTTAATTCAGCAGATTGAATCGCTTGCTTCCATTCCCGAATTAGATTCGTGGTCCTCGGAGACACTCGCCCTGCTTGGCCAGTTGTCCCAGGAAAAATTGAGTTCTGATCAGACTCGTAAGCTTTACGAGCGGTTGGAAACGCAAGCAGTCCTCGCGACAGATATTTCTGAGGTTGTTCGTGAACGATGCGAAAATTCGCCGGAGACGCAGTACGATTATTGCGATATTGCTCGGCTATCCTATCGAATCAACCGACGGCTCGCGATTTGGAATACGATTTTAGATTCGAAGGGGCAGCTTGAGGCCGACCAGCAGGTGGTTACCCATTCATTCGGAACAGGGTCTGTTTCGCAACAGAGATTGCGAGATGATTTGGCTGCCAGCAACATTGATCCAGTTTGGCGTGATTATTTGATGTTGGAGTCACTTGAGTTGGCGATGGCGAATGCTTCGCCTGAATCCTCTAAAATTAGAACTGCGGCCCGGGAAGTTTTGGCGAGGATTTATTCCCCCGTCCTTGATAAGGAGCAGGCTAGTTATGTGATTAGCGTAATCAGCCCCTACTCGCTTCAATTGTTGAAGGATATCGCGACGTTGCCATTTGATGAAACGGAATTGCTTCGTCGCATTGAAAATTATGAATCCAATCCATCTTCTTTGACCGGTTATTATTTAAACGACCAATATCAAAATTTGTTATGGTCTGAAAAGCCAAATGAGATTGCGATGGCGAAGGCGATCGAAACGCACTACCGAAACGCGAATATTCGGTTAGCATTTTCTGAGCGTTTTCTAAATCGGTTGCTTCCTAAGCTTCCGGAAATCGAGCAGCCAGTAAATCAGAGAATTAAGGGCGCACGCGTTTTCGGCAAGAGCCTGATCTCCAATCAACTCCGTGTTAATTTGATTCCTGATGATTCGCAAATTCAATTGAATGTAGAAACTCGCGGTGATGTTCAGACAGACACCGAGGCCAAAACACGGGTTTTCAAGTTAACGAATCTCGGCAGGGCTAATTTCGAGGTCTTCCAAAATATAATGATCAACGAGGAAGGCATTGAAGCTGTCGGAGATCCTTATGCTCGCGCGAAAGCAAAGCAGTCGTTGGTCGGAGTGGAATCTGGATGGGATAACCACCCTATTCTCGGTAAAATAGCTCGGAACATCGCTGAGAACAATTTGAAACGAGAGGCATCAGAAACCGATCGCATGTATAAGCAGACGGTGGAATCGTCTGTAGAGGAACAGATGCGGGAACAGGTTGGTGAACAGTTGCAGGTCGTTCGCGAATTGGCCTACACAAAGCTGTTCCAGCCGTTGTTTGGAATGGACTTGGAACCGGAACCCAAGCAGTTGTCGACAACGGAGGACCAAATGGTGGTGCGATACCGAATCGGTGGGCGCGACCAAATGGCGGCTAATACAGCGAGGCCGTTGGACAGTGCAAGTAGCTTAATGAGTTTCCAGTTGCACCAGTCAGCAATCAACAATGCGATTTCTCGAATTGGCCTCAATGGTAATAAATTTACGGTTGATGAATTAGTAACGCATCTCAAGGAGTTCGTGGGTGCGGAAAATTCTACCGAGCAAAGTGACCGGCACGCTGAAATTGGGTTTGCCTATTTCGATCCGATCTTGGTTGAGTTTCAGGAAGACCAACTACGGGTAACCCTTAATCTGAGGTCCTTGAAGATTGGCGAGAAGGGAAAAGTTTGGAAAAACGTTTCTCTCACCGCCGCCTACCGATTTGTTAGGGATGGAATGAAGATTCAACTGCAGCAAAACGATGACGGTACGCGTATTCGTGGAAAGCGACTTCGGTTTGGTGACAAAGCGGCAATCAGTACCGTCATGAAAGTCTTATTTAAAAAAGAATATTCTGTCGCCTCATTGCCCGAAAAGATCGCTCAGCGAATTGATACGAGTCAGCTCGAAATTTCACAACTCTCCGTTTCCGATGGCTGGCTTGCCGTTTCGGTAGATGACCGAGAAACCAAAACGGCTCAAGAGACCGTGCTGGATATGTTCCGAACCAGCACCAATCGGAAATTGATGAACCGACGCTAGTTCTTGGTGCGGTTTTTCAAACGGTTTCCGCTAGTCTCGAATGGGGCTCCAAACCGGTTTGGAGGGAATCGTCGGAGGTGAGCTTTTGGCCTTCGATTTCTCGATCACGGCGGGTCGTTTTTTACTCGGTTTCCAAACCTCGTTAGGAGTTGACTTGGAAGCTACACGCGTCTGTTCGACGATCTCGGATTCATCGAAAGCAGGAAGCCAGCGAGCATCTTCACGCGTCCAGCGACGAATCTCTGAATTGTCGACCGAGTATCCTGCCTCGGGCGGAGTGATGGTGAGTTGATGTTTTGTTTTCAAAGTGCGACCGTCGGGCGTCACGAGTCGAACGTGTAAATCCAGCGAACTGTTGGTAGGAATCGACTGTTCCCAGGGAAGGTGCAACAAGATTCCTCTTTCGCCTGATGGATCCTTCGCGAAAAATAATTTTGTTTCCTCGGATACAAACTTCCATAGTCCGATTCTTTGGCGGTCGGGGGATGCTGTTGGATCAATCAAGCTGACCGTAAGTTCGCCATCGGAGTGGACGGTGTCTCCTGTGTCGTCTTGAGGTGTGATGAAAATTTCAACCCCCTCATCGCCGTCGATGTCATCGAGATTGATTCCAGTCGTCGGTGGCGAGTATACGGAAATGGAATCGGCTGTTTTTATTTTGAGTGCAGGCTCGGGCGGTGCCGGCGTGGGGATTGCAGCGTTATAGGCTACTCGGCCGATCGTCGCATTGTCCGGTCGGGGTTGAGTCGTGTCGCTTTGCCCCGTTTTATTTTGATTGGGCACTTCTTCTGGCTGAGGAACGTCGTTTTCCGGTTCGTTGTTTTGTTTTTTTAGTTCATTTAATTCGTCGTTCAGCCTAGCGAATTTCTGATTCAGATCGTCGAATTTATTTTTCCAGCGATCGGATTCTGACTCATTCATATATGAGTCTTCTTGCCAGTCAAGAATTTCCTGGCGCAGTTCAACAACTTCCTTTTGGTTGGTCGGGTAAGACCGACAGCCAACCGCTAAAAATGAACAGCTTATTGCCAAGAAAAACAGGCGCATCGCTAAAATGCCTCATAAGAGAGAAATCGAAAGACTGTCTTTAGATGATTTCTTTGAGTGGCATCAATCCCAATTCGCGCCCAAGCGGTTATTCACAGGCCTAATCCGAGACTGCTTGTCCGGTAACCGCTAGCACCAAACGTGACTTATGTCACCTTAAGCAATTGTGGTTGTCGTTTTCCGACTGTGACTAACCCGCTGTTATTTGAATTTCGAGCGTGGCTGCAAAATTCAAGGAGTTAGTAATGAAGCAGGCGTGCTCGGCCTTTTCCAATAGACGTTCCGCCCGGCTAGCGTCTGCGTCGGCGGGGATTGTCAGTTTGGCAAGGATTTTCATCTCGGTAAATTGCATCCCCCGGTCAACTTTATCAAGCGTCCCGGTAACATCGCAGTGCAGTGCCGTCCATGAAAATCGTGAGGCGGTGGCGATGGCTTTAAATGACAACGTGAAACAGTCGGCGACTGCAGCGACAAGCAGATCTTCGGGAGACCATTCGTTGCCGGAGCCACCGAATTCGGTAGGTGGTCCGGATACCAACGTGGGAAGCCCATCGGCGGTTAAGTCGACGAGTTGTTCCGGTGTTGCAGAGGCGCTGACTGTATACTGGTGTGCCATGGGATTCTTTACTTTACTGGGTTTCGCCGAGGCTTGTTACAACCTGGTCGATCAAGTTGAATTCCTGAGCTTCTTCGGCAGTCATGAAGTTATCACGATCTGTGTTGGCTTCGATTTCTTCAAGTGTTTTACCTGTGTGTTTTACTTGAAGGAGGTTCAGCCGTTCTTTGACCCGGCGAAGTTCCTTTCGGTGGATCATGATTTCTTCCGCGGTGCCCTGCATTCCAGCGAGAGGTTGGTGGATCATGATGCTTGCGTTAGGCAACGCGTATCGCTTACCGGCTGTTCCAGCGGTCAATAGCATTGCACCCATCGATGCGGCTTGGCCGAGGCAATAGGTTGCGACGTCACACGAGATGAATTGCATCGTATCGTAGATCGCGAGCCCAGCGGTGACGCTTCCCCCGGGGGAGTTGATATAAAGATGAATATCTTTTTTTGGATCTTCTGATTGCAGGAACAACATTTGTGCAACCAACGAGTTCGCCAGATCAGCGGTTACTTGTTGGCCGAGAAAAATGATGCGGTCCCTTAAAAGTCGACTGTAGATGTCGTAAACCCGTTCTTCGCGACCTGAATTATCGACCACGTAGGGAACGTATGACATAATCTTCTACTCCGGTTGACCGTTTGAATATGAATGAAATTTAAAATCTGTAGTGTGTGTCGACGCGAGGTCGGCACAGCCGACCCGTGTTATGAAATTCAATGGTCGACTGGATTTGAATTGTTTTGAAATTAATCGTCGTCGTCTTCGTCTTCGCTGGCTTTGCGAATCGTAATTTCGTCAACCACGCCGTAGGCTTTGGCTTGTTCGGCGGTAAGGAAAAAGTCACGATCGGTGTCTTCGGCAATTTTCTCTACTGTTTGCCCCGTGTGCTTGGCGAGGATTTCGTTAAGCACGGTTCGGTTTCGAAGGATTTCATCGGCTTGAATTTCAATGTCGCTTACCTGGCCGCCAACGCCACCGTGAGGCTGGTGAATCATGACCCTTGAGTTCGGCAGGCAGAATCGTTGGCCTTTGGTTCCGCCAGCGAGCAGGACCGCAGCGCCGCTTGCCGCTTGGCCAACGCAGAACGTTGCGACCGGGCAGGACATGATTTGCATCACATCGTAAATTGCCATCGTGGCAATGACGTCACCGCCGGGAGAGTTAAGATAAAAGTTAATTGGCTTTTTCTTGTTTTCGCTTTGCAGGTAAAGCAATTTCATGACTAATTCATTGGCGTTCCCCGTGTGAATCTCGCCTTGCAGGAAAACGATTCGATTTTCCAGTAGCAGATCGCCGAGAGTCATTTGACGCTGACGTTGGTACGAGGCTGTGGAGTATGAATTTTGTATTTCGGAAAGTGGATCCCGCATAACTGATCCCGTGGTTGAACCGAAGTTACTCATGACTGATCCGTTTTTAGTTTGTGAAATGCCGTTCAAGACAAAGTCCTTTACAAGCGTAATGATTGGTTTGCGTGGTTCCGGCTAACTGGACTGATGAACAAGTTCCCTAAAACAGTTCTTGTTCCGATTCAGTTTGGGTTCTTTCGTTTAGCCGAGTATTTAAGCTATCGAGAATCTAAAACGGAGACAAGGTGAGATACCGTTTCGGTGGACACACTCTTGGCATTTACCGAATATTTTAGGGTCGCTTTCGCGACGTGACCGAATTGTGATTTCGAACCCACAGGAATACGGGGCGAAGAAAAGATTGGTTCACCGTTGTCGCTGGCAATTTTTGCTCAATAACGAGCCAATGGATGCCACTTGGCATCCATTGGGTGTCATTTAATCAATTTAGCGTTCCGGCGTGGAGGCCTTGTCACTGCCCGGCGTGAGCAGCGAAAGGGTTAGTCCTTCTTCATGCCGGGAATAGGTTCAGCGTCTCCACCATCGTATTTAGCTTCTGGAATGCTTCCTTTGCGGCCAGCGGCAAAATAGGTCAATGCTGAAGAATCAGCTTTTTCATTGGTTTCATAGTCGGTGCCTTTGAAACTGGCACTCTCGGTGATGAGATCAATGACTTTTCGCTCGATGATCATGTTTCGCAATGAGTCCATCTGGCCTGCTCGTTCAAGTTTGGCACGAACTCTTCGCGGTGAATCGTTTTGCTGCATCGCAATTCGAGCAATTTCAATCTCGTAATCTTGCGGTTCGTCTTCAACCGTTTCCTGTTCAGCGATTCGCTCAAGAATGAAGTGTTCTTTGAGGAGCATTTCGGTCTTCTCCAGGATGTTTTTTCGTAGCGTGTTTTCACGAGCAACGAGTTCCTGCTCCGAGAATCCGCTCGAACGCATTTCCATAACAGCTCGATCAAGTTCGCGGCCAGATTGGCGACGTAAGAGATCCGGTGGCAATTCCCAGTCAGCCGACTCGGTTAGAACTTTGCTAATTTGATCTCGAATTGTTTCGCGTTGTGCATACTGAAGTCGTTCTTCCATTGATGAGCGAACGAGCTCTTTCAATTTGTCGACAGACTCAAGGCCGAGTTGGGTCGCGATTTCTTCAGGATTTTTGCTTTCCACTCGTTTCACGTCGAGCACTTCGAAGTCGACTTCGACTGTTTTTCCGCGAAGATCTTCGTTCTCAGCATGTTCGCTGATCTCAACATTTGCGGTTTTCGTGTCTTCAGCCTTGGCACCAATCATCAGCTTATCAAAGCCTTCGATCGTAGCGTCAGAGAGACTAAGCGTTGGTCGAACCTGAACTAACTGTTCTTCGTTGGTGTTGAGTTCTGTGTCTTCGAACCGGCTTGTGATATTGCAAACGACATGGTCGCCAGCCTGAACGGCTTCGTCGACGGGAGCTAGGTCGGAGAACTGTTGCGAGAGATTACCGATGTGTGTATCGATGTCTTCGTCTGTGAATTCGCGTTCAGGTCTTTCAAGAGAGAGGCCTTTCCATTCAGGAAGATCAAACTCGGGTCGAACTTCGATATTGAATTCGTAGGTTAGATCACCCTCTTCTGGAATGACGACCTGCTCAAAATCAAGATCCGGTTCACTGATTGCAGAAAAATCTTGTGAGTCGCTTACCTGAGAAAGGCTATCCATCAGGATAGAGCCTTTCACTTGGCCGGTGAGTTGTTTGCGAAACTTTTTCTCGACCAATTGGCGAGGAGCTTTACCGACGCGGAAGCCAGGTACTTCAGCGCGGGGTACAAGTTCGTCGAACTGCTTATCGAAATACTTTTCGATGTCCGAGCGTGGAACCGTAACAGTGACGTGACGTTCGCAGGCACTTGTTTCTTTGACCTCAACGGCAAGATCCAGTTTTTCTTTTTCTTCAGTTTCGATGGTCTCAGTATTCACAAATCTTTTCCTTGGCAGGAGACTTGGCTGTCGTTCCGGTTGTTGGAACGGTCAGCGATTCAAATTATTTATCGTTTGCCAAGCAGTTTGCGAATTTCAAATTAGAAATTCAGTTGCTGCCGGGCACTTAATGTGTATTCGTTCGAACCTGAAGCATTCAACAATGGACGTGAATTCAACGAGTCCAACAGAGTTTGAGAAAGCCTAAGTGGATTTCTATCGGGTTCGACATTGTAGCCAATCCGATTGGTTTTTATAGGCCTTTTGGTCATGAAATTAACCACAAAGCCATTTTTAGAGCAGTTCAGCCGATCGGCAGTCTTGGGGCGTGCCACCGCGGTGAGGGAAAAGAGAGCGGGTGAAGGGATTCGAACCCTCGACATTCACGTTGGCAACGTGATGCTCTAGCCACTGAGCTACACCCGCATTAATCCATTCCAGTTGATTTTGGATCCTTGCGAGATCCAAATTCTGCAAGCTCGGATTATACGTGGGAAAATGAGTGCCGCAAGTGCTACTGTGTCCCACGCCATCAAACGGCCCGAAAGCCATTTATTTCAAGACTTTCGGCTTTTATTTTGACGATCATCCAGCCTTAGGTGGCAATAAGCTCGGATTTTTCCAAGTTTGTTGTTTTCTGGCGACTATGTTGCAGCTGTGAATTTTAGGCAAATTGTGTTCAACGTTTCTTGCTTGCTGGCAATGTGCTGTAATCTCAGGGCAAAGAACCTGGAAATTCGTCATTTGATCCTTGCCTTGAATCCCTTAAGATGGGGATTGCTCCAATAGTACCCTCTAATGGAGTGCTGGCTGCCAATGTGGTTTTTCAGCAGGTCGGCCACGGAAATCATTCTTAGTTTTACGATTTCTAGGGTATGATTCTGCTGCTACGTCTGAACATCAATTGTTGGATATCTAGGAATATATATGCTCGAAGCCAAACTCGTCGTAGTCGGCGGTGATGCTAAGAAAACCGAAGTGAGTCTAGATCTTCCGGTCGTGATTGGTCGGGGGAAAGAGGCTGGTCTCACGGTTCCTCACGCCTTAGTTAGCCGAAAGCACACAGAAATCTACGAGCAAAGCGGGCGGCTTTTCGTCCGAGACCTAGGTTCTCTTAACGGAACCTATCTCAACAATACCCGAATTGAGTGTGATCAGCCTCTCGATCCCGATCAGTTGTTGACGCTGGGTAATATTACGTTTCGTGCAGTGTATGAATTAGGGCCTGCGGCGATCAGTTCTGCTGCGGACGAAACGCTTGCCAATTTTGTTAGTCAATCAGAAACCGCTGCAATTCCGGTCGTCGAAGAAGTCAAATTCCATGAGCCGGCCAAGGTTTGTTTGCCTGTAACCTCCACGGAGGATTCGCCTCACGTGGCGGAGCCGATTCCATTGGCGTCAGCACATCAGCTTGGAAGTGGTTCACTAAGTAAGCTGCCACTGGCCGCTTCTCTTCCGGCTGCAGAAGTTGCCGAACCTGCTGAAATCGTTTCAAGCCAGCCGACGGATCCGGTTTTGTTTGAGGAGCCGAGCGGCACCAACATCCCGTCTGACACTGCCGACAGTTTTGTTGGGCGAGAAACGCTTACCGACAGTTCTGTGTTTCAATTTAGTTCGGACGACCAAAACGAACCTTCTCGGTCTGTTGAATTTCTAGAGAGCCCGTCAGAAGAGCAGCCGGAGCGTGAAGGCGGTGCTTCGTTAGATGATTTCCTCAAAAATTTCCCCAAATAGCACTGTCGAAACTCTTAGTTTAATTTTTGATGTTCAATTGTACTGTGAAGAAGAAACCACGAGTGGTTTGTTTTCGCGGTCTCTTTTTATCCCAGAATTACGTCTTTTGCGTTCTAGTGCATGGGTTCAGTTGTTAAATCTAAGATAAATGGGAGTCATTTTTTGACTTTGACTTGCATTTTCACGGTGCGTGGGAGACGATCGGGGAAACCAATTTTCAACGCAACAGGCTTATGAAACGTTCCAACGAAATCGACCGAATTTTAATTGCCAGGATTCGTTCTGGCGATTCGGATGCTTGGACGGACCTGATTGCACGGTACGAGGGGCGGTTACAGTCTTTTGTGGATAGCCGTTTGTCGAACCGATCGGCAAGTGAGGACATTGTTCAGGAGGCATTTGTTGGATTTCTAAACAGCCTGCCAAATTATGATGGTCGTCGAGCTTTAGAGTCCTATTTGTTTTCAATCTGCGCTTACAAATTAACGGACCACTTGCGACGAGAGGGTCGACGGCCTGCGATCCCGTTATCTTCTGGATCGGATTCAAGCGGCCAGTGGCAGCTTCCAGGAACTGCCCGTCCAGCCAGCAGCATCGCTCGAAGCGTCGAGCGGAAGCGAATCGAAGAGGATGCAATTACTGAAGCGATTGCGGCTCAAGTTGATAAATGGCAGGCGAAAGGCGATTGGGAGAAACTAAAATGCATTGAGTTGTTGGTTGTCCGCGGTTACGCCAACAAAGAAGCCGCAGAAATTCTGAAGATGACCGAACAGCAAGTTGCCAATTTCAAGTTTGATTTTCTCTCGAGATTGAGAACATTGATCAAACGACAGGGCTTGTCTCAAGAAGTCTTTCCCGAGCTCTACCAAGACTAGGGTTTCATTGTGTGGCCTTCCATTGTCTGGCGTTAAGCCGTGGCCATCGTTTCTTCCGGGCGATTTCTTGGTTGCCGCAAGGGAAGATGGTGGTAGGTCAGGAAGACGAGCCAGAACCCCGCGGCACAATAGTAGAATGAATAGCCCGCGTGGTTAGCTACTAGTGACTCGAAGCAAAAGTCTAGAGTTAATAAGGCGTGAATGCTGAATTCAAAACGATTCCGAAAACAGTTTTGAAAAACAAAGCAGCTTGAGAGCCAGATCGCAGAAAACGCCGCGCCGAGTCTTTGGATTTGCTCGGCATCCGAGGCGTTGAGCAGGTAAAAGAAAGTCAGGTAAACCGCAAGTAGGTAAATACTGAGCAAATACCAAGTGGCTTGTCTCAAAACGTTGGTCATTGCGGTTCGCCTTATTGATTGTTTTGGGAAGACAACGTGGCCGTTTTACCGCAGCAAGTTCGCCGGCTTAACTGAGGAGAGCGTACTTCGGTTTGGTCTATGTCTCTTCCGGAGTTGCTAAAACTGGATAAAAACAGGTTTGGTTTTTGGCTCGCAGTTGAATCGCTTCGTTGGGAGCAATGCAAGAGTCGACCCGGTTGATGTCTTCGAGTGTTTGCAGAACCGTCTCAATTCCAACTTGGTCAGCCCAGAATAAAATCCCTCCATGGTGAGCGGGGAATCCAAAGCCCTCGATGATGCACAGGTCGATGTCTCGAAAGTCATCAACGATTTCCTCTTCGATAATTCGAGTGGCCTCGAGCACGATCGCAGAAAGGATTTGGGTGACGATTTGTTTTTCGTTAAGCGTTGAATTTTTGTCTTTGTCGTTGCGATAAATTTCAATTATCGAAAGCAGGCTGTCGTCCCATTGTCGTTCTCCCTGCACGTCTGGATAGGCGTAGAATCCTTTTCCTGTTTTACGACCAAGGAGACCTGATTTTACTAGCTTTGGAAGGATGGGGGAAAGTGTTACGCATTGCGAACCGGATTCCCACATCGTGCGCCCGGCGTAGAGACAGGTGTCGGTGCCAATCACATCGATGATTTCAAACGGTCCACCGGGAAAACCAAATTCTCGCATTGCAAGATCGATGGTTTCAATCGAGGTTCCATTGGTAAAGATACGAAGGGACTGATCGATCAATGCCGCGAGCAATCGGTTCACAACGAATCCCGCGCCGTCATTCATGGCAACTGGCATTTTCCGCAAGGATTTTACAAATTTGACGGCGGTTGCGATTGTCTGTTCAGATGAATTTGGCCCGCACACGACCTCGACCAGCGACATCAACTCTGGATGGCAAAAGTGGATTCCACAGAATTTTTCTGGTCGTTGGAGATGGTTTGCGAGTGTTTCAATTGGAATTGCCGATGTGTTGGAGGCAATGACGGTTGACTCGTCGACAGCGGATTCAATTTTTTGAAGGACTTGCGATTTGACCGACGCTGTCTCAACGACCGATTCAATTACCAGTTCACATTCAGCCAGATAGTCGTAGTTTTCACAAGACTGGATCGAGCGTTCTGGGTAATCGCGCTCCAATTGACCAGTCACTGATTGTTGGGTTTCCGTATTTGCATCGAGCAGCATTACGTCGAGACCTCGTTTCAAGCAGTTCTCTGCGATGGCCTGTCCCATTAGTCCTGCCCCGACAATCCCCACGGTATGAATTTTCGTTGGCGACAATTTCATGTCGACCAAGCCGGGTTGTTTTTTGTTGCGATCGATCAGGAAAAAATGATTGATTAATCCGCGACTGGCGGGACTACCGTAGACCTGGGACATCGCGACCGACTCGGAATTCCAAGCTGCTTTGATCGGCAAGCTGGCCGATCGAGTCATGTGTTCCAGTGCTACGGTCGGTGCAAATGGAAAGATCGTTTTGTTTTCAATGATTCGTTTGCCATGCTTGAGCACGATCTGTTCCATGTCGCCAGCGTTTTCGACTGGCCCCATGATTTTTTTTCGGTCGAAGATAAACGACTCAGAAGTGGAAACGCGATGGATCATCTTAATCGCTTCATCGATCAGTGATTCCTGTGGCACGATCGCATCAATTAAGCCGATCGAACTTGCTTCGCTGGTGGAGATCAGTCTTCCGCTGGTGACCAAGTCGATGGCGGCATCGAGGTTGGTGATCCGGGGAAGCCGTGCGGTGCCAGCCCAGCCTGGCACTAAACCTAGCTTGACTTCTGGTAGTCCCAAGATTGTGCGGCGATCATCTGAGGCAATTCTTAAATCGCACCACATGGGGAGTTCGAGTCCACCCCCGACGCAGGCGCCATGAATGGCGGCAATGGAGACAAATGGACAGCGGCTGAACCGCGCCATTACCGCCCTGCCCCGTTGGCAGAATTCAACAATTTTTTTCTCGGGCCAATCGAGTGTTGCGGCAATTCTTTTAAGATCTGCACCGGCGACAAAAATGGTCGGTTTGGCAGAAATTAAAATGACACCCTTGAGTTCTTTCTGCTCTGCCAGTTCGGCCATCGTACGATCGAGCTCCGAAAACAGTTGCTCGTCCAAAATGTTCGCCGCTGATTCCGGCGCATCCATGGTGATCATGGCGATGCCCGTTTGCGGGTAGGTAACTTCGGTGATCGTATTGATTGGGTTGGGCATGTTTTGGCTTTACGAAATTTCGTTTTCGAATATCGGTCTTCGAACGCCGGTTTCGAACGACGCCTTCGAGCGACGTTATCCTAATTAGATCTTTCTGTTGTTTAAAGAACGTCGTCGACCGAAAACATAGAAGTAGGCGGTGTTTCTGTTATATTTCGTTTTCGGGTTTGAACTAAGAAGTTTTTCGTGCTGCACGGCGGCATGGACGACTTGCGAAGGTAATTAACGTAGTGAAAAGGCGAGCAAAGTGAAGAAACTGAAGGTAACGGCGTCGAAGTTATTGGTATTTGTTGTTCTTTTGGCGTTATCAGGGTGTAGCAATTCCATCGGGAAAGGGTCGGGCGAGGAGAACTCTCCCGCTGACTTGGCAATCGGTACCGTTGATGTGGAGATTGTGTTTGGTGCTGAGCGGGAAGCCATTCAAAGCCAAGTCGACTGCATGAACGATTCCACTGTGTTTTCCGTGCTTCAGGCAGCCTCGAACAAAGGCGGATTTGCTTTTGAATCGACCGGCGTGTTGAGGGGGGATAAATTCATTACCTCGATTGGAGGAGTCAAGAATCTTGCTGGAGATGGCAAAAATTGGATTTATCGAGTCAATGGAGAGCTCGGAGATAAAGGTTCCGGGGTATTTGCCGTGAAACCTCAGGACCGGGTTGTTTGGTCGTTTGGTAAATATGAACCAGAGTAATCCGATCTTAAATCGGTGGATGTTTTCTGAAGGGGATGTTTTGAATCGAATTTCCGGGGGTGGATCGGGCGTAAATTTTGGGACTCCCCCAAACTCGCATGGCGAAGCTTCAGCGGGTTGTTATACTACGGACTCAAATTTCACCTCCGTTTTACAGCTAGTTGTCTCGCACACGAAGCGAGATTTTGAACCATGAAACAGCCTCGATCAGAAAAGTCAGTCTTCCAAGCTTGGGATCAAGAGAGATGGATTCAAATTGCTTTTTTTGCAGCTGTCGTTTCCATTGGCGTGGCTAGTCGGTTTTGGTTAGTTGACTGGCCGAACGTCAAACCGGTCGCCGCTTTAGTTTTGTTCAGTGCTTTCTTTTTTCGTCGCTCCGCCTTTGCGTTGCTGGCCTTAGTTCTAATTATGGCGATCAGCGATTGGGGTATTGGAGCTTACGATTGGCGGTTGATGGTGAGTGTTTATCTCAGTCTTGCGGTTGCTGCCGGTTTGGGCTGTTGGGTGAAATCGTCCGTGAATTCGAACGCACCTTCGCGGATGGGCGTCGGGCAGATTGGGCGATTTACGATCGCTTCGTTAATTATGTCAACAGTTTTCTTTGCGCTGACTAACGGAGTGGTGTGGTGGTTTGGTCAGTGGTATCCAGCGAGTTGGTCGGGGTTGGCAAGTTGTTATGCTGCTGGTTTGCCGTTTTATCGGGCAACGATGATTGGCGATTTGTTTTTCACGGGTGCTTTGGTTGGCGGTTACATGGCGGTGGATGCAATCTGTACCCGGGCGTCGCTCTGGCAAGATGAAATCGCGATCGCTGTTTCTGATTCTTAAGAACTCGTGTGTTCGCTGGCAGCAGGCGTCGCTGATCGCGAGAACAGTCCATTAGGCTCCCCTTGGCACGGTTGAGAATCGTGCGTTTCTCCCGCGGTATGTCTTCCAGTTGTTCGATTTCCGGCAGTGCCCGTTCCGGTTGTCCGCTTGCCATTGTGAAGTTGACGTCAGTGTAGGGAGGATTGGCGTCGCAAAAGGCGGGTTCTGGAGCTCGGTTTTCGAGTTAAGCGCAGTAGCGATTGGCACCGGGCGGCAATTGTTTGCATAAAAAAACCTCCGACGGAATCGGAGGTTATTGAGCCTGTTCTTTGGGCGAATGGTCGCCAGCGATTAGTTGCTGGAAATTGATCGCCGCGAATTAGTTGGTCGCCGCGCCGAGAGGGTCTGCTTCCGCAGGGTCCTTCTTGCCCAGCAATTTGTCAATTTTCTTGCTTGACTCGTCACACAATTCAGCGAGTTGGTTAGCCACGCTTTTGGGTTCGGCATCCTCGTCTTCTTCATCCGTTTTTCGGGCGTCGAGGTCGACAATACCGACATTGGAATCTTGCAGGAGTGAGGCGAGTTCGCCGTTCACTTTTTTGATGAGATCTTTACCTGTATCATCGACCAGTTTTGCCATGCCGCCGGTTCCGTCTGCACCGCCTAGGATTTGCGATGTGGTAAGGGCAATGGTTTTGATGCGTCGCCGAAAAACGTTTAGTTGGTAAACGGGCAGTTCGAGGATTTCACCCGCTGGCATTTCATTGCTTGCACCAAGGCCACCGGTGCCAGCACCCATGCCCGCGCCCATACCCATACCCATGCCGGAACCGCCACTAAATTTACCACCGCCCGAGCGACCGCCGTCAGTGCCGCCGCCACCTGCGCCGCTGGAGCTGGAGACTGATGCTCCGCTGGAGTAGTCGGTTGGCGTCGCAATCAGATCGAGATCTTGGAAGAGAATCTGGTCGTAAACAAGTTGCTTGATCGCTCCGTCGATGGCTTCCGACTCTTGTAGTAGTGCCGAAGACGCGAACTCGGCAATCGCCTTGGTCGCTGCGAGGCTTTCGGCGGCGTCGTTGCCGGCTAAATTAAGTTTCCCGATGGCTTCCATGGCGTCGAATTTAACCCAGAAGCCTGTGTCCTTGGACTGAATGACTGAAACCGCTTTTTTGAGCGTAGTGGCCGCCCCTAGTTCGCCAAGCAGTTGCATGCCGCGTCGTTTGAGCCAATAGCTGAGGTCGTCTTGGCTGGGTGCGTCGAGGTACTCATTTCCCTTTTCAGTCAGGAAAGTTTTGTCGGCATCGGTTAGCTGACCGTTGTTGGTGATGTTGTCAATTTCTACGTGGCGCTGAATTCCGGCGAGAGCTGCAACTTTTAAGAATGCAGGTAAGTCGGCGGATTTTAGGATGTCGCCAAGCGAATCAAAAGCGGATTCAGAAGGTACCGGGAATTGAGGTGGTAACCGCACACCAGGTGTTTGGTCAAGCATTCCAATTAGGTACACCATGTTTAGTCGAGCAGCTGGGTGAAGTGAGTTGTTTCGGTAGGCCTCGCGAGCCTGTTGAATTGTCAAATCAATAAGGGCAGTTCGGGCGGCGGGACTGATTCTCGGATCAAAGAAATCTTTCAGGAATTTCGCACGCATGTTGCCGAGTTGAGAGAGCACGCGATTGTCGACAATGGTCATCGACGGAAACACGTAACCTTTGAAGTACTGTTCCACGAGCGGGTTGTCCGCCGGGCTTCCACCGCTGGACAGCAGTGATCGGATTTTTGAGAGGTCATCTCGTTGATTCTTTTCGCTGGCTCGGTTCGCCTTTTTGGTGGCATCCATCTGCTCTTCGTCGGCGTCGAACGGAGGTAGTTCGGTCGCGTACCGAGGGTTCATGGGGATGGATTCGAACTGAGCCAACGCAGACTGGCTACAAACGGCAAGTGCAAGCACTGCAGATCCGGCGACAATCGCTTTGATCATTGTATTTGTCAGGCTGGATTGGAAACCGGACGTGAAAGCCGATTTTACGAAGTTCGAAGGACTGGAAATGGCCATGAATGCCTCAAGTGGGGAAAGCGTCGCAAAAGAAAACTCGATGAACGGGGGTTTGCTCCCCGTACCGTACACATATGTCTATTTCTAAGATACTCGTTGAACGAGCAAATTGTCAATTTTTTGTGGCTTTTCTGTCCGATGTGCAACGATTGAAGTCCGAATAATTCGTTCGCATTGATTTGGCTTTGATCATTGAAAATGCTGGCGTTCTAAAAACTCGAACAATGGTCCGTTCAAATTGAGGTTTCGGAAAAAAACGGTCGTTCCTTATATTCGTTATGTCGGGAAAGCGAAATTTATGGGCTTCGCCCCCGCTACTGGACATTACCGATGAAACAAGAGTAAAAGGGCGAGGCTTATGCTGCTGGGATCCAAAAAGATGCGAGTGATTTTTGGCTGGAAGATATTGATTCTTCTGTTCTTTAGCGGGACTTTGCAGGCTCAACAGGGCTCATCGCAATGGAAGGTTCAGGAGCAACGGCGGGCGGCTGAGCTTGCTGAAATGGAAGCGTTGCGAAAAAAACTTGGGGGCGGTGTGGCGGAATCGCTCGGTGATTTGATGGATCCCGCAGTAGCCCAAAAGGAATTTGCACTCGAATTGGAGAGACTTTCCGAGGAGGGTGGGCCAGCACCGCTTGTCAAATCAAAAAGCGATTCAACGAAAAGATTGATTCCCTTGGGGCCAGCTCAGGCTGTTGGAAATCACGGCTTGGGTGGCCCCCGTCTTTTGGAGCGATCTCCGCGTTCCAAGCTCACGGGGCGTTCGCTGTACCAGTCCATTGCAAGGAAACTCGACGGGATTACTGCCGATTTGGAAGAGGCTGGTTGTTACGAGGAAGCGGATTCGATGCGCGATATGGCCGAGAGCTATTGGAAAAACGCTCGCAAACTGCAGTCAGTTCGGGCGAAGTCGGACCTGCTTCGTGTGCCGCAGAGCGTTGTTGATGAAAAAAAATAAGCTTCCGTTCGCTGAGTTGATTTTCGTAATTTGGCGAATTAATGAGAAAAGCCGTTTCAGAGCGTTTTTGGGGCGAAGAAACCGTATTTGATTGAGCTTATTCCTTGATAAAGTGAAGCTAACCGTTCGTTAGACCGTTATAATTGATCCATGCGGTCTAAGTTTCCACAGGCCGATCGGGGTTTTAGGGGACTGTATCAAAAGATTTGATCAATCCGAGAACTCAATCGGATGGGGATTTGATTGACAAGGATGACGAAAATGGATCAATATACAGTTGATTTTAGATATGAAATAAGGCGTCGCAGTTGCTTCACGTAAAACTGAAACAGGCTGCGAATCGAAAGCTCAGCGAGATATGGCAACAAACAAAATTCAGGGGTTTGTGAAACTCCTTCTAGATTCTGGCTCGATCACCCAAGACCAAGTCGTCGATGCCGAGAATCTGGCAAAACAGACCGACCGGGCAATTGCGCAAACGTTGGTGCAACTCGGTTACTCTACCGAGGAAGAAGTAATGCGTGCTCTGGCTGAGCATAACCGCATGGAGTATGTCGACCTTAGTGAGGTCGAGATTCCGGAGATGGTGATCGAATTGATGCCAGAAGCGGTCGCCCGTGAGAATATCGTTTTGCCGATGAGCGAAGTCGACGGTGGACTGAAGGTTTTGATGAGCGAACCGGGCGACGTTGATACGATTGAGAAACTGAGGTTTATTCTCAATCGAGACGTGACCGTCGCTTTGGCGACACGATCGAGTATTACGCTGGCGATCAACCGCATGTATGGTCAGGTCGAGGGTGAATCGGCTGACTCGATTTTGCAAGAATTTACTGACACGGCGATCGACTTCACCGAAACAGTTGACGATGACAGCGGCGGCGATGGAAAGGGTGACGAGGAGTCGAGTGCCCCGATTGTGCGTCTGGTCCAGTTGATGATTACCGAGGCGGTGCAGTTAAGGGCTTCTGATATTCATGTTGAGCCGTTTGAGGATCGCGTCCGGATTCGTTATCGAATTGACGGTGTGCTTCATGAGCGTGATCGCCTGCCAAAACGCCAGTTGGGTGCGATTATTTCCCGCATCAAAATTCTGTCGTCGATTGATATTGCCGAAAAACGCCGCCCGCAGGATGGACGAATTAAGGTCAATGTCGGTGAGAAAGAGCTGGATCTTCGCGTTAGTATCATTCCAACCAGCATGGGTCAGTCGGCTGTGTTGCGATTGCTCGATAAGGACAATATTCGTATTGGTGTTCGCCAGCTCGGATTTTCCGAAGAGATGTATAAGAAATTTAACAATCTGATTCGCCGGCCAAACGGAATTATTTTGGTTACCGGCCCGACCGGTTCCGGAAAAACGACGACGCTCTACGCTGCACTCAATGGCCTCAATCGGCCCGACCGAAAAATCATCACCGCCGAGGATCCGGTCGAATACTACCTCCCGGGAATCAATCAGGTGGAGGTGAAGCACCGCATTGGTTTGGACTTTGCCAGGATCATTCGCTCGATGTTGCGACAGGCTCCGAACGTCATTCTCGTCGGTGAAATGCGAGATGCCGAGACGGTTTCCATGGGAATTCAGGCCAGTCTAACTGGACACTTGGTATTCAGTACACTGCATACGAACGATGCGCCCACTGCTGTAACGCGGATGATTGACATGGGTGTGCCGGGATATTTGGTGGCCAGTAGTGTGGTCGCGATCTTGGCTCAGCGATTAGTCCGAACGATTTGCCCCAAATGTAGAGCGAGGCACGTGCCTGGAGAGGCTGCGATTAAAGAGGCGGGTTTGACGCCAGAGCAGATTGAGGGCGCGACGTTTATGCGAGGTAAGGGCTGTAATAGCTGTCAAAAATCGGGCTTTCGCGGCAGGGTCGGCATTTACGAGATGCTGATCGTCGATTCCAAAGTCCGCGAGATGATTTTCGCCAATTCGCCGGCACAGGAAATTCGTACCTATGCGATGCAGGCGGGAATGACCACGCTGTATCAGGATGGAATCGACAAAGTATTGAAGGGCTTTACAACATTCGACGAAGTCTACCGGGTAGCGAAGCGAACGGAGCAAGATGTTTAGAGTGGTCCTTATGGGTGGTTATTTCCTGTTTTGAGGCGCTTTCGTGGCAAAATGGGAAGATTTTTGGACGTCGAGAGGGTGGATGCGAACAATAAGGGCGATCTTCGGATTTATATTCATTTAGTTACTTAAGAAGATCACCAATCCCTCCTCTTCTCCCGAAAAGCCACGAACAACTCACTTATCCTTTCTTGGTCCTAACTCAACGCTTCCCTTGTTCGGATTTAAGCATGCTCTTTTTCAGGGCGTCCTTTGAGCCGAGCGGTAGTTAACTGGAAACAATAAGAACCGGCACCTGTCACTGGGGCGGATGCTGGAGTTTGAGTAACGCGGTCTCCAATTGGAAATCGGTTAAACAGGAAACGTTAAAGAAAAAGACTTATGGCAACCGTACTTATCGACAAACTGCTTGAGGCCTGTGTGAAACAGGGAGCGAGCGATATTCACATTACGACTGGCCAGCCGCCGGTTTTCCGTTTGCATGGTCGATTGCGAAAACTCGAAACCAAGGTACTCGATTCTGAAGATACCGTGGCGTTGATGAAGAGTATCGCGCCGGAGCGATGTCAGCGTGAATTGCAGGAGATCGGAAGTTCTGACTTTGGATTTGCCTACGCGGACAAAGCACGATTCCGCGTTTCGATCTTCAAGCAACGCGGCGACATTGCCATGGTGTTGCGTCAGATTCCCAACGAGATGCTGCCGCCAGAGATACTGGGCGTTCCGGACATTTTCACGAAGCTCTGCATGCGTCCCCGAGGTTTGATTCTGGTCACCGGACCGACTGGTTCCGGAAAAAGTACAACGCTGGCCAGTATGGTCAACTTTATCAACGAGCGGGTTGATCACCACATCATTACGATCGAAGACCCGATTGAGTTTTATCACTATCACAAAAAGTCGACAGTCAATCAGCGAGAAGTCGGCGTCGACGTACCTTCGTTTTCTGAAGCGATCAAGCGTGCGTTGCGTCAGGATCCGGATGTGATTCTAGTAGGTGAGCTTCGCGATCTCGATACGATCGAGGCTGCTATTTCGGCGGCGGAGACGGGGCACATTGTGTTTGGCACCTTGCACACCAACAGTGCTCAGGGCACGGTGAACCGAATCATTGACGCGTTCCCCGGCCAGCTTCAGGAGCAAATTAGAACCCAGCTTTCGACGTCCTTAATCGGCGTGCTCGCCCAGACTTTGTTGCCGCGAATTGGCGGTGGACGGATTGCCGGGTTTGAGTCGTTGGTGGTGACGCCGGGTGTGGCGAACCTGATTCGCGAAAACAAAACCTTCCGAATCAACTCAGCGATTCAGACGGGTGCCAAGTTCGGCATGATGCTAATGGACGATTGTCTGTTTGAGCATTGGGTCAATGAGAAAATTGAGATGGAAGATGCCCTTGGCAAGGCACAAGATCCAGACGCACTCGCCAAACGGATTGCCACCGCACGTCGGCAGATGGAAGAGGGAATGCCGTTGGGTGAAGGTGATTTGGAGATGGACGACGAAGAAGATTACTAGAGAAAATTTAGCTCCCTGTTTTGCAACATTGAAATTCACAAACTGAAATTCACGAATCAACTAAACATTAAAGAATCAGGTGTCCTATGGCCGTCCGACGACTCGGTCAAATTTTTGTCGACTTAGGTTTTATCACCGACGATCAGCTTGAGATGCTCGTCGAAGAGCAAGCTCAGAATCCAGGTCAATTGATTGGCCGGGTAGCTGAGGATATGGGTCTGGTTTCTGACGATGAATTGATTCAGGCGTTGGGTGAGCAATTTGGACTCAATCATGTCGACATTGAAGGTGTGGTGCCGCCTGATGCTGCTCGGGAATCAGTTTCCGATGCAATGGCTCAGCTTTACCGCGTCATTCCATTGCAGCTGAATGAGAACGTTCTGACCCTTGCCACCTGCGACCCTCAAAACCTGTCGATGCAGGATGAATTGCGACGGTTCTTGGGTTATGACATTCGCTTGTTGGTGGCGACGGAATCTCAGATTCTCAAAGCGATTGATAAGTACTTTAATGAAGACTCAGAAAGTATCGAGAAGATCATTAGTGATCTTGAAAATGATGACGATCTCAAACGGGCTACTGAAGCTCTTTCCTCGGACGGCCCGATCAACCTTTCGGACGTGAATGAACTGGTGGAAAGTGCACCGGTTCGAAAGCTACTCAATATGGTGTTGTTGTTGGCGATTAAAGATCACGCCAGTGATATTCACTTTGAGCCATTTGAAGACGAATTCCGAATTCGAATCAAAGCCGATGGTGTGTTGTTCGAAATGGTTCCACCGCCACGCCACCTTGCATTTGCGATCACAACGCGGATTAAGGTGATGGCGAACCTGAATATTTCTGAGCGACGACTGCCGCAGGACGGACGAATTGAATTGATGGTCGGTGGTCACCCCGTTGACCTTCGCGTAAGTGTGTTGCCGACGATGTTTGGCGAAAGTGTTGTTTGTCGAGTGCTTGACCGTTCGGTGGTTTCGCTGGATCTCAACAACGTTGGAATGGACCCACATATTATGGAAGAGTTTCGCACGGTCATTGCGAAGCCAAACGGGATTATTTTGGTCACCGGGCCAACGGGTTCGGGGAAAACGACGACGCTCTATTCTGCTTTGTCTGAATTGAATGTGATCGAAGACAAGCTCATCACGACTGAGGATCCGGTTGAGTACGACATCGACGGCATCGTTCAGATTCCAATCAACCACGATATCGACGTGACGTTTGCCAAAGCGTTGCGAGCTATTTTGCGGCAGGATCCGGATAAGATTCTCGTCGGTGAAATTCGAGATATTGAAACGGCTGAGATTGCCGTTCAGGCGTCCCTCACCGGTCACACGGTTTTCAGTACTTTGCACACCAACGATGCCCCCAGCACGGTGACGCGGATGAAGGACATGGGTGTTCCAACGTTCTTGATTACCGCGACGGTCGAGGCAATTTTGGCTCAACGTTTAGTGCGGCGGATTTGTGCTGAGTGCCGCGAGGAAGTTCCAGTGACCGAAGACATGATGCTCGAACTCGATCTGAATGCTGAGCAATGCGAAGGAAAAAGCTTTTACCGCGGGGCTGGCTGTGCCAGTTGCAGCAACACTGGCTACAAAGGGCGTGTCGGGCTCTTTGAGTTGATGATCATGGACGATGAATTGCGTGACATGATTAATGATAATTGCAACACCGACGATTTGCGTAATAAGGCTCAGTCCAAAGGGATGCGGCTGTTGCGAGACATGGGAGTCGGACTTGCGTTTGATGGAACGACCACTGCCGAAGAAGTAGTTCGCGAGACAGTGCTGGACGCGTAACAAATCATTAAAGCGAATTACCAAACGAATTTTTAATATTTAATTTTACGAACGACCTGAAAAAGAGACTCGGCCAATTGAGCGAGTCGACCTAAGTCGAAAAGGAAACTGAAAATGCCAACTTATCAGTTTGAAGCGATGGACCCACAGGGTCAGGAAATCAAGGATATCATCGAAGCGGCAACGCAGGATGATGCCCAGGCCACGATTCGATCGATGGGCTATTTCGTGACCAAGATCGCGGTTCAAAAGCAAGCCAAAGGTGCCGCGGCCTCGTCTGGGAAAAATCGTAAATCCTTCGCGGTCGGTGGTGCCGGTGGTAAAAAGATTGTGACGTTCACACGTCAGCTTTCGATTTTGCAAGACGCGGGATTGCCGATTCTTCGAAGTTTGAAAATTCTCGAAGAGCAAGCCAAACCAGGTGCATTGAAAAACGGTCTGATTGACGTTTGTGATGAAATTGAAGGTGGAGCGTCGCTCTCAGAAGCACTCGCGAAATCGCCGAAAGTATTTGATCGTCTGTATGTCAACATGATCAAGGCGGGTGAAGCGGGTGGATCGCTCGAAGTGATTCTTCGTCGTCTGGCCGAATTTAAAGAGCGAACTCAGTCGCTCAAGAACAAGGTCATCGGTGCGATGATGTATCCGATCATGGTCGTCTTGTTCACGATCGGTATTTTGACGTTCATCATGCTGAAAATCATTCCTGAATTCCAGAAGATGTTTACCGAGTTTGGAATTGAGCTGCCGGCGATGACTCAGTTGTTGATGGCGATTTCAGATCGTGTTGTGAACCTGTGGTTCCTGTTCCCGTTAATGCCGATTGCCGTCATTCTGTTTATCTCATTGGTTTGTAAGTTTCGCGCCGGACGCATGGGTTGGCACCTGTTCCTGCTGAAACTTCCAGTGATGGGTAAGCTAGTTGAAAAATCCAATCTCGCTCGAACGACTCGAACCCTCGGAGCGTTGATCGCCTCGGGTGTTCCGATTATCGAGGGCTTGACCATTACGCGAGAAACATCCGGTAACGCGATGTACGAAAAAGTTTACAGTAAAGTGACTGACTCGATTCGCGAAGGTGATACGATCGCCAATCCGATGAAAGCTAATTCATTCCCGGCCTTCCATCCGGTGACGGCATTCTTCTTTTTAATTAGTGTTTCTTTGCCACCATTGTCCATCCTGTTCGTCAAACCGGATCTTTGGTTTTTCGTGCTTTACGGTTGTGCGTTCATGTCGCTGATTGGCGGTGCGTGGTACTTCCTGAACTACAAAAAGCCTGTGGTTGAAGATCTTGTGGTCAACATGGTTGCGGTGGGTGAAGAGACCGGTGAGCTCGATACGATGCTCTACAAAGTCGCCGACTACTACGAAGAAGAAGTTGAGCAGTTGACCGAAGGAATGATGAAGATGATCGAACCGTTGATGATCATTTTCCTCGGTCTGGTGGTGTTGTTCATTGTGGCATCCCTGTTCATGCCTTTGATCGCGATTATTTCCGGTTTGACCAGCAACAAGTAATGAAATCCCGGGGCGATTGCCCAAATGAACTGCAATCGCTCCTGGTTCCGTATAGTAAGAATTTAACGCAAGAATCCAGCCCGCTTTTCCAACCTATTGAAGAAACTCTTCCGGAGAAATGAAATGACTAATCAACGCCGCTTTCGATCGAGATCCGGTTTCACGTTAACCGAACTGATGGTCGCCATCACGGTGATCGCTATTCTGGCGGGCATGTTGATGGCCGCGGTCATTCCTGCGATGTCATCCGCCCGGCGGACAGCCATTTTAATGGAGATGAAACAGATCGAGCAGTCGATTGAGAATTTCAAAATCCATCATGGGTTTTATCCACCGAGCTGGGCCCGAATTAATCACCCTAACCTCACTGATCAGGAAAGTGCAACTCTACTTTTGAAATACATCAATCGGCTTGCCCCGAACAACCGCGAGGGCGAAGTGGTGAGTGGTACCAGCCGCCGGATTGATTTGTGGTGGCAGAACGTCGGTCAAAATATCAATCATGCCTCGGGGCAGGATTTGGTTTTTTGGCTTTCAGGTTTGCTGAAAAACAAGCAATACCCACTTACCGACGGGGTGGGGCCCGGTTCGTATCCCACGACTTATGACGATGCGACCTTGGAGCGGGATGTGTTTTACGAATTTAAGGGAGAGCAATTGGTGAAGACTGGTCTGGTTGCGTCTTACGTTCAACAGGCCAATACAGAAGCGTGGTTCCTTTACATTGATGCGGGAAGTTACGACAACGGGACTTTGTTCGACGGTTACTATTTGGCTATTGCTGATAATCGCAATGCCGCGGAGTATCCACCGGGTACGAGGTCTTACGAGAATCCAAAGACATTTCAATTGATCACTTGGGGCTTGGATAAGTTGGCATATGATTCCAACACCACGAACAATCCAACCGAGTGGGGGCAGTTAACTATAGAAGATCCCACTCCAGAAAACCCGACCGGAAGAACATTAAATCCGGTTTTAGCCAGTGACAAATACGCGTCGGACAACCTTTGTAATTTCTGTGATGGCATGCTTGATCGTTATCTGTCTGGCACCTTCGATAGTCCGGCAGTGAAATAACTGCGGCCCTGCTCTTCTCATTCCCTCCTTACGGCTCTTCGACCATGAAACATAAACCAAAAAAACGAATCATCCCTCGCGATGTCGGTCGATGTGGTTTCACATTGATTGAGTTGCTGTTGGTGATTGCAATTGTGACGGTGCTCTCAACCATGGCGTTGGGTGTGATGCGGCAGGCTCAGACCGATGCGAAGATTTCGGCAACCGAGGCGCGGCTCACGCAGGTCAATGCCATCATGGAAGTCGTGATGGAAGATTATTCGGTTCGGCGAATGCCGATCGATTTAAATGCTGTTCTTAATCCGCCGGTAACAAGGCAGATGTTGCGAGAGGCGCGTTACCAAGTGCTTTCAGAGTTGATTGACGTGGAATTGCCACGTCCGCTTTATAATCCAAACACTGAATCCTACGTGCCCAATTCAAATCGAGTTGTAAGTCCATTTTTACCCGGGCCGGGATATGTGGGGTCCGGGAATCCTACAATCGATTCAGATCCAATTGGTTTTTACCGCGACGATTCATTCTTAGGTAATTCCAATGCTCCCTACTCAGCCATCATGCAACGCTGGCAACTGCTTGCTCAGCAATATCCCAACGACTTGAATTTGCCCGGTGAGTACCTCTATCAATTTTTGTATAGCTACGATTTTGACGGAGCACCTGCGGTTGAGGCGCTCGGTGCTCAGGCGATTGCCGACACCGATGGAGATCAGTTGATGGAAGTGGTCGACGCTTTTGGCGAGCCACTCCTTTACGAGATCCAGCAGCGTGCTCCCGAGACACAGGATACTGATCAGGATGGAGACAATGACGTCACCGATCCGAATGACGACGGTGATGCTGTCCCTGACCTAGAAGATTCAGATGACGATGGCGATGGAATTCCGGACGCACGAGATGAAAACGGAACTTACGATCCGCTGCTCAGGGATGGTGTCCAGGTAATTAATAACATCCGGATCATTGTGTTTTCCAGTCGCGATACCCAGGATTTTAATTGATCCGCTAACGAGAGAAATAGAATGAAAAAATCTTTCAAAAGAAATAGCGGAATCACCCTGGTTGAACTGTTGGTTGTGATTTCCATTCTCGCTGTAATTACTGCGGTGATGCTGCCACGGTTACGAACGATTAACAAAGATCGAAATATTCGCGAGTCAGCACGGGTGGTCGGCAGTCTGCTGGCCAAGGCAAGTCAAAATGCGGTCAACGATGGAACCGCCGGTGTGATTATCGAACGGAATGAGAATTTCGTTGATGATGAAGGTGTGATGTTCGGTGCAACCACCATGTACCTGATGCGAAAAGTGCCGCCGTACACGGGCGACCTCGCGCCAGCTGATAATTTGGCCTATCCAGTTTCCGAATATGTAATTGAGGTGCCGCCCCCATTCGAGTCAGACGCTGTCCTGGTCAATGATTACATCAGCGTAAATTACAATTCGGTGAAGTATCGAATCATTGGTATCGGGGATTCACAGACGAGAACCGATGCTCAAAATGAACCTTTTAAATTACTAACTTTGAGCTCCGGAATGGGCGGTGCTGTATTGCCTTACCTGCCATCGCTTAATTCAGGGGTTCCATTTGTCGTTCACCGGCAACCGCGTAAGCTGGCCTCCAGTCGTGTTGATCTTCCCAATGGATTTTTGGTTGACCTGCGTTATTCGGGACCAATCAATGAGAATGCCAACACAGCCGGATCGTTAGTAGAACCACCAGAACCATCAGAACCATCGCGAAGTTGGTTTGATGAAATTATCTTGCCACCTAATCCAAACCTTAATCCTGTAGCTCAATTGAATATGGGGTATGCGTCGCGGACGGTGCAGATCATTTTCAATTCGAACGGCGGCGTGGATCGGGTTTACTACTACAATCCTTATCTCGACGTAAACTACGTTGACGAGTTTGAGAATCCAGCTGATTTCCCTGATGCTGATAAATTCGGATTTGGGTTTATTGATTCACGCATTCCTAACGGTCCACTTTTCTTTTACGTCTCTGAGTACGAAATTGAGTCATTGCCCAATAATGGCGTGCTTGATTCGCCGGCGAATTTATGGGTCACACTCAATAACAGTACAGGCGCGACCAACGTAGCCTCTAGCACAGTTCCAACTGATCCCAACGCTAACCTTGGCGCTCGCATTGAGTACGCCCGCGGAATTGCCAAAGAATTTCAGAGTGCTGCTCAGTAACGCTCCTCCTCATCCGGATTCCTTCCATGAAAAAAATAATAACCAACCAACCTAGAAACGGTCTTTCGATTATCGAGGTGCTGACTTCGATCGTGGTCGCCATGATTGGCGTGTTCGGAGTCATGGTTCTGATTCCTTTCGCGGTCAAACAGGCCAAGGTGGGGATGGATAGTGACGCCGCAGTCCAATTGGCGCGGAATGCGTATTCGCAGTTTGAAATTAGCGGTTACCGTAATCCTGAAAACTGGTGGATCCCGGCACAAAACCGATCTTATGATCCGGCTACCGATGGTCCCCAGATATTCGCGCTGGATCCGTTAGGCGTTATCGAAAATGGTCCTGGAACCTTTCCCTTGAATCCGATGACTAATGGAGGAACACTGCCTGCTGACTTGCAGTTTCCGGTGCTCAACCTAGCGATCCCTAATGGGCAACAAGACGAAAATGGGCAGTGGGTGTTTGGGAAGACAGGAATGACGCGTGGAGTCGCTCAAAGATTCTTTCGTGGCGGGAATGATCTTGTGTTTGGCGGTGGAGTAGAAGACCTCGACCCGCCGCTGCAAATTTTTGACCGTGATGTTAACGAGGCAGCCATGATTCGCCAGTCAAAAGGCCGGATCTCATGGAGTGCAATCGTTGTTCCCTATATCAATCAGTCCGTGACTTCGAGTAGTGATGTCTGGTCCTATAAGTTGTATATCCTCGCCTACAAGATTCGTAAGACACGTGCAGACGATGAAGACGGGCAAATGGCGGTTACGCAACTTTCGAAGGCGAACGCCGGTTTTCAAGCTCCCCTCACCAATGTGTTGATTGATCAGAATGTATTGGTGCCTGACGGTAGCCTGAAACGAGATGATTGGGTCATGCTAATCAATCAGGACCCGACCGTTGATCTTAATGCTAACCCTGAAGCTGAGCCCTTTAGTAAGCAGATCGCGTTTTGTCGCATTGTAAATTTGATGGCAAATTCAGAAGAATTGCCCGCTCCAGTCGATACGCTACTTACCTTAGACGGTCCCGATTTTAACTTCTTCGATCCGACTGGGCCGCAAGGTACTCCAACCTACATTGTTCATCTCAAGGATGTGATCGGTGTGTTTGAACATACGTTTACTCCTGAAACCGAATCCAACTGGACGGTTAATTTTTAACGCTCCCCCCTACTTCTCTCCTCACTTAGACTTCTCTCAATCCAACCGAAACCTGTCCATTGGAGGCAGCCATGAAAATCAGAAATCCGAAAAATCGTCAGGGAATCACACTGCTGTTTGTCGTCAGCATGATTGTTCTGTTCTTGTTGATGGGCACGACTTTTGTCGTGATCTCCAATGACTATTTCAAGGCTGCCAGAAAACGTGGGCAGGCAAAACTTCACACGGTTGATCATGAAGCAGTGATTCGCCGGGCGTTTTACGATGTTGTTCGTGGTCCAAGCTTACTCAATCAGTCATCTCCGTTGCGAGCTCACGATCTTCTTTCGGATCAGTACGGTTACGGATTCAAAGCGTTTGTTGATACCGTTGAAGACCAAAATGATGGCGGTGAGTCTCTCAAAATTACTCTCCGATCTGGCTATCAAGATCCTGATTTTGACGTCAATGATGACTCAGAGCGTAACCGCGTTCAAGATTTGCGAAAGCCGGATGATCCGGGACTTGATTATCTCGATCAGGAATATGATGACCCAAATGCAGCAGGTGGCAAAAGTTACCTGCCGGTTGAGCGTTTGTTCGACGGTTTGGTTTTTTCTTTCGTTTCCGGGCCGGCTACTGGATATTCGACTCGAATTGCCATTCACTCGTTCAATAAGACTACTGGAAACCACGAGTTCTTAATTCCTTTTCCCCGGGTCGGGCAGTTTGAAGGTTCGAGCGTGGGAGTCAACGGCTTAGTCGGTTCTGAGATCATTGTGAACGGTCGTGATTTTTCAGGAACCGGTGCGGGTGGCCCCAAACCGGCGGGACCGGTTGAGTTGGGCGATTCGGCACTTCAACCCAATCGCGTTGGTCAGCTTGGCACAGATTTTCTGAGTGATTATCTCGATGGTGGAAAGCACAGTCCCAACGAGTCTTACGATGCTGCTGATTTTCAGAATATGTTTTTGAGCGGCCGCGATCGAAATGGATCGGTGATCCCAAGTTTTCATAGAGAGTCATTGAGTGGTTTTGGCGGCTCTGTCGTTGTACCGGGGTTTGGTCAAGGTTCCAATAAATTCATCCCTAATACTGATGATGGAACTGCGAACAGCGAATATCTTTATGGCGGTAACCTTCTGGATGTCGATTCCGATAACGACGGTGAAAAAGATGCGGTGTTTATCGACAACGGTTACGAACTCATGACGGATGCCGATGGTAGACGTTTTAAACCACTGGTTGCTTACAAAGTGGTCGACCTCGATGGTCGTCTGAACTTGAATGCCCACGGTAGCCTGGCACAGGCGAAGGATGATTACTTCATCTCGCAGCAAATTCATAACTCCAATCTGCCACGTGGTCAGGGTTATGGGCCGCCTGAAATTTCCTTTGCGGAAATTGTGTTCAATGACGATCCTAATCGCGATGCCAGTCTTCCTTCCCTCGACGCCAATCTGAAATTGGAAAAATATCAATACTTGATGGAAGGCCGATATGGCCAAAGCGGAACTCCTGGCTATTACAACGATCCTGAACCGGACACGCTGCGGAAGCTGTTCGGCTATCCTCGCGGGGTTGTGAATTGGCCAGTCGCTGTTGGGACCGTGAATCGAGATTCGGCAGACAATGGATCGCTGTTTGCATCGAGCGCGATGGACATTCATGGTCGCTTTAGTTTTGGTTTTCCCCAGACTGCCGTTGTTATCAATGGTAATCCGATTGACGATTTTCGCGATCCGAATGTGGCTGATTTCCCTAGTGGCCTGCCCGTCATTGATATGGTCGCTTCGGAGTTTGGGAACGATTTTGAATTTGCCAATAACCCGTACGAGATGACGTTCGACTACCAGTCGGGTTCAAGTCATTCCAACACGCCGTTCTCTCCCGCGGATTTGGAGCGGCATTTGCGACCATTCGATGTCGACACGAACGTCCTGCCCCGAACAATCCCGTTTGATAGCGAAACTGACAGCGAGACAGACGCAAACAACGGTATTGTTGGAGGGATTCCGAGATCGAAACGTAATTTGATTACGACTGAGAGTTGGGATGTCCCAATGATTCCCGACAATTTTAAGGCGAAATTGATTTCTCGGTTGCCAACACTGGCAGCCGACCTCGGGCCTACCGCAACGCTGCCTGCTGTTAACGCACGGGCAGACCAGTTGATCAATGCAGGCTTGTTTGCCCCCGAGTTGTTGGCGGGTTTGAAAATGAATGTGAATCGGCCACTGGGAAATGGTTGGGACGATAACGGTAACGGGCTTGTCGATGAGCCAGGAGAGGCGAATCTCGAATCAAATCGCGATTTTACCAAATTCAAAAACCCCGGGTTCGACCTCGATCGAGATTTTAATGCCAACAGTGGTTGGAACAGTGAATCGAAGGCTCGTGTTTTATTCGCCCGCCATCTCTACATGCTTGCCATGCTGCTGTCGGATGAAGTCAATGTTGATCTCGATGGAGACACGAATACTTCCGAGTACGCACAGGTGATTGCTCAATGGGCGGTTAACGTCGTTGATTTTAGAGACCCCGACTCAATCATGACTCGGTTTCAGTTCGATCCTAACCCGTGGGATGGAACTTGGGATACCAATAATGCAAACACGGTTTGGGGCTGTGAGCGGCCTGAACTTTTAATCACAGAAACCTTCGCGTTTCACGATCGCCGAGTCGAGGATGTTGGTGCGGGTGGTGGAACGGTTGGAAACGCCAATGGCAATGCAAACGGTAATGGAAACGGGAATGGAAACGGGAATGCCAATGGCAACGCCAACGGGAATGCCAATGGCAACGGGAATGGCAACGGTAATGACAACGATTACGACAATCGTTTGCGACCGGAAGCTGGAGCGTTTATCGAACTGTACAATCCATGGACACAAAACAGCCTGAATCAACGTCAGGACCCAAGTCTCTATGTTTCGAGTAACGATAATTCCAATCAGGGAGTCGACCTAGCTCGAAAATCCAACGCAACTGGTGGCAACGATAATCGAACCCCCGTTTGGAGACTTTCGGTTGACCGTCCCGAGCGCGATGTCAACGCAGATCCTGAAAACACGATTCCCCGTCGTTTCGTTTACTTTACCGATCCGACCGATGGCGGTAACGATCCTGTCGACGACGATAACGGAAATGATGTCGAAGTGTTTTACACTGATTTTGATGCGACGGTTGTCCGACCGGGTAGCCAGACCGTGATCGGCTCACTTGGGCACGATATTGGTGGTGGTGAGTACGTTGTTCCCATGGGGCGATTAAGTAACAAGACAGTTGCTGACGAGCAGCCTGACAACCTTGATCTTGCCAATACGCACGGTCTGATTCTTGATCCAGACAATGGAATCATTAAGACATTTCCTGAAGATAATGATGTACCCAACGGTGAACGACAGACTAGAATTTTACCAATTAATCTACCGCGTTCCTTTAACGTGAGTGACAAGTTCGGTGGTTACAACACTGGGGCTGGGGTTGCGGTCGAAACGCAAATCGCCGACGGAGTTGTTTACACGCCTCCATTTGATACCCCCCTGGACGCGAATATCGATGCGAATCGCGATGATGACGATTTGCGATACATTTGGACGGATGATGGAAGCACCGGTCAGCAGTTTAGAATTGTCAAACTTCAGCGACTAGCCAATCCGTTAATACCGTTTGATAGCCAATCCAATCCCTACATTACAGTCGATCAGCTGGATATGGATTTAACTGGATTTAATGGGCTGGAGAGCAATAACAATATCAACGACGATGTTGGTCTGAACCTGACGGGTAATCTTCCTGTGGCTTCGCAAGAAGGGAATATTTCGCTCGAGCGAGGTCAGAGTGACCAAAAGCGACTTTTGTTTCAGTCGTCACGATCTGGAATCGCGGCGGGTCAGCCCGAAGCAGCTCCTGTCGTCCATAATTTTGCTCAGTACATGGTTGAATCTCTGGGCAAGACGAATAATGCCTACGTTAACGCTGCTCAGTCTCAAGCATTTGCGTGGTTGACTTGGAATAACCGACCGTTTGTAAGTCATCTTGAACTTGCAAATGTACCGTTTGCTGAATCCGATTGGCTGACTCGGAATTTCACGGAAAAGCAGGATAACTACGATCCATATTCGGGTGACGATGATATCATTCGTGGCCGTTTCCACCATTTGTTAAATTTCTTTGCCAACGATAGCGATGCAGGTGGCGGCGATCGTGCTAATCTCCATCGGATCATGGATTACATCGAGGTTCCTTCCCGGTTTGTTGGAACCAAGGATTACCTCAACACGGATAATTATCCGCAGCCCTTCAACTTTCTGTCGCGCTATCGTGTGCCTGGAAAAGTCAATCTCAACACGATCTATTCTGACAGCCCTTTAACCTCCAATCAGTCGACGATCTGGAATGGTCTGCAGGGTGGATTTGCTAGTTTAGGTGGCGGAGTGAACTACCAGAATTTTGCTGATTCTCGGGAGAATGGAAATCCTTCTACAATGCCGACTGATTTTGGAAATCCATTCCGTCCTTCGGATGAGAATGTTAATGTTCCACAGAACGTTCCGTTGGTTACCGAAGTTGGCAGCACGCTGTTGCGAAATAGCGAGTCTACCAGCATTGGTCCCGCGCCGGAGACTAAGCCGTTGTTCGACTTTGATAATACAGCGCCGATTTACAACGCGGATCGCAATGCCTATTTCCGAAATCTTCAGCGGCAACGATTGGGGAACTTGGTCACCTCGAAATCGAGCGTGTTTGCGGTTTGGGTGACCGTTGGTTACTTCGAGGTCGATGAAAACGGACTCGTTGGTGCTGAGATTGGCGCTGATACCGGCGATGTCCAACGCAATCGTGGTTTCTTTATGTTCGACCGTTCGATTCCGATGGCGTTCGAGCCAGGTAAGAATCACAACATCGAAAAAGGAATTCTTGTCGAGACGATCATCGAATAACGTTCACAGTGAACGCTATCGCTGACTTGGTTCACCGTCCCGCCGTTCGCATCACGAACGGTTGGGGACGCTAGTCTGTATCCGTTGATTCGATCTGCTGATCATTCAGCAGATCTTCCGACCGGCCTCGACGACGAATGAGGTGAGCGTCGTTTTCAGAAATCATCACCTCTGCTGGCGTCGGATGGCTGAGGAACCCAAGTGGACTGGCTGCCCGGGCGTAGGCTCCCGATTGAAAGACACCCACCAAATCCCCTGCTTCGATAGGCGGCAATGAAATCGAACGGCCGAGGGTGTCGAGTGGTGTGCACAGGGGGCCGACAATTTCAACCAAGTCCGCAGTGTGAGGCTCATCAATTTTATTGAGCACTGCTAAAGGATAGTTCCGCTTGATGGTTTGTCCAAGATTTCCCGACGCTGCGAGGTGGTGATGCATGCCACCGTCGATGACCGCATAGGTTTTTCCCCGCGAGTGTTTAACGCGGGTGACGCGGGAAACATAGATACCGGCTTCATTCACCAGGAACCGACCGGGTTCGATGATGGCTTTGGTGTTGGTGAGCCACGGGGAGGAGTCCATGGCTTCGTCGATCTCAATCAGACCTAGCTGAAAGGCGTCGAGATCGAGTTCAGTTTCGTGGGCAAAGTAGGGAGTTCCCAGTCCGCCGCCAAAATCGAGAGTCGTTAAAGGAGCAGCTATTTGCTGGGCAACGGCGTTCGCAATGGAAATACCGCGGTGGTACTGCGCCAGCAAAATTTCAGCGTCGAGAATTTGGGTGCCCATGTACAAATGGACGCCGGTGATTTTTGTGTTTTCTTGTTGTTGGATTTCAGCGACGACTGCTTCCAGAATTTCCTCATCAATTCCAAACGGAGATGGTTTACCGCCCATCTGCATTGCTCCGCCCGCGGTGTCGACAGGATTGACCCGCAGTGAAATGGATTCGACTGATTTCTTTTGGCCAGCGAGCTGATTGATCCATCTCGCTTCCTCGATCGACTCGACATGGATTTCACCGATTTCGGCATCGAGGGCAGCGGATAGTTCCGTTTCGGTTTTTCCCGGTCCGGCAAACAGAATTTGTTCGGGTTTGCAACCAGCGGAAAGCGCCTGTTGCAATTCACCGTTGGAGGCTATCTCGAGGCCGCATCCCTCCGCAAGAATGGTTCGCAGAATAGCCGCATTCGGATTGGCTTTGATCGAATAGTAAAGTTGGAACCGATCGGGAAGGCGAGATTGCAAATCTCTGATGGTGTTGGTGATCGTATCCTGGTGGTAAATAAATAGCGGCGTGCCAAACTGATTCGTCAACTCTTCTATTGAGATGTCACCAATGCACAGTTGGTGTTCACAGATTCCAAAATGTTTCTCTGTGAGGCGTGCTGCGTGATTCAATTGAGGTCGTTTGGATTTCATCAGTTATCAATTGGGTAAAACCAAAAGAGGTCAATTCACCTGAGAAGCAACTCACTTAGCATGCCGCTGCCTAAGACGGGATTTAATTTTCAATGAAATCAAAGCGTCTGTCGACGGGGGTGTTCGACTGCGGCTAGTTTGAGGAAGCTTCGTCTCGAAGCGCTGGATAATTAACTTTCCCACTGGAAGTCATAGGAAGTTCAGTGACGAAGTGGATTTCTTTCGGCACCATATGACGGGGCATTTTTGCAGTGCAATCGGCCAGGACCGTAGCGGAGTTCAGTTCCCCAGCGTTTTCCTGCGGAATCGCGAAGGCGACCAGATGTTGTCCGAGTACTGTGTCGGGCACGCCTATCACGGCAACCTGTCGCAGGGGTGCGACCTGACACAAGACGTCTTCCACTTCGTTGGGACTAATTCGGAATCCAGCAGATTTAATTTGATTATCCCGGCGGCCAACGAAATATAAAAATCCGTCCTCATCTTGTCGAACGAGGTCACCTGAATAGCAAACCAAAGCATCTTTGGGATGACCGGGTAAGGGATCGGGGTGGGGCCGAAGGACATTGGCGGTCAGATCAGGATGCCCCCAATAGCCCATAGAAACGGTGGGGCCATGGTGAACCAATTCCCCTGTTTCGCCCGGTTTGCATCGTTTACCGGTATCGTCGATCACGAGAATCTCTGTGTTGGGAATTGATTTTCCCATCGACGTCGGACGCAATTCAAGTTGTTCTGGTGGTAGATAGGTCGATCGAAACGCTTCGGTCAAACCGTACATCAGAACGATATCAGTCGATGGAATTTGCTCTTGGAGTTGACGCAACAAAGTTTGCGGCATTGCGCCACCGGTATTGGTGATATACCGTAAATGCGGAAGTGATTGTTTTCCAAGGCCTGAACTTGGTTGGGCGAGTAAACTCCACAACGATGGGACTCCCGCCAATCCGGTTATTTTTTCCTCGATTACCTGGCTAACAATCTCGCGTCCAAACCGGAATGAAATCATGACCGTCGTTGCCCCTTGCAGAACAGCGGTCGTAAGTTGGTTAAGGCCTGCGTCAAAGCTCAGGGGGAGTGCTGCCAATAAACGGTCGGTATTAGAAAGTTTGAGATAATCCGAGACGATCTCTGCGCCGGCTAAGACGTTAGCATGACTCAACATTACACCTTTCGGTCGACCCGTGGATCCTGAGGTGTAGAGAATTGCTGCGAGATCTTTTTCAATACACTGGTCGGTTGGCGATGATGGATAATTGCCAAGTGAATCCCACGAAAAAGTTTCCAGGGCATTCTGTGCATCGTCTGGAGAGTCAACAATGGTGAGTTTGAGAGTTGGGACATTCGGAAGGACACTTTGAATTCGTTCCAATCGCACGGCATCAGTAATGAGAGCGACGGCTCCACAGTCGTTGAGAATGTGTAAAACCTGATCTGGGAGCAGACCGTGGTGAATGGGGACAAAGACTGCCGATGCTTGTGCAGTCGCAAAAATGGCGAGCGGCAGCGTTGCACTTGGAGGAAGAAAGATTGCGATGCGATCGCCGCGGTTGACCCCCAGTTCTCTTAAGTTTCCAGCGGCGTTGGCGACTTGAGTGGCCATGTCCTCGTAGTTAATGCGATGGTTTTTCGCCACCAAGGCTTCATTAGAAGGATACTTCGCAGCGCTCTCGGAGAGCATGTGGTGAATGAGGTACTGCATGCTCAGTTGGATTCAGACTGCGGGTGAATCGGATCTGATTTGAGAGCTACGAGTTTCGCAATCGACCGAGCAGTCTCGAAATACTCAGGGGTCATTTCTTCGTCGGTAACAATTAATTCAAATTCCGATTCAAGAAAGTGAACGACTTCCAGAGTTCCCAGCGAATCGACGATACCGCTTTCTAACAGAGAATCATCGACACCGATTTCTCGTTGTTGTGCTAATGGGAAGGTCTCAATTAACCACTCAAGGATTCGAGTTGTCGTTTCGTCTGCAGGTCTCATGGGGAGGTTCTTCAACTGGCGGTCCAAATTTCGAATCTGATTGTATCTTAAGAATCGGTTTTTACCGAGGTGCCAAACAGCCCTCCCCCCGTTGTTGAGGGGATTCAATACAAGAGGGGGACCGAAATCAATGAAGGCTTATTTGATTCGTCCAAATAATGAGACAATCCAGAGTTACCACTCGTCTTTTCAGAGGTTCCGCAGGTGCTGCCGTGGCTCGGCGACGAGAGTGTTTTGGGGCTAAGTGTGACTAACTGGTATTCAAATCAAGTGAATTTGAATCTTCCCTTAGCGGGCCACACGTCTGCCATCAACGATTTTGTGGCAGGTGCACTCTTTTCCATAAAGGCCGATCCGGTGCAAATATCGTTTTGCATATTCTCGTGGTTTGTCACGAAGAAAACTCATCCACCCGGTCCCAAAATTATTCACGCTAATCGATGGAGAAAGTGAGCGGACGTAATGCCAGCAACCCCGCGGGATAAACATCATATCGCCGGGGTTAAGGAAGGCGTATTGAGCTTGAACTTTTGAGAAATTGGGATGACGATTGCTATCGAAATCATCCGCGTTGACTGAGCTCATGAGTGTGTTGGAGTCATATTTTCGACTTGGGTACATGTTTGAACGTTGATCCCACGAAACCAGTTTGACAAATTTCTGGCCGACGACCTGTGCAAATATGTTATCGGCCCAATCGATGTGGTAGCCCGTTACTGTCCCCCCTGGGCCGATCCAGCCTGTCAGGTGATTTCGAACCTTGTGTTTGGACATAATGCTAAAGTCGACGTCATGGATGAGGTGCGGGAATTGTTTAAACATCTCAAACACAGACAAGTATGGTATTTTTCCATCTGTAGATTTAGGAGACTGAATTTCGTCGAGGTATTCCTGGAAACTGACGGTGCGAAAAGAGGTCGTCTCCTGCATGACGTTGCCCTCTTCGAGAGTGATCGAACAATCGCTTTCGAAACTACGGAAGTAGTCGAAGGACCATGTCTGCAGAGCTTTCCAGTTTCGAGCACCTTGATGGATAATGACTGGTTGAGATGTTCTTAAGAAGTCATTGAGGAATTGTTTTTCTGTGATCGAGTCTACTCGTTGAACTTCGGTTAGCGATCCTTCGGGATGTTCACCGCTGAGGATGTTTGCTTTGTTTTGGTCAAATTGAATCA
>Ga0214479_100008_pt1 | contig 114127 bp, 90 predicted proteins | sample M1_20Mar14CPVII9_5_FD_165054 | JGI IMG/M metagenome (GOLD analysis project Ga0214479, IMG submission 165054) | Marine eukaryotic communities from Monterey Bay, California, United States - M1_20Mar14CPVII9sort6BwellE14 | ecosystem: Environmental > Aquatic > Marine > Unclassified | place: USA... | reverse complement strand
TAGTCCACAGCATCGTCGAATTGTGCCAAGACGGTTGTTTCCATACTTTTACTTTAGGTCTTCCCTACGAGGCAATAACCTATCAATTGCAATGCAATAAGTGGTTCCTATTGTCGATATATATATAATAGATAGAATTCACTCGGTGGTACTACTGCCATTGTTGAATAGAGGCCATAGGAGTGGTGGTAGTAGGACGACCATGATGCCGATTTAGTTGAGCGGCTAACTATCCAATAAGCGAGCATTTTATCCGCATCCTAGCTACTTGTATCCAACTAGATTGAGTGACTTTTGTAATTTTTGCAAATTTCCGATCTCAAGGCGACCTTCTATTGCCGGCTTATATTGAGGAGGTTGCTGTAGTGGTATCATCAAACCCAATACACCGATTGAAGCCGAGACCATATAGGCTCCATTGATGCATCGGGTTTGGTTTTACTCAATACATAAGGTGGTTTAATAATCACTCAAAAAAGATTGAGTGACTTTTAGGGTAACCAGCAGGTGGAGGTAACCAGGAACTCAAACACTGGTAGGGTAACAACATCAATAAAGTGAACATGAAATGTCTCTATAATAGCGGCGATTTTCAATAATTTGCCTCTCTCAACAATAACAGGGGTAAAATTTACCTCTACACATCATACAACTTTTATGAAACATCATATTATAATATCATATGTGTATTCTAATTCTATTACCGTCGTCATTATTTTCAAAAGTATTAGTGTATTGGATTAAATGGTGGTTGATTCCGTCTATACCACTACTTGGCATTGCAATAGTGATATACTTATACTAATGGACAATATAATAAAACTATGTATTGTTATCCTTCTTCACAAAAGAAGAGAGAGATAGAGGTGAATTGCAAATGCTACAAACTCGGTGTATACTACTTTTACATTAGGATTGGCTCTGATCCCGTCTATCCACAAATACCAGGGTGTACTTGGTGTACACAAATACTTGCCCTCTTGAGCAGCAGAATCCAGCACAACAATCAATAGTTAATCCAGTAATACTACAATCTGAATCACGGCTGCACACAAAAACGAGGATATACACAAAAGTGATGACTACTAGAGCAGCAGAATCCTCCACAACAATGGATCAATCCACTACTATCGCAGTCTGAATTACGGCTGCATGAATTGCCATGGGGATCTTTCTGGAGAAAAGAAGTATCCATCATATGTGTTTAACATCATAGTCAAATAACTCATCGTCATCTGAGTCTTCCTTTGTTTGATGAAAGGGCAACTTTGGCTTATTGCCACCGGCAATCTCGGGTGGAAACTCAACAATCATATGATCAGGTATCTCTTTATAATGATGACCAAGCTTGTTGTAATCATCTTCTTCTAAAAGTCTTGACAACCCCCCTCCTCGAAGGGCCGCTCGGGGCTCGGTATCATCATCAGCGTGTACACTGAAAGTAGTCGTAATAAGGACCAACATTAGAGTATGGACAAATGAAAGCTTCATTATATGATAGTTGTAAAGTAGTTAATATTGGTAGTAGTAGTAAAGTCGTTGGTAGTAGTAGTTGTTGATATTATTTGGTTTGGTTTGGTAATTTTATGAGACGATTCATCATGATATGCGACCGCTTCATTACCATTAACATTACACAAGAACACACAAGATGCTCATTCCCATGGATATATATAACAACAGTAGAGTGAGCTTGGATATGATTCTAGAACATAGTTCTCCTTGACTCAAATCTGTAGTGATAATAAGAAGCAAGATCAGTGGATAGGATACCATATCTTTTTTTACTAATTCCTACGTTGATTTGAAAAGATACCGTCAAAATGAGATAAAAGAGTAGTCTTGACTTAGTTCAAGGATGATGAAGCTGAGTCGAGTTAGAGTTGAGATATCAATTCAATCATCTCATAAAATCAATAAAACAACAAACAAACAAACATCAGTCAATATCAACAGTCAAAAGACCCACTGCAACAAATACAAGATACAACAATAAAGCAAATAAACACTACGTTATCCACACTATAAATACAAAGATGAAGCTTTCTCAATGCATGACTTTCACTGCCATCGCTGCAACGTTACTTTCTACTCAAACCGCAGCCAGGATGGGCCTACCTAAGGCTGATAAAGATTCAACCCAAGATCAGTATTATGAAACTGTTCTCGTACAAGCTAAGGCTGACAAGGCATCATATGAAAAGGTTATTAGATCACCTACGTATGCAGCAACACCTTACCTTGATTCAAAGTTTGTAGATAATCCAATGGCAAAAGCTGGTAAGGCTGCTCGTAGTAATGTCGATCGATATGGAACTGCTGTTCTAGTCAGTGATGTGAAGGCTGACAAGGAGGGTAGTAGTCATCACAGTGCCAATCGATATGAATCCGATCAGTACCAGGAAGATGTTGACGTTTTCATCGGTAGTCCTGGAGAACATGGAGATACATGTACATTCCCTTGGCCAAACTGTGGTAAAGGTCTAACATGTAGGAATCGTGTGACATTTCACAATCCAACCTGTTGGAAAGATGGTACATGTCGTCCATTTGGTATGAAATGTTCACAGGATAGTAATTGTTGTATGCATAGTAATGGAAGGACAGAGGGAAAGTGTGCCCGGTTAGGTGGAGCACCTTTTAAGTATTGCTACTGGTGATAGTAAGTGGGTACTTCTTTGTTGGATGATGGCCCTAGGCGGATAGTTGAATGATAAACACGAAGCAGTTATAAATAGTCTTGACTTATTAGCATTTCTATATCCTAATTTACGTATATCCTAACCTAGTATTATACAAAATAGCTCGTTCCATACGATGTTTACAAATGCTTCGGAGCTCGTAAACGCAAGACTGTCATGTAGTAGAAGTGGGTTGCTTCCCTCATTCACCCTCTGCTGTATCTCGGTTTCTTATGACTTAGAAAAACTTCTGACAGCTACTCAAGCTCTTCTCTTCTTCACCATCACCATCTAATCTTATGTACGATGCATTGAGTTTCTTCTCTATACGCTTATCATGCTTATACTCCTTCTTAAACTGCTTAATCTCAAACTCTGTATAATACAACTTGGATATGTCAGGTGTTGATGTTCTTGGTCTATAATGTATAGATGATATTAACTTGTCTGAGTTGAATGTTACATACTTCTTCTTCGATGAAGTATTAAGAAGTGGTGGAGGCGACGTTGTTGGAGTAGAAGGTCGTTGGATAGTATGCTCATCGTCACTCATTGATTGAGATAGAGGCATCTTCATTATCTGTTCATAGTAGCTATCACTACTACTACTAGAATCATCACTATCATCATCGTCGTTGTTATTATTATTCTCCCAACATTCCTCATCTTGTTGATGCAATAATGTATTGATTGAGAAGAATTGCAATGGTGATCTTCTTGTCGTCGCTTGATGATGTTGCTTGGAGTTACTTATATGCGTCGTTGTATTTTTTGTTGCAACAACTATCGGATGAAAGTGAGCCGTGGCGATAGATGGTGATGCTATCGGCCAGTGATCAGGCGTAGCTCGTCGTGTAGATGAAGAAAACATGGTTGTGTACAGACTTTGGTATTGAGTAGTAGTAGCATCGTGTAGTACTTGTTCCTCGTAGGGTTTGTTATTGATTGACATTGTTTCCATCGCCATTGTCATCATGATGGGGCACTCGATTTGTTGCGGTGGCATATTGTTAATATCTCTAGCTCTTCTCTCGGGATTCAGACCGTCAAAAGAGCACTTATATCTCAACTGCTGATCTATATTGAAGAGTTGTTTCTTGCGTTGTTTCTAAATGTTATGGTCGACCTCGCCGCCGTCGACAAATAGAGTGGCTACAAGTGCTACAGCTAAAAGTCATTTGTAGGTTCGCTTCATGACCGCGGATAGAATCTACGATCAAGAATGCCTTCAACATACAAAGTGTCTCTGGTATCCTTTAGCAAATTTTTCAATGAGCAAGCAAATCATGCCATGACGACGACTAAACATAACCGAGCTTATTATACAAACACTATAACCAAAGTCATCCCCTACTCTAACCATAGAAATCAACTAATAAATGATAAGCTAGTAACATAGAACTAATGGGCAAATGTGCCAAGGATATAACAATAGGCATGAACTAATGCCAAATTATGAATATATAAGAACTGACAACTTCCTCGACCTCCCAACAAATACTACAATGTCATCGAATGAACAGCATCAGCCAAAATCAATGAATGATGAATACAATGAGATTAGAAAAGAATGTATCCAACGTTCATTCAAATCGACACAATCATCTAGTATTAAAAGTAGCGCTACCTCGAGCAATAATGCTACTAATGTGCAATCTCAAATATTAATGGGCTCATCTAATAACAATACTACTCAACGCCGACGTAGATCAATCGATGACAACATTACAAACAACCACTCCTCTACCAATAACAATAGACTAAAACAAAATCATCGTCGTCATTCAATATCAAATAGCACACCAAATATCAATAATTCATTTGTCAACTCGTCACAGATATCGAATATATTACAAGAACATTTACTGCACTCAGCTGTAGGCACTTTAGACGACAGCAATGATACCAATCAACATAAACAAAAGTCGTCAGATGTGTACAATACAACACCACAGACTGTACACGATGCTATCAATTTAGAATTACAAAATAGAAATAATAGAAGAGATAGTAATATAAAACAGAATAGAAATAAGAGAGATAGCTCAACATCTCCATTACCACCCACTTCGGAATTACAACGTCATTTACAACGTAGCTCAACTACTTCTAATCAATCATCATCGGTAAGTCAACGAAGAGGTAATAGACAAGCAGGTAGTAATAGACATACCAGCGGAGGAAGTTCATTACGAGATTCAAATGCCACAATATTACACTCCAATCAAAAACGTACTAATCAAGGTGGATTACGAGATTCAAGTGTCACTATATTACATTCCAATCAACAACGTAAAGAAACACAGAATAGTAATCAGTTGGGTAACAATGGAAGTAGACCAAAAGAGCTTGTTGATTCGTTGCAATACTCGTTAGATGATTCAGGTAAGTCGTATGATGTTTTTGTGATGCATATGATATGAGCACATGATATGTCTTACTAACTATACGCTCTCATCTCTTCTTCTCTCTCTCTACTTTACTTCTCTTCCTCACTTCTGTAGACTATAACTATTCAAACCGTTCAGTCTCAACAGACAATTATCCATCACATATAATATCCTATGATAACAAGGGATCATCAATATTACAAAGTACATCTAGTCTAGCTAGCTTTACAAGTAATGTTAGTTACACAATGGATGTAGACTTGGCTAATGAGTTGTTTCCCGTGATGAATAATAGAGGGTTGGATGCTACTAGAAGTGGGTTGGATGGTAGTTTGGAAAGTGGCTATCATGGAGAGGGTAGTAATAGTATGAACAGTAGTGCCAGAAGCAGATCGTCAAGTCTAAGAAGTCAATCAACTAAAAGCTCGAGTATAATGGGAGCATCATTACAACGTGACTTGCCAAGTCATTGGACAACAACATCTGAATCTAACTTAGATATTGAACAACAACAACAACAATTACAAACGGCAAGTATGATACCACCACGACGTATTAACCGTACGACTACAAATGATGCTACATTACGAGAAAGTGATAAGGCATATCATTCGTTGATGAAGTTAATGTCTGATAATTCAAATTGTTTATTTGACAGCAATGATGAAGAGAGTAACTTTGTTGAGTATAATGCACAACATACAACTACGAGTCAACAGAGAGGGAGAGTAACAAGTAGTAGTAATTATAGACGGGGTAGTTCGTTAGACATTGACGGACCGTCTCCATCACCATCATCATCAACTAGTAGTAGTGGTGGAAGCAGTAGATCAAACAGTAGTACAGCTAGATCAAGGCATATCAAACAATGTATAAGAGTAATGAGTATCTTGATACTATTGACAGTTATTAGTATATTACTTGTCTATCTAATTGATGAAAGTTTATTAAATGATATAAGTACTAATGTATTAGGTAGATTTGTGGATGTTAAAGAGAAGAAGGGTAGTGTATTAGAAGAGACGACTCCACATTTGGTAACAGAGACTGCTGAAGAAGAAGAGTCGAGGCATCGGGAGATGACATTGGAGTATATAGAAGGGGAAGATCAAGCCAGGTGGCAACAACAACTGAATGAAGAAGAACAGTACGCTCTTCTTCTACCAGGGATATGAGATTTGTGAGTATACAATAGCGTGGTATGGTATATAGATGTTAGAATGGTATCACTTATAATGAGCTTAAGTTTGGGCAGAGGCATGTTTAAAGCTGATGTGTGATAGTAGGTAGAAAATGGACAGAGAGAGTTATGGTATGTGCAGCAGTATATAGTAAAGTAATAACTCTCTTCTACAACTCATTTCTTATTCCTATGATATGTATATGTATGATACGAAGCGTTTCAAGCTGCCATTGCTGTAGTATTCGATTCTTTGTATAACTCATTGGAAGGTATGGCTCTATCAAACATACTTTCCCATTTTCGTCTACCTCTAATAAATCATGCCAAACTTGGCTATATCTCTTCCCTTCTCTTATGAGCTTCACTTCTATATGATCGTGGCCTATTATTACACATCGTTGTAATATGAATCTATCTTCATTGAGCATATCATAGACCTGTTCACCACCATTCGAGCTTGTACGTAGGCCTCGTAAATGTAGAGAGTTGCATATCTTATCATCATCTTTATTGAATAGTAATGCAAAGATATCATCTATACCGTCTACAGTAACCCCCTCATCATTCTGAATCTCTATATAGTACTCAAAAGATTCTTTAACCTCATTCATCTGATGAAATCTTGTCCTTGTCTTCTTGATCATTGACATTGAAATCGATAATTGTGTATTGTGAGCACATACTATCTATCTAAGGACATATGGCGAGAACATCCATGATCAGTAGTTGTTCTTGACTTCTTATTGGGCAAGTATTCATTCTGATTAACTTGTTGGGCTTCCTCTGATGCCCTAACTCCCCCCATGTCTTCAAGCAATATCGGTGTCACATCTCTCTATTGGGCTTATCATAACAGCGGCAAAGATCTTACTTGCCCTTCAGATTTCAATAATAAGTGTCGCTCACTAATTCGACTGTTTGTAGCTGTGCTTTAGTAGTAGAGATGGAGTTGAGTATGGTATTAAATGAACACATTTCCCATGTAGATAGTAAGATTAGTGATAAGATCGATAAAGCATGAACACATTGCAATGTCTATCCGAAAGTCAAATGAACATCTCATAAAAATCAAATCAACAACAACCTGATCAAAGCATAAAACAATCAACAATACAAACTATCAATATCACACAACAACATAACATGAATCTATCAAAGTACATTCAACTATATGCCGCTCTTCTTCTTATTCTTGTCACCGCCACATCTTCCGCCTCGGCCGCCCATGTTCAATGTAATACACATGACGATATTGGCATTGGTGCTTGTCCTCGTAACAACCAAATGAGCTATGTATGTGAAGACGGCCAAAACATGTGCTGCACATGGACTAATTTACCGATTGTACGGAATCAACGTATGCAGCGTCGTGTTGATGACATGACTAGTGAAATCGATCTTCCCAAGTTTGGTAACTGTCAGCGTTACACTTACACCGGGAAACACTCTACTAAGTATGGAAACAAGAAGCAGTATCAGTATGATACCTTAACTGGAACAAGTTGGGTAGCTACCGAGATCAAGTACCCACATGGAAGGATGAGGCGTGTATTGGATTTGCCGAAAATAAATGGGTATGAACCAAGCCTCTCATTCAATGAAGACGGTACATACACGGCAAATGGAGGGTGTATAGAACGCTCTGGAGAGGTGGATATGTCTACTTCTGAATTCGAGTTAAATGAAATATCAGCCGTAATGACTTGTGATGATATTCGTGTGGACAATCAAGAACGAGCCTTTGAAGAAGCTGTTTTGAATCAAGATAATCTACAGTATTCTATTGATCAGCAAGTACTAGCATTGTATGATGAAGAGGGAGTTATGGTGGCATCCTTTGTTCCTCTAGACAAGAAGTCAAAGAAGAAGATCGAGAAGAAGAAGATCGAGAAGAAGAAGGGCGGAAACTTGCGAGTTGTCCAAGCCTAAACTGGTCCATATTCCATAGAGAAGTAGATCATAAACATTGAGTAGAAGTCTTGTCTTGTATCAAACTCTTAATCTTTATACATCATTATGTACATTATAAAACTATCTACAACTCACTAACTAGTGGCTGCCTTCTTCTCTGTACTCTACTAAACGGCAATGTCTCTCTAATCAAACTATCCTCTTCATCTAAATAACTAACTTCATATTCCATTGAGAAGTAGATAGTGATAACATTGAGTAGAAGTCTGTCTTGTGTTATCAAACTTGTAATCTATATACACTATTATACATCTATAACTCACTAATCAGTGGTTGTCTCCTTCTCTGTACCCTACTAAACGGCAACGTCTCTCTAACCAAACTATCATCTACATTCAAATAACTAACTTCATATAATATCAATCCACTATGTTCTCTAACATAACTTGTATTGACTACACATGGTGTCATGTACACTTCGTTACTATTTGGTGGACTTACATTGCAGGATGCACGTGTACCATCTGTATATTGAGTATAGGTGTGAATGTATGAGGTTTCTATTGTTGAGTAGGTTGAGCCGGTGATTGTATTTTGAAGAGTGAGCAAGTTGTCGTGGTCGTCGTTTGATGTTGTTGAAGTGATTATAGCAGGAGTCGCAAAGTAAGATTCATCTCTATATAATTCTACAATGGTTCCAATCTTGAACAGTTGAGGCGAAGTAGTAGAGGTGTTGATAGCATCGAGAGCAGATCGTACAATGAAAAAGTTATTCAATGCCTCGTGAAAAGCACGGACGGCGAGTAACGATGCGGCGCTTTTCTTATCGATATTATCTTCTTCTATGGTTGCATTTGATTGACTTACTGTGCTGTCACAGACATTTCTATTATTCGTATTATGAGATGACAGTAGTTGTTGTCGAGATAAAGCTGAGGGCATTGTTGTTGTTGATGCATTGACGACGACGAGTAGAAATTGAGCCACTGCTAAAATGATTGCAATTGTTGCCGCTAGACGTTCCATTGTTGTTAGATGCCGGTTCATCATTATAGGATTGCAAAGGAGATCAATAGTAGAAGAGTAGTAGTGTAGTATGAGAGGAGGAGAGAGGCACAAAGATTAGCAAATGCCTAGATGACACTAGTAGTGTCATCTATGACCATAAGACGGCCCACGAATACGGTAAGTATCGTCCGTTTAGATGGTACGGGGCTCACGATATTTTTGCCTTTTTGCATTGCAATAGTAGCTTTGTTCTTCTTCTACTCCTTGCCTAAGTTAAAGCGCACCAGTCTCTTTATCGTCATATACTTTTGATGTTGCTATTGTTGTTGTTGTTGGTAGCAAGTGGCGCGGCGTTGGCAGAAGAAGTATCATCGTCGTCGTGGGAGGGCACCCTAAACTACACAGCCTACAATGAAGAAACATGTCAAAATCCAATTGCAAATGGAATAACTACCTAGATATTTAAATTAGATGTAGATGATTCCAAGTTACCAAATGATATATCCTTCTTCTGTGAAACTGATATTATTGGTAATGCAACAGTTTATACCAAGGTAGTATATAGTGGATGTAATACACAAGATGAAGGTACAATATCTTTCAACTTCATCTCTTGTAATGATGCATTATGCTCAACATGTGAAGACGATTGGAGTCCAGAATTTACGGGATATATGACATTTAATACTGCCCGGACGTTATATAATAATGTTGATAGCTGCTTTGAATATACCGGTGTTACTATTGATGAAGAACAGACTGCTGATTCGGCCGTGGGTGATATTCTAAGTGATACAAATACAAGTAGTACCCTAACTGATGCAACGGCGGTGGTAGTGCCATCGGTATTTCAAACATTTGGTACTGATACTGATTTAGATACATTGCAATCATATTGGGATGTAATGTTTGATAATTCATGTGTCTTTTCTGATGCAGAAGTGAAATCATTCATTACTAATGGTGAGTCGGAAGTTAATTGGTCAGAAAGAAGTACTGTGGATGAGGATGATTCTAATACTACAAATAGTACTCAAGAAGTTACTGGGGATTGGAATGGAAATGAAAAGGTATCGTCGGCAGTTCCTTTCGGTATTGGCAGGGTTATAGGTTTGGCTTTATCATTTGTTATGATTGTATATTAATATTGAGAATCATCTCCCTGAGACTGAGAGTCGGAGAGTACTACAAATATAACACAGCAATGAATGATGCTAGTTTAGAAATCCATTACTTAGTACTCCTTTGTCTCAATGAGCCTATGAACCTCTTCCGCCAGAACAGTAGGCATATACTTTGATAGATAATCAACACTCCTCCCTCTCAATGTTTCCATACTTAGCCATTCCGCCTCCAAACGAGCTTCATAGATTGATGTGTCACTATCGACTCTGCCCAGATTAACAGCAGCTGTTCTCAGTAGTCCGCCAATTGAGTTAGTATCATGATCTTTATTATTGTGTTTTGCTGCCTCAATGAAATCTGGATCCAACTTCTTTCTTTCATAAAATGCTCTTTGCCTTAGATGCATAGCACGTTTCTGCGCACCCGCTTTGAGTTTCGCTTTTGCTTTGCGTCCTACAGCAAATGGAAAGATTGTTTGTATGATTCGTGGCATGTGATACCATTCTAATGAACCAGCGGCCAATATCTGAACTCTTGAGACTAAATTCCGTGGGGTTTAATGAAGGAGGTTATGCCAAAGAGTTAGTATTAGTAATTTGAACAGCAGATCGTACAGTCCACGTCCTTACCTTTCAATCCCATCATCCACAAGATTAATGTGAAACATATTGCAACAACAGTATCAGGGATATGCGGACTTAAATTGCAATAAAATCCGATTAGGAATCCAATCATATTGAAGTTCTGGTGTATATTCAATGAGTATGTGACATGTGTATCTTGCACATTCATTTCATGAAACAACAATCTCTTTCCAAACTTACCACAGTAAAACAATACACCATATGAGTAAAACTTAAAGCCTCTTTATTATTGAATACATAATCTGGATTTGAGCTGCTAAAGTTGACTGCCGATATCCAAAACCATGCCCCGAACAATGTAAGAATCTATGTATACATATTGGGGATGAGATTTTTCAAGTAACATCGACTGTATTCAAATACATACACCATACCCTTACCATGTTACACCCAAGCGCTGTGTATAAAAAGGTTGAGGCATATCTATTGAGTTGAAAAGTAGAACATAACTCTTCTCACACAGTACATCATTATAAACGTACCGATCGACATTAAACATTCAAATAATCTACCAACAACTACAGAAGGAGACCCATCTCCACCATATCCTTTATAACTACCCCATTCGTATATGATCCACACTGCATTAAAGAATAATGTACCAAATATTGTATATGCCTCAAATAACATGATTATACGCTCATTTCTTATCTTCATAGGTTCCAATAATAATGCATACCAAAGTGAATTAATATCATGCAAAGATTGCATACTACTATTGTCATTATCTTCTTTAGATTGAAACCATGACATTCGTCTATGACTTCTTGTATCTCCGTCTTGTTTATTAGAATCATTGTTACTACTATCTCCTCCAACGAATAGAAATCGTGCTAATGATGAGGTAGGATTAGATAATGCGTCCAAAATAAAGTAGGACTGTCGTAATGATTGTGGAGTTTGAAATGTTGCAGCAGTAGTATTATGATTGCCACCAAAGAGAGATCTTGGATTATCTTTAAAATCATCACTATCAGAATCATCATTATCTTCACGGATATGTTGTCGATTTAGACGACGAGTTGACATGGCCATCTTTCCCGAGCCGATGCGGAGAAGGTATTTATTTTTATGATCACTTCTTCCGATTTGAACAAGAATATAGTTAATTGCAAGCTGCAAGATAGCAACTATGAAATCTACTATCGTCGTTGTTTGTTACCAATAGTATCTAATATATAATTACGTCTCTTTCCTTACTGCCGTTATACATTATACTGTTAACCATACATATCAAAAGCAGTGTAGGGCATCATCTATCAAATCCATTTGCAGACTATGCGATTGAATAACGGTGGCCCTGTGATGCTATATTTAAGCGATCAAACGGTTCTTTGAATCCACGGTGCGTTTATGCTTTTCTTTATAATCGCCGCCATGATGATATCCTCTGTGCAACCCTGCTATCTCTGATGATTCTACCAATTATATTATAATGATAATGTTCTTCCACATTATTATGACGTTATCGGTGCCGTCTAGCTCTCAATAGTTTGAGTATTGCAATAAGAACACATCATATGTTCCTTGATGCACCTAGCGCTCAATATCACATCAGTCTTCTCTCTTTCTACCATTCCTAAAAAGACGATAGATAAAGAATGAATATAATAGTGATCAAACAGCTGCTTCATACGAGTTACTGCAATCAAAGAAACATCGACGATAAGTTCTTACTCTTCTTTCACAAAAGCAAGACCATGGAATGATATTATGCAATCATCTTGAGTGTTCGTGCTTTGCAATATACTCCTTCTACTATTGAGGTATGAATGATTGGTAATCATGGTCATATAAAACGTAACAAAAGCCAATTCTATATATATAAGATACAACAATATGCAACGTCGGGCGTCAGCTCCGTGTAGTATCAAAGCTTCTGGTCACATTTCGACGACGGCTAGGAGCTCTTCGATATCGTCATGGATGAAGTCGAATACAACAACAAAAGTAAATGTTATCTCTAATAATGTTGGTGACCTACCAGTCGTTCAACAGTTGAGTTATATTGCAATTAAGAATGATAAAGAACTCAATGATGTTCGGCATAAGAAGAAGCATAAACGATCCCCGCATCATCGACGAGCTAGAGCAGTATTAATGGGAGCTATTTTGGAATATAAACCAATGAAAAGAGATGTCTTACCCAGTTACTATCGATACACAATGTAATGTGGAGGTGTCAGATGTATATGATATGAAATGAGATATGCCTATGCAATCATCATGTATAAAGAGAGAGAAGTGAGAATACCTTTGGAAGGTTATGCATAAATAGAGATGTACATATATAAAGATAAATAAACACTTGTTTTGATACATGAAAAACTGTAGCAAGACAGCATTTATTTGTATTATTATATCTTTTGCATCTATAGAGAAAGAGAAACTTAGTGCTCTTTTACTTTTATGTACTTCGGTCGAGCCTGTTGTATGTCTTCTTTCCATCATTCTACTCATCCCATTGTCTATGCAAATCGAATGAATTAGCACTAGAGATACGAACTTCATGAAGGAATGATAGGTGTACCTTGTGCACTTGTGCATCTTTTTAGAGTTGCTGCATCAATGCTAAGCTACTACTTTGGAGTATGTTTACGTCACGGTGAAAAGAGTGGAAAAGTAGGAGGTTAAGCTCCCCTATATTCTTCCTCTGTGCTGAAATCCTACATATCTCTTTCGAGGCTATTTACCTAATCTCAGAGGATAACCCTTTCTAAAGAAAGATATGAGCCTGAATTGCAGTCGTAACAACCGGTAAGACAAAAGTTGATGCATTGTTACGCGATACCTAATGACGCACCCTTGGCGTACTTCAACTAGGCGTCAAACGCTCAATTGCTCATAATTTAGCTTGGCAACAAAACAGAAGGATTTATTGCAAATCAGAACTACTTCAACCCAATGAGCATGGTGGTAGAAGAGAACCATATTGTCAATAGGGTGATGAAAACCCGTCGTCATATCGTCCGTGAACTATCCTTTACATCGATGTCATCCGAAGGAGAATTATCAGCTCGAGGAACACGAGCTCTCAAACGTAGTTTGGTTGCATCGGGTGTAAAGATTGTACCATGTAGTACTACTAGTACTAGTGCTTCTGTACCGGCCTCTTTGTATTGTTTAGATAGAAAGAATAGAGGATCAAGAGGATCTAGAGGATCTCGTGGTTCATTGTATCGAAATAGCAAACGCTCGTCGATGCCGGCGATTCGAGATAGGCCCATGAGCATGAAAGGTTGTGTATCATCATCATCGATGCAGAATGAAGAGTGGGGAGTGTCAAATGATATGAATACATCACCACCGAATTCTATACCATTAACGGCGTGTGCACTACGTCAAACGACGGTACCTCCTCCATGGTTTGATTCTTCATCCGATCGTCATCAACATGAGCAGAGGCAGATTCGTAGAATAACTCCTGATATCCACAAGATGGTAACACCCACGTCTAGTAGTGATATGCTCCTCAAGACTATATCAGATCAAGAAGAGAAGAAGACTAAGTGCAGTATTCTAATTCTAGACAAGACGACCGACAAGAAGAACAAGAAGTCAGTATCCTTTTCAAGAACACAAGATGTGATCATACCACCCCAAGGACCAAGCAACCATAACCCCTCTGTAGATATTGCTGATAAATGGTACAGTCCATCTGAGAATGATACATTCCTACTAAATGCCATAGAACGTGCCAAGACTATAGAGCGTGTAATGATGTATGCAAAATCGAATGAAAAATCATACAACTCCTCGACCGGTCTTACGTCTCCACAAACTTTATCTGAATATCTATCAAACCCCGAAGAAGTTATAGGTATTGAACATTTGTTATCTGCCCAGAAACATGCAAGGGAATGTTTAAAGTTACATCATAAGAATGCATTGTTAGATGAACTGCCTCGTGTGAATGGCGCTACGAGTACGACATCTGCCATTGCTACTCATATGGCCATTGAACGTGCTACATTTATCAATCTTTTGTGAAGTGTTGATATACATGTAGTTGGACCACTAGAAGAAGGACCTGTCGTCACCAAGAACACTAAACTTGGTGAGGTCCTCCACAAGAAAGGAGAAGAAGAGTAACGTATCCCTCTATGTGTTGCTATATTTATGTAATACGGAGGGGAATGTTGGGAGAGAGGAGATTATCAGTTTTGCTAAATTGTAGATAGTATAATAAGTTTGAATGTGAAAAGAACCACTTTGTCTTTACTTATCATAGGTATATCTATATGCGCGTGTATGTTCTTCTCTTCTTGAACCTACCCCCGAGGATACCTCAAGAATGTCAGTATCATCAGATATCTCAGATATGTAGCGCGAAGTGATAGAAATATGTGCAGGATATATCCCCCGACTCTCTGCATTAGATCTATTCACAAAGATGGGCGTTACCTCTACTACAGCATACAATGGTAAGACCGAGGAGGAGAGGGCTGGTTGGCCTACTGAATGATATGATGAGAAAAAAAGAAAACCCTCCTCGTGATGGTATCTTTTTTCTCCCCCTAGCCTGCTCGCGCGCCTAACGATCGAGGGAGATTATTGGCAGTAGGAATATTAGGATGTGCTAGAGTCCACGGAGCCTCTAGGCTATGGCAAGGATAAGAGATAGGTTATAATCGGGGCAGTCTAACGAAATCAACGATGTAATATCGATCAAGAACAAGGTGTGGTATCCTTCCATCATAAATCTATCAGCCGTGCAGTAGTTCCTGTTCTTACTTCAGCCGTACCACATTACAATATACCTCTCATAAATCATCATCATCAGTAATAGTAGATAAAACCATCCATCATAATCAACGACAGTTACTTCAGCCGTATGTACATGCAGCAGTATAGATACTCTCATAAATCAATACTAATACATAAATCAAATCGATGACTATCAACAACTCCTTCCAGCTTCTATCCTTCAACCGCAAAGTTCAAGATGCTTTGCAAACAGTTGAGCGTACACTCGAACTCGAACGTAAACCACAACTTGCATCTGATGTAGATCATACCTACGGTGCCAAGTATGCATTAGTTAACTTGACATCCAACACTGCAATCATTGCAATCATTAGTTGCTTACAGAAGCTGGGATTAGATGCTACAGTTCTTAAATCAATCAACAAACTAATACCTTGTACATTACGATTTGATGCATCTACTACATCCAAATTCATCAAAGAAGTTACAGTAGATGTTCCTGTACAGCGTAGTTATGAAGAGACCGAGATTGTCAATTCAAAGAATAAGAAGGGAGCATTTGAACAGACTAAGACCAAAGTTATGAAGGTGAGAGATGCACATATCATATGTTATTTTTATTTTGCATCTTATGTACCAAACTCATATAAACTCATAATAGCTATTCCACTCTTCTACAAAACGTACTATACAGGCTGTCAATCATGTAAAAGAATACCATTGGGAGATTGAAACTACTTGGACAATCTCCATCTATTCAGGGTCTGAAGTTGATGCCAAGAAGGTCATCAAAACTCGATCATCTAAATCAGTTATTACTACACAATCTCACATGTTATGGGATAAAGAAATCTTAGTATCGACACCACCGATTGAATTGTCATTAACTTGGTTATTACAACAGATTGATACTTCTAGTTTATCAGCACAGTTCAAAGTTGATACTGAACATGAAAAGACGAAAACACCCAGAAGAAACGAGGCGGTATCAGATGCGTTAGACTTTACCAAAAGATTAAAACGATGGTGTTTTTGTATTGAAGCATACTTTGAGTTGTTGGGAATGAATGTATTAGAGAAGCATAATCCTGCCCTACCTAATCCGTCTTCTACACCTTCTATGCAACGGTTCTTGCATGCTAAGGATCAGTACAAAATCTTTAATCCTATCCTTCCATTGATGGAGGACGCTGTATCCGAGGGGATGGATGAAGATGAAAGTAACGAGGTAGATAGTAAACACATCATTGGATTACAAACATCAAACACTAACGATGATGATAATGCGAAGTTACTTAAATCGAAGGATATGTCCAAGTTATTGAACGAACATGTCCGGACTTTGGATGTAGCGGTTAGCGGAGTAGAACAGACTTGGACATCATCAGGTATTCCATCATCAACGGAGGCAACATTGGTACTCATTACTAGTCAGCTTACTGCCTTATCAACGCAGTATAGTCAGACAATGGACTACATCGAATCAATGATGGAGACAAGTCTCATCACCGCCATCGGAAAGAGGCTTACCGCAAAGGACGTTGCTACTTTTGTTCAATATCATGAGGCACGGCTACTATCTCCCAAGCCATTGCCATTCTCCCATGCCATCCGTCGGCCTGAGCATTATCCAGTTGGGTTGTTAACAATTGAAAGTATCGACGGTGATTCTCCCGAGTGTATCTATACACATACACGAGAAGTAGCTGCCACATCAAGTCTCAAGGTACCATTGAATGACGCTACTGTGTTAGAGCTTACCGGAGGTCAGTATTTACATGGGTACATGAACCAGCGTTTTGGTAATGGTCATAAGAGGCATCGACTAGTGGCAAGGGCTCGATATTGGTGGTTGGTAATATGATCGATGGATCTACACTTGATCCCAAAGATGCAATCATCATCCAAAATAAGGATGAGCTCATCATCCCTCTATTGCTTGAGGAGATGCCGACTGCTAAGGAATTCAAGGATGCTATCCAATCACTTAGTCCAGAACAACAGAGGTTTGCCAAGTCGTATCGAAGCATGCAGCTAAGCTCGTCAGTCTTTGGAGTCTGTATCGTTCAAATCAAGCCACAGCTCGAGACATTGCTTGGTTTACCGGCTGACTCTTTAGATAAAGAAATGAAGCTAACACAAGACCTCATGGAGCTCTTTGTAGAGTACCAGGTTCCATCTGATCTTTTAAGCTACAATGGATTCGACCAAGATGCCGCGGTTGCTGACAAGATAAACAATGTCAGAGAGAATGTTAAGGGTGTGCTAGATGTTATCACTGCCGAGAAGGAGAAGCAGCTGATTGCCGAAGCTCAGAGGACTGAAATGGCGGTAGAGCAAGGCTTTGGAAACGCGGCTAGGGATATTATGGGTAGTCCGGTTCGATATTCAATGGATGAGGGCATTCAATATTCAATGAATGAGGATGTGGATTATAGACAAGAACGCAACCGAGCAACAAGGGCCCGGAGGCTGATGAAAAGTGCAGCCCCTCGACGTGCAGTGGCTCAGTCGGCAGCCTCACAACCGGTTGCAATGATGTGTTCGGCCCGACAATCAGCAGCTTCTCAAATGATGGCCCGGTCAGCAGCTCCACAATCAATGATGTTATCTGATTGTTATGCTTCTCCTGTTGAATTTGACAATTATAAGAATCAAGATATGGAATATAGTCGTGGCGGTGTTGATTGCAGTGCCAAGAGTTTATCCTTAGCAGATGATGCAATGGAGGAGAGTCAGGAGCAAGAAGAAGCAGTAGTTGGTGGGAAACAAAGCAAGCAAATCCAGTCCGAGGCAACTCCTTCTACCTCCGATCAAGGTATTGATTTTACACTAATTCCACAGACATTAGATAAATCAATCGAAACTAGTGGTGGAGGCAACGCATTACGATCCACAACAATCAAGACGAGCAATAGCTGGGTCCGAAATAGACAAGAGAATCTACTGACAAAGCCCAAGAAACAAAGTCTAAGTGTCGATGATATCAAGAAGGAGAAGAATAAGGCATTTGATTTGCTAGATGCCCTTTCTCGAAGTGGGAGTTTGGCACTGGCATTTACAGAGCTCCATGTGGTAGTTTGCCTAACACATGCGTTTGATAAGGATGTTATGAGTACTGTCGTATGTGACAATGTCAATCCAATTGAAAAGTTGGAGCATTCAACTCTGCTTCTTGCATCTGCAGTACATGGCTTGCCACCAAGGAAGTTAATCGGTAATGTTAACGACTTACAACGATTGGAAGAGGCATTGCCAAACTTCTTGAGCCTACAGCAACTGACGGATAGTTAAATGTGTTATTGGATTGAATGACGTTCGATGAGTGATAAGTATATGTATTGCTAAGTTGTGCTAGTTTAATTATAAGCGTTGGTATGGCTTGACAGAGAAGGATAAATGAACACAAGATATGAGTAACTTCTAAACTTGTTTGCTACGCAGTGTAGAGTTGATGGGATGTTTGACAAGAAAGATACCGAGAGAGCATAAGATATGAGTAAAGTTCTAAGTCTAAGACATTGTTTGCTTTTAGTATGCACTATCTTTATACTACACCTATACAAGTGTGGGCACTTTAGTTGGTATTATCGTTGAGTCAATACCCAAAGGAGATGCCATGACTTGCATTGATTCCTTCTGCCTCTGTTGCCTTAACAACTCTTTATAATGCTGACGTCTCAATTCACCCTGCCCAATCACATAACTGCTACCAACTCCACCCTCTTTAATAACTTGACTCAACTCTACAACTCCTGGTAATGACGGGTTAGCTATTGGACTTAGTTGTTGAACATGTGTAGAACACGAATAGGATGAATGACAGCTACTCAAGGGTACCGACGAGGCATTGCATGAGATCAGATCTGGACGTGGTGGTTTCTGTTTATACTGTGGTTGTTTTTTGTTTTGTATCACCACCATGTTGTTATTGTAACGAACAATATCAGGACGTGGTGGGTATTTGTTGCTGTTGATACTTGATACACTCATTCCGCCGCCTACTCTACCACTACCCTGCTGATGCTGTTGTTGCTCATACATCTGTTCTTGATACTTCTGTGACGTCTCTTCAGCTGAAGGTGGATCTTGTCTACCATTTGGATCCCTATTAGAATTCTCTTCTAGAGATGGATCCTTGGGAAACGAGGGGAATATCTTCTCCTTCTCCCCTCCGCTTGATCTTACAATTCGTGGGCTGCTCTTCCCTTTCGCTAATCCACCCTTGCAATTATTCCGTACCAAACATTTGATAACTAACTTCTTTAAAATCTCTGCACCTTCTTCTCCTTCTTCTCCGGCGGTCGGCATAGCATTAGGCTTATCTTTAATCCCCGTATCAACTTTAATCTCCTTAGATACAGTCCCCTCAATCTCACTCTCGCTCCCATCATTATCATCCCGCCCCTCTTCTCCTCCTCCGTCTAAACCAACAATAATAGTATCAGTATCCAAACTAATACTACCACTAAAAGTATTGTTTGTCATCCATGAATCACGTATCTCAAATAAATCATCAAAGTTATTGTAGACTGATTCTTGACTATATGACATTTGCAAGTCAATGTTGTTATTGGTGGTATCTTCTTGTTGTGAGTAGGATGGTGCATCTATAGATGAACGAGATGACCATAGTGAGGAAGTCATGGAATGAATGGTTTCTATATCATTCTGGAGCATGTAATCTGTTAATTCATATTCGATACTCTCTTCTTGCAATTCATTATTGTTATTATTGAGTAAGTTGGCATAGTTGGCATAGTAGGCAGTGGCGGTGAGTATATTTTCATATCGTATTGATATCTCTGGGGTATTATTGTCTATAGTATTGCAATTTGTTTTTTCGGATATAGAACTGTTTGTATCATCAGCCATAATATTCTGGGCTGCTTGAGTAGATGTTATTGGCTGCTCGTCATGATTGTCATCATCATTCATTTTATTTTTGAACACAAGATACGTCATACCCATCAAAACATTACCCAACACAAATCCAGTGCAGTAACTCATTATAATCTAATGAGCATAAGACGTCGTCTATATATATAGTACTGTTTCTTCTCTATATAGTAGTGCCGTCTATCCAATTGCCGTAGTGATATTGCTCTAATTAAAGCTACTCACTCAAAAGTTAAAAATTCAACGCCAACCCTAACAATGTGACAATGTAAAACCGCTCTGCGCTTGATCACGTGACTTCTTTACAAAGATTAGTTAGCTGATTTTGAGCCTAATCGATCACACGTGTATATCATTTTGATCACGTATACATAAATCACAAATAAAATGTGAAGAACAAAAATAAAAGTGCCGCTATGGATGAGAATAGGAGAGTATTCGTATACCGTAATATACCTAGCAATCAGATTTTAACGCTCTTTTGAATGATAGCACTAGTTGCAACTGCTGTAGTATATTCAGTGACCTATATGGTAGGATACGCTTAGTGGGTATCCTTCCTCCCTATTATGAGTAAGCAAGTAATGAATATAATATAGATTAGAAAATAATGAAAGATAAGAAATTGTCGTCATTGAACAAGAAGTTTACCAAACGAAAAGCACAGCAGGTGCCCAAAGGTTTCGGTACGAGTATTATTGCTAATGTTTACACTTATATAATATTAATATGTTCATATTGATTCACATGCTTCTCTCACATATTTCTTTTTAATATTATATAGCTTGGACATGTGATAAGTGCCATACAGCCAAGTTTAAGACTTTGGAAGAAGCGGAAGCTCATGAAAAGATATGCACTGGTACACCATCAATGATGGAAGAAGAGAATAATAATAATGTGTCATCATCAGAGGAAACGTCAGATGAAGTACAAACAAACTTTGAATCTAGACTATCGGGTTTACTAGGACAAATTCATACTGATATCATTAACATATGTGAAAATTGTGGGAAAACGGGTGATAATGTTAACAATGAATGCAACAAATGTCATGCAGTAAAGTACTGTAACGCCATATGTAAGAAGAAACACCGGAAGAAGCACAAGAAGGCATGTGAGACAATTGTAGCCTTGCAGTTAGTAAATTCCAATACATCATCTAAGGAAAATCAACAGTCTGTGGATACTACTGAGGCCACCCACCCTAATCTGGATGATCCTAACAGGGTTAAGAGGTTACTTAGAGATAATCAAGATATGGATGCCATATGTGATGTTTGCTTCGATGGGGAGGTCGCTCCTGAGAATCAAATCATATTCTGTGATGGATGCAACGTTGCGGTTCATCAACGGTGTTATGGTATTGATCGGATCCCTACCGGAAATTACTTCTGTCATACTTGTGTTCACTTTGAGGTTGATCAAGGGTATCTTGCCGATCCGCCAACGAAGATTGCAAGGCATCCAATCGTTTGTGAATTATGTCCTCGGAGGGAGGGTGCGTTTGTACAAGTTGAGACGGTGGTCAAGGAAGGACAACGTGAACCAAAGAAGGTCAAGTGGGTTCATGTTGGTTGTGCAAAATGGCAGGGAATGAATTACGTTGATAAAGCAACCAAGGATATGATTGAGGATTTGACACCGCTCACGAATTACTTTAAGGCTCGGGGGTATGAATGTTGCCTTTGCAAAGGTAAAATGGGTGCACTTCATCAGTGCCGTGAGGAAGGATGTGATAAGTTTATGCATTTGACTTGTGCTCGGTCAGTGGGCAAATGCTCTGTACAGCACGGCGAGAACTGTCACGGCTACTACAATCAAAATGAGCTTGAACATGCAACTTGGTCAATGGCCTGTCCAAAACATTCCGTAGTTGATCTAGAATCAGTCAATGATAAGATAGTTATCTCGGAGTACGAGCTTCAAAAGATTGCAGAGACTTATCCTCTTGATACTGGTAGTACTATATCGGAGGATCAAGAAGAGGAGGACACATCACCGTCTCCCTCCTCGTTGTCAAATATCAACAAAGATAATAGAATGATTAGATTATTTGAGTCCATTAAGATAAACGATGATCGGGTCTTTGATAGTGATAATGCAAGATTAGGACGATCGAGAAGAAAAGATGCCTTATTTAAGATTTTGAATAATGAAGATGATCATTTTGTATTATCGGATACACAGCAAAATGGTGAACAACAACTCTTTGGTCATCAACAACGGATGAGTGATGCAACTCTCTTCCAATTGCCTCATCGACAAGTAGACTGTCAAATATGCAATGTACCACTACCATATCTCAGTTCCGGAAAGGTATATATGTCGTGCTGTGGCAAATATACATGCAGGGGTTGCATTCATGCAATTCAAAGAGATGATATTGGTGGAAACGGTTCCCTTTGTGTCCTTTGTAAAGTTCCAATGTCCGATTCAGATGAAGAGATTACCAAACGATATATAAAACGTATCGTGCTTGTTGATGATGATGGCGACTCGGCGTGCAGTTTGGGTTGCTTCTATCAAAGTGGAATGTTTTGCCTTTCGCAAAGCTATTCTAAGGCATTGAATCTATATTACTTGGCGGCTTCTCTTGGTAGTGCCGAAGCATATTGCAATATTGCTGATGCCTATGATCGAGGCTTGGGAGTGGAGAGGGATTATGAAAAGGCTTGGCATTACTATGAATATGCTGCCATGAGTGGAAATGTACAAGCGAGGTACAATATAGGTGTATCTGAGATGCTTTTGGGTAACACGGAGAGGGCACTAAAACACTTTATGATTGCAGTAAAGACTGGCAATGCGGACTCATTGATGAAGATCAAGCAACTTAACGTGAATCTCCATGCAACTGATCAAGAATACTTGGAAGCTTTGATGACATACAATTCATATGTGGTCAAGATTGAAAGTCCTCGTAGGGATCAAGCTGCTGCATTTAGCAATGACTATAGATACTACGAGCCGCTGAGTGGCAAAGTAAGAGAAGAGGCTGAACAAGTAAAAGAGAAGCTCCCCAATGGAGTTAAAGAAGATGATATTCGGCTGGTTATGTCTCAGGCTAGTGTTTCAAGAAAAAGGGCTATCAAGGCCCTTGTTCAAAATGATGATTGTATCGATGCAATTATGTCTTTGGCAGCACATGCTAGATAGAAGAGTTTGCAATTAATATGTATCTACTAAACCTAGTTTCTTAAGTCTACTAAAGCACATTCTATGCCAATATGTCTCGATACTTCTCTCTACTTCTCTATTCCCCACATTCATTCCCCCAACTTGACTAAACTCAATCATTCGTCAAGCATTCTTACTCTAACGCTCTTGGATCAACTAATCCAGGTTCTGGCTCCAATGGACACTCCACTGGATCTTTATCATTATTAGCAACAATACTTAGAACAATCATCCAGAAGAAACTCACACCAGCAACAAAGGCTATTCGAAAGTGTGGGGGTATGAAACAAAAGTTTGTCAAAGATGCCGGTAGCCACAAGCTCCAATACTTCTTCAATAGTCCATTCTCCTTTACATCTGTTATATATTTCTCGATTGCTTCACGCTTTGGATAGTTGTATACTAATGCCTGTGCAATGTATGCTGGTGGTAACCAAATGATAGGTGCGTTGATGAATCCATCGAATAGTACCATTTTAATAGCTCTGGCGAGTCCTCCCGGGTCTGATGCCATCAATGTGGGTCCGAAGATGAGTGGAAAGATACTGTTTTGTATGTATATGAGGAGAACACAAGATGCGTATGAGTGAGTATTCAATTGTAGAGAACATATGATACGAGACACAAGATGTGCACACAAACACACCCATATCAATATCAAACAACTAGCAAGCTTACCGATTGTACATAATCTCACAGGTACAACCTAATATAGTACCAGAATATAATACCATTGCTAAATTCCTCTTGACATTAAATTTGGTTGTACATACATCTTTATATTGTGCTAATGAATCGGCTAGAAAAGCTTTCGTACCGGCCGTCATGAAACCGGCTATTAAAGGGAAACCTTTGTAGAATTTTGTTATTGTTGATGTATTAATTGGTATTGCTGATAATGATGTCGATGATGATGTTCTTCTACTATTGCAAGATTGTATGTTCTGTACATTGTTGAGTGGTGTTGATATTTGGGGAGTAAAGATTGTCGTCGATGTTCTTTTGATAGGAGATACAAAGGCCGATGAAACGGCAGTGCCGCCTATCAGTAAAACTATTGATAATCCTCTCTTCATCATGATTTGTTGTGGATATGCTATGCCGCTGCCGCTAAGTAGTAGGAGGAAGAGTGTCAAAATGACAAATGGCAAAAAAACGTACTAAGAAGATATTCGGTATCCTTGGCAAAAAGATACTTGTCGATGAAGTTTCAAAAGAAGGAGGCAATCATGGCGCTCTTTTATTGCATAGAAGAATAAGCAACACAAAGACCTGGATAGAGTTTACTGTATATAGTATTATTGTTTAGCAAAGCCTTCTTGGATATCTGATCGGCAGGCGTTCACAAGGTAGAAAAAGATACTCTTCACTTAAAAATGCACAAGATATGAACTTCTGCTATTGCAACTCGTTGTTGTCAACTTCTACTACTGCTGGCAATCACCGTCGTCATAATAGACAACGACGGAAGAGAAGACGAAGATCAGTAATGCATATATCATCTGATTTGATGCTCATCTTCTGCATATCTCTTGCCGGTATTCTATCTGAGAGAATTGCAATACTAGTCTATGCAACTTCTTCTTCTCATCACAATCATCAGATCAATAATAGAATACGAAGTCGAATATCATCATCAGCTGCATTTGCTGATACAAACAATAATAGTATCTTGTTATCATTAGCTGCTGCATTTGTTGATTCAAAGAAAAGCATTCATTCATCAACAGTAAAGCAAATACCATCGGTGTCGAGCTATTCAACAACAAGCTCAACAGCTCTTAGTTTGAAATTCAAGACTTTTGACGAGATGATACAACATCATCACTCGACACCAATACTAATTGACTTTTATTCGCCAGTTTGTGGTCCATGTAAATTAATGAAGATGGAATTGAAAAGTATTAAAGGACGATTAGACAAGTTGAATACTAAACATTCCAGTAGTTCAGGTAGAGATAGAGACGGGAGTTATGAAGATGATTATAGAATAACATCAGTCGCTACAGGTGATGGTACCACGCCTTCGGCATTTGCAAAAGGTGGTATACCGGTATATCATGTGAATACTAATAAATTTCCACAAGTGGGTGTTAAGAATAAGATTAATGGGCTGCCTACGTTGGTATTGTTCCATGAGGGACAAGAACTATGGAGAAATGAGGGTATGATTAGTGGTGGGGAGATTGTTAGCATATTAGAAAGTATATTGAACAATTAGAGTATAGTAGAATGTTCGAGAAACTGAGTAGTAAGGGGGTCAAGACTTTTTAAACCTTAAATGAGCACGGGGAGGACCAGTTAGACGAGTAGGCTAAAGTAATCTTAGAAAATCTATCCCTTGACTTATTTGCCAATGCCAAGTGATGTTGTTTATTTGCAGTTATGACTATGTGGTGTAGTGGTATGTAATGACTCTCAATAGTTTGCTAGATTTTGACTTCGTTTGCTCGCTATTTCATTCTCGCATTGACTTCATACAGTATAATCAATGACGTTTTGTTGTCTATGAATGTAATTGAGGCGACGTTACAGTCGAGTAATTAGCTGAATTAGTAATAATAGTAGCAGCGACAACAGTAGTAGAAGGTATTAGTGGCAGATTGTAGTGTCCGATTGCTGATAAACGATATAGGATTACCCTTAACAACATCATCATTAATCAAAAATGCATCTCCTCTCTCAACTTCTACTAGCGACTACTCTTATCAACTTTGTATCGTCCTTCTCAACACCTCCATCATGGGATCAATTGTATGCTAATCCTGTATTGTCTAAACCTTCTCCTCCGATATATCACGATGCATTGCCCAACGATATAAAAGAGAATGATAAACCAATATTGTATAGAGACAAGGATTGTATATGTGCAGCATCTCAATCGGTATGGTTAGCATTAGAATGTAAGAATATAGATTACTTGACAGTACTAGTATCAAAAGACGAGGATGAATTAGTGCCGCGTATTGTTTGGCCGGATGATGACGACGATAATAGTGAAGTACAAACGTCAGATGCAATTAAAATTCTAGAAGAAATACAAAAGAGATACCCAGATACAGATCCACAATTTTATCCAAAACTATCGGCAGCAGTAGACGCAGCACGATGTAACATTATGAGATTACCAGGTAAGTCCCATTGTTTGTGTTATCGTGTGGATTCGTGGGTTTAATACGAAGTTAACACCGCGCACATACATACTAGCTAAAGTTACTTCTTATCGCTCTTCCATTATGACTTTTCCTTTCTTTCATCTATTCAGGAGTGATGCCACGAAATTCTGACCCTTTATTCATGGATTTGGCACCATATATGTTTAAAGAAGACGGGACAATGGTAATTAGAAGTTCTCATTGCGTTAGTATCGAAGAAGTGGATGAGATGCAAGAAGAGTATTATCTTGGCAATTACTTATGTGGGAAGGATGTAACGGCCACTGATATGATTTGGGCTCCGTACTTAGAACGATATGCAATACAACTCCCTTTACTATTTCCAAATGATAAACGTTGCAATCCTCGATCATCGACATATGAAGAGGTGGCTGGGTGGTACACAACAATGGAGAGACAACTTCCAGCATACTCATGTTGTGTCCAAGGAGATGCACGACATTGGCGAAGGTGCTTAGAAAAAGCGGTTACAATATACAATAATGAACGGGCAGTATCAAATGATCAGAAGGCAGTTTTGCCGCCTGTGCCGGAGAAGTTTGGATGGTGGATGAAAAAGAATCCAAAAGCTGACAAACTTTGGGAAGAGTATAGTTCAACTAGACCTTGGTTAGGAGACAGTCCATTAGAAGAGGTGGCATTATACTTGATAAGAAATCAACAGGATATTATCGCCACTGCGGCATCAAGTGTAGATATGAATCATGATAGTGTTGATGAGTCATTACGAGAGGTTATACAATTGCTATTGTTGGATAGCGATGATAGTAGTTCGAAAGTTGAGCTATCAGAAAAGGCAATCCAAGTTGCAATGTTTGTAAGTGAGACGATTGAAGTGCCAAGAGATATAGCTTATATACCAGCGCTAGCTCTTGGACAGGTAGTAAAGTCAATCATCAGGGTAGAATCACTAGTTAAGTAGCGATAAGATATACTGACTGATCTAATATTGAACCAGTCTATATTGAAGACATGTGTTATGTAACTTAGTTTCTCCTATCGGTAGACATTGTTATAGAGGTGCATCTCTTTTGATTACTCCGATGAGCTAGCACCTCACTTTCCTCACTTTCTTCTGAAGCTGTAGAGACACCACTATAGATGCCGTGGACACCTTTGTAGCCCAATTCTCAACACCCTTGCCTGGCAATTGAAAGAGTGGATATCTGAATATTGTACTATGATGTGCACCCTTCACTTATCTTGAAGAGCTTACATCTAACTATCGTAGGTATATGCATTATGGTTTTTATATAGGATTAACGTAACAGTCAGTAGTAACGATTACTCTCGTGAGTCGCAACAGGATATACATCACTGAATGCAGCTGCTTTATCCCTCTGGTCACTCCTGATTTCGCCCAAGTATTCTTGATAAGCTTGTAATGCTTTTGTGTAATCTTCTTTTGTTGCATCTCCATTGGTGTACATGTCTTTGATATAGTCCAATGATTTACTTTCTCCACCCCTTACTGCAATCATATAGTGTTTTAGGGCTCTATCAAACTTGTCTTCATTATCTTCTAAAGTACCTAGATTGTGTCTTGCATGTACATCACCTCCCATAGCTGCCAACTCATAATAATACACCGCCTTCTCTTCGTCAACTTCTACTCCTTGGCCATGATCATATGCATAACCGATATTATTATAAGCTGCAGAATAACCAAACTCTACTGCCCGATGCCAAAGTTTTAATGCCTTGGTATAATCCTGTGGAAATCCGTCTGTACCCTGATAATACATCATTCCTAGGTTGTGCATTGCATTTGCATCATCAGCCTCCATTCTTTTCGTTAACCTTTCTATTGACACTTTATTTGATTTAGGAGCCACAACTCTGCAAAATGCACACTCGTTTTGTTTTTCTATGTCAACTTTGTTGCCTTGGTTGTCGTAGATAGGTGCAAAAGCACATCCGCTGCATATAACCTTTCCGCAACACGACATGTATATCCTTCCTGAGTCCAGTGTTGGTAACTGTATGAAACAGATTGGACAATCTTCTGCTGGCGGTGGTTGTTTGAATAGTTCTATATCATGTAACTTAGCGGACTGTTCAGCAGCAAGTCTGATATGTTCCTCACACTCTTTCTTATGTTTGTGTCGATGTTTCTTTTTGCATGAAGCATTACAATATTTCACTTGTTTACATTTGTTGCATATATTATTGATATCATCGCCTTCTTTGCCACAATTGGCACATACCGATACTATGTCCTTATCTTTATCTGTCGTACTCATGTGTTGCAATTTATCATTCACCTCATACTATCAATCTCCTTATTATTGCAACTACTATCTGATGGGCTCATCATTCTATTATTATTCAGATATAGTTAGTGTTTAAGCTCACTTGATTGATGACTAACTAGCGCGCAAGCGCGCTAGCCCTCCGGGGGCACCTGCGGTGGGCTTTAAGTTAGGGCCTCAAATAGTGTTTTCCCCGGTTATGGAGTCAGGGAGTAAAATAGTCACAATTCCCTAAAGGACGAGAAGAAATCCTCGCCAAATAAGGTGACACTTGATGTACAATTTGAAAATGTATAGTCTAGCGCAAGATAATCAACTCCTCTAATAACCATCTAATAAATCGCTAATAATAATCAATGCTGCTAAATAATACTGTTGCGTGTGGTGGATATAGAGGGTGCCGCCGTTTACATACAAGTATGGTAAAGATGGGGGCAGAGGACATACCTACCTAGGATACCAAAAAGAATCAAATTGAAGACTCGGGGTGTGTTGTTATTATGTTACTTTGTTTCTAGAATTGGCTCAGATCCTGGCTTAACGTGTGTAGGATTTGTGTTCGATATGATTGAATAAAGAGTTTTGATGCATATGATATGCACTTTTACTTATTTGAAGAGCTTAAATCCGTGTAAGGCTTAATATTAATCTCTTCTACTGAAGTAAGTAGATTATATCCCTGATTCATAATAACGACACCTTTCGTCCAATACAGCAGCTTTATTCCTCTGGAAACTCTTAATCTCTCCTAAGTATGTTTGATATGATTGTAATCCTTTCATGTAGTCTTTTTTTGTTGCATGTCCGTTTGAGTATAAGTTTTGAATCTGCTTTAAAGAGTCAGAGTCACCACTCCTGGCTGCAATTATGAAATGTTTTAACGCTCTATCCATGTCGCCTCCTTTCTTTTCCATAAGACCAAGATTGTACCTTGCTACTTCTTGTCCTCCAATAGCCGCTAGCTCGTAGTAATGTTTGGCCTTCTTCTTATCGACTTCTACCCCTTCTCCTAAATCATATGCAACACCAATACCGTTATAAGCTGTAGGATAACCAAGCTCTGCTGCACGATGGTAAAATTCTAATGCCTTGTCCGAATCTTGTGGTAAACTATATTCACATCCTAGATTGTAGATTGCAATAGGATCATTGGCCTCCATTCTTTTCATTAACCTTTTATCTTCTTCCTCTTCCGAAGCAGGTGGTGGAGTTCTGCAGAAAGGACACTTAAACTCAACAATTACATTGCCTTGGTCATCATAAACAGGAGCAGTAAGACACCCATTGCATATTCTCTTTCCACAGCATGACATGTAAGTATTTCCCGTGCCTAGTGTGGGCATCCGTATGAAACAAATCGGGCAATCTCCATGTAATGGTGGTGGTTGTTTGAATAGCTTTTCGTCATGTAACTCAGCGGCTAGTCTCATATGTTCCGCACACTCTTTTTTATGTTTGTGTCGGTGTTTCTTCTTACAGGCAGCGTTGCAATACTTTACTTGTTTGCATTTGTTGCATGTATTATTGACATCACTACCCTCCTTACCGCAATTGGCACATATCGACACTATATCCTTATCTTTATCTGTAGTCATGTTTTTTTGTAGCATATCGTAGCATATCGTTAACCTCGCATACACTTGACGTTGATGTACCGCCGTCAACCTCCTTATTGTTGCAACTACTATCTGATGTGATCATTATTCTATATAGTAGTATTTCCAAATAGGTAAGTGCGTTGTTTAAGAGGTACTTTTATTTGCTTGATAATGTCGTTAGTACAATCGATTAGTAGAGTTGCAGTAAGGTGACACGTGATGTGTAGAAATATGTGTAGTCTACTCGAGCGCAAGATAACCACTAAAACTTGTCCTTCACTAAGAAAGGATAATCAATAATACTATCTGCCTCTAGTACAGCGTATAATGGTGATGCAGTGTCGAGTAACTTGGTGTAGCTATGTAGCAGCAAGCAGGAAGTTGATAACAAGGGGGAGTCGGAGCTAGTCGGAGGTAGAGTTGAAAAAATAAAATAATGAATCGCCAAGAATAAAAAGATATCTCAATAATGAGAGGGGGTAGAAGATGTCTCAAATATCTTGATACCTTAGTACATGGCTCAGACGTAGCATTATCGTGAGTAGGGTTATATTGCTCATCTTAATGTGTGTTCTATGTGATTGAGTAAAAGAAGTAAATCTTTAGTTTTGCTATTTTTATACATATGATGTGCACTTTTACTTATTTGAAGAGTTTAAATCTAACTATCGTATTCATATTGTACTTATAGTTTTGATATTAATCTCTTCTACTGAAGTAGATTATACCTCTAAAGTCAATAGTAACGATACCCATCATAGGCCGCAGCAGCTTTATCCCTCTGTCGACTCTTAATCTCTCCTAAGTATGTTTGGTAGGATTGTAATGCTCTTGCGTAATCATCTTTTGTTGCATCTCCTTTTGTATATAACCTTTTAACTTGATCAATTGCCTGCTTCCGTCCGCCCCCTGCCGCAATCATGAAGTGCTTCAATGCTCTATCTATATTGCCTGCCTTCTTCTCAAAACAACCAAGATTATACCTTGCTGTAAGATCTCCCTTCATAGCTGCTAGCTCATGATAATGCAAACTTTTCTCCTTATCATCTTCTACACCGTCCCCCGTAGAATATGCATTGCCAATATTGCAATATGCTTTGGCATAACCAAGCTCTGCCGCTCGATGCCATAATTCTAATGCCTTCTTACAATCTTGTGGAAATCCATTCGTCCCATAATAATTGTAACATTCCTTCTTCTACTGTAGTAGGAAGAGGCGTTCTGCAAAAGGGACACTTTTTCTCATTATCAACTTGACCTTGGTTATCATAAACAGGTGCATGGATACATCCACTACATATAAATTTACCACAACACGTCTTGTACCTCGTCCCCGATTCAAGTGTAGGTGAACGTATAAAACAAATGGGACAATCTTCTTTTGGTGGAGGTTGTTTGAATAATTCTATATCGTGTAGGTTAGCGGCGTTTTGGGCAACAAGTCTGACATGTTCCTCACACTCTTTCTTGTGTTTGTGCCGATGTTTCTTTTTGCATGCGGCGTTGCAATATTTCACTTGTTTACATTTGTTGCATATATTATTGACATCACTACCTTCCTTGCCACAATTGGCACATATCGATACATTATCAATATCTTTATCTGTCGTACTCATGTTTTGTAACATATCGTTCACATCACAACTTGGTGAACCGTCAACCTCCTTATTGCCGCAACTACTGTCTGCAACTGATGTGACCATTATTATATATACTACTATTGCCAAATAGGTGAAACGTATTGTTTATTAAGAAGCAGGTACTTTTATTTGCTTGATATGACATTAGTAGTACAATGATTAGTTGCAGTAAGTTAGTAAGTTGACACGTGATGTGTTCAATTTGAAATATGTTTAGTCTACTCGAGCACAAGAATATCAACTCCACTAACTAACCAATAAATCGCTAATGATAATCAAGCCGCTAAATAATGCGTATGGTGATATGGAGGTGCCGCCATACTGCCATCATCATGAGGAGTATAAGGGGAGAGGGGGGGGAGAGAAAAAATGACAAATAGGATACCAAGAATAAAAGGATACAACGTTTTAGCGTATTTGTTACTCAAATAGAAGTTGTCTTCTTTTATTAGTATCATCAAGCTGCAATCCAACATATAAATTGATACCAAAGTTGTAAAAAAGCCACGTCACCAACCGTCATTTGAGAGATTGAGAAAGATGTAACTCTTTTCGTCATTTTTTTAGATCCGTATCACCACATCATACAGCTCTGCCTGATAGGTAGAGATATCGGCAGCACCGCATAATAAATTCACTAGCTCAAGTATACAGTTATATATCCTCTTCTTTAAACTCTTGGACAACAGCAGCCGACAGTCACTCGGATATCTCCTGGATACTATTATAGAAAAATGGCAACGACCAATGCGCAATGGTCTAATGCTTGTGATGAACTAATGATTAGCAGTAGTAAGCGGAAGCGACGAAATGATACTACAGAGCCATCAGCTAATAATATGGTCAATGATAGAAGTAATCGTCAAGCTCGTCAAATGCAGGGACGTCGACACAAACATACAAATGAACATTGCATTAAAGATATATCATCGTCTAATGAACGAAAGAGACGACGTCGTCGTCATAAAGAAGAGTTAGCATATAAAGCAGCAACTATTCAACAGGCACTAGATGATGATGATACAGGAGGACGACAATCACCGCACGATATGCTTATGAACAATCGACACGACGAGCATGCACTACTATCATCATCGGGTAGTGTTGATATCATGAACACAGTCAAGTTGGTATCGTCTACAGATTTTGATAAAGAAGAGGAAGAGGAAGACAATGCAGATTCATCATGGAGTAGCAATAACAATATGAACAAGCGGTATGGTATGTCATCGACGTCTATGAGTATGTATGAAGATCTTGTTCAATCGACGAGGCAATGTTACAAATCTCTCAATGAGAAAGATAGCAGAAAGTCTACTCGTACTACTGCTCATACTACTGCTTCTTCTAATGACAACAACAATGTACAATCTAGAAATGACAGTATCTCAAATGATAATGAAGAACGTTTAGAAGAGTCAAGAAGTACATTGACACCACCGCCAACAGTTAGACGCTCATCCTTCGATAACTTTTTTAATAGAAGTGCCGAATTATCAAGTAATATGGCTGATGATGAAAGTAGTAGTAAACATTCAGATACTTATAGTATTAGCTGTGGTGATGATGATCATGATGAGCCTAATCGTTTCCAGAAGAAAGAGCAGAAGAAAGTACATAGTGGATACTATTCAGTTGTTGGATAGCTAATTCTAGTTGACGCTGAAGTTATAACTTCAGTATAAGTGAATAGTATATAACATAGTCTAAGGATGATTATACTTCAATCAAAGCTGTCTTCTTTGCACATGACACAGGGTATCGGATGAATCAAATGATCCCAAACCTACCCCACAACCCTACACACCTTCGGCTTTATCAATATCAAGCCTAAATAACAAACAATGTTAAGACCTTATTGTTGATATGCACGTGTACAATAGACATGCACAAAGATCTATAATACTAATACTATCCGATCAAAGACGCTCATATCTTATGAGCTACATATGTGAAATGAGAGGATACACGCTATTAATTGTTTATCTAAAGTGCTCATGTCATATCCAGCTCTTCATGGTATCATATGAGTTATATCCGCCAACAAAAGAGATCTAATCCACACTCTTAGTTATGCTACTCTGGACTCTGACCCACGCCCCCCATCTTGCGAGAAAAAGATACCATTTTTTGAGCCGCCACTATTGATATGATGCTAGATATTCGAACACCAGAAGAAGGGCAGCAAACAGTAATAATGCTGAACGACGACAATAATGTTAGCGGACACGAGATAATGCAAACCACTAACCACAACACAGCGACGTCCAACATGAACATTGAAGAGACAGAGGAGACATTACCATCGTCACCGCAGCAGCCGTTCTATAGAAAACACAAGCAGCTTATTCTTATTGCAATTTGTACTTTTATTGTTATCGTTGCCGTATCTGTACCTCTGACGAGGGATACGCGCTCCAATTCATCTAATGTTAGAGCTGAGACAGATTATTTAAGTGGCAGTGGCATCAGTACAACTTATCCTACAACAACTACATATCCGTCACAAGCACCATCGGTAAGTCGGCAGTATTGATATCGAAATGTATCATATGTACATCTTTTTGCATCCAGTGTATAAAGAATATACAATCGTTTTTCGTTATTCATAAGATGTGCACATCATATGCATGTTTATGAAGTCGATTGCAATTGATATATGCATTTATTTTGTGTATCATATGCATGTTTATGAATTGCAAAATAGTGTCTAATGGTTTTGCATCTGTTTGCATTATCATCTCTCTTTCTATGTTAATATCAAAAGAATGCAATGAGGAATTGGGATCTAAATTACTTAGGAATGGATGTAGATTTTGGTATCGATAGTCCACATGAAATCGAAATACAGTATGAAATGGGTACTAATCGTCAATATGAAGTGGAATTACTAGCATTTGATTGTGAAACATCAATATCTGGGATATTGAATAGACCATTGGACATTATTAATGTTACATCAAATGTGGATAGTATAGAGAATGATGACGAACACGAACTATTGACTTTACAGTATGATATAGATAAGAGTTTGTTATCGAGTAGTAACATTTGGAATACAGAAACAAACGAAGTAAAGTTATGTTCAGTTGTAAGATTAACTTATTACTCTGATGACGATGCCCGTCTGTGGGTCATAACACAAGATAAACGAAAGATTAACATCTATGTTGACTTAACTGTTGGTTTTACTGTTGGTGGTTACGATGGCAGTAGTAGTGGTGCGGGGTTTGGTTTTGAGATTGAATTAGAGCCATTGGGTAATGAAACAGATGATAATAGTGATAGTGAAGAAGACATCGGGGGCTAGTTGGTGGCATAGATAGACCTAAAGATGAATTGATACAATAGAATCGATAGTAGAGCTATTATTTCAAATCATAAGGTGTCTTAACTTTAGTATATAATGCCGTGTAGTTATTAAGTTCGTATGTGTGGCAACTTAACGTTCTTCTTCGGTTACGATGAACAGTTAGATGCACAAAAGGGTCCGCCTTTCTTTTCCCTAGGCATATCTGTGTAGGTACAACCTGTTTTCAGAAAGATGCCACCCGCTCTATCATATGGAAAACCACTATCTCTCCATTTACATAAATCCTGATTATATGTAGTGGCATTATAGAACTTGTCATTCATATTTGAACAGCGTGAGATAGACCATCTCGATAAATCTATGTTGAACGATTGAGCATTCTCAAACATTTCCCTAATAGAGAACCAATAGTGAGTGATGGAGAATACATACTGTTAGTAACACCCAAATCACTCGAGATTCTTACCTCATTGTTTCCACCTTTGATGTATTCCAATTAGATATGTCAGAATTAAACGACACCGCTCCCCTAAACATATCGTTCATCTTCCTATGAGTGCAAAGATCAAGCGAGTGAGTTGTTTTGTATCTCAATAACATGACCATAGATAAACAGCGACACATAGACTCACGTGACGGACGATGTATTCCACCTTGAGAGACCACTGTTGAAACTAGTAGCACGGTCAAACCTAGTGACATATATAACAGGAGATGAGAATGAGATTGTTCGACAGTTTTAGAGTGCATATTACCCATCCTCTTTACACTCACATGCTATTCATTGTTGTAACACTCGATACGTCCCAATCTAGGCAATAAGCGATTGACAATGGTGAGGGTATTAGTATCAGTATAAGTACAAAACCATATGCCATAGACTACAACTTCTTCTTCTGCTTACCTGACACGTCACGACTAAATGATCTCGCAAAACTGAATACATTTGCCATGTTTATGACGCTAGAAGTGTTCCAGACTGAAAGATTCCGATCAAAAGATGTAGCACCGGCAAACATATGATCCATGTCTTGTGTAAAGTGGAGGTAGGTAGTTTGTAAGTACGGGTCGAAGACATATCATGCATGGAGTTTCTGTGTCATAACTCTTACCTTGGACGTTACTCACGTCCCATTTGCTTATATCCTCGTTGAAAGTTCTCATCCGTGCAAACAAGAACGACATATCTGTTATATTGCCAACGCACCATGTGTTCATCTATGGATATAGTGACGGAAGAGAGAAAGGTAGATTAGTTTGACATGTGTGATATGCACATATCATGTGCACTTTACCTTCATCGATCCTATACACTATAACACAACAACTCACTGGCCATCCATATGTTCTCCCCACGTGACAAGTCTTATCATTGACACAGTTTTGTTCATTAATGTATTGATCAACGGCCAAGTTTAATTCTCCAAATGTTTCAAAACATGGATTAACTACTATTTCATTACTTCTTTTTGATGTCATGATGCCAAAAGCAATAGATAATGCCGCCACAATCAATACTAATATGGAAGTTAGAATCTGGACACGTCGTTGTTTATACCAGGGTTTAGAAATTGTTGCATCATATACTTGTGATTGAACAAGATATGCTTCTGTTGTACGAAATGCTGTAGCCACATTAACATCTGCGTCCATGGTATTATTATCATTCACTGTTGATGATGTTGTATCACTCGTTGTTGCTGCTGCTGCTGTTAACGTTGTTGTATCTGTTGTGTTATTGATTGAACTACTAATCCTATCATCCGCTATTGATTCGTCATAATCTCTATTGCTGTATACTATATTACTTGGTCTATCCCCGCATGTGGCTGCATTAGAACTATCTATATCATATGCCTCGCTTATACTATTAATACTTTGATTGATACTATTCTGAGTATATACATTGCCATCATTATTCATAACTTCTATATTAGTAGTAGTATTATTTGATGTTGTTGTATTTCGAAGTTTATTTGCTAATCTCAATTTGGTTGCAATATCTGCCGATTTAATTGTATCATCCTCAGATGCAATCATATCATTAGTAGGTCCGTCATCTTGTTCGTCTATATATTCGATTCCGTTTGATGAGCAATTTGATCCCTCGGTGTTGGTATTATTGTTTGAGGTTGTAGTTGATTCGGTATGTGTTGTTGCAATTTGATGATCTGACGAGACGTCAGCAGCTTGATGCTGTATAGATGATGATTGTGCATTATTAGTGTCGTTAGGTGCAATTGATGATGATTGTATTGCAATAGGACGACGCAATAAAGGTGACGTAATACCTTCCTCAATATCATCGTCGTTTTCCTTTCCATTCGATATGGATGACATAATTGTATGGAATATTGTGTAATGTTGTTACTCGACTTATAAGTAGTATGTGATGAATAGAAAGAAGTGTGATTTGCGATGGTGTATCAAATATCTTAAATTGATACCACTATGTATGTAGATGTAGCCCTAACCATTATCCTGCGCCGATAACAATATCAAATAATTGTTATTGACATTGATCTCTCGATTGATTTTGTATGTCAGCAGCAACTCTTTATGTCGTACGGCAAATGCTTACATGTGGAATAAATATTAAAACAGAAGTAACTTACTTGGCTTCTCAGAGGTCGGTTTCATTGCCACCCATATGCCTATATATTGATCACCCCATATTGTATGGGTGTGTAACAAAGTAATGAACACTCCCAGCACATATTTAGAGCCCTCCATCATACTTTTACAGCCCTTGGTTGGCAGGTTTCTTGCCTTAGATCTCAATTTTCTGCCGACTTTCAGGCAACGTTTGGCCATCAAGAGGTACCTCAGAGATGTAGGCTTGCTACTATAGAGCTTGTTTGGCATTGCTTATGTGTATAACAGGATGATAAACACTCCCAGCATGATTGTGGTGCCCTCCGTCATACTTTTACAGCCCCATGTTGGCAGGTTTGCTGCCTCAGATCTTGATTTTTTGCCCACTTTCAGGTAAAGTTTGGCCATCAAGTGTTAGTATGCCATCATGTTTGTGCTGCAATAGTGGCTGTTTGGCACTACTTGTGTGTATAATAGGATGATGAAAACTCCCAGCATGATTGTAGGGCCCTCCATACTTTTACAGCCCTCATGTTGGCAGGCTTCTGATTGCCTCAGATTGGGCAAAAATCCATATTTCTGCCAACTTTCAGGCGATGTTTGGCCATCAAGTGGTGGTAGGCCATCAAATAGGTCTACAATAGTGGTTGTTTGGAATTGTCTTTGTATAAAAGGAGCACCATATTCTTCACCTTGGTATCATTAAGTTGATGTTCAAACTCCCCAGATCTTGACGGATCATATCCAGTGTTGAAGATGTGAAGTGTTGCATAATCATGATTCTGTCTTGCCGCGCGGATTCTTCCAAGTGATTGTATCAGGTGAAACAAAGAATAGCTTGTCCTGTATACAAAGACATCTTCGACCGCTCCATTACCAATTCCATTAACAATAGTAGACGCCATGCATTGCTCGTCTCTTTCTTCCCATGCAAACATCGTATCCTCCTTTTTGCTCTGAAGACGATCACTTGTAAGCATTTTAAGCATGATACACTCTCAGCTGATAGCGCTTCATGAACCGCAGCAGCATCATCTTTAGTCATGACAAAAATATGTATCTTGAACGTCTGATCCTTCTTAATGATATTCAACTGTTTGATTCTTTGAACAAGAACAGATAACACTTCAGCATCACTATAACGTTCGACATTGATTACAACATCGGGTATCGGATACTGATCTAACTCTCCAATGACCTTATGGTTTCCCACCCCGAGATAATGACCAACAAAGTCCATGAGTAATGTGTTAGCCGTAAGTGATTTTGATCTTGTGCCTTGCCAAGTTACGTAGAGATGTCCATGAGTTTATGTGTCGGCAGTTCGCCAAATATGTTGTGATACTCGTCAATGAAGATATTTTTGATGTTCCATTGCTGAAGCTAATTGGGATGCTTGTCCATCAAATCCTTGAAAGCATGGATGGAGATGAATAGCAAGTCAAAGTCAGATGAGATTTCACCGGCTGCAACATCGGATGGGAGTAACTTCTCTATGCGCAAGCTTGTTCAAAGGAAATACTTCGTAGCTTAAATATGATGCATTGCGAGTAGAGCGTTGTGTGGGGAGATAACAATACTCTTCGGACGATTGAAACCATACATGCAACAAGCAAGCTGTTGCAAGATGTATATGCCGCTCTTCCCCATTCCACAACTAAACAAAACAAATGCATGCTGGAAATTGTTCAATAGATGTATCACCACACTTGCTTGTTGGTCGGTTGCTCTTGCAGGTGCACTACTATATGCCTTCTTAGCAGCGTTGTCCAAATCAGCTTTTGAGAAGTTACGATGTGATACTTCATTCAACCGTATTATTGTTGATGATGAACAGTCACCAAGAGCTGACCAAATGAACCAACATGCAACTAACACAGTTAATCTCCTTATTGCTGTCGGGATCTGTGACAATGGTGCTACTTGAGTAATGATTGCTGTGAGTCTGTGAAGAGTGATGAAACTGTTGTGCCATGATGGGGAGTGTTGACGTCTATAGGTTCATAAGTTATATAAATCCAAATTGTTCCGAATTTTGAACTCACATCTAATTGTACACTTAAATAAGTGCAACAACATTCTTTGTATGTACTTGTGTATGAAGTATTGTTTGTTATATTTGTTTATGCAAGCTGTGAATATGATAGAGTGCCTTGCAACCATGCATCACCTTATTATGTACCCCAGTATACCTAAGTGTGGTGCACTTAATGGCCAAACATTACTGGCTTGATTCTGGGTTCTGGGGAGAATTTGTAAGTATTGTGTTTGTCACCTTGTTTAAATATTTTCACTGCAAAACAAGCAATGGCAATATACAATTTCGTGTCACTATGCTCAGACAACCATTGCCTGAAAACTGGCCACAGTATTGGGACAGTAGCTGCTACTGAACTGCCAACACGAGGCTTAAAAGTATATGGACGACCCTATATATGTGATCATCATCTTTTTCTATGCCTATACAATGTCAATCAAATATTATTGTAGCATCTACATAATGGCATACATCACAGTGCGATGTGATGACCAAATATGTCCAAAAGCTGATTCAATTTTGAGACTTTTGACCAATCTGAGGCAAGAAACCGGCGAACGTGTGGTGGTAAAAAGTATGTTGGAGGGCCCTACAACAGTGCTGAAAGTGTTTATCACATTGATAAACCCATACAATGCCAATCAAGCAATATTTCAGTAACTACATGATGACATAACCCCACTTGATGGTCAAACACCACATGAAAAAGGGGGAAGGAAGAGCCAGTATGAGGCAAGAACCTTGTCATTACTTGGCTGTAAAAGCATAATGGATGAACTCAGAAACATGCTGGGGGTGCACATCACTTTGATAACCCCATCCAATGGCAATAATACAGTAGAGTAGTACCATCACCATCACATGCCACCACTTGATGGCCGAAATTTGGGAGGAATTTGGGATTTTGTCAGATCTGAGGCAAAAAAACTGCCTACATGGGGCTGTAGAAGTATGACAAAGAGCCAAACAAACATTCTGTGAGTATTCATCACCTAGTCATGTACCTAAGCAGTGACAAACAAGCACTTTAGTAATACCTGCATGTTATACCCCACTTGAAGGCCAAACTTGTTTGAGAGTGGCAGAAAATCAAGATTTTCTCCAGATACCAACAAGTGGTGGTAGAAGTGGGATGGAGTGCCCTACAATCATACTGGGTGTGTTCATCACCTTGTTATATACATAGATAATACCAACCAAGCTTTATCTGTGTACTTACATGATGCTATAACACCACTTGATGGCCAAACATTGCCTGAAAGTTTGCTGAAAATCGAAATCTGAGGCAAACCTGTCATCAAGTGGCTGTAAAAGTATGATGGAGGGTCCTATAAACATGCTGGGAGTGTTCATCACCCTGTAATACATTCATATAATGCCAAACAAACACTACTATAGCACCTTCATGATGTACTACCACTTGATGGCCAAACTGTTGCACAAAATTGAGATTTTTGCCAGATCCGAGGCAGGAAACCTGCCAACATGGGGCTGTAAAGTATGACAGAGGGACCTGAATGTATACTATAAGTATTTATTACTCTCTTGTATACATATACAATCAGAAACTATCAGTATAGTAGTACCTACATGATATACCACAAGACTCAATGGCCAAATGTGTGTGAAAGTTGTTTTGATATTATTTCGAGATTCTGACCTGATCTGATGCTCAAAAATGCTCTAGAAGTAGGATAGAGGGGCGTACATATGTGCTTCAAGTGTTCATCACCCTCTTATATGCATATTTAGTAAGGAGCAAGCAATATTTAAACAGAGTGATGGTACACCACCACCCGATGGTGAGTTGCTTGCTTATGGGGTTTTCGAGAGATTTTTGATCTGAAAGAGATAGCTGCTTACATGGGGTGGTAAAAGTATGATAGAGGAATCTGCCTTCTGAAGTGTTTATTACCCTCTCATATACACACACAGGGGAAATAACAGATATAAGCAACAGATCTCAGTGTATGATGGAGAGGCGGAGGGAAGAAAAAGCTCCCAATTTATGTTTATTTGGCGATCGAACTGTACTTGTTGACGAAAATGAGCATTTCATTGGCACGCTGCCGCCGACCATTAACAACTCTCTCCTACTATTACGCATACATCCTTCAACCAACGTACCATTAGAATCAACAAACAACAGAGAAACAACTATTCGTCGAAAAGTGCTCAAGTATACTGCAACATCCGCCGCCTACAAAAGATGATTCGAAAAATGGTTATATCGTTATCATGCATTGCAATAATAACCAATGTAGTAGATGCAGGAATATCAAGCTTTCATGATTTACAAACGATAATATCACCATCACCATTGGATGTATTAGATAATTTAGATGATTATGATAAGTTTTGGGTTGATGTTCATCAAAAAAGTTGCGGTACGTTGTGTTGTTTTAGGTTTTGTATTGCAATTCGACAGTCGTTTGATGTCGTGTAAGGTTGCATACCATTACTATCTACTATCGAGGTGTATACCAATACAAAAGACGACGTATTGCATGTGTATATATATATATAATATACCTGCGGCGTATGTTGTGTGGTTGGCATGATGATGTAATGCGAGGAACATAATTTATGCACATGATATGCTCATACTATTATCTCTTTCAATCTACACTACACAGTCTGGTCAGAATGTGCTGTGGACGATTGGAACGATGACCAAGCGGGAGATAATCGAGATGGTGATGAACAATGGTATCAATATCGTACACAAAGCTTCTGTGCTAACGCTGCCTTTTCATTATATGGACAAAAGAAGAAATCAATATTCAACTTTGGAGGGGGTTGTACAGAACGGCATTATATTAACAGTTATTTTACATATGGAGGTGCTGATAATTTGTTAATTGCCGTGGGTATAACTCCGTTGGTTCATAATGATGGTAGTGAAAGTAATGCAGTTTGTGTTGACGGGGGTGGAGGTGATGATGATGATGGAGGGAGTAGTAGTACATTAGGATGCGACAAAGATGGGAATTATATCATGGGATCATTTAGTAGTGAAAGTTGTGATGGTAATTACTTTACTAAATCGATTGATACATTTGATGATTACAATCAACAATTTGAGGGTGTTGGATGTACATCTATTTGGGATCGTAGTAGTTATACCGAGGGTGCGGCGGATGAATTGTATACATTATTGACCAACAGTTGGACATGCGATACGAAACTATATCCACAACGCTGTCCCGACCCATACGGCAAGAAGGCACAGCACGAATTTGCTTTACATATAGCAAGCGAGGGAGGTAATGCTCACTTATCCTACTGGAACTCAGAAATGAAGATGCCATTTCGAATACTCAGCGGGGTATTGGTGGCACTATCTTCTATTTTGTTAACTATATCATACTGTATTACAAATCAAAAGAGGGATAGTAGTAGGTATAATGATGATGAATCGGGTATGGAACTATCAACAAAAGGCTCGGTTAGGTCTTCAGTTGAGCAATTAGAAGAGGAATTATCAATTGCAAAGGATCGTTTGGATAAGGTGAAAGAAGACTACGATTCTAACGAACCCCACGGGCTTACCGAGCAGCAAAGCAAAGAATTGGAAATGAAACAAGAAGAATACAACAAGGTATTAGAACAATTAGAACGGGAGAGACAAATACAGATAGCAGAGCGAGAGAGGATGAATGCTCTTTTAAATGGAGGAGAAAAAGCACAGAGTCCTCGTCGTAAGTTGATAAAGGCTGTATCACGTTCGTGGTCTCGATTAAAGAGGAAGAAGTAGACCGACAAGATCTGATATCAAATATATCCCCCGTTTCTATAAGCTAGATAAACTAAACCATCACATACCAAGCAGCTAAGAACTATCTTCTATACTCTTTCAACTATAGACTATTCTTTATATGTCTTTAAACTTAGACTAGTCTCCTCGTTCTACTTATAACTTATATCACGTGATATTTGTCCATATATGCCCATTCTTATTACTAATCGACGATCTCTCATCTCGCTGATCTATCGAATCATATGGCGGCAGTTGTACCTCGGTAGTAGATGCCGAACTCATACTACTTGGTCCGGCGGCATAATTGACGATTCGTCCTCGTATCCTCACCCATACACATATGATTAACAATACAAACCAAGCATTATAGATATACTTTCCCCAATTCGCGGTACCATATCGAGTAGTAAATAGATTTATACCAGCATGTATTTGCGACGCCCCCAAAGCAAAGATCAATAGACCGAATAATACGTTTATATACTTCCAATATGTCCCACTTGTCTTTACAAAAAGTACCTCACCCTCATTATCAGCCATGGTATCTACCACTCTTCTAGGCCGACGGAGGAAAGCATTCACAGCTGTTTGTAAACTGACCAATAATAGTAAGAGTAATCCGACTATATGATGTCTCTCTTTAGAATGGGCCTCTCCTACTCTCCCCATACTATGCATCGTGCCAATTGCGATTGAAACAGTAATTATAACCAACAGATTTATATACCCCTGTAAATACATCCAGTGATGTGGAACTAACACGTCTTTACAGGTTGACGAGAGTAAAGATAATGGTACCAATATTCCAAAAGTAAGGAAGCCAATCAAACCATGAGCTACCCAAACGTGTCTGTGGCTATGGCTTTGATTCATTATACTTTCGGGATTTAAGATCTCCGCTTTACACTCTGGAAGATGCGCGTTATCACAGTTCATGATGACAAAAGAGAGGTGATTATAACATATGTTAGTGCATATAATATGCAAGGGTGATCAATAAAGGCAAATTAAGGTCAAATAAAACAGCCAAGTCGTCGAGTCTTTATAATGAATGCACGAATTCAATCATAAAACTTTCCTGCATATGCTTCTTTTAACATTGATAGATATGTCGTATCATTATGTTGACATCCCCCGGCTATAAATTCTATTTGTTGTGATATCTTTTCAGGTGTATACTTTCTAGATTTCCATACCTTTTTACATAGATTAGACGGCCGAGGTGGAGGTACTCGTATTGTTTGTTTGAAAGTTCGTGATGGTTGAACTTCTCCTTCTTCATTATTGTTATTAGTAGAGCATTTATTTTCAAATCTTGTCCAACATAATGTATCCAATTGACAATTCGTCGGTGTATCATATTCCTCATTTGATTGCGGTGGATATACAAATGTATCAGCGGGGTATTTACCTCTTTCTAAACAGCAACTGACGTGCATGATAAGAAGACGATCGATTATGTTAGTTAATAAAGTGTAGACATCTTATGCACACATAACTAAAACTATCATACTTTGCAGCATGTCCTGTAATGGTGGGATGACGTTGATTCATGAGTAAGCATAAAGACATAACAACACATCTTATGCACACAACAAAACTGTAAACATACCCCAATAATATTCATGCGCATGCAATATAGCCGGCCTCCCAATTGTATAAGCCGTGCATAATGGATCTGCATTGCACATCTGTTGACAATTATCCGATAGTTCATCATAATCTGATAATGGAAAAATAGATCCTTCAAACTTTGAACAGAAATAGCATCCTCCATCGTCTGTGTGAGGTATAGAGAGTATCAGAATAGATAGACGAAGGAGATAGATTTAGACATATGATATGCACATAACATACACTATTGAGATATTTACCTAAATCATATGTCGTTTGACCATGAGGTAGTTGTGTATATACCGATGATGATGGTGACAAGCTATTACTAATACAATCTCTATTGTCGACATATTGTGTATGATTTTGTGCCATTGCAAATCGAGTTGTATATGAGAAACTAACGACCATAAGCAACGACGCTGTCACCGAGTATAATGTATAAGATTTCATGCTGCTATTACCAAACCCCTTATTGTCGATATCATCCTCTAACCTTGATTGGGCTGTCAACACGGATAGACTGTCAATAGCAAATGAGAGGAAGAGGTAAGATTAGAGGGAAAATCCATTTTATTCTTACGAGCCAAACCGCCGCCAAAACAAAACCTCATTCTACTCTAGGTAAGTCGACGGCGTAGATGATCACTACAATATGCTATTACCAATGGAAGTATCGATATTCTCATCGGTGTTGATAGTATTCATATTATTATCAACGGTGGAAGCATTCACATCGATACCATCAACATACCAAACACATCGTTTATCGATATTTGCAACAGCTAGTGATAGTATAGATGATACTACGGTTGTATACGGTAGTTCTCCCGATGAGGTAATGCCACAAAAGTTCGTTGATGGATTGAAATTTAATCTATTTGGAATCGGCCGACAACAAGATGAAGATAGAAATGGAGTATATCAACCACCACAACAGAGCATGAAAGATAAGATTGTATTGATTACGGGTGCGTCATCAGGGTTAGGGTTGGAAAGTGCCAAACGATTATCACTAGCAGGGGCGACAGTTCTTATCACCGCCCGTACAAATGAAAAGGTTAAACAAAGTATAAAGGCTGTAGAAGATTATTGCAATGGAGTAGAAAACTGTTATGGTAAAACTGGAAAGTACATAAGTCCTATGTATATCAACAACAATCCAAAAGTTAGAGGTGTTACATTAGATTTAGATGATTTATCATCGGTTCGATCATTTCCAAAACGGTATACAGATTTACAAAAAGATGACGATTCTATACAAAAGATTGACGTGTTAATGCTTAACGCTGGCGGCGGCGGATATCCTTCTAGAGTACTAACAGTGGATGGTATTGAGAAGACATTTCAGTCAAACCACCTTGGACCCTTTGTATTGACATCTAGACTGTACGAAGAAGGTCTACTCAACAAGAATATGACAGATGGAAGCAACGGATGTACGGTCATAAACGTCTCGTCTTGTACACATAGATGTGCAATTGCAAATTACAGAGAAGAACAAGAGGCGGGTTATGCTGATATTATTTATGGATTTGATTTTGATAATGCCAACTGTGACAAAATGTATGCAGGTACGTGTCTATTATATCGTTTGTGCATATGATATGTCTCTGTTAAAGAATATCATCTTATACATACGTAGACGACTTTAAGATATATGCACAGGGGAAGCTGGCTAATATATTATTCACACGAGAGTTACAAAAACGAGCTGATATGAATCAACAGAATTGGTTAACGGCTGTTAGTCTTGAGCCCGGAGGTGTTGCAAGCGATATATGGAGGCATAGTTCGTTTGGGTTTGATCCACAAGTTATTCAAAAACGGCGGGATAATGGTGAACTACTAGAACAAAAAGAACTTACTCTGAAGGAACGGATATTATCAAACATCTTCTATCGATTCGGTACACAAGTGGAAAGAGGAGCGAATGTACAAGTATGGCTGTCATATCTTGCGACTAGCGGGAGAACAATTCATAGAGGGCGGCATTATGACGAATACAGAAAGCAAATCAACGTCCCAGAATATGCATCAAACGAGGAGACTACGAAGAGATTATGGGAATTGAGTGAGGAGATGGCCGGTATACAGTTTGACTTGTCATGACATAGTAGAATAGCTATTGCATGAGTCTAAAACCTCTCTCGTATTACTATCTTTTGTGTCTAGAAAAGAAGTTTTCTTTCATGGTTTATTAAATAATATTTACAATAACATTTTATTGATTGCCGTGTGTATCTAATTCTATACATCTTCTATATGATTATCATATTCAGCCAAAAGTTCTTCTTCTTCTCCACCATTTTCAGAAGTGAGACTGGAAGCTGTCAGCTTAGAATCCTTCTTTCTATTACTATACATGAATTTCATTACAGTTATCATAATGATTAACATCAACTCGACGAGACAGGGTATATAGACTGGCCATAAACCTGACATGATTGCATATATATTAACAAGAGTTGTACCAATTATGTAAATTGATAGATACATGTAACTAAAATCCTCGGCACTTTTTGTTTTATATGTTTTTATCACCTGTGGAAGTAACGAGAGACTTATCATGGAACCACCAATAGTCCCAATTATTGGGTAACCAACATCTTCCATAACCTCATCGATATCGTATGCATCTGCCGTGTTAGTTTTACTTCCCTTGTTGGTGTTTTGCTGCTCATTATCGCTCATTGCTAATTGTATCATTGTAGTATCATTTGTGACAAAGGTATTTGGAGGAGATGACACCTCAATATTAATATTGTTTCTGATAGTATAACTATTTGCATAATCATTAGAAGCGGCAATGGCGGTTAATAGAGTGAAGAAGATGATAGAAGAAGCATGCATATTTCACTAATACGTCATTATTCTATGTATCTCTCTACTGTGCATTTGCCACTTTAAATGATGTCGATAATATAAAACTACTATTAATTCTTCAATACTACGATGATACCTAATATCTGATAAAGTATAAAACGTCGACTACACTTAGTACCATTGTGGATTTCTTTATGTCGCAGAAAAAGATACCTCGCATGATTAGAAGGCAGTATGGGCTTTAGCAAAAGATTATAGTGCATATGATATAACTAAATATCGGTTAGGATCTTTAATTAGTCTACTACTTCCTCCAATGGTTTAGAGAGAACAACAAGGATCTCTACATGCCATATGAACAGCATCAATCTTCATCAAAACTTCTTCATCCAGTTCAACTTTCTTCCCATCCACAAACGGTGAAAGATTCTCTTTGAGTTGATCAATTGTAGTAGCACCGATTATAACAGACCCCTTTTCTACAAACCGCCTACTTCGAACAAAGGCAATAGCCAGTTCCGATGGAGTCATTCCCGCATCATTTGCAATCTTTGTATACTCTTCAGTTGCATCAAGTGTGGCCTTGGATGCTGAACTAGGATGCCACCGTGCCATGTAATCAGGGAAACGTTCATAGCGAGAGTTTGATGTTGATTGAATGACATTTATAGCAGTGGTGCGCTTATTGTACTTTCCAGATAACAAGCCTCCTGCCAATACACTCCATGGTAATAGTCCGATGTTGTATGCATCACAAGCTTCGGCTAATTCAGAGTCAAACCTCCTGTCCAATAACGAGTATGAGTTTTGGATTGTGGCAAGCTTGTCACTGATACCAAGCTGTTCACATACTTTGGCCCATTCACATACTCCGAATGTACTCTCATTCGATAATCCAATATATCTAATCTTTCCTTCATCGATCAGCTCCTTTAGAGCAGTTGCCGTCTCCATTATTGATACAGAATCATCTCGTTTTTGTTCATGTTTAAAAGACATTAACCCGAACGCTGGAACGTATCTGTCTGGCCAATGTAATTGTAATAAATCAATATGATCTGTATTTAATCGTCGTAATGATGCATGTACCGCCTCCTTAACTGATGTAGCATCTAATCGACAATCTGGCATTGTTCCATCTTCATTAACAATTGGTTTATCGGGATAGGAACGTGCGGCAGCTACCGGTGAGTTTGGAAAGTAACCTGCCACTTTTGTTGCAATAACTAATTCATCGCGTTTAGCTTTTCCGATCTCGCTAATATACTGACCCAATATCTCCTCGGTTGCACCAGCACGGTATTCAGGAATGAATAGAGGTACAGGATATAGTCTATATGTAAAGTAGAGTAAAGAGATATGAATAGTTAGTGGAAACACACACAATATCGAAAATACATCATAACAGATGTGTGCTCACTCAGCAGTATCGATAAAGTTACATCCCTGTTCAATAGCATAATCTAATTGTTGAAATGCATCCTCTTTTGTATTTTGTACACCCCACGTCATAGTTCCCAAACATGCTTCAGATACTACTAAATCGGAACTACCAAGATTACGTGCATTGCAAATTGATGGTGATGATGTGATTGTTGATAGTGCTACTGTTCTTTGTAACGATGATGCAGCAGCCAAGAGAGTAGTTAGACTGCCGTATAAACGACGTCGTTGACGTAGAGAAGAAGATCGTATAGTTGTCATCATGATGGTATTTGCAATTGATATGAAAGCTGATAACAATCAACAACAATTAATGATGAGTCATCATTCATCATCGCATCTCATTAATTGCACGAAAATTGGCAGATCATCGGACCACCACCATCAACAAATTATTCCACATGTAATAATGGAGAGTGGGTATCTTTTCGGTATCTTTTTGCAACTCTCATAAAATAAACTCAAAATCAAAACAAGCTTCGAAGTAAAAGGCAGATACCGTATAGAGGGTGCGAAGTTTTCTAATAGAACACGCAATAAACTGCAATAATTTGTTAGTGATGTTCTATTAGAATGTTCGCATACGATAGAACACGTTTATTCCCGTATTGCAAACAGCCCAATTAACAATATAAATGGCAGAGTTAATGAGAGAGATTGAAGAATATATACTTGTATCCCTTACATCCCAACCAAATAATAATAAATATCGTATCTATATATATTTAGCGGTACGTAACTGTTGTGGTGGCTTCTATTTTTATGCATCGATGATGTTGCAACTATTTTTATATCGGAGTACGAAAGCAAGATAGTGAACAAACACGTTGTATTGTACCATCTTGCAATATGCTTTGGAACGAATGACTATCGTATATTACATACGTGATTGTGTGACGATAATAGACGTTTATTTTATTTATTTTGGAAGCAGATAGGTGAAACAATTAACAACAACGATATATTATTGACGATGTGTGGTGGTACAATATTTTTCTATCTCGTGCACCAACATCATCTAACATTATCAATTGCCTCGTATCAATACATATAGCAGCATACCGTACAACTAATATCATCTATACGACTATATCATCTACGATTATCCAACGATTAATTATACGTATTTATTGGCAATCGAAGATTCAAGAATTAGTTAGTAATAATGATGATGGTAGACGATAACAAAGACGATAACAACAACGTTAGTAATCCACAGTATAAAGCATTATGGAATCTTGTAACTAAATATGGCATTGATAGGTTTAGCAACGACGATGAATTAAATGCATATATGGAAACTGTTAAGATTGCCACGGGTGCATCGGATCAACAAATTAAACGAATTAAAGAGCATGCAATTAATCTAAGAAACTCCCCCTATGGAAACCCAACAACACAAACATCAACAACACAAGCTGCAACAAAAACAAACACATTTGATACGTTAATGGCTAATGCACCCAAACAAAACAAAAAAACACGTACCAACAATACAACAACAAAAACGTCAAAACGTTCTACTCCGGCATTACTAATTACAACTGATAATAGAGGTGGTGATAGAAGAAGTATTCAAGTAACAGCTCGGACTAGTGATCAAAGTACACTTAATTTTGGTGCTAGTAATAATAATGACACAACAGATGGAGGAGCTAACGATTTACTTGAAGACAATGATGATAATACAGATCGTCTAGAAGCGGCGGCACGACGTAAAGTAATTGAAAACAAAGCAATGGCACACGCCTTAGATGAATTAACAAAATATAAAGAAAGTATTCCTAATGGTACAATTGATGAGGTACCTGATAACAACGAATACGATCCAGATGTTGAACTAGTAGGTGATGGAGGTATAGACTCAGAAACTGAAAATGAAAAGAAGAAGAAACGTAGGTCGTATCTTCCCAAGGAGGGATCTCCTATTAAAGAGTATTTAGATGCCTTTAAAGAAAAAGTATCACCAAGAAATCCAACCATAAATAACCCTGCACTTGATCTTACGAAGATGTCACCATGGGTACCACCACCAATTACATTATCGACTGGTCTTGGGGATAATGCAAAGCCTAATAAGTTTTATGTTGGTAATACTTGGGTATATGTTTGGGATCCTATGAAACAATACAGTAGCAAGATGCCGCCTAAGTATGAGTGCTTTAAGTGCAAGAGTCGTAATACTAAGAACAAACGTTGGTGTTGGAAGCCGTACCATTGGTGGGATAAAACTGTATACGTTCTTCATAGAATGATATGTTGTAATGGCTGTGGCTGTTGTTTTACGACTGTCGACCCTCGGTGCCTATCAACACTCCCAACACGAATAGCTGAACAATTCCCACTTGTTTCACCAACTCAATATGGACCAGGATTATATGCCCCAATGATTTTAATGTTAGTTGCACTAATGCCCAGCTCGATATTGTATGGTACATTTGCAAAGGTTATTAACGTTCTATTACGTGTCAGTTACGCGAAGACTCACTTGGCATACTTAGAAGAGGCAGAGCATTGGAAGAATGATGGCAAGCCTGTATTTGTTAGTAATTCTGTTCCGGCAGCATTCTCGGCATACGATGATCAAACTGGATACTGTGGAGTATCATTAAAACCGTCTCTTCTGTCTAGGGGTTTAAGACTATTCATGAGTACGTTTGAAAAGTATATGCAGGGATCATTCCAAACTGCCAGTGATGAAGGCGTATCGACTGATGACAGCCATAAGCTCACTAGTCATGTTTACGTAAATGTTGGCAAATCAAAGGTGCAACCGTTTACTGCTTGTTATAGTGCCATTGGCTTAAATGGATTACCAAACATTAGTAGATTTAAGTTCACGAAGTCATCAGACGAGTTAAAGATAATAATACCTGATTGGGTAGCATGCCGTAATAATGCTGGACAGAAGGAATTGCTTCGTTTGGAGGGAGATAATGCATCTGCCGATAGTTCTCAGCAACTTTCAGCGTCATCCTCTTTATTGAAAGATGTTGTACCCTATCGGGAGACTACAGATATGCCTCGGTTTGAGGTTACCGAAGAACATTACACATATATATCAACTCGTGAGGGGCTGAAAACTATTGCGTTGACACTTGTCTCCCACGTAAACGAGATGACTAAAAATGGTCGTACATTAAGAATTGGATTAGATACCGAGTTTGATGCGGATGATATATACGTAATATCTCTTCATTTCGATGGGGATAAAAGTATTGGTATTGAGGCTGTATCTATATTAATACACCCACACAACTGGGGTGACACATTTGAGGATACCATGCAATCGCTTTTAGAACATGAGGACGTTGTTATTGTCTGTCTTAATGCTGCGAGTGATATCCAAGGTCTACGAAAGAAGTATGGTATTAAGTTCAAACGTATTCGTGATGTTGCCAGGTATTGCTTACACGATGATCCCAACCAACGGAGATCACTTCAAATGTTAACAGGGAAGTATCTTGGCTACCATGTATCGAAGAATAATCAGAGGTCAAACTTCAATGTTAACCCTCCCATGGCCGCCCCACTTCGCAACTACGCAATGGCAGATGCAATACTACCAGTCATGATTGATACTGCAATAACAAAGAGACTAGTTAATGCAGGAATTGATTCTTTCAAATACGAAATCGATTTACAACCAGGTACCGAAGTAACAATTAAGATTGGTGGAGTGGAGGCCGCTATTGCTAAAATTGATACAATTGGTGAACGTGGCAGAGGTGCAGGGGAGTCTACTATATGGGGTAGTGAGTATATTGGAGCAAAGAAAGCTTTAGTTAAAGTTGAAACCGTTCTAGTTCGAGGGGCAAAGGTACCATTTCAGCATTCGGATTGGGGTGATGGCAGGTTAACTCTTGGTGAGGCATTTGATCGAGAAGATTGGAATAAGATATTAGCGGTACGAGCTAGCCAGATTCATAGGAAGCTCGGCGAGCACAATACACAAGTACCAAGGGCACCGGTTGCTATCAATACACAAGGTACGTACTATCATGTCTAGATATGAGAATAGCCGTGCTAACAATTGTATCTTTGCTCACAACCAACAGCAGCTAGCACATCAACTAGAGAAGAAGTGACTACAACTGCTACTACCACAGCGGTATCGGCTTTGAATGAAGCAACCGTTGATGCCAACGAGACAATTGAGGTTGTTAATAACGTAGACAGTATACGAAGCCGAGAGAAGTCGGATATATGGCATGAGCATGACAATGTACCTCTGTCTAGAGATAGTCCAGCAACTACATTTATACATGAGCTTCTACGGCATGCTACGATGACAATTAATGAAGTAGATAAGGCTAATGTGGAGAGGGTATTAGCAGCAAAGGGTATAACTGACTACGATGACCACTTCCGACACAATAAGGAGTGGTGGTATACACGGGTTAGGATGCCACCTCGGCAGAATGATGTTGCAAGTGCTAACCTAATGTGTGTTTTGGAGTATCTTCGAAGTGAAGATAGCCCATTCAAGGAATATGTTACTGAAGATATGACGAAGCACATACTTGGGTGGGCAAGAAGGTGTAGAGAAGGCCGATACGATGATTTGCCAGACGTAGAAATGTATCGGCATGATGGTGTTGATTCGAATGGATTGAATAAGTGGCTTCGTCGACGAGGTTCAAAGGCAGAGATATTTCATCAGAAGATGCACGTAGCAGTGGGTCCGTTTGGTATTGGTGTTGAGACAGCTCATTATCTGCAAGTCATATTGGCATATCAGTATCTTGTCAACAATCGTATTAGACGTTGTGGTGAGCCAGATTTTGGTCATTTCATGCTCAATCTAGAGGATAGGATTCAAGAGAAGATACGTCAACTTTGGGGTGTAGATCCATTTCCATCCCGCATCAACATGAGTGAACATAGTCCATTAGACTTCATATCCGTTGGAGTTGGACCGTTGTCTCTTAATAAAGACTATGTGACCGTAGGCGAGCCAGGGAAGGATCTGAAGGATGGCTTGTACTTTATGGCTAAACAAATGAAAGTGAGGTATCCTCCACTACCGCCAACAACAAAGGAAGAGTTTGCAATAATCAAAAAGTTCTGTGCCGATCATCCTCAACCAAAACAGACTGACATCAAAGCATTGTGCAAACGCTTTAATAATGAAAGTAATGGAACAACTATCTGGCCAAAGTTACTACCAATGGTAAAACCGTGGTTAAAGAAGTGGAAAGTCAATCAGTTAAGAGAAGCATTAGCCTTGAAAGCAGGCAAATCTTATACCAACATTATCAACAAGTTGAAGAGTGATACGGTTTCTATACCTCCACCCATGAATACTCGACCACAAGTACTTACAGTACATCAACAACATCGACATAATCAGCAGCGGCAATCACCTACTACTACCAATACAACAACAACTACTACGACTGCTACTACTGCCAATGATACAACCAACCAACAAGGACGTGCTTTTGTACCACCTATCAATGCCCCTAATCAAACAGCAACCGTCCCGGTACCTACTATTACAGCATCACAAACCAAAGGAGGCAATTGTGCATTCTGGCCTATATGTCAGGATGATCGAACAACGTGTGGAGGAGTAAGACGTGAACTTTGCAAGACATATGGTACCAATGGCACAAAGACGGCACCATCCACTGAGGAGTTAAGTTATAAAAAAAGACTGCATACTTGGTCTGAATTCGACAAAAAGAAGAATTGCTACTGGTATCCTATTTGTGGTAAAGCAATACATTGTGGTGGAAAGAAACGTTCATTATGTTCTAAGTATGCCCATTGTCCACCATGTTCGGAAGATGAATTGACAGTGAAGAAGAAAGCTGCTAAGAAAGAGGCAAGGAAGAAGAAACAACTAGAAGCAGCACTAAATAGATAGATGGATATAATAGATTGATCTTCCTAGCTCTCTCTCTCTCTCTTCTTCTTCTTCTTCTTCTTCTTCTTCTCTCTCCCTCTCTCTCTCCTCTTTTCCTCTTCTTCCACCTGGAAGTGACCAAAAAAATCCCAGGGAACTCTATAAAAAATCTGCCAAGTAAAAGGCCAACCTGACCTGTGACCTCCTACTATGAATTACAGTCAGCCACAGGGTAATAGTGGCAGTGGCGTACCCCCTCCACCTACTACTACAAACAATGTTTCAACCGGCAAAACTCCAATAGCACGACGAACTCGATCATCCAAGTTAAACAACAATACTCAAAAAACAGTTGGTCCACCACCTCAATATAATATGGCTCCTCCGCCACCAACTAATAATAACAATACCAATTCTGCTCAATTGCCATCAACAATGTATAATCCTTCATTATCAGGATATGAATCTCTCAATGTGAATGACGCAATAGCCAAACGTCGAGCCGAGTTGCGACACTTACAACAACGACAGCGCGATAATGGTACATTAACAAATGCTGCTAGGAATAAGTTATCGCAAGGAGGTAATGTTAATAATAGTTATGGTGTTGGTAATAATAATATAACGCAGCAGCAAGGTATTGATAATAATGGTAGATTGCAACAGCAGCCGCCACCTGCAAATAATAACAACAAGCCACCGCCATCCACACAAAATATTACTAATAATAAACCAGCCTCAAATCTCACTATGCCACTTCCACCACAACCTCAAAATAATAATAATAATCAAACTAATACAATGCAAATGCAAGTGCCAACACCACCCGTGGCACGTAGATTAGATAATTCCTATGGCGTTGAACAGCAGCAACAGCATAGAGCTCCACCACAATGTCAATTCCCAGATCAAATTTATCCCAACAATAATAATAATAACAACTTAGCCAACAACTCTCTTAACGATAATGTACCACCAATGCGAAGTGAAAGTTATCAAGAACAGCGTAGATCTAACAGTAGTACATCAGCCAGTAGACCGGGTAATCAAAAACGTAATTCAGAAATATTTACAGCCGGTAAAATGAAATTACATCAACAAGTTGGTAGTAGTCATATTAATACTGCTCAGCAGTTTAGTGGTATTAGGGAGAATAGTTCAACAACGATGATGAGTAGATTAACAACAACCGAGGCCAGTATTAGTGATAATAACGTCAACGCTAATACTGCACAACAGCAACAAACAGCGCCACCAAAATCACCATTTGGCCAAGCGCGTACGATATTATCAGTAAAGCAGGGTGATTTAAATCCAATGTTGGGTGTGCCGCCCTTTCAACCTCCCGTTTTTAATACTAATGATATGCCTGTTGATACTGTAGATAACGAGATCGAGGGCGTAGACAATGAGGATTTATTACAGAATAACATCATGCCACCTAGTAAGAAGATATCACCCACTGCCAGTGGATCAAGTGTGGCATTAAAGTTGGGCGATAGATTAGTTGGTGAGGTGGATAGTGGATCGTCAACTCCAATCATGTCAAATAGCTTTGATGAGGCTGATATTGATAATCCTACCTCGAACACTCTAACTACAACCGCTACCTTGAACAATACACAAAACAACAACAATAATAATAACAATATGTCAAGATTAATGTCTGATTTGCAACGAACTGAACGTGAAAAGGCCGAGGCAATAGAACAGGTTAATAAGTTACGTTTATTATTGGCTACTAATCACAGTACCAATGGACAAGAGCCTATATCCATGGCAGCAAATACCACGTCCGGCGGCAACACTACAACAATGCTGCCAAGTACATCGTCAAGTAGTTCAGAATTGCTAAATCAATTTCGTGAAATGGTAACAAGACAGGGTGCCAGTGCCGCAGTTGATTGGATGTCCAAACAATTGGAGAATAGTGGTTCTACCCCTGATAGTAGTGCCGCCTCAAGGACTTCACCCGATACACCATCACGTAATAATCTTCGTCCACCCCTCAGTACACGAGGTGCCAGTCTAAACTATACAGGAGGTGATTCGGAATTGCTATCATCCAATATACCACCATTAACACCCCGTAGTTCACGTCCTGGTAGTCGAGCTGCAAGTCCCGAACGAGTTGGTAATGTTGGTGGTGCACGGGGTAAACGTATAACTACTCCATTGCCAAAGAAGTTAAAGGCGTCAAATGATAGTTTAGATGGAATGGTCAGTAACAATGTTGGAGATATCACATCACACCAACATGGACAACAAAGTGATAATAACAATAACAGTCCAGGGATTGAACAAGAATATCTAACAAAGGCATCTAAATGTATCCCCAATGAATATGGTACAATGTTGGCATCGTATATTGTCCGTCGTCCATACCTTACTCCCTCTTTCTCCACTAACACCACTTCCACTAACTCCACCACCAACAACAACAACAACAACAACAATATCGAAGAAGAAGAATTCTTACAATATAAACAATTATCAAGCAAATCAGCTTACCTAAATGAAGCTACAGTATTGAATCCAAATACATTAGAGGTAATAGCATATATTGAGGCAGATAATAGTATATTGACATTGAGTGGTGTTTCGAATGTATGTCATGGTTATAATAATAATGATAATGATTGGACAACATTTGATAATGTGGAAGAAGACGATGTAGCATTGGGTAAAGTTACTTATATTGATGTTGATGGTAATGAATGTGATTATTGGTTAGGTACGTCTTCATTTGATATACATATGTCTTAAGTGTGTGTTGGAATCATCATACACGCTTCCCGAATGTACGTTTCCTAATCTCCTCCTCCTTCCTCCTTTAACTTGTTCGTATACCATTTACCATACCATGTGTTAGATTCGATATATGAAGAGGCCTTAACAACAAGAGAATCATACTGTATGTCGATGATATCGGCAGCATTTGCCTTAAAGGAGGTGACCGGAGGACAACATCAAGGAAGTGTAGGAGGAGCTGTCACAACTCAGCAGAATGTTCCCCAAGAGTATCAACAGCAGCCGATGATGATGCAGCCCCCTGCCTCACCGGCTCGACAATATCAGCAGTATGATCAGCCGCCTCAAATGATGATGCAGACCGCTCCTCCTCAGCAGCAGCCAATGTATCAATCAATGCAACAACAGCCGAGCTATGCTCAACCTCCTGCAATGGGTGATATGCCACCATTGTCTAGTCAGCAAGATGCTCCGCCGCTTATGAATGAAGGAGGCAGTGTTGCCGGTCAGTCGTCAATGGCAGCTCAACAACCACCAATGAGTGAGAAGCAACCCCCATCTTCTGAACAACCTACACAACAGACCAAGCCCAAAGAACAACAAGAACAATCACCTGCTACCTCACCCAAGAAGAAACTACAACCCGAGGAAGAATATGAATCAGCAGATAGTGCATTACCCTACATGATAATGTCATTATTCTCACTACTCCTATCAATGTTAACATTTGTTATTAAGATACCATTCCGTATTGGAAGTACAATATTTACATTCTGGGTAATGATTGTTGTGTTACGTTTATTGTGGTTATTATTTGCGGATGATGGTGGTGCGTGGGAGATTGGAGCGGGGGTTGATTATGAGTATAACATGCCAGGAATATATTGAGGAGGGGAGTTAGTAGAAGGTGTCGTGGGGTTCGTATGTGTATATGTTTGTAGAGAGGTGACAGTAAAAGGTGATCTAAACTAAAGGTCTAATCAACATGCTTTTGTTTATATCTACACAGCTATGTTTATACTATTCATAGGCGTCTTCCTTTCCTTGTATCACTTGCAAAACAAGTACAAAACACTTTTCCACATACCAAATACTCTTCAAACCTAACACAGAGACAGTCCAACTTTGTTATATAGCCATAATGGTTGATTAAGCTTCCAACCTGGCTACTGAATATACTTGAACTGCTCTTCTACATCTCTTTTCCGACTCATACCGACTCTCATATCCTAAACTTGAGTAGCCGTCTGTATCGATTAGAAACAGGGAAGAGATGTCATATAAGTTGCCAAAGATAAACCAGTTTACACCAAACCAAACATATGACTACTTACCTGTGAGATGAGTATCCTCGATTCATCTGCAGTTCCTTCTCCTCCATTCTCATCATCTTCCTCTTTGATATCTTCCCCACCAACTGCATCTGCTCCATCAGAGCTAGTTCCCGATGCACCCCTCTCATCAACATCATCTCCTTCTCCTCCTTCCTCGGGATTCTGGTGTTTGTGAATCTCCTCTTCAATCTTTGTTTTAACAATGTTTCCCATTGCCATTGCCGCACTGATACCCATTTTACCAATATTCTCAGCCGCCTGTTCAATTGGAATGGGGTAGAATCAAAGTATGTGAGGATACCATCAAGAAGGGGTACATATCATGTGCACAAAAGCTCCAGAAGTCTCTTGACACATATGCCCACAACCCATCAAATCTCATAAACAAAACATTAGCATACTACTACATTACTCACCTTATTAACACTCCTACCGGCAGGACTATTAGCCACAACATCAATCCGTTCTTTAGTCATTTGATAACCCTTCCTAATACGTTCAATAGTCTCGGGAGTCTTGTGTACCGCCCGATTATCAAACGTTGGACAATAGCTTAATAACTTTCCATTTGAATCAGTTTCAAATACATCAATGATTGTCATGGTAACTAGGTCACCAAAGTCAAAGTCTGTATCCTTCTTTTCACTATCTCCTTCTTCTCCACCACTACCATTACTACTAGCAACTACCTTATCACTTGGGATAGTAAACATACTAGCAGGACTAAAACAATTCATCCAACGCCAAACAACACGATGTGCACCCGTGACTCTATATCGTCCACCACTAATCTTCATAACAGTCAAACCAGGTGGATCTATAATATTTAAATGATCACCCTCTGGCATTAATGCTAACCATCTTGTGAATAATTGTGATAGTCCTATAATACCCGCGGCTGCCTCTAGTTCAATACCGGAAACACGTTCAATACCAAATAATTGTGATGCTGTTAATGCCTGGGGGAGTACTACCTCGGCATCAGAAGCGAAGATTTGAATTGGTAGTGGTGGTATTAACTTTGATTGATCTTTGTACTTATTTTGTGTTGTTGTATCTTCATCTCCATTTGTAGTTGCAGTTTGTGTATCATCATAAGTATCATCTTTTTGTTCCGAAACTGCACGACTTATATTATCTTCATTAAATTCATTATCAAATGATTTCATACCATCTTCATCTCCATTGTTAGCTGTATTATCGTCTGTAGGCAAACTTGGATCTAATCCTCGATCAACCTTCATTTGCCACTCGATAGCATCACTAAATAAGTTAGGTGAACTTAGTAAATGTAATAGTTTTCGATGCATATTGTGTACTGTTGGTGTGGCATCGTTATATTCTTGACCTTCATTGACTACGTCTAATAATTGCTGCTCTTGTTCAAGTGTCGAATATTGAGAATGATTCGATAAAGCAGCCGCTTGATAATACTGCTCGGCACTCATCTCGCCTGAACTGTAAATTGAATATTCATTAGCTTCACTGTTATCTTTACTTGCTGTTGGTTGAATGGCAGTAGTACGGTGTGGAGACAACGATTGCTGTTGTTGTGCATTGTTGGTAGAAGATGTATTGCTATTCATGGCGTCTGTATCTATACTGTATGCTAACGAGGCTGATCCTTGAGATGATGAAGTTTGAATTGCTGGTATATTATTATTATTATTAGTAGTAGGTTTGTCTTGCAATGTATATTCTGGCATAACGATGTTGTGTTGCAGAGTTGTGTTGTTGAGTTTATTATTTTGCTTCTTATCTTTATCTCTCCAGCTCGAGGTATAGTGCGGCTTTGTTAGATTTGAATGTGACGATGTCGGCATTCGACGATTGCAGCAATACCAATTTATAGTATACTTAAAGTAGTAGAGACGAATGGCGTTTCTATCTTTGTGTTAGCGTTGCCGTCGTTGATTGATAGGACGAGGAGAAACGTAGTTGCAATACCAATATAGTATAAGTAGTAGAGGCGTATGACGTTTCTATTCTCAGTTGCCGTCTGAATATCATATTAATGATTGAGAGTTTAGTAGCAATGCTTTTTTGCACGAAAAGATACAAAATTTCAAAAAAGGATACCGAGGTGTGACACGACATTGGAGACATTTAATTATAGCCGCATTTAGAAAGCAGCCTTATTATCTAATTACTATTGGCGTGATAGAAGCGACGTCGTGGCGGCTTATTGCAATAATGGAGGAGCGCTTAGGCGGTAGTAGTGTAGTAGAAGACGGCGACAGCGCTTCAGTTGCAATCGTTAAAAAGAGTGAGCAGTAGGAGAACAATACACATCCATAATACAACTTTTGATATACTCGAAAGTGAAAGAGTAGCACACAATTACACAATATGATAACAACTACAGATAATAGCAACAACAGTAATACCTCATTTAAACCATTTGCAAAGCAGCTACCAACCGAAGAAGTTAACAATGAAGATCGTTATGAGATAGACATTCCATCACCGGCCGACATAAAAACTGAAGAAACTGCTTTGCAACAACTAAAGGCAAAGTTAGATTCTATACCATATGACATGAAGTCATCACTTGTCTATGCACAACATTTTCGGAAAGAGTTAGTCAATGATAATCATCTACTTGGATTCTTATATGTAGAAAAGTTTAATATTGATGTGAGTGTGTTGTAGCTCCTGGATAGAAGAATGTTGCTATGCTCGTCGTCTCATCATCCTGATCTTTTCTCCTCTGTCAGCTTGCACTGAATAGATTACTACGATATTGGACGAACCGGCATAAGTTATTTGGTGATAAATACACACAGCCCCTTACATTACATGGTACGTGTCAAGAGTTTATGCGTCGCATATATGTGCATATCTTATGTTCATATCTTATGTTCTTATATAAATTTGTGCACATCTTATGTTCTAATTACAAATGCTTTTCTCACTATCTATTGTCTATTGGATATGATATATAAAAGGAGCAATGAGTGATAGAATAGAGGATATAAGAAAGGGGTTTCTGATTCTATTGCCCGTATTAGATGACAGGGGTCGAGCAATAATCTATTATGACCCTGCTTTGACTGAGGATCAGCAAGAAGTAGTAGAGGACGAGGTAAGTAGAGATTCTTTCTTTTTTAGTTATGATAATCACCTCATTGATATGTGTTACCTCTTTTCTATTGACGCACAGGTGGTTCAGATATACTGGTATTTGATTCATGTGGCAAGTGAAAATCCCAGTGTTAGGAAGAACGGATTCGTTCTCTTGTGTAGGTTTGACGACTTTCGAATACGCCATTTGCAACCCAGACGAGGTTTAGGTATGTAGTTTCTATATATCGCATATCTCTCTTTATTTGTATTTGTTAGGATACACTCTCATTAGTTCTTCCTCTCCTTTAATATTAGCAATGATAAAAAGCACCAATATCATCCCTGTTGCGGCTCAGCATTGCCACATATGCAACCCAATGGCTGTGTTTCCTATGGTTGCACAACCAATTAAAGCCTTATTACCAGTACGAATGCGTGAAACACTAACTATACACAAGGGGACAAGTAATGAGGTACTGGAGAGTCTTGCTGCTTGTTCAATACCTAGCTCTTGCGTACCAACAAACATTGGAGGGAAACTTGACACATCTATAGAGGCATTCATAAGAGCAAGGCTTACAATCGAAGAGCAGGAAAATGGTACAATGTCGGATACTCTCAGCACAAGTCCAGTTGGTAGTATATCCGATATTGTTATGATGAACATTAGTGATTCAACAACACCTAGCACTTCATCAATGCAAAATGACCCTATTCCGACTCAATCTGAAGATAGAAAGACAAAGTACAAAATGCATCCAGAAAGTCCGCGTTAGTATTGTTTAACTGCCTTTACATCACACTGTACTAACATAAGTTACTATCTCCTCTTTTTCATCAACATATATCGTGACAACGCGCGCATCTTCCAGGGTCGTAAAGGAGATAGTCGGATGAATAAGGCCGTCAAAGCTAGACAACAGGATCCCAAAATGTCACTGCTTGCGGCATTATTACATGGGGGATTTATCTTTCCCCAACTATATACACCCGGAGTTAAAATGAGTCAAGTGAAAGATACGGAGGGTGTAACGGTCTATCAAAGGAAGAACCAACTAAATCGAAGACTTAGAGAAGAGAGGAATCGAAAGTTGAAACAAGAAGATGCCAATTTTAGCAACACATAGTGTACATGACTGTTTTAAAGACTTACTACTGTCAACAGTATTACCAGATGACTAAAGAATAGAAGCTGGCATATGTAAAAATGATATGATACTCATAGGAATAGCTTTCATTGGCGGTCGTGGGTACACGGAGGTCATCTTCTCTCTCAGGAGTTTTCTACATGAAAACTTACGTTCATCAATTCACAAATAAATTCACAACTCTCAATAACCACGGGGAAGTCATCTACATACTACAATACGAATACATCGCCGGCTGCCGGCAGATCGACAATGGATGGATAGGCGTTGTTGACTGTGATGTTGGAGTATATATAATCTGCATGATGAGGGCATTCGATATCTAGTTCTGGCCAACAAACCCTATCAATATCTAACATAAAATAGTTGCAATCACAACAAATCAACATCATAAAGAAACACAATGACCGAAACAACACTATCATGTAGTAGTACTTCATTTAAACCATTTGCAAAGTCTAACCAAGAAGAAGCTGATGAAAAAGATGATGATAATGACGAGATTGATATTCCGCCGCTGACGACTCAATTTGTAGCCGTCTCTTTGCAACAACTAAAAGAGAAATTAGCAAACGTCGAACAAGCGGACAAATCATCACTCGCATATGCACAACAAGTTAGTACAACTGATTTAGTAAATGATGATCATCTGCTTGGATTCTTATATGTTGAAAAGTTTGATATTGATGTGAGTAAAGAGTTTATCAACATTGTATATTGTTGTGTATTGTAGTGTACTCGTTCTCATATTAATTGCAACACAAATAATATGAACGTCAGCTTGCATTGCAGAGATTACTACGATATTGGACGAACCGGCACAAGTTATTTGGTGACAAATACATACAGCCTCTTACAGTATACGGTGCGTCTAGAGTTGTGTCCTATACATCATGCATATCATTTATGTTCACATCTTATTCATAAATTTATGCATATCTTATGTTTCTAACGATATGTATTTCTCTCATATAATGTGCATGATATAAGGAGCAATGAGTGATAGAATAAAAGATATAAGAAAGGGGTTTATGATTCTACTACCAGTATTAGATGAAAGGGGTCGAGCAATCATCTATTTTAACCCAGCTTTGATGGAGGATAAAGTAGAGGAGGTAAGAACAATACACCACAATCATATCATATGGCCAGTTCTTTTCAAATTATTGCTTGAATAACCGTATTCGTATTTATATTAACTCCTTTCCGTTCAGGTGCTTCAAGTATTTTGGTATTTGATTCATGTGGCAAGCGAGAACCCCAGTGTTAGGAAGAACGGATTCATTCTGCTGGGGGACATTAAAGAGAGTAGACTACGTCACTTTCATCCTAGACGGGAATTAGGTAAGGATATTGTGAATCATACATTTATCTTCTTTTGGGTCTTTCCGCTCATATTATTATGATACTAACTCATGAATCTTTCATATCAACTTTCTACCTGCCCCAACTCCTACCCAAGGTACGATTAAAGCAGCCATGAAGGATTTTCCTGTCCGATTACAAACAATGCATTTCGTCAACCCAATGGCTGTATTTCCTATGGTTGGGCAAGCTATAAGAGCTATGCTGTCAAAGCGGCTACGTCAAACACTAACAATACACACGGGGTCGAATGATGAGGTGCTGAAGAGTCTTGCCGCTTGTTCAATTCCAAGCAATTGCACACCAACATGTATGGGTGGGAAACTTGACACATCTATAGAAGCATTCATCAGAGCAAGGCTTACAATCGAACGAGAGTGCAGCGAGAGAACAAAAACGTTAGACTAGTAATTCATTAGGTTCATAAATTAGGACTAGACAAGGATTAAAAGATACCGAATAATATGTCTCTGGTCTCCACCATCAATATGTAATCATTGTGTCGATCTAAACTTACTTGTACTAATGCTAGTATCATGTGTGGAACTATATGAGCCAACACATTTTCCCGCGGTTAGGGGGAGTGAGAGTCAATTGACTCTCACTCCCCCACCGGTCGTACTTAGAACGAACCTACTGAAAAGTACCGAGCTTAAGTGCTACTTTATTGTACGCCTAACCCTAACCCTAACATAAGGGCCGTAACAGCACGGATAAGGTACAGTAGTGGCATTATATCATAGTAATACTATGAGCACTACTACCGACGATGATAATGGCGGTATACCAACAGTTGTACAAAGAGCATTGGGTATGCGAAATCTTACTACACATCAAAATTATTGTAATGATGGTGCATCTACTACAATTGCAAACAATAATGTTATAATATGTGGATTGGAGGGATTACTATTACCTCGATATCTTGCTTTACGATCTGGAGGTTGTACTATACAACAATATAATAATAGCTCATATGATATGTTAATAAGAGCTAAGAATGAAGAGCAGCAATATCGTGTTAGTGGTCATAAAAAGCAGAAAGTTGATACATCTAAAAGTATCAGCAACAGGCCTAGGAAACGAAAGAGGAGATCAGATCATCGCGGTGGTGAATCTTGCGATCACAATACTAATGGTAATGATACAGTGAGGGGCGGTGGTGGTAACGACAGCGATATCGATATGCAATCTCCAGAATCTGATGCACCATCAAAAAGCAAAAGGCGTAAAAGAAGAAGAAGAGGAAAGAGTGGTGGACAATCAAATAATAATACAAACAATAGCATCAAGGATGATTGGATACATTATCAAATGATGGCAAGGATAATAGTTGCACCATTTACATCATCCTTGATTACAACTATGAACAAATGTAAGCAGATTGAGAAACAGAATCAGAAAAGTTCACATGATGTGTCGAGTGATAGCCATGATGTCGATAACACAACTCAAGTGCCTAATTCCACAATATCAAATGCAGCTGAGAAACTAACAGATTCAGTATCAGCAGTGAAGAATGTATACCAAAAGAACAGTGTAAACTCTACTCATTCAAAAAGGAATAACAATTTGTTATTAGCACTCTCCTCACCACAGGAATCACTTGCAACTATAGTCGATGGAGCTGTTTGTACATTAGTTCGTCGTACACATCGACATCGTAGTACTACTAAGCCGTCTACTATGTTCAAGGGCATTAGGAATAACAATGTAGGAAAGAAGAACGAGAAGCAGAAGATTGTGTATAGACGAAGACCGAGACAAAAGTCCAAGAAGGGGGATACATCTATGGCCACAACCTCAGCTAGCACAATGAACACCAACAACAGCAATAACAATTGGCTGTTAGAACAGAATCTATTATCAACAGGGTATACACTTGGTAGTGGCGAGACATACTCCTCTTCACATAATAATCTAATAAGTAACTCCAACAATAATCAAAATCAATTACTCCGTGGATGTCCAAACATGGCACCAGGTATACATTGTTTACATCCTAATACACTTACGTCATATGCACGATCATCATCCTTAATGAAGGCATTGCATTCACTTATTGGTGATGATGCATTGAGAGAGATGTTGGTGAATGCTGTTATACTCGTGCCTGCTATTTCATCAATAGCAACAGAAGACTCAGAAGGGGAACAGCAGTCGGTATTTGATCGAGGCAATTACTTTCAATTATGTGGACCTCCACTGAACAAGTTGGCAAAGAAGTTTGATGAAATGAGCAGTAGTGTGGTAGTAGCTGCTACCAATGGTAACAGAAAGAGGAAGAGGAATGATACGGTCGACGACGACATACCAGCTGTTACAGATACCAAACAAAACAAGAAACAGACTACCCAGAACGAAGATGATCAGTGGAATCCCAACAAACCAATACCTCGTGGAAATCTATTCTATTGTGACTTTTACAACAAGCATGTCGGTTTATCACCTAATCATTTACTAAATCAGAGTGACGAGGACGTACCATCATCATCCGAGGCATCAACAGCAAAATCAAACAATAATATGGATGTGAATGTCAAGCTACTCAATTCAATGGTACGGATTTGGCCAGGTAGACGTCCACATCAACCAAATGAAAGCAGTAAAGTCGCCATCAACGGCAACAAGCGCAGAGGTCGATGGAGACGTCTTCGTGAAAGTGGAATAAGCATGTGTCAAGAAATGAGAAGAAGACACAAACAATGTGATTATGCAAGGCTACTTGAACGGCACTGCCCATTACCAACCGATACATCCATAGCTGCTAGTGTCAATAATGATACCAAGACTGCACTTTCACATTACGTTACGTTACATACACCCGTCGACAATGTCGGCTCTTTCCTGGAGGCTGTGCTCGGTAGTGCATTTCCAAACTCATTTTGGGGCTCGATAAACAACTTTCATCAAGTTGTCCAAACCGTCAGAGTCTTTGTACATCTTGGACGTACTGAACAACTACCGGAGAAGGCAATTGTTGATGGAATACGTGTACTTGATATGACTTGGCTACTTCCCAATACAAGCAATAGCAACAAAGGCAGCTCTGCCAAGTCTAATCAAAAACGTCGTAAGCTCTCCCGTTCAGAACATGAATCAACATCTGTTCTCGTCAGAAATGTTATGCGGTGGTTATATAAACAGATCATCATCCCATTACTAAGATCAACCTTTTACATTACCGAGACTGAGTTTACTGGTTCAAGAGTACTATACTACCGACGACCAATCTGGTCAAGGATCAAGTCATTATCAATGAAGATATTACTCAAGCAACAGTATCGAGAAATGAATGTAGCCAAGGTTCAAAAGTTACTATCGAATCATAATGTTGGATGTCCTCCCGCACCACTCCGTTTACTTCCAAAGAAGACTGGTATTCGTGCCATTGCAATGTTATCCAAGTCATGTGAGACTGATGCTACAATGGCTATGAATCAACAACAACTTGCACCACCAAATAAGATATTACAATCGACCTTTCATGCATTAAAGTATGAACACGAGAAGAAACCAACATTGTTCGGAGCCGGTGTGCTTGGATTAACCGAAATCTTTCCTTCCTTTTGTACGTTTGTAGAGGCTTTGAAACAGAGACGCTTGAACAACAATAACGGTAGTATAACAACCAACTCAAGACATCACGGCCAAGACTCTCAACTCTACTTTGCCAGTGCAGACATTAAGCACTGTTATGACAACATTAATCAAAAGCATTTACTAAAGTTGATGAAATCAGTGATTGAAGAGGATGTATATATGACAAAGAATAACTTTATTCTCCATTCAAAAGACAACAAGAGCTCACTACGATGTCGATGGAAGAAGAATACATTCTCAACGGATCAGTTTTCGAGTTTCCTTGCCACATCCAATGCATTAGTGGACAAGTGTTTCAACTCAATCCTAGTTGATGGTGTGCATTGCTCAATGGAAAAGAAGGAAACAATCACCGGTCTGTTACGAGATCATATCTTTGGTCAAGTAGTTGTAGCCAATGGTAATCATGGTCAACGATACTTGCTCCAACGAAATGGGATACCGCAGGTGAGTTATATTTGTACTTTCTGTCAGTGTTTAATACTATCACCTCTCGCCTTTGCTCATACATCATATCTATCTAACACAATCAACAGGGAAGTATTCTATCATCAATGTTTTGCAATATATACTTTGGCAACATTGAGAGGTATCTATTGAAAGATGTGTTTGACAAGGAGTCGTCTCATGTCATTCGAGGAAGTAGCTCATCGGCAGATTGTAATGTCGTGTTCATCCAAGAAAAGCAGGATCTACATCTTCTTGTACGAATCGTAGATGACTTTCTACTCATCTCAACAAGTAAGGAAACATCTATACGCTTCCTCAAGAAGCTCAACAAGGGCATTCCTAAACTTGGAGTGAAGATTAACAGTGACAAGTCTCGAGTAAACTATCCAATCTCTTTGCAAGATAAAGTCACGAATAACAATGAACAGGTGACTAGAGTTAGCAACGACTTCTTCCCATGGTGCGGACTACTCATCAATACCAAAACATGCGAGATTAGCTTAGATTACAGCCGCTTTAGTGGATTACAAGCTACCGATACAGTTGTGATTCATCGAGGCGGTAATGAAGGGGTGAATCTGAAGAAGAAGATGAAAGACTTTGTACGACCACGATGCAACCAAAAACTACTCTTTAGCAGTTGTATTAATGGTGTTGATATGATTCGTTTGAATTTTTATCAAACATTTGTGCTATGTGCCATCAAGCTAGTTCATTACTTGAATGGCAGCGGGGTATCTATAACGGGACATGAGCAATTCATTTACAATTCAGCTTGTGATACGATTCACTATGCCTTCTTGCTCATCTCATCTAAACTCAAGCACGGAGGGTTGCAGATTGCATCGTCTACTGACACTAATGTGGATAGCTCTAAGTTTCAATTGGAATGGAATGATGCTCTTTGGCTCGGTAGACATGCATTCTTTTCAGTCTTTGGGAGGCTAGGGAAAGGACAGTATGTTAAGCTGTGTAAACTGTTCGTGGATGAAAGGGTATCTAATCGGAAAGATCTTCTTGTAGTATCGAGGAAAGCATTGAAGCTGTGGTCAGTTTAGAAGTATAGATGCAGATGATAAGATTAAGCCTTCTCGTTATCATTAGAACTGGCCAAGGACTACCCCTCCTTTCATATATATGATACCCATGCCACTATTGGGTCTTTTTTGGTGCCTTGCTCATTAGCTTTTGTGGTATACCAAGTCCAACAAACAGTACATGAGCAGTAACAGTACATACTAGAACGGGTATACCTCCTCTTGAAGACAGGTTGAACGTAGATATACCCAACATCATCAATGTCAATGGCCCAGGACAAATGGCTGCAGGAAGTGCCACCAAACTGCAAGCCAAGGTTGTTGCCCATGACGTGCCAAATTCATTCACAATAACTCGCCCACACATTGAACCTATCAGTAACATTGGATAGAAGAGTCCCCCAACCATTCCTGTTTCCTCGCTGATCCAATATGTGAGCATTTTAGCAAAGGATGAAGCGATCAACACAGAGGTTGAGATATTACTACCGGCGGTACCGAAGATTGTCCCGAGTTGATACGACCCATCACCGAGTGTTAATGGGAAGATGTAACCAAGAGTACCAAACAATGTACCACCGATGGTTGATATGATGACTATCCGTAACTTACTATTCAGCTTCTCATCTAGTATCGACTTTGCTTTGCTTGTACAAGCCTTGACAATCCCAGCAATTAAGAGGTATGATAAAGCTAACACACTACCCATTAATCCAATACCTGCAGCCAATGGTGTATCGTAACTTTCGAACCGGGGGACAAATCCGGGGATATTAGGCACAGTTGGTAGATATGTATTGCCATACCATCTATCAAATATCCAGAAAGATAGGGTGCCCGATATGGTAAGTTGAGCCAATGTCTTCATGTATGATAATCCATGCTTTGACGAAAGCGTTTCGAATCCAGGTAGCTCGATGCATAGTAGAATTGCCGTTACTGGAGTTGGCAGTATAGTTGAGAACGCTGCGGTCATACCCGATAACACTATTAACTTGGATCGTATCTTTTCATTGTCTTCTAGCTTTTCTTGTTTGTTTGTGTTTGTTTCGTTAGTTGTTCCAACCTCCTCATCCTTCTCCTCATTCACTTCATCCTCACAACCACTACTGCCAGATACAGTCCATGATTCTATTCTCCTACATATTGAATTAACACCCTTAGCATATATAATCGACATTCCAGCACATGCGGCACCTAATCCACTCTCAGGTCCAACTGACGCATTCCCCATTAAACTAATTAAACATGTAATTGTCACTTTTAAACAGTCAAGTGGATTACCATCCTCCCCTAAATTCATTAGATATTCCAAGAATCCTTCATATTCTTCAAATTTGAAAATATATGCCTTGAGTATACCAACAATTAAACCTGTGATACATCCAATAGCTATCCAAATAGGTTGTCCTGATAGAAAAGTTGTAGTTGATGGATCAGTTGGATAGTCATCACTACCAATTGACATCCATATTTTTGGAACTTCATATACAACATTTAAATATCCAAGTGAAAAGAATGATAATAGTATTGATTGTATTGCAATACATGTACATTCTACCCAAAAGACAAAAGGTGGAAGAGGAGATGCATATGAGGTGCCTAGTAGTTGTTGTATTATACTCTCCTCTGGGGCTTTGCCGTCTTCTTCTTCTGCAGGTATATTATTGTTGACAAGATTATTATCCTCAAGATTTACTACTGGCTGGATATCCTTCTCTCCAACGACAACATCTTTGTCATTTACTTCATCCATGTCGTCGTCGTGCTCATTTGTTGAAAAGGATACTAATGAAGTTAGGATAGGGTATCTTTTGCATAGTGTGCTTATATATTATGCTTACCCCTCGACTCTTGACACACTGCTGTATGATACACTCCCCTCCCTTCCTGTTGTTATGGATAGGTAACTATATCTAGAGTAGTAATTTCGTCATGGAAGGACTTCTAAAAAATTGGCACCAGGATTTGGATACCACCTTTTACACGACCATTTTGTGCATAAATTCCTTAGCGCGCCATGGCGATATCGACCTAGTATAGCGGCCGCTGCTAACAGAAAACGCCTATTAACCCAATTAATCTATCATAAATCATCTCATAATATTTATATAAAGTTTTGGTAGTAAGGATTTGTTGTAAAATTGATTAGATGTATTGCAATAGGATTGTCCATTATCGGTGCACCAATACAGCAAGTTAATAAGCCTATCATTGGTTGTCGATATGATCACTTAGTGACCTCGGAATAACATCATCAATTGTCATGTTAGACTTATTTAAAGTTATGTTACAGAAGTTTTATAATATGAAGGCCGAGATTCGCATCAACTAAATATCAACAACACACTGCACCGCAAAACAACTATGTAGTTATGACTTAATGAGGAGATATGTAGGTATAATCCACACAACAATCCACATTGCAATGTCCAACAATCGTGATGATATTACTAAATATCAATATATAGGAATGAGTATTTTTTGTTAGTTACTTGCTGGTCATTAACCGCCGTATCCTCACTGTGCACAAATTCTGTCTACTACGGTGTTAAGTGTAGGCATTAGTGTATTTAGTGTATTAGAGAGTGATATAGACTATACAATATCACACATCGACAACAATAGCAATTGGTATTGATGGTGCTTAATGAGGAGTGGAGTATTAGTTTTACTTCAATGGAGTCCATAAACAATACACAACGAAATCTGCGGCGGGCACATAGTGTAAAAAGTACACATGAGTAGTAACATGGGTGGGCATATACATTACACAAAAACATGTCTATTGCAGTAGTAGAGATATTGTTGTATTTGTGCCGAATGATTTAACCTGTGAAAGAGGAGGGAGATGGATAATACACAACAACATACATCAACACATAACAATATAGAGCAACAATCTGTTATCTGTTATTTGATATTGATACCATTGTTTGAGTTAGGCACTAGAACAATTGGTAATCCGACAATAAAATGATTCTAGAGTGGGTTATGAATGGTGTTTGGGGTTTATTGGATGAAAGTATACCAAGCATATGTTGGAGTATTGATTAAGTTGAGGTGAGGTGGGGATTGGTTATATAAGACGTTTGGTATCTAATATGGTGGAATCTAAGTGAACCCAATGCAATGCAACAATCAACTAATACATAAGAAGGTGGAGATATGATGGTTTGACCATTGGAAACATTATATCTATCGAAATGGTCCGGTTGTATTCAGTGATTCTACTTTGAGATATCAATATTCAAGCTGGATACTGACAAATGAATCATTATGATAGTAAGTAAACAATAAAGAGTATTCTAATGTATTAATATGATATTAAAAACAGAATTGCAATGTATTTTGTGTTGCCATCAAACTTAATCCTAGTCTGTTAGTTGTTCACATATCATGTGCACATTTTTCAAAATCACAAGTAAATCTGAAACGACCATCATAGACCGCATTACCGCCATCCTACACCATCACCGCCGTATCTAATCGACAACCATATTATATTACGGCTACTGGGTGATTGCTGCGTTGATGTATGGACAATAAGTCCGTCAATAAGCCACATATTCTCGCAATAGTATGTCAATATTTCATCGATGAGGAGGTGGTTGAGGAGAAGTGGAATATCGTCATCTATTGGTTGAGTTGGCCAATTATTTCTCGTCAGTATTTAGTATGGGTTATATATCATTGATATATGCGCCGGGTCACGGTGATAATATCCTCTATTAGCTGTAGTGGGCGCCGATCGATAGCCATGATGTATTGTTGCAATGTGAGTGGTTATTTTACTATTTTTGAGATTTGGATACCCTGGTGCCAAAAAATGGAGAAGTCCCTCCACGCATTGAAACATGCATCCTCCTAGTCGTGGAAGTAATATCGCCAAATAGTAGTTGACATCTCCCATCTGTGACGCCTCTTCTTTACGACCACTAGCCGCTAATCATGGCGTCAATACTCAATAGCAAGCTCTCACAATACCCTAGAGAAGTGCTGTATATACTGGCTGACAACCGACGTCGATATCTCTCTAGATTATTAGAAGAAGAACTCACACAATAGTGTCAAAAATGCACACTATCATCATTATCTTCCTCCTACTGCTCAGTATTGCAAAAGCATTTACTTCCTCGTCTAAGAGGAAAACAACATCATCACACCTTCCATATTCAAATGATAGTGAAGGAATAACAACAAGTGGCGGGTATCAATTAGGCAGTACAGTCCAAACAAAACCGTAAGTCTTCTGTGTTCTTTTTGTACATATATCTTATGAGTAATACAACTTACAATTGTTTCCCCCTCATCATAATACATAGGAATTGGGTACCAATGGAATTAGTTGAATTAGCATCAGAAGATTTACATATAACACATGAAGAATTCATATCAACATATGCAGATATTGAAGCTTACACTTCATGTGACGACGAAGGAGATGATTTTCACGAATGTGATTTTATGAACAGCTATCTCGGTCCAACTAGGTGGATACATCTAACTGCTAATGCCCAGAAAGAGATTGATGATATACATTTTAGTATATGGAAAGACGTTTGGGAGTATCCCCATGAGGCTGTGGATGTCGCGGATAAAGTTTCTAAGGAGTGTTTGAGGTATGTGTCCAATACATACATACACAACTTGTGTCTCGTTTCAACATGTATCTAATCTTCTATGCACTCTATCTCATAGGTATTACAAAGAGTTCATGATCAAACCCCGAACAACTTCAGTGAAATGCCCAACCGATAGACCATTAGTTAAAGTTAAAGTTGTTCCTGCATCGTTTGGCTTGGAAGGATTTGAAGATGCAATATGGTCAGCAACAGAAGATTTGTTAGGAGTTGCAACTCCAAATGGGGAAGCAGCAAGAAGTACAACAGACAAAAATGATGAGGAGGATTTCTGCAAAGCAATAACATTCGTGGTGGCCGCACCAGATCTTGCTGATCCTATACTCATAGAAGACTCAATGCCAAGTGTGCAGGCTGAATTTGAACAAACCACTTTCGAAAAGTTCTCATCATCATTAAGAGAGAAACTAACAATGTATTCAAGAGTAGAAGGATTGCCATTATTGAATGATGTGATTCATTTAAAACCATATCATCCACTATGGCTATGGAAAGATGATGGAAGGTTTCCCTATCCATGTGTGGCTGTTAGTACCAAGGTAGGATAATGGTTTGGTTAGTAGCGGTATAGATTAGATTGTATAGAGATTGCATAAAGCTAAGCACTAGATTAGACTATAGACATGGACTTAGTTCAAAGCTTCCTCCACTCTTTCACTGTATACAGTATGACATGGACTACTGATATGTCCATAACCTTTATCACATCCTAGACATACACTTTAAGACAGTGACTCCTTTCTCTCCTTTCTTCTTGATCATCAACTACTGACTGATACATAGAGCTAGCTCGACATACTCTACACTGTATGACTGGGATGCTTGTCGAGTCATTTCTCTTCTCCATCAACACCAAACTAAATTGACCCGAACCTATAGACATATAGTGTTATTCTCCATCCATATCTTCTTCTACAATACTAACTAACTTTCGTAGCCCACCACCTTCATTTACATTCTCATCATTGTTTGATTCTAACTTTAACGATGTTGCAGCAGAAGACCGATCTCTATTTGGATTAAGCGGTATAGATCGTTCGCCCCACATCATTCGAATAATGTATCTATTCCATCCAATGAATATAGCCACGGTAACAATTAGCCGTAGTAAACGTAATGGTGATATATTTTGTGGTTTTGATTGGTATCGATTTATTGGGTCGTATATTTGTATTGCAATTGTATTATCATCATCATTGTCTTCTATGAATGGATCTTTTTGTAGTTCTTCATCATCATCACCGATGATGATTCGTGGATTCTTATATATGTATGTACCGTCATTTGTGGTAGTATCTTTACCGTCATAGTAGACGTTTGATTGATTGTTTGTTTCTTCTATATTGGTTGAAGACATATTAATTCAAATTCAAAGACAGTAGTAGAGATGCAATATATCAATAGTCAAAAGATATACGATGAATAACTCTTGGGCTAGACATTAGTGTATTGCAAATGATGAGCAGTAGAGCTAGCATATATCGATCCATGGCCATAATAGTAAGGCAGTTCATTAAGCGAACCCCCTTGCGGCGGCACGAGCTAATAGCGGTACTCAACAAAAAGATACATATCTTTTGGGGGAGAGAGAAAAGTTTGACAATCTCCTCTCGAGTCGAAGTAACATCGATAACGATGAGAGTTAGGCAAGTAGTTCAATGCAATAACAACGGGGCTATGCTGTTGAGAAATCAGGAAAGGGGATAAAGTTGAAGAGAGTTTGACAGTAGATTTGCAATGTCTCAGCTTCATATAATATAAAGCATTGGACAAGCTCTTGATATCACTCGAGAAGAACCAATACAGCAAACATAAGCTACAGAAAAGGATGAATCATCGTCAATACTCTACTACTCGATCACAATCATCCTACTCAGCAACAACATCTCGTCGTTTATTACCCCGTATATCATCTTACATTAAAACAACTGACTCCAAACACCACAATCATGCTTCTACCACATCGTCTACATTACGACATGAACGACAAGCACAACAGCGTCAATTGCAACATGATGAACTAACTTCTAAGAGGTTAGATGAGCTACATAACAACAACACTATCGTCAGCCCTACCAATGCTGAGTATAACGATCCACCATTAGAACCACTACCAAACGACGACGATAATAATTCCGATATCAACACATCCGATATTATCAACAACCCTTCCGAGGATGATTCCATCTTCTCTATAGATTCAAATAATGCCAAACTAGAAGGATTAGGCAATTCTTCCTCACCACAGAAAAGGTTTGTTGAGCAACAAGTTGGTGCTACACGACCTGACTATGTTGTGCGTAAATTGAGAGAGGCTGCATTAGAGAGGGCTATGAGTGCTCCCGGACAACGCCAACGGATGGCTAGTAGTTCTGTTATGAGTGGCGGTAGTGCTGTGCTGAGTGGTAGTCAAAGAGGAGGTAGGAGTATATCTTCTAGTAGTGTTAAGGTGCATGAGAAGAGTGCTAATAACAGTGATCAACAGCCACATGAGAAACAAGAAGAAGTGCCAAACAATGAAGGATTGTCAGCCTTCCTATCATCCAAACAGGCATCACAGCCCGATAAGACGAAAAGACAAGCATCATCAGATCAATCTGGTATATCATCAATAACAATGCAAACTGTATATAATTCGACTGTTAGTATGATTAGTAATGGTGTTAATCTAGTTGTTGAACAAGGGCAAGTTGGTATGAGTATGCCGTCATGTACTCTCAATGGAAGGTTAGATTCACCAACCACTTTAAATGATACCAACAATGAAACATCTTCCAATACTCAAAGTAGCAACAACAACTTCAATGAAACAGATCAGAACCGTACAGATTCATCATTACTAAACAATCACAGTTTCAATTCAAATGGTAATATATCCAATGAAAGTTCAAGAGAATCACCTGAACATTCACGTACATCTCCCACCAACACTTCCAAAGAGGAGATGAGTCCAAACTCTCTATCTCTTAATTCAATCGACAATTATAATCAAGTAGTATCTATGAATGAAGATGAGTCACCAACTGATGTATTCAGTCTCAACAACAACAACTCTCTTACCAACTCTCTTAACATCAACCAAGGAGTAGTATCAACAAGTAGTGAATCACCTGATAATACACCAGGAATGCTATGTGCTCTACCCACTTTAAGTGACTATTCACCACCTCGAAATAAGAAGAAGTTATTACCTAAAGATGGTAATAGTTTGATGCTGGAGGGTGATGATACTTCTGAGGAAGTAGCAGAGGTTGATAAGGCTATGGTTGATGAGGCCGTGGATGAGAAGGTAGATAAGGCCGGGGTTGATAAGGGAGGTAGGAAGGATGCGGTAAAGGATAAGATTCTTGTCAATGAGGAAGATAGTCAAGGTGATACAGCCATTGAGGTACAGAATACCACACGAGATGTAACTACTGCCACCGAGCTTAATGGTGGAAGTAACACTGTCGTAAAAGAAGATAGGATAAATCAGTCAGCACATGCACGTATCGAACGATCAGTCACTCCCCGTACAACTATACTTGAACAACGTGGATGGGAGCAACATCATCGGTATGCACGTCATCGTAGTACTTCATCGAATGATTTGGTACTACAACAACAGAATCATCAAGAAGAGACAAAGATGGCAGTAAACACAAGTAGGGAAGTCGAAGATAGTGTTAAGGATAAAGAATTGGCAGAGTTACGTCTATACAAAACACAAGTCAAGGCACAGGCTACTAAACAATCGATTGAACTATCCCAGTTACAGTCGGTAGTTGAAACATTACAATCAGAACGGGATAGTCAACAGGATGAAATGTCATCCCTACGGAGTCAAGTAGCAACATTATTAGAAAGTCGTAAACAGTATGAAAAAGAATTGGCAAGTAAGGATACAATCGTTGATAAGCTTGAACAACAAGTCAAGTCTGTACAATCAACGGCAGAAGAATGGAAGGTGGCGGCAGAAGAATCTGCCATTGATCACAGTAAAGAGATTGAACTATTGAAAAAGAGTAAAGATGATATGAAGTTAGAATATGAGTTGCAATTGAATCAATTGGTAAGGGATGTGGATAGTCTAAAGAATGAATTGGAGGTATCAAAGAATGAATCCGATCAGAAGATGAATTCGATTTCATATGAGAATGAGATACTGTTACATGATAAGGATGTGGTAGTGGCTGAGTTACAATCCAAGCTTAAGGAATTGTCTCATACCATGGCTACATCTACAACTGAATTAGCATCGGTCAAGAATGATACCGTGGAGGAGATTGAACAGAAGGATACAATCATTGTCAACTTGAAAGAGCAAGTTGATACCCTCAAGAACAGTATGGTAGATAGTGACAAACTCAGAGACATGTTAAAGACTGTCATGGAAGAGAAGAGCAAGGCCCAATTAGCCGTACAAGAGAAACAAACCATGATAAACGAACTAGTCCAAGATAAGTTACGAGGAGACGAATTACAAGAACAACTCGAATCAAAGCTATCCTGCAAATCCGAAGATAGTTCCCTAATCCATCTACGGAATGCAACAATTGAATCATTACAATGTGGTATTAAGGCAAAGAATGATGAGAATATCAAGTTGTATGAAAAGTATGCCGTGGTATCAAAGGAACTTACGAATGCCTATGACGAGATTGATATGAAACAAAGTGAATTGGATGAACTTACTGTTCGATTGGCAGAACAAGATGATATTATTGTATGTAAGAATAATGAGATTGAAGAATTGCAAGGTCGTTTGGATGTTATTGATGAGTCATTTACAACTGAGGAGAGGGAACAGCTTGTGGCTACATTAAATGCCAAGGTAAGTCTATATTGTGTTTTGAGTATGTGCACATATTATGTGCTGTAAGTGACACATCGTGTGCACAATAACGTCATGCTCACATCATATGTCTTTATCCTTAACATATCATTACTCAGGAGGAAGAGTGTGAAGAACTCAAGAGTGATATCAAACGAGTAAGCGAGGACTCGTCTCGACTACATGCTCAATTGGATGATAAGTTGAATGCATCAAGACAGGAGATGGCCCAACTTAAGAAGTCCAATTACAAGGCTCTAAAACAGTTAGAGGCAGCAGCTGTTGAGAAGCAGTCGTTACTAGATGACAAGGCCACCAAGGCTGAGCTTATTTCACAGTTGGAAGACACTATTCGTGTCAAAGAGACCGAGCTAATCAAGACAAGAACTGTGCTGCAAAAGAGTGAGCAAAACGTCGTCGAGTTGAGGAAGGAAATCAATGTGGCATCATCAGAATTGACTCTACTCAAGAGTAGAGACGAACAGGTTAGTGCAACTACCTCACAATTAACCGCGGAGATCGAGAACAAGGCTCAACAAGTCTTTACTCTACAGCGGTCATATTCCTCTATAGCCGAAGAGGCTAATGCCAAGGTTAGTAAGTTGGAGGAAGATTTGGCTTTGGTCACCGGTGAGAGGGATGATCTTATGAAGAAACTTGATGCTATTGGGCAAGTACAAGGTGTAGTAACTGAAGAAGAGGATGTTGAGGTAGACTTGGAATTGCAATTAGTCAATGCAAAGTGTACCGAATTGGAAGATGAGTTAGGTAAGAACAGTATGATCTGCATATCCCTAATCTGCATAATATGCGACTGTTTAATGTGCCATTCACACCCCTTTCCTCACTCAAACCCTTTAGAACAATCCAAGTCCGAGAAGGATATGATCACCAAGACGTTGGAGAAGTCAGTCAAGGACTTGAAACAGCAATTGGCAGCAGGGCACGGTTTAGAGGAGTCCATCAAGCTCCAGAATACTTGTCGTGAATATGAAAAGGAAATCGAGGATATGGAGTCTAAGATAGTATCAAAGTCTGAAGAGATTACTGCCCTTTTATCAAGTGTAGAGCGTCTCGAGCAAGAGTTGATTGAGGCCAAGGCCTCGTTCAACAAGACCATTGTGGAAGAGCGAGACGATGTCAAAGAGGAGAATACTAAGTTAGAGAAGGCCCTGGGTGAGAAGGAGGAAGAACTTAGTCAGGTCAAGAAGGACTGTCACGAAGCAGCCGCTGTTGCCAACAAGTTGAAATCAGAGGTTGATTCACTTACCCTGTGTCTTGAGGCAAGTCATACCGAGAAAAAGGAGGCTGAGGCTTTCCTTGTTAAACTACAAGAACAGATCAAGGTAATGAGCGGCTCTGCGGATGAGAAATCTCAGGCAATTCTTGACTTAAACGATAGAATTGAATTGAATAAGAAACGTCTGAAGATTGAGAGAGATCAAAAGCTTGAAGAACGAGCGTCTTCTAGCGCCGCTATTGCTGCCAAGGACAAGGAGATCGTCTCTTTGAGAGACGAGATTGAAACACTCACCAAGAACGTTAGGAAAATACAAGCTGAGTTAGATGCATCCAAGATGTTAGCTGAACCCATGGTAGAAGAGATCTCCGAGCTTAAGGAGACTATGAGGAAGGCGGTGAAACTTGTCAAGAAGAAGGATACAGAGATTATGGAGATGAATGATAAGATATCAACCCTCTCCACTTTGTATGACGAGAAGCAAGCCATGATTGTTGAGAAAGAGGCCGAGATAGCATCCATTCACAAGGAATGTGAGGAACAGAAACAGTCAATTGAGTGTCTGGAAAAGAAGTTGGTTGATAACACCAGGTAAGAAGAAGACAAATGAACTTCGTACACATCTTATGCACAACTACATATCACTAACCCTTGTCTCCTGTTATAAATAGCAACGAGGCCGTCATTGAAGAGAAACTAGCTCTAGCGGGTACTGAGGCTGCAGTAGGGTTTGAAAAGAAGCTTCAGGTTAGTTTGATGTGCTATTTTGTTATGACCGCGATGAAACCTCATCATATCATAAACTCATCATCAACCCTTTTCTCCCTATCAACTCCAGGCATTGACAAAGGAGAAGGAGCTACTACAGATGGATGCAGCATCTAAGCACGAAGTAATATCTGATTTGATACTAAAGAACAACCAAGTCCTTGCCGAGATGAACGAGTTGGCACAGTGGAAGAAGGAAGTATTACCTAAACTCGAGAAAGTCTCCAAAGAAGAAATAGCAAGTGAAGTACTTGCAAAGAGAATAGTTGAGTTGGAGAGCGACTTGGAACGTTCTAGGCGTGCCTTAGCTGGTTTGGAAGAAGCTTTAATGGTAAGTGATCACATCATATGTTCATATCTGCCGTCTATTTTCGACATGAGTCTCTCATGTGATCATTCTTTTGTTCATGTTTACATAGACTGTCGAGTTGGAGAGGCAAAAACTTTCTCAAGCATGCAATGGAATGTCTATTGCATTGAACCTCCCTTACAAAGAAGAGATGAGTTCCAAAGAAGAGAGTACCACGTGGGGATATATCAGAGATGTGTAGGAATGGCATGAGTAGAAGGCATAAGATAATGCTAATAAAGTGTGGATCGAGGGGAAGAAAATGACAAAGATGTAAATAGAAAGAACTTAATGTTGAACAGGGAATTGAATGTTACTAACCGTCTAATTTGTATTAAGATTAACTAGTAGCTGTGCCTTCGTTACTCAAAACCACCACCCGAAGACGAGTTGTCGCCTTCCTCTCTCCTCTTCTGTTCTTCTTCCTCTTCTTCTTCCAACCGTATCTGTTCTTCTTCCTCTGCCAATTCAACACACTTATTATATATTTCCCGTTCTTTAGGTGATATATTAGCAGCTTGTTCTTTATCATTCATCTTTTCGTATAAATCGATAGAGCATGAGTCCTCATCTGTTTGTTCTTCATAACTTGCTTCAGTCTCAGTCATCAAAACCGCAACAAAGAAGGTCAAGGATAAGATTTCCAATACAATTGCCGTTAATTGAAGCGGGCCTGGGCTTTCCATATTCATGGCAGCCGCCATTAACAATTGAACATAGTGGGTCATTAAATCCAGGATTGATTCACCATATCTATCTATACTGTTACCACCACCACTTTCAACTCCCCGATTAACAATTGATACCATTAAACATAATGCCGCACCGGTTCCCGTTGATGCAGCCCTCATTAAATTCTTCGATGCATTTGCAATAATTAACATAACATATGCTCGTAGCCATAACATAATCGTAAAACCAATAATTCCCAATATGTAATATGTATTCACTGCACTCCATGCCAAGTCACAATCACGATGGATTAAATCCCAAACACCATATGCCGGTAGAAACTCCCGTTCCGTTAATTGATTCACTTCCACGGCTGCCCAAAGTACTACCAATAATTCAGACGTAATACTAATTAAACTAAGTACTATATGTAACCTATCTAGCTTGGCCACACGCTGTCGTACATTTGTGGGGTATACCTTATCCAATGTATCCTTTGGTAATTCTGGAAATCGTGTAGCAAATCCTAATGATATCATACCAGCTGTTACTACTGCCGCTGGAAGATGCGCGTTTCACAGTTTCATGAAGATGAAGAGAAATGACAGTAACTTTATGTTAGTATATGTGGTTTATGAGAGGCAATCAAATAAAGGCAAACAAGTTCAATATTAAAGTATCCCAGTCATTGAACACACACGAAATATCATATCATAAAACAAAACAAACGCGGGACTTTCCTGGTAATTTCATATTGTTAAATAGAGCTGCGGCATCGGATTGGTAGTCTGCTAATACTACGCCCTGTGATGCAGCCGCCGCCTGTTCAATGACAGACTTTGCTGCCGGTATTATTGTTGTATCATATAATTGAAATGTTTGTTTTCTTCTTGTATAACTATTAGGTTGTTTTATTCTACCAATGTATTTATTGTGAGGAAGGATATCAACTTGATAATGAGATGTTGAAGATGCGGTTGGCGTTGCAAACGAGTTTGCTCTGGGCACAATACATATTATAACTAGCAGCATATTAAGCAGTAAACCTATCCACCGCTGTCGTCGTATTATATATGCCATCGTCTTTTGCCGCTGCCAATTACAGGCGAGAGGAAATAAGGGGAGTGAGGGGAGGAGGAATGAAGAGCTTATTTTGGCGATAGAACGCTCATAAACCTCGTATCGGCTCAAGGATGCGGCGGCTGCCTCTTAGTGAAGTATATTTGGGTTTATCAACAATCAACTACTGTTCAGCAATAATTGACTACGTCAGTGATAATAATGTTCATAATTTCATCACACATACAACAACAACAAAAGATTCATCATTGCAATAATCAATAAGCATTTTATTTAGATTTGCAATTATGATGTGATGTGTCAAAGAACAAACATACCTATATAATCCAAGGATGTAAAAGATACGGATACAAATGTATTGATAATTAACTATATATTACACCTGCATTACTGCAATTCTTTACTTTATTGGCAATACACTTCAAATAAGCATATAATATATACGACATAAAATACAAACACGAACATAGCAAGACAATATCAAATAATCTATGATCAAGATATTTAGGAGATTGATTTCAGGCCTATGTTCCATTGGAACAGAATGTACGATAACCATGATCAAGATAGGCCACAAGATTAGACTCGATTTATGGGCCTATGTATGTTCCATCAATATGAATATAAATAAAATCAATAATCATCGTACACAAAAAAAGCATCAAACATCCGACTCTGACTTCATCTACTACCAACTACAAAATACAAATATAAAATCAACAACGTTTGAATAATATGAATCTTCTACTGAAAACATCCATCTTGACATTACTCTCTGCATCATTATCATCCTCCACTGCATATGGTAACGTTTGTATCGAAGCAGGTCAAAACGCCGCTGAATTAGTCATCCTTGAAAACTGGTGCAAGCCAAGCTTCTCTATTGCAGCAACAAGCTACCCTACTGCAGAAGAAAGGTGCCGAGATAAAGCCATTAGTACCTGTCGAAACCCCAATACTCTCCTAGATATAATCGACGATTGGTGCCCTGATAAACCTGTTACCAGTTTTGATCTTGACGACTTGAAAAGCTACTGCAAGAGCACTGTAGATGGCTTGATTGGCAACCCAGATCCAAAATGTGTCGGGGATCCGTCGCCTAGTATCACACGATCTGGCTCGAACAATGGCAATGGCTCAAGGTTCGCCTTCCGTCTCTTAAACAAGGGCCATGAGCAGTGCATTGATAGTCTAGGCAGAGTGTACCAGTGGGGTAGGTTCAATAACATCCGTAGTTTTGAGGATTGTGCTGAAGTGTGTGTCAAGGAAAGTCCAATCGAGCTAATCAATGACGGTGTCTTTCGAGGGTTCAACTTTGACTGCGAGAAGTCGCAATGTATGTGTTTATTTGACGAGGGGGAGTTAGATAGGCTCAGTAATAACAAGAGAAGTGTCTTTAGAGGTACCGACCGCAGAGGAGATGGATATGACAGTATTGATCGTAACCGCGGATTGTATGCACCTGATATCTACTGCGGTACACTTGTTGGATTCATGGATGAAGAAGAAGCCGGTTTCAAAACTAGCCGCCGTGTACTCAGGGGCATTTCCGACTAAATGATATTTGAATGATAGGCATACGCAAATAGTAATGTAAAGTAAAAGAGATCCATTCTATTCATACTCTTCTCTTTCCAATACATGTCTTAAGTTTAAGTCTCGAGACTGACGTCTTTGTGACCTCTAACGATCCAGTATCTTCCAATAGCTTCTCATTCATCCTCATTGACAAACTCCTCAAATACTTCCATTAAACCGAGAGTTTCAAAAAAGTAATCTTGATATAAATCATCCATAACTCAGGAGGTGCAGGTGTATCACTTCCGAAATTTCCAGCTAATTCACAATTAGTAAGCTCGCTTGCACGGAACAACCTCGGGGCATGTTCACTGATACTATACAGTAAGCTCCCATTATCATGATATCGGATGGAAAACAAGACTTTCTTAATTCGTGTTCTAATAGTCTACTAATATCAACATTATTATTTGATTCCTCCTCAACTGTTCTTTCACCTTCCTGGCTCCTTCTGTAAATTACCATTGATTTCATTTCACTTAGTAGCATAATTGCTTGAAAGTTAATATCCCTTTTATCCTTATACCCCATAATACTATTTGCAAAGGGATTACGGGGGCTGCTATTCCCATTTTCATCCAACATTCCCCAGACTCGTCCTCGTAGCACTAAAATGGAGACATCTATTGATCGGTAAGGCATTGAAATCTTCAACATGCCGTTGACTCATTGGATAGATTCTTGGTGTGTAGAATGAAATACACTCAGATTCAATTGCTTTATAATCTCCACCCAATAGTATACTAACAATAAGAGGATACGATCATCAACCCAACCAAAAACTTAATATAATAATCTGATTCTTTGACACAACTAATAAGCATGATGTAGTGTTTCAATGCATTCCGATAGTATACATTACCGTGTTCAATAGTATCTGACTCCCGATAACCAATTTGTAATAATAAATCGGCAAATTGAATAGTTTCAAGTGCAATACAATATGATATAGAACGTTGGATGTAATCATCAACATGTGCCGGACGAGAGTTACGTTCACGTTCTTTCTCCTCGGCATTCTCATATTGTGGTCCTTCCCATGTTACCTCGAGTTTAGTACGTGCCTTGTGTATTGCCTTGCAATTCTTTTTGTGTATTGCAAAATGCTGTGGAGAAGAAATACATAACATATGAATATATGGTAGGAGAGAATTAGATTATCAAATCATGCACACTGTAGTAAACATACAACAAATTATTATATATTCAAATAATATATGCATACATAATGTATAACTTACATCCTTCTGACATTGTGCATGCAATAAGTTGTCATTTTACAACGAGAACAACGAAGGGGAGCGTTAGGTTGACGACAATTGCTACAAAAGTTAGTACTTCCATCGCCGTCCATTATTTGTCGAATAGCCTCGGGTATCGTGAGTTGCTGTAATGCATCATCCATGATAATGGTCCACACGATATAGATACGGCTATATGCGAGGAGATAGTGCAGTTTTAGAATTTATTGCTTGATAGCAGATAAACTTTGCTATCATGGCGGTTCCGGTCTCGCTCATATCGCGTGACATTTTATTTGAGCCAAGATGGTATAGACGGCTCTAGAGACAACACACACCTGCATTACTAAAGGTTAAGCATATCTGAGTATATCAGCGGCCAACTATTTCATTATTAATTGACGAAATATAAATGATATTTATAGACAAAAGGATGTCATTGCAATAAATTTACCTCTATTTCTATATTAATTTGCATTGTAAGAGTAGACATGTGCAACTATGATGGATGTATCAACTGACAATAGAACGAACACATTGCAATTTAAAATGGAGGATATGAATAAAAACATACTAAATTCACTACTATCAGAAGAGCATGCTGCTTTGCAAAAAGAAGAGCATGAATTGCAATTACTTCACAATAAAACATCGTCAACACAAGAGGTCGATGCAACTGAAGCTATCAACCACTTGCAACAACAAACTGATACGAGCAACAAATATAGACGACAAATAAGTGATTGTACCGTACATATATCCAACATTGGCGCTACTACCACTACCGCCTCAGCTTCATCAAGAGTAATGATCAGCAAGATAACTCATTAGCACTAACCGGATTAACAAGCTATGATAATACAAGAGGACGTCTCAATAGTTTAGATTTAGAAAGTAGCGACGCAGCAACCACAACTTCCAGTGATACAGGTATATCAATAAATCATACCGATAACAACTCACTCATTAGTACATTAACACCTGCTTCGCCATTGACAATCTCTGCATCGACATTTAATGATTCTACAATATCAAATATTTCTATTGATAAACAGGATGGAGTTGTAAGTTATGACAAAGCTTGGTTAGAAATGGATAGATTGGATAGAGTCGACCCAATCTAGCCAAGACTCATGAACAGCTTGTTAATAATATGGACAGTCTACCAAAGAGGGGAATCACACGATCAAACTCTGGCCGCGGTGGATCATTCCGTTTCCGAAAAGGAGATAACAAATTGCCGATGAGATACATTCCTAGATCTTCCCAACTACCTCTTCTATGACCCCATCCCTGCAGTCATATGCATAGGCTGAGCTTACAGCATGACCCCGTTTGTCTCTAGGAAAGAGCACTAAGGAAAGAGCAAGAAGAAAGTTGGCCAAATTTCTTGTGAAATCATTTTTGAGACAAACACCACTAAAATTACTAAGCCCTCTACTCACATGCAATCTAACCAAGATATGCTGGAGTTATTGATGTATCATTATGACGAGATAAGATATAATACACATGGTAAATATGTAGAGGTTTGGAGGGGTGAAATACTGCATTGACGGCAGTGTATGCCCCACGATGTAAAAAGTTTGCCAAATTGCGCAAACGCCGATCATCATATCGTGCAAACAATAAACAAACCCGCATGCTTCTCTCCAACCAACATACTATCACACCATGAAACTCCTCCCTGCTCTAGTTATGTCCGCTAAGGGTGCTTCATTTAGAGGTACACCCGAGACAAGGCCAGATGATAATATCGATTCGTCGTCAAGTTTAACATCACAAGAACTAGTACAAACTTTACAATCCCAAGAGGATATGTTACAAGCACGTATTAATGAGATGGAAAACTTAATTCTATCTGGAGGAAGTGTCTCATCGTCACGATCACATCCTCCCACTGGTAGTATATTACAATCAATAGTGGCCTCAAGCTCGTATGATACCTCATTCCGTAGTAACTTAATGGAATCGATACACTTGTACAATTCCACATCGAGCTTATCATCAGCATCAATTATGCATACATCTGGAATTGATTGTTCAATCAATCTAATGGACTTCGGAGTTAGTCATAGTCGGTTCAGTGTTGACTCGTCTGAAACAACTACTTCAACTTCGGCGGCGGATAACAATGACGATGGAACGACAACGAGTACACCATCTCAGATATCAATTTTTAGCACATTATCGGGAAATAGAACCAACTCATCTAGGTCTTTGTTATCAAGTAATAAAACAAACTCGGCAAGGTCATTATTATCGGATAGTGACGGGTTCATTGGCTGGGGACAAAGCAGAGACTCAAAGAAGGTAACCCCAACGAGAGGAAGGAAGACATTGTTAAAGCAGAAGGGTAGTACCATTCCCAATAGAGGTCTGGAAAGGGGGGAGAGACGTACTTGTGTGCCACCAACAGTCACAATATATACTGGGGGAACTACATTTCAACAACGGTAGACGTCAATCAGCAACGGCAACAAGACTATACTTATATTACATCTATCGACTTGAACTTCACTTCATTAAAATAAATATTCTTCAGTCTATCACACACACGTCCACACACTTGGTATTGCAACTCTTTACATCACATCGATACATTTAACGAACAAGTTTGTATGTCACTCTAATCTTTCCTGGTTCTGTAGTTGAATCTCTTTCATGACGAACTCGAGGGTCCCACTCAATGTAGTTCTGCTCGGCTGGGGGGATAGAAGCGTTCCATCGAGCAACAACAGAAGGTTTGCATCCGTAAAGACAAAGATTCATCTCGTTGTTTCGAAGGCGCTGTCCTAGATTTCTATATCCAGTAAGAAATAGTAAGCAAATACGGTCAACACCATCTCTCTTATCAGTATCACCACCATGCAAGCCTTGATTGATGCATGTAATATCAGTGTAACTCTCTTTGTATATGATGTGTTCAATCAGAGGAATCTCTCCCAATCGTCCCCTGGCACTGCCGACTGTTGCAGCTAATACAAACACTTCTGCCTGACAAAGATAATCCGGAGTAGGGCCAATCTCAAGCCGAGACAATCCACGACCAGATGGTTTGCAGAAGAGATTCCTGAGAGCACTCTGTATCCCTTCATCACATGACAGCTCGAACTGTGAAGTCATATTACCCAATCCTGCATACCAAAAGTCAATGTCAGAGTTAGCAGCAACAATATCATCAGCAGTGCTTATCAACCGATTCACATCTTCGGGCTTGGTTGTATCTAACAAAGGCATTCCATTGATTTGACTCTGACCTTTGTACTTCTCCAACATGACAACTCTCTTGGCGAGCTCCTCCTTCACTCGAATCGTATACTGTTTATTAAACTCCTTTTTCATCATTATCAAGGTTGTCTTGCGAATAGCATGCTCGGGTGATATCTGTCTCCAACTCCCTGACTTGCTGAACACAAAGATGTTGCAGGTGAGACTGCTCACAATAGCAGTTGCTGCGTCTCTCATCACTTCCATTAGTTCTTTCCCTGCGACGGAGTCAGCAAAGGTAGCAAACTGTATCTCAATCTCTGTTGCCTCGGAATGGCATCTTGCATAGAATGATACGGTTGTGTCGTTCTGTGTTCGTGCTATGTCCTCTCCTTCCAAACGATGAGGAGGTCGGAAATACATATCATTCAATGTTGGACTAGCTTGGGCTACAGTGTTGTCTACAATATCTTGAACTGCGCGACTCATCTCCTTGGATGTTAGTATGTAGTGTTGTGCTCTCTGCAAGATTTCAATCCTTTCAATAGTTGTTAATCCACCTTCCCTGTTCAGATCGATTCCATCTAGCAGTTTACTCTTCAATGCACTAAGTTTAGGCTGGAGAACTTTCCACATATCTGATGCATTGGAGGGGACATTGATTGTAACAGTCCAACCAGTAGCCCATTTTAGCCACAAGCCCCTAGGAACAACATTCAATTCGCCAATATCAGTTGCAATACAGAGTGATACATGCCTTCTGTTTCTTTGAAACACACTCAAATGCTCAGCTAGACTGCTATCTACAGGGCATCTATCATCGTAGGACGTTTAGTAATAGTATCATTGGTATGCCACAGAATAGCAATGGTATTAGCAGTATGGGTAGTTCATTAGTTAGTCGTCTCAGTAGTGGCAACCGCCCAACTATTATGGGATCGGGTGGTACTTCCAATGGCAACCAAAGTAGTAACAGCCAAGAACTACATATCAGGAATGATAACCAACCAAATGGATCAAGATCATTAGATGGTACATCCTCGGGTAACGTTGCTCAGATACTAAACACACTCGTATCTGAGATGCGTAAGGGGTTCTCGGGTAATTCCAATTCAACGGAGCCTAAGATTACACCACCTGACAACCCCGAAAGTTTCAAATACTTGCCTATTGCTGTGGGTACAGAGAGCAGTGACGGTCGAACAACTGATAAGGAAAGTTATTACAACTTTGAAACCAATCAAATCGAAACGGAACGGCCAAGTTTCAGTGAAATAAGAAAGAAGCTACCCGCGGCGGCGGTACAGCAACAAAGTACAGCGGTGCCTCAGATAATGCCTCAGCAACAAACAGCGGTGGGAGGGATGGTGCCTCAGCAACAGCCGATGATGATGATGCCTCAACAGCAGATGGCGGCTCCTCAATACTTGATGCCTCAACAGCAGATGATGTCTCAGCAGCCAATGATGCAGCAACCTATTCAAACTCAATACGGTATGCAGATGATGCCTCAACAGCCAATGGCGGCGGTTCAACCCCAGTATGGTATGCAACAGCCAATGATGATGGTGCCTCAGCAGCCGATGATGCAACAGCCAATGATGCAACAGCCAATGATGATGCCTCTACAGCAGCAGCAGCAAGCACCTAATCAACGGGATGATGGATGGTGTTGCATTCAGTAGGCATTAGTTTGAAATGATGAACAAGGTGAAACAAGATTAGTTTTTGTGACGATCAAAGTGTGTATATTTACTTGGAGGGTGTCAGCCTTGGAGGATGATGCCCCAAACAACACTTTATTATGACTCTAGTGGACATGTCACATCAGTATTTGTATGAGATCGATAGTGTTAGTGTCAATCAGTCAAGTTGACTAATTTACTAATTAGAACTATCAAGGTCAAAGTCTCCATACTATCTAAACGCCCAATATCCTTACACCTTTATAATTCAACATCTAATCTATCCAATCTCTCCGATTTGGTTGATTCGGAGGGATTCCTCAAATGGGAAAGTAAACGTGATCTGGGTAGCTTTGACTTTGATACTTCATCACCAAGCATAGAAAGGAAGGAGGAGACTGCCGATGCCGTATCGGATCTGAAAGAAGCAGGCAAGTTGGTCAAGCAATTCAAACGACTATCAAGCAATCTTACTGCATCTATTAAACGGTCCTCATGGGAAATCAATAATACTGACAATACTAGCCGACCACTACGGAACTCAACTGGCAATAATGACAGACCAAATCGTCGATCATCTCTCTTCAATTCAGTATTTAGTAGAAGAAAAAGCAATGCAGGAGATGATAACTCATCAGAAGATGATGAATACTATACTCAAAACATTCGACCAAGAGTGAAACGGGAAGATAGTGAAGCTTGTATTGATATAGGAGAGTTGAGGAGAGAACTTTGTGAGGCTGCCGAGGAGGGCAATAATGTAAACAACAGGAATTGGTAAAGACAGCTTGTCTGATGACGACGAAGAGTATTCCCGTTATTCCATTCCGAGGTTTAACGCTGATGAGGATGTAGATATTGGAGAGTTCCATAGGGAGTTGTATGCAATAACCAAGAAGAATCCAAGACTTCTTGATGTTTTGTTTGATTAGGATTAGGTTTATTTGGTTAGGATAGAGAATACAGAGTGTAATAGTTCAATTTAGGTTCATTCTACGTACTGCTTCCCTTCTTAATTAGTACCTCCTCTATCATACAATCCACTCTCAATCGCTATCCGGGCCCAATAAAGTACTAACTCTCGTTAGAAAAGGATTCTTCTTCCCTCCACAATCATCACTCTCCTTCTTTGCGGCGGCAATCAAATCCTTCCTCAATTCACCAATATCAACATGTTCATCTTCCTTATTGAAACGTGGCATGGCAAACGATTCATTATCTTCTATATCAGATAACTCCTCTGGAAGATAGTGAAGCTTGTATTGATAGGAGAGTTGAGGAGAGAATTGTGCGAGGCAGCCGAGGAGGGCAATAATGTAAACAACAGGAAGCTTAAGAATGTTATATTCTAGCCCCAAACAAGTACTTATTAATATATCTTATAATAAGGCAATGTATTATATACACCAAGAGCATCTTAGCAGCAAGGAAGGCAAGTCCACATTATTCATTCTCAACATCATTTTGCTAAAGGATACCACTTGGGTATCCTCTATTTAGATAGCATAATATCAATATATACACCGCTGTATGTATATCATTCCTTATACAATCGAAATGAATATATGATTGTGTCTGTGAATGATGGGAGCATTGGTTTGAAATGACCCCAAGCTAAAATCATGAGAACCGCGCGAAGGAAAAGTTTCTGAGCAGAAATTAGAAATGAAAGTAGCAAGTACATACAGCGGCAACTGTAGCATGTAGATAGCAGGTCTTTCTATTAAGGTGATAGTAGAGAATACTAGGGTGAATAGTTTACTAATCTCTGGATACGAAAAGTTGAGAGTGAGATATCAACCAAGCCCACAACATCACATCATCATATCGAATTTCAATAGATATTTCCTATCGTACTTATTTCATCACAAAACTATACTATGGCACCGCTGCAATCATCTTCTAAACTATCAAATACATTAACCAATAGTTTGAAAATGCAAACAACAGCTGCTGGGTTGTTAAGTACCTTGATAGACTATGAAGAAGGAAAGCAACAACAAAATAGTATATCCATCAACAATAACAACAATGAATCACTAATGAGATCAATTGCCTCTGCAGATTCCAAGACGGCAGTGGATGATACACACAATGATGATAAGAAGAATGATGAAGATACAAATGGTATTATTTCAGATAGTAGTAGTAAGAACGGTGACCTACCGCCAGCATCGTCGAGTGGGTTTGATTTGCAAAATTTAGATGAAAAGACTAAAACGTTGATACCAAAAAGAGCATCAGATAGTAGTAATAGTGAGGACGATGGGAAAGGGATATCATTTAGTAACGTAGATGATTCTTTTGATAAGGTTACAGTTACAGCAACAAAGCAGTCAGGTGAGTGGTAGAGATATAAGATATCCTCTCTATGTATTATATGATTATGATAGAAAGAAGTTGGTAGTCAATGAGGTGTTATGTGCATATCATGTGCACTCTCATATTATCTTCTTAAACTTATCTGATATTATTCCTGTGTATGCGTTTTTAGGTAATAATAAGATCCCAATACGTCGGCTCTCATTGTCTAAGAGGCCCAGTCTTCCAAATGTAATGGAAGACAAGGAATCTAATATGAGTGATAATGAATCGGATAATTACTTTGCCGGTTCTATGGATAGTATTAATGTTGTTCCCAAAAGACGAAGTCTAGCCGGTAGAAAAAGTAAAAGTAGAAGGGGTTCTGCTCAAAAGAAGAACTCCCTCGAGAATGTATTAGAAGACAAAGAGGCTGGCGGCGGTAGTGTGAACATATCGGCGATTCATTTAAGTGACAGTTCAAGTATTTCATCAGCATCACTTGGTACTAGCTCTAGTAGTATGATGGGTAGCTCCTTGGCAGGGAGTGTCAACATCATGGATTTCGGCGTATCTCAAACAATAAGGCCAGCGTCAAGCTATATCGATAAGGATGATAATGATACCCCCAGTGATACCAAAAATCCATCCCAAAGATCAATAGATTCAAGTAGCAAAGGAACATCTATATTGTCTGGACCGGATGGGTTTATTGGGTGGAAGAAATCTTCAATGAGAAACAGTGTGTCATCTAAGAAGAAAAAGCGAGGTTGGAGGAAGAAGATGTCTGTTCCAAAGAGAGGATTAGAGTCGAAACCTGATTCAGTAATCTCCAATCTCACAATGGGATCATCTCGATTAGACTCAGTAAGCTCAAACATAACCCGTAGCTCAAATCTTTCTAGTAAGGTTGATGAGGATGGGTTCTTAAATTGGTCTAGTGGTCGAGGTAGCTCTGATTCGAACAGCATTGATACCTTTTCAAGTGATAAGAAGGAGGAGGAGGAGGAGGAGGCAAAGAAGGTTACAAATGACGATGTGGTGCCACTCAAGAAGTCTGCTTCAGGAAATGGATTAGCCAGAAGAATTAGAAGGGTATCGACAAATTTAACGGCAAGCCTAACCAATGGCGGCGGCACTACTGGTAACCAACTCCGGAATTCGTTAGTACAAAAGAGGAATAGTAATGGCAGTGATGATAATACTGGTACTGGTTTTAGACACTCAACCGGTCAGGATGGACCGAATCGTCGACCGACCAACTCCCTCTTTAGCTCAGTATTTACCAGACGAAGTAGCTCTGGTGGGGATGACACATATAGAAGAGGTTCTGGGGATAATAACGCATCGGTTGATGGTGATGCGTACTTTTCTCAAAACTTACGATCTCGACTTAATAAGAGAGATAGTGAAACTTGTGTTGACATTTCAGAACTTCGAAGAGATATTGTGACTAATGACGAAGGCAAGAAATGGAAGCTGAAGAATGTAATCTTCTAACCCCGGTCTTTAGAGAGAGTTGTGGCTGTGTTATGGAACATAGAGTGTTGCAAGTAGAATTAGATGTACAGTAGGAAACTAGGATATATAGGTTATTATGATGCAACTAACTATCATATCATTCACTCAAATAACACCTTCACTTCTCCTCTTGCTCCTCGGGGATAACCTCTTTATTGTCCGCACAGCCAACTTAAGACTCTTCCTAAGATGCAATTGGGACCATTCAATACATGATCACTGCTTAACACGGACTCGATGAGTGATATTCAAATTAGCAATAATCTCTTTTAAGAGAACCTTCTTAGTTCCAGGCGTATGTGGCATCCAACAATCATAATCACTAACCAACGCTATCAGTGAGTAGCACATTTGAGCTTCTCTACACAGGCGAGCTTCTGGAATTGCTGTCATGCCTATCAAATCACCTCCCCAACTCTTGTGCATTAAAGATTCGGCACGAGTAGAAAAAGATGATCCTTCTTGCATACATATGTTCCTTTTGAAACCTTTTGTCCACTATTGATATCTCTTCCGGTATAAATAATTTTCTCTCTCAATCGATTGCATACCGGATCGGCCATTTCAACATGTACAGCTCCATATTCAGCAAAGAATGTGTTTGTTCTTTTGAATGTCTTGTCAATGAACTGATCCACCACTACTAGATCTCCTGGTGCAATATCTTGATTCTATATTAATAAAGATGTGATAACGTGAGATGATAATATATTTTGACACATGATATGAACAAAAGATATATTGATATTGATACATCCTTCTAAGATTTCTACTCTCTTACCAACGATCCTACTGCCCCCATTGCAATGATAGTATGCACACCTAGTTTCTTCATGGCATAAGTAATGGCTTGGCCCGTGCCGATTTAGAAATGCAACTCGTCGGTTGTTGCCTAAAGGTCCAACGAGTATCTTATCAGCCGGAGAGCTAACATCTATAAGTTTTGCATCTTTCATACGACTTGCTAAGGTATCACCGAGACCAGTACCTCCGATAATACCAATCATATATCAGTAATGATCCATTCATGTCATCTGTCATTTTTTATCTATCCTTTGTATTGCGTGTTCTCTTTTATAATATACCCATAGAGAACGGAACGAATTAGAATTGAGCAGCATGAGCATTACCATCAAGTATACTACAACGAACGTATATACTTACAGACCTTCTTACCTTCTGTTCAAAATATGAACAAGAAGATGGACACAAGATATGAGCATCGAGCGTTCGCTTCTCATTTTTCATGCACAGAATCTTTCAGAAATCGTATCTTTCCTGCCTCCGGAGTATAGCTTGACGATAGACGATAAAGACGATAAAGATTGGCTAACTCATTGTTGCTGCTGTTGTCCACCAACACCCTATTGAGGCGGTCGGTGATGGCACTATGTACTTTGTCAATGTTACTAACTTTTTCCTTTGCCGGGCGCCGGGCCTGACGCCGGGCAATGAAAAATTAAGGTATCTGCATCGTTGGATCGCCAAATAGGGTTTATCCTCACACCCTATAGCGTTACCGAATTCAGATAATATATAAGTTTAGTTTTATAATATCAACAGGGTAATTTAAATAAGTTTCATAAAAGTAATTTGCATACCTTATTGTGACATGCGACAATGTTTGATCAAATGAAGGCAAATAAATGGCAAATGAATAATGAAGTGGCTATTACCATAAATTATAGGAAGACATACCGTGTATGATATTGCTAATATGCCCCCTTATGGAGATATAGATGCTTCTAAAGTTGACGGCATTAGTGGTTTAGAGAGGATGAAAGAAGAGGAAGAGAAAGGTGAGTAGCTTTTTTAGCATTGCAAATTGAAAGTTGCCTTGCCTATGTCGTTTGTTATTATATCTATATGGATAGCTGGGGTATTAGCTGGGTATGAACAAATAGATATATTGTATTATCGGGTGTATATTGATCTGCGGTGTAGGCTAGAGATATTGTGCACATCATATGCTCACTTTTTATGCTTGTCCTTGAACATCATCAATCATATCATCTATATGTCGTATACAGACAAGAAGGATTCATCTCCGCCAAGCAAGGAACGGAGAGCACCACGAAGACGATTAACACAAAATAATTCAGGAATGCGTGGATCCTTCACAACTAGCCTACAAAATGTATTAGAAGATGAGCCTACACAAACAAACGATAATGAAAATAGTAATTCTCAAGATTTGGGTAAAAGTCATGGACAATTCGAAGCACAGCTGCAGCAATCCAATAATAACGATGCCTCCTCACAAAGTACCGATGATACAGCCAATAATAGCAACAACCATAGACCACGAGCACGACGACCAAATAGACACCTACACGGTAAATCAGGCCGTATGAACAAGTCTCTCGTCCAATCCTTAAAGTTTGATAGTATCTTTAGTTCCCAAACAACACGTAATTCATCATCATGTCCATCTAATATGCAAAATCATGAGAGTATTAATATAATGGACTTTGGTGTTTCGGAAGATTTGGTCAATGCTAGTTTTAACTTAAGTGATCCATCCAATGCAGCATCGGGTGTTACATCTCCATCATCAAATGCTAGTAATAATATGAGTTATCTAGTTGATTCCGATAATTTCATGGGATGGAATGGTAGTAGAGGGAATGAGAGTAGTTTATCGAATTTAGTTGATAGTCAGGGATTTTTAAATTGGAATGCTGCTGATAGTCAAGAAGAGGTTGTGGAGGGTGCACAAAGTAAGGAAGAGGAGGATACCACCGCAGATGAGAAGAATGATACAATTACCCCAATAGAGGATGAACACGGAGGCAAATTATCCAAATCAAGCAGTAGTACCTCATCAACAGAGAATGTATTAACCAAACAAATGAAACGATTATCAAGCACTTTATCCACTGCCACGAAACGTAGTTCATGGGATACTAATGGTTCAAGACGAGCATCAGAGGAGTTATCTGATATAGAAGATAATGAATCATTTGCCATGCCACGGTTCAATAAAGAAGATGAACATGTTGATATTGGTGAATTGAGAAAGGATCTGATTGCCGCCGCAAAGAAGGAGAGTGATGAGGGTGGAGGGAAGAAGAATCCTTTTCTAAAGAGAGTTAGTACTTTATTGGGCCCGGATAGCGATTGAGAGTGGATTGTATGATAGAGGAGGTACTAATTAAGAAGGGAAGCAGTACGTAGAATGAACCTAAATTGAACTATTACACTCTGTATTCTCTATCCTAACCAAATAAACCTAATCCTAATCAAACAAAACATCAAGAAGTCTTGGACTCTTCTCAATAGTTATACAACTCCCTGTGGAACTCCCCAATATCTACATCATCCTCGGCGTTGAATCTCGGAATGGCATAACGGGAATACTCATCATTATCATCATCAGACAAGCTGTCTGTATTTGGTAAAGAGTGCCTTAAAGCCCGAGTACTGGTGCTGCTCTTCCTCAAGCTTGAACCCAAACTACGAGATAGTCGATTCAACAGCCGTCTGGAGCCTGATGGTTTTGTAGGCGGGGCAACACTTGCCATGAACTCCTTCTGTTTAGCTTCAATGGTTGCATTCTCATCAAACAGTATACTACTAGAGCGGTTCCATGTTGAGTGTTTGGATGTACTTCTGGTCAGCCCAGTAGACAACTTCCTCAATAACCCTTTGGATGATGAAGATGATGCATTCTTGGTAATACTACTACTACTCTCATTACTTTCTTCCTTCTTAATACTAGAAAAGCTTGTAATACTATCCGACAGCGTATGAGCACTATTCTCCACCTGTCTGTTGTTTACCCAATTGACAAAGCCTGACGAGTCCACAGAGATAACACTAGAACTACTTGATTCGCATCGCTTACGTTGGGCTGTTGATGATACTGATGATACTGTTTGATCTGCTTTGGTATTAGGATTCAAGTTGATTCGGATATTCTTGGCTGAACCACTTCTACTCCAACCCACAAACCCATCAGTAGCACTTGGTGCAAGAGACAATGCAGAGCTTGCCACTGATGGACTTGCTGACGAGCCACTATACCGATCATTTTGAACTCCAAAGTCCATGATGTCGATGCTTTCTCTTTGATTTGATGAATTCAAAGAACACGACGATAACAAGCTCGTACACGACTCTCCCAGTCCAAGATCTGTCGTCTCTTTGTTTTCCATTAGCCTCCTCAAACTACCTCTGAATGATCCTGATCTTTTGGCAGAGCTCTTACGAGATAAGTGATGTGACGGAAGTCCTTCTTTTGGCATTGGAGCAACTCTTCTCTTACCCGAGTTGCCTCTCGATATCCGGCGTGCAGGGATACGCATCATACTATTACTATCTTTTGTTGAAGATGACGAATCATCGGCTTCCTTATCTTCTAGAACGTCCCTGAGACTGCTACTTTTAAAACCACTGCCATTCAGAGAGCTATTCCGCAGTAGGCAACGTTCTGGGGGGCGAATATAATCAAGTGATGATCGTCGCCTCATTGGTTTATGAGCTTTTACATTTGTTGGTTTTGAGGCGTTGTTGATAAGATCCAGATCTGAAATAGTACAAGAGCATATGATATGAGCATAATACATCATGATAAATGGAAATCTTACGAGAACTGCAATTGACTCACCCGTCTTCTTGTTTGGACTGCAGTATCGTCATCATCGTTCGACACATCCTTGTCGGTATCCTTAGTCTCCACCTCGTCAACTACATTACAATCTGATACCGCCGTAGCCTTCTCATTTATCAACTCTTCTTCATTCTCTGTATCTAGTGGTAGTTCATGTAATAGATGCAGCATCTTCGTTTCTTTCTTCTCGTCTTTTTGTTCTTCTTCATGTTGAATCAATGCGGATAGTATGCTTTTGTTGGTAGCTTCTAACTTTCTCTGCAAAAACTCCAGTTTGTCATTAAACTTCTCATCATCGTCGGCAGGATGAGATCGTTTAGTAGCAGTAGTAGTATCTGAACTTTTCGTCGTCGTCATCATCGTCATCTTGTGGTGTCAATTGCAATTTCAATTATGCAATTGCAATACTATTGTGTCTCGTCCTCGTGGATAGCTATGAATATGATCTATCTTAAAAGAACAGTGTTTATATTGTAGAGTAAACAATTATTATGCCAACATCAAAGAGGAGAACGAAGGGAGAGTCTTGGGCCTGTATTGCAATAGACAAAAGTAGAGGCAATGTGAAGACTATCTGTGCAATGTTTGCTTACCTATGCAGTCATAATAAGATGTCACAGGATAAATAAGAATCTTGTGTGGCACTCATGTCCATTTTGATAGTGAATCGAAGATACAATAACATTCCTAATGTATTATATTAGGAGGAGATCATAGCCCTTGTTCTCTACCATATCTGTTGCAAATACTGCATACAGTCAAGGCCTAAGACCAATCTCATCTCAGAGGATCCAAGATCACAAGGCGACTGCTACATGTCCACATAAAGTTTTGAAAACAATCGACCATCCATCGCCATCATCCATCATCATCGATCATATCAAGAGCAAGAATATAATGCAGTGTAAAGTCCTATCGTCTTCATTACCATGTAAGTCTCATAATAATATATCAAACATCAATGAAATAAAGATGGATACTTCTCCTATCGCCGCCGCCGCCGATATAAAGAGCCGTCCTATTCTTCGACATCCTCTACCTCTATCTGATGACGTCATTCAATCTCCCGATATCAGTGACAACGAGTTAGATATATATCATCTTGATAGGAAAACAATAGATTGTGTATCATCTAATAGGGAAGTACTCAATGGTGCTGAAGATATTGCAACGAGCCCTCGTCGTCGAACAAGTGTCGAGACGAATGAAACACCATCGTTAGATGCATTAGCTCAACTATGTGCTATGCATATCAAACAGAATCCAAAGGAGATAGTCAAGTTTGTACCCGGAAGTAGTATACTATTACCCGACTCTGAATTGCAATTGGAACCTACAAACAAGCGAGCGTTGGATATCCCTACGCATATTATCGGTTCGAGTTCGAGTAATTTGTTGAAAGATGATGACGATACTTTATGTGATGATCTATCAGCCATTACTAACACGTCACCTGGTGAGTTGAACAGAGCTTGGCAGTGGTTTTGGTATATGCACTTGCATATGAATGTTTATTAGTATGCACACATTCGTCAGATTTTGAACATATGAGCAGAATCACAAGAGGATACAGTTTAAATATTGTGCATATCATATGTCTCTTTTACTCACCCATACCTATTACCTCTCAATAACAGAAGAATTGCAACAAATCATAGAAAAGATTGGTTCAACAAGGAGAGTGCCATTCAGAGGTGGAAGTCTCAATAATGTTATGGAAGAAGAGGCGATCGAGAATAACCAAACAGACATACCAACGCGTGGTATACACAGAAGTCGAAGTCATGAAGAAGTAGCTAGAGAAGAGAAGAAGTACATTCCAACTCGTAGAGGTGTACCAAGATCAAACTCTGGAAGAAGGAAACGGCGTATCAAGCCATTGGATGCATCTCATCATGAGACCAAGGGTACTCCGGTACGACGCTTGCCACGAAAGAGCTCGGCCAAGGGAGCTTCTTTCAAAGGATCATTAAAGAATGTGCTAGAGCATGATGTTGTCGAGGATGAAAACATTGAGCTGTTGAGAAGTGAACGTCGTCGTTCGTGGTCAGGCAAATCATTCCGTAGCAATAGTCAGAATTCAATGTCAATACGCTATTGTTCAACATCTAGTCTCTCGTCATGTGGTAGTGCTAAAAGCATTCAAAATGGTAGGCAGTTTATTTATGGTTCTGACAGCTCAAGTGCCACAAGGAGTAACAATATATCAACACTAATGGACAGCATGGTATCTTTAGGTTGTACAGCAAGTTGGGATGGATCATCCAGAAACTTTATGATCGATCATCCAGTACTAACTATGTCACTTCAATTCGATTCTACTATGGATATACCAAAACGATCAGGCTCAAGTAGTTCAAGTATCGAGGACTTTCTAAGTTGGGTTAATAATGGGGGTAGTTCTTGTTGTGACATGTCGGCTAGTATTTCTATTCGTGCTGCGGCAATCAATGATGCTGCTGCGGCTATGGATGGATATGATGAACATGACAACGATACTGTTGCTGCCACTAACAAAATCAAACAATCGTTTAAATCACAGAAGTTATTTTATAAGATGAGAAGATTGTCAAGCGGCATTATCAAACCTAAAGGCAGAGCAAGACGATCATCATGGCATACTGATAATGAACAGATTCCACTGTCTACTTTGGCAGCTCGTGGTCCTCCTCGACGTTCTATTACCGCTCCCATTGACAATAACAAGATAGAGGATCAATCTGAACTATTTAAAGGTCAAAACTATAATGTTAGTCCAGCACCTGTCGGCTCTCGTTCTCGGAGGATCATGAATCGGTTAGTAAAAAGTTTACCGACGAGGTTCAGTTTTAGACGAAGCTCTTTGGAAGTAGATGGTGTATTGGATGAGGGGAACGACCCTAAAGTATCTAGAGGCTTTAGACACTCCATGGGAGATATAGCCGCTGAAAGCAATGAGGGTAGTACCAACACCGCATAAAAAGAATACACCACATGAATGTGACTAATATCTGATGCCTATTAAATGTAAACAATCTATATTATACCAATTACTTTTGGCTGCTTTACACCCCTTCAGTCGTCTTTCCCAGACAAACTAGTCAATACTCATACTCCTCTTTCGCTTTTTGCTATTTCCTTTGTCATGATGAGTAGCAGGAACAAACAACATTGGCATGGCAGTTGCAAACTGATAGATAGCAGATAGCTTTCTTCCCTCGAGATTATAGCCATTACTTTCATCTGATTCGTCTGGAATAGAATTATCGCTTAAAGAATCATCAGACTCTACAGCCACCGCGGCCGTCTCGAACCAAGATATCACATGAGGCAATGCCTTTAAATCACGTTCACTATCATCTTCCTCCACACTTAAATCGAATAGTGGTTCCATATCAATATCAGGACTATATAGTAGAATCTTTTTGATTGCAACATGCCTCTTGTTGCTTGTTTCATTCAATTCTAGTAATGTAGCGAGCTTGCCTCCGAAAAATCTATCGAATGTAATACTTTCAAGTGTATGATTGGATGAGTATATAGCATTGATGCTGGATGTGTTGCATAGTGATGTACAGAAGTTATTGATCACACTTAGTTGATCAAATTGATTCGCACCGATTACTAGATTCTGTAGATTGTTGTTTACAGGCAAACTGTTGATAATTGCAATAATTCCCTCATTTCCAATGTTATTGTCAAAGAGATTTAACTTGGCTACATTGTGTAGTGTTGCAAGTGCTTCACAACCAGCGTTTCCAATATTATTTTTCATCAAAATAAGACTGTCAAGTAAACCGTGCCCTCTAATTGCCTCAACAATAGGCAATAGTTGAACGTCTGATATGTTTGAGTTTATACATGTAATTTCCTTTAGATTTGTGAAACCTCTCAGACTTTCTACTAACCTGAACTCCTCTGCCAAGTTTGCCAAGGGCATAGTGTTGATATTCAGTTTGGTGAGAATATTCTTTTCCTGGCATGCCCTCAACACCTCAAAGGCCACACCAGCAATACTATTGTATCTTCTTGTACCTTCAGGTCTAGGTGTAATAAAATGAAGATACAACCCAGTAATCGAACAGTTCTGTCTGATGCCATCGTAGAATCTCTTGTTTGCAGTATTCAACGTAACATTATTAGATAAATTTGTAATCGTCAGTTCTTTCAGATGTGTATTATTTCCTATAGCAATCCCAAGTCGATCATAATCACCAGAGTCGCTTGAGATAAATTCCCTCCGCGACGGATGACGTTCGCCTATATCAAAAGACGTCAATTCAACTCGATTCTGTTCAACCTCAAGCATTATATTTTTGCTTTGATGGTTCATAGTAATTATGTATTTGTTTCAGAGACTGCAATGGTTGTATATTATAATGTAATTCTTCACTCATTCAAAGTTGGGGAGATATATTTTCTTTTTTAGTACCTCACTTCGAGTATACATTTCTCGATCAATATTGAGAATTCTGCCCCAAAAGTACCACTATTCGAACTAGCGTTAAAAACTAATGTTTTACTACTATATTTTGTGTATACCAAGTTGTATATTGCAAACTAACCAATCGAGTTCAATTGGTGCATAAGATGTGCTAAAAATTATGAGAGTTTCAGTTTTCGATTTTATTTATTTTCTGCAATTGAAAAACCCTTATATTACTTATTCTGATATATCAATAGATAAAGAATGGACAGCCTCCCATCTACAGCCTAAACCACCCACTGCCTGATACTTACTCAGATAGACTGGAATATGCTCTTGCTCTTTCAATTGGTGGTGACTCCGAAAAAATACCACAAATTGCCAAAGGTATCCTTCTTTTTCTCTCTAGAGAGTGACCATGAGATTTGAGATAAGCAGCCCTATGCTCTAATACTTCGTAAATCAAGCATCGGGCGCTCTATTTAAGGTCTTCAATATCAGTACAAGATTGTCTTCTAGTATAGTGTGCAAAATATCAATATCGGCGGATCTGTATATAAAAAGTAATCAGCTTACAATTTCCCATTTAACAGAATTGCCAGGTAATACTTCTACACGATCACCCTCCATCAACGGCGGTTCATTGACATGGTTTATTGATGCATCAGCCTTCATTATACGTTTTGTAATTAATAAATGCCAATTACCAATCGGTATATCCTTAACTAATGCCGGTCTAATTCCCAATGCCTTCATACTGCCACTTTTGGTTGGATATCCATCAACTAACATATGCGGGGGGAATGTTTCCTCCCATTGTTTCATTAGTCGTTGTTCAGATCCCATGCATCACTTGGAGAAGGACCTGGTCCTCTCATAATTGTTGATCCTAATGCATTACCGACAGCTTGCAATCGTTCAAATCCTTCCAGTCTATCCAGCGGACTGGAAGCTGTCTTCTTTATCTTGGGTTGTGCAGGCTCCTGTCTCGGAATGAGTATATCTCTATTGGAATCCACGCATACTTTACATCTTCTTTGATATTGTTTAAGTTTCCATTGCTTCTTACTAAATCTATCCTCGGGTAACTCGTTACAACACGATGAGAAGCACTACTAATGGATCGAGCGTTAATAACTGATGTTGCCACTGTATTTTGTGTATTTATATCAAGTTGATTATTGCAATACCATATGAGTTTTAATTTGACATCAAGGCCGAGCCGGCAGGCAGTTTTCACGGGAATCATGTAACCCAAAGACAGTGAGGAAATTAGCCATCCCTGATTTTCTGGTTGGGACAATTTTTGGAGAGCAAACGGTATCTTTTTTCTCCAAAAGATGTAAGATGATTTTATCTACGACAGCTTACTATAATTTATTGCCTATTATCGGCCCGGTATTGCAATAGAAATACAATATATCTACAATATATAACCCGCGAATCCTTTCATCTACTTATCAATCTGTCGTATACCGTGGATTAAGGTTACTGGATATCGTGGCTATCTCAAAAAATAACTGCAATCACCTCGCACCCAGAACGACTATCATACTGCAATGTACACACTTCTGTAGAACAATAAAACAAAGCCCTTTACGATCATAGTATATTATAACACTGTCTACATATTGAATCATACCATATACCATCTATACCCGATCAAGTTAGGTTACTAACACCCCTCAATAATCAATTAACACATCGCATACAAACATTCCAACAATTACACAAAATACTTAGCGCACTAAAATAATATGCCAACTGAATCGGGTGATAGTAGAGATGTTAATGAGGGTGACGATACAGCAGAAACAAGCGGAATATCTATAAAACAGAACGCTCATATGGAGAATGCAGCAGCATACTCAGTCCGAAATAGCGAAAAGGCAAAAGTTGTGTTTGAACGTATGATTGAACGTATGAAAACAGAAGGAATACCAAATCCATTGAGTTGTTTTAATGTACCAATGAAAAATCTAAGCATGTTAGACATTGCCAATATCTATTCTGATCGCAAGCGCAGCTTTTCCGATGCAAGCAAGTTGGAGGAGAAAGAAGCTAATGTAGAGGCAGTGTAAAGCAATATGTAGTAGTGATGGAATTAGAATTACAACATGGTCTTTTACTAGAGATATTATTACTGTCGTTTTGTCTCTATCACGAGAGGAGGAGGCAAGACGAGGCAGGGACCAGAACAGGAGCACCACATGCGAAGATTTGTGAGACAGTAATGCAAATAATAATATGATATCACATGACATAATTGATTACCAAATTAGAAGGAGAGAGCGGTAAAGTCCATCTAAATATAAAGACAGCTTCTTCCTTCACCTGTGCACGCACCTTTTGTCTTATTCTTCCTAGCAGCAGCATGTGCACGGGCATCCTTCTCTAGCCTTTTACGCCTCTGATCCGGAGTCTCATTCTTCCTAGCAGCAGCATGTCTACTGGCATCTTTCTCTAGCCTTTTACGCCTCTGTTCGGAAGTCTCATTTGATCTACGGACAGCATTACGTGTTGCATCTGCGTCCAACCTTGCTCTCCTCTGTTCGGAAGTCTCATTTGATCTACGGACAGCATTACGTGTTGCATCTGCGTCCAACCTTGCCCTCCTCTGTTCGGAAGTCTCCTTCTTCCTAGCAGCAGCCATTCTTTGAGCATCAGTCATCAAACTACGCTTCAATTTAGGATAGCCATCCTCCCTATGCTTTTTAAACTCTTCAATCATTTCACATGCTTTCAATCTCTTTCTCTTGTGATGATAAGGTACTTTGAAATCTTTCAACAGAGCAACCAACTCACCATCTGGCATCGACTGCATCAAATCACCAATCTCTTGGCTCGACTTTCCATGCAAACGGTGCTTAACCTCCAACACTAATACCTTCTGTAATGACATATTGTGATATTCGATGTAATCCAATGAAGAGTGATTTATTAGTTATGATTATGAAATTTAAAATGAATGCACTTACAAAGGGTTGAACTTTATTGCTCTTGTGCTGGTCCCGATCTCGTCTCGTGCCTGTCTTAGATTGAACTTTGTTGCTCTTGTGCTGGTCCCGATCTCGCTATGACCATTACAACCGCCGTATATAAGAAGATAGATATACCTCTACCATAAATGCTGTACTTAATTGAAAGCTAGGTTACACTGACCCAAGATGGCCGATGATATTGACAATACATTCATGCAAACACTGCTACAATCATCAATGATTGTTGATGTCTGGGTAGGTGATTTGCAAAGAATTGCAATCCTATATAGTAGATGTGGTAGTGATCAGCATCAAAAATGTTGGTATAGTACTAATACTGATTTGCAATGCGTTGCACGTCATAAAGTTAGTGAAATTAAAAGAGGTAATCATCCACATCGTATTTGCAAACGTCGTCCTCAACCAGATGATAATGAAATTGTAACTTTCCTATATGGTAATTACGATACAAGATTGAAAGAGAGGTGTAAGAATGGAAAATTAACAAAAGGAGAACTTAGAGATATAGAACATGAATCTCGTAAAGGATACAGTGGACAAAGAATCAAAGTTCATGATTATGGTAGTAGTAAACATCATTACGATCCTCGAATTGATATTGCAAGTACCAAACCCTCCGAATGTAACCGAGAACTTCAAAGATTATTGCAGGATGTCATCCTACCCAAAGACTACGAGGACATCAAAGAACATCAATCAAATAGCATCAAAGGGGTAGAGCAACGTCATGTATCAAAAGGTATTGATTTAACAATTAACAACATTACATGGAAAGTTCAACAAATACGCAACTTGGCTGATGACTTTAGTTATTACTCGGATGATGAGTTTATACACCATCCATACCACCATCACAAAAACATTACATTAAATATATGCAATGAATTGGATAGTATAATAAACAACTTATGCCAGCTTGAGTTTGGCAATATTCAAATACTGAATAGTAAATTATACAATATCTGCAATTACATCATCAATACCACTATCCCGTCACTCAACAAAACCACAAGTATGATTCGGAGTAATATCATCATCATGCAGGGCAGCTTCTACAGCAAATCACATGCCGTTGCCATTGTTACACAACATAACAAACATTCGAATGGAAGAGCTAGTATCATTAAAGAATTGGTCGATGATAAAAGGGTGCCTAGTAGAAAAGCATTGGACAAACTACTAACAATGAAACAAAACAACCAATTTATAGTTGAAGATAGGTGGAACACGAGGAATGATTATCGGCTGATTAATCATGATTTGAAACTTGAGAAGGAGCAGCGGATTACCTCTATAACAGATGTTTCGGCACATGTTGAACATCATAGGATGAAGATGGTAAAGAAGATTAGGGAACGACATCTTCATAGAGGATATGTCCCAAAAGGTCATTCAAGTTATGAACGAGCAGTCGAACAGAAAAAGTGTCATGATAATATTATTGCACATGGATTAGAAACTACAAACACACCCATAGAAGCTACACAATACGTTGAGGCATTGACAGATGATGTGCTGAAAAAGGCTGGTCATTATTACAGACCATGTTTTGCAAAGAAGGATATGATCAAAGAGATAGTTGCCAAGCAGAACGAGCTACAAAAGGAAGCTGAATTGGAACATATTAAGATGAACAAAGTAAAAATTGCATTGCGGATTGCTTCCATTACAGAAGCTACAAGATATATTGAACATCATTGTATGACGAAAGTCCAGAATCAGATTAGAAAACAAAAATATCCTCATCAAGGTCACTATTCCAAACAACATTGGGAACAATTTAAGAATATAATTGCAGATGGATTAGAAGAAGTTACAACATCACCAGCGGACGCATTGACTTATCTCAGGTCGCTTCCAAAAGACAAGAGATCATGTCTTGAATTTATCAAAGTGGATATACTCAAAGAAATAGTTGCCAGGCAGAATCAATGGTCAAAAGAGAAGGAGTTAGAGTTGATCAAGGTGAATCAACCGAAGGAGCAGTACACTCAAATTGGATCGTTAATACTGTCGGTACAAACTGTTACTATGAGGAGCAACTGGACTCCCAACATTACAACGAAACTATATGCACCTCCAATACCAACTCAAATTAGTAATACTATTGGTTTGACGGGTGACAGGTTATATTTCAGTCCTCACCAGTTCCCAGTGACTGATGTGGATACCGCCGGAGATAGTGAAGCATTCCAACAACTCAAAGATTACATCAAGCATCAATCATCTTTGGTTGGGGACTCTCCATTAGTATTTCATGGTACAGAATCTGGTGGTAAGAGATTCATTTGCAAGTATGCTCTTAAAAGCAATTGGAAGGAACAATTCGGGCCTTTCAAACGATGTACATTTGCTATTGTTGTGAAATGGGACAAGTATGGGTTTTATATAAACTCATCCAAACCCAAGCCATTACATAATAGAGTAAAGTACGGTAGATATGGGGATAGTATGGATATAATTCAGAGGAAGTGTGTTGTTGGTTGCGAGTTTCATTGTCACCCAACAACTAGTAACAAGTTAAATGGCAAGTAGTATCGATGGTAATGTAATTGTAAGAGTTTTTATATGTTCTTAATGTACCACTAATGCACTAGCAGTTCGTATGATGTCTACTTTTACTATAAAGAAACTGTTGAACGATCCATCAGCGGAACATAGGATCGTACGATGTCTAATCTCACACAAATACACTTACAATAGCCATATCATCGCCATGTTATCTCGTTGGATTAAAATGATATTTGCCTAAATGTATATATAATAAGGCTGTATAACTCAATACTATTGCCTCCCTTGATGATACATCTTTAACGAATGATAATAATTCCGTATACATTCAATTATATTCATCATTAATTGTCGGTTGAACTAGTTGTTGAGATTGATCTATTATAAGGCGGTACCAGTTACAACTTGAAAAATTATCCACTCGTTGCAATATCGTCTGAAGAATTTGAACTCCCTTGTTACATAGAGTACAACCCGACCCAATTCAATCTAATTATTGTTCATTAGTGGCAATGTCGATCGTAATGCAGCCAAACTGATGATCAACACAATCTCATTATTTTTCATTAGTGACGGTGTCGAAAACAACTATTCTATGATACAACTTATTTTATGTCGACGAAGAAGAATGGTATTGCAAATATGTATCAAAAGGCTTGTATGGTTGTTCAAGCTGATCTCTTTGTTGCTTTGCAATGCCTGACACTTTAGGTTGGTTTATGATTGTATAAACTCCGTCCAATGGGATTTTAGCCAAGAGGGATATGTGCCTGTTATCATGGGAAGTAGTTGCAATGAATGCACGCCGCCACTCCTATCCATTTTGTTACCAAAGCGGCTTGTATCGCTGTTCAAAAATCAATGCTAGGCTGGGAAAAATGCTCTTGCCTACGTAGGAACTAGTACTTCAAAGAGGTATCCCGGTATCCTTCCAATCCAATACAGAAAATTTTACAATCCCCAGACCCCTTGGAGTTTTCCACTATAGTGAAAACTGATGCATAAGTAAGGTAGGTAGTGCTCAAATTTATGAGAGTGCGGTTTCAGCAAAACTCTCAAACTCGATCAAACTAATATAAATGCTGGTATATCAAAGGCAAAGCGTGGATAGTCGCCCCATCTATACAACCCGTGCCACTCCACTGATACCTTCGATAGACTGGCACAACGCTTGATCTTTCAATTGGTGTCACAGTATAAAAAGGATACCGTCAAAAGGGATTCTCTATCTTCTATATCTATCACTATCTACTTATGAAATATGTAGGTCACCACCAATATCAGTAGGGATATATAGTAGTCGTTAGTGCTGATCTAAGGGGATTCGCATTCTACTCTTTGCAAATTGCAAAAGAGTTGTAGTTAAAAACATCAAAATCAACATATTAAATTATTAAACACCAACAAAGAAAGGAGTTAAGGAATAGTATGAGCGCTGCCGATAGTAATAATAATAAAGAATTACCATCAGCTGATATAATATGTGCCAACTGTGGTAAAGGTGAAGAGGGTAGTAATAGTCTAAAGGCGTGTACGGCATGCAAGATGGTGAAATATTGCACTAGAGAGTGTCAAATTGCTCACCGACCACAACATAAAAAAGAATGCAAAAGACGTGCTAAAGAAATACACGAAGAAGAACTATTCAAACAACCACCGCCAGCAGAAGATTGTCCAATTTGTTTCGTGCGTATACCGTCGCTTGGTTCGGGGAGTATATACCATGCATGCTGTGGGAAATTTATATGCAGTGGATGTTTTTATGCACCCGTCTTTGATAATCAAGGCAACAAAGTTGACATTGTCAAACAAAACGAGTGTGCATTTTGCAGAGTTGTGGCTCCAAAATCAGATGAGGAGATGGGTAAAAGGATGATGAAAAGAGTGAAGGTAGATGATCCTATGGCAATATACAATTTAGGATGTTACCATCGAGATGGGTTACGAGGTTTTCCACAAGATCATACAAAGGCATTAGAACTATTTCATCGGGCAGGAGAGCTTGGAAGTGCAGAATCTTATGGTAGCATTGGTTACGTTTATAATAATGGACAAGGCGTGAAAGTTGATAAGAAGAAAGCTAAGTATTACTATGAGTTATCAGCTATGAGAGGGAATGTAGCAGCAAGGCACAATATAGGCAATAATGAGTGGCGTGCGGGCAATATGGACAGAGCACTCAAACACTTTATGATTGCAGTAAAGGGTGGAAGTAATAGCTCATTGGAGATGATCAAACAGATTTACACAGATGGATATTCAACTAAAGAAGATTACACAAAAGCATTACAATTATATCAAGCGTATTTGGGAGAAATCAAAAGTAAGCAGAGGGATGAGGCTGCTGCATATAGTGATCGTTTCAAGTATTATTAATGGGTAAAAGAAGATGTTGGTTGCTTTATTTTGATTTACAGCACTTTTGGATCTAAAGTTAGGGCATCTCCTAATGCAGTTAGGGCAGACAATGATTTGTCTGGAATTGAATCAAAACTATCTGGTATGAATCAAAGAAGTCGGATATTTTAAAATATCGGCATATATTGAGCTGGATAAGGTCACGAGGATAAAGGATATGATTGCATTCATTGTAATATGTTTTTGAAATGTCGGAAACGCTAGTAACTTGGGGTTCTTATTGCCAGTGGTTTGATGAGAATGCTAACTTGGGTCATTGCAAGATAAAGAACTTCATAGTAGCAGCCTGAGAGTTCGGTTAGTTGGTAGTGGTAGAGGAGTTCTTCTTTCACACCCATACCATCTCTTCATAAAATACAAATAGTAGCAATCAATCAACATCAATCAAATCAAACAAACAAACAAAACAAACAAAAACAACGTATCATCATCATGAGTATCCAACCAAGCAAAGATAAATCAGATAAACCTGATATCAATAACACTATCTACGGCAATGGGAATGATACCACAAGCTCAAAAACACCCGCACGTATAGATGGCCTAGGAAATCTTTTGTTTCATATGCATAGTGTGCATCTCAAACCTATCCTCTTTGCTAAAGAGGAGACTAGTTTACAGTTTTACGAACACGTGGGTAAGTGCTTCTATTTCTATCTCTTGTGTTGTGTATATATGTTTTGTTCAATGGCATTCTCATATTCATTCACACTTATGCTCTACCTATGCCTCAGTAATTGCCACTACTGTGACGCAGCTGTGGTGCTTTCCAAAGAAGGTTTGGACTGAGGTCATACCCCGGTTCAAGATTGTGGACGCATACTTCACCTTAGGCCCACGTCGAGTACACTGGCTTTTCTGGTGGCTTCTACTCTTTACTATATTCTTCATTACTTTTGGCGCTCTCTTTGGAGGATGCAAGGAAACTGAAACATACTCATACTATGGGTCGTCGTCAGCAACAACAAAGAATAGTGGGGCATGTGGTACCATGGTGATCGGTATCCTATTGATCATACCAATGCTTCTATTGCTCTTCATCCCTTGCTGCTTCAAATTGTAAGTTCAAGTATCATCCTTTGCAAACGTTGAAGAATGATGAGCTAATCTTACCTCTTGTTTACACTTGTCTAATGTCAACAGGCACTATGTATACTTGGATGTTAAAACTCCATTGACAAGAAACTGTTGCTTCTTTAAGTCCAAATCTTACGAGACACTTACCTACCGCTTTAAGAAGTTTGGATTTGATCATACCACAGATGACAAAGCGGTGTTCGATGAGTTCTATCTAGTTGACTACGTCTATGGAAGTTTCAGTAATGCCAGTGGGGAGGTTATGGACGAGGCTCATCTCTTAAGCCATTTCAATCATGCTCGATTGGCGAATCCCCTTAGATCAGCACTAACGACTACTATATATCCCTACTGATATTGGTGGTGACCTACATATTTCATAAGTAGATAGTGATAGATATAGAAGATAGAGA